>JAEEGI010015972.1_pt1 | contig 15562 bp, 14 predicted proteins | sample 8958751 | NCBI WGS metagenome assembly JAEEGI01 (sample SAMN16246545, study PRJNA631951) | gut metagenome | biome: gut microbiome; feature: rumen; material: KS-attached | host: Bos | place: Iran: Karaj | collected 2018-10
AGAGTCATGTTCCTGGAAGTCGGTTTGAATCATCAAGAGTACTCTTATTTAAACCTATCTAATAGTTCACTTGGTATTTCTTCATTCTCTTCGATATCGGAACGATTCTCCTCAATTATCTTCTTAAGGGCATCAAGTTCATCCTGATTATCATCCCAGTCTCTATCATCAAGACTTATAAGCGCCAGGAGAAGATCTCCCTCAAAATGTGTCACGCACACAAGCGGATCATCCGCTAACATCTCTATCGCTATCGGAAGAAGGTATTTAAGTCCGATCTTTTGTCCGATCAAACATCTGATCTCTTCATCCGACAAGCTTTCAATGGGCTTTTGCCTGGCTTCATGACAAGTAACAATAATGTACGTATCATGTGTGGGCTCACCCCAGTAATCATTTTCCAGTTCTTCAATTGATTTACTTAAATCTACCATTTACTGCTCCAACTTGTTGTCTTTTTCTTCTATGAATTCTGAGATATTGATTCTTGGCATAGTTCCTTGTTAAGGTTACGCAATGTCTGCACCATATTTACCAAAATCATAGTTTCATTATTCTACCACAGATCATGGTAATAATATATCAGAAATGCAGAATTAGTATGGATTTTTCATCTAAATATTAGTTGTATAAATACTACCCTTGTAGTTATAGACAGGGCAACAAAAATGCCCTGCGCACACTTTGTACGCAAGGCAAATGTAAAAAATCAAATCAAACAGTTCCTTCAAATAGAACTTTATCCCCTATCTGAACTCTTTCAACGCCTTGTTTCTTCTTTTGATTGAAGTTGAAACTCAGCATATATCCAGTATTCAGATTCCAATAAGTTACTTATTCCGGGTTCCCAAGATTATATCTGTTCCAACACGTATTCTAAATCTACGTCTCTTTCCAAATGTTCCGGCGTCCAAGGAATATAATGATCTACCGGAACTCCCTTGTGACCGGTTCCCTCACCAAGATCAAGAGCACCGCTTCGAGAAGTAGGATAAACCATTTTGAAGTGTTCCCATGTCTCTACTGAACAATTTGAATAATCAATTATACCAAGAGTTGGTCTTCCAACTACTGTAACCTTAGGAGAAAATGACATGTCATATACAAATGCATCACCAGAAGATCCACAATTCTGATCTGTTATGATCCAGACTTTATGTGGTAGAGCACGTCCTACAATGTCACCGATTCCGGTCTCATCGTCCATTGATTCATCGACAACCATTCCCTGGCCTCGATATTTAAGCAGATTATTTTTCATATTTTCAACTGCGGGACGGATATCTTCAGGTATTTCACCTTTAAAAAGCTCATCCAGAAGTTTTAATCTGGCATCGCAATTACGCAGAGAATAGTTTATTGCCATAGGCGGCTGCTTAGGAATGTAGTCATCCAATTTTTTATCTGAAGGGTAACAATACTCAAATAATGGGAAAAAAGCTGTATCTGTTCCTCCTCCGTTATCTCGTACATCAACGATCAGATTCTCACAGCTGTTCAAAAGATCATTGCATTCATGATAAAGATTTCTAATAGCTCCTTCATCAGTAAAATCAAGAAGCTTTATATATAGCGTACCCTTGCCCAGATCACGATAGCTATACTTATTGTCTACAGAATAATCCTCTACTCTTTTTAACGTTACTTCTGAAGGTTTTCCATCTTTTTCTACAGTAACAGTTTTGGCAAAAAGAAGTATCTGATTCCACAAACAGCCCTGCCTTTCATTAGTTTCTCCCATTAGAAACTCTTCGTTTTCTGCCGCACACTGCTCAATCGTTTTACCGTCAATTTCTATGATCTTATCCTTAAAGTGAAGCTGAGAGTCACTTGCACTTTCTGTAACATATAGTGCATTCTCATAACGCATCACCTGAAAACCCAACTTCCCCATGCTCGTGTCATTAAAAGACAGATGACCTTCCATGCCAAATGTTGCCAGGTACTTCTTTACAACATAAGTAAATTCCTCATCAGACATATCATCCCTGATCATAGCTTCATACTTACGATAATCCCCAGCTCCCATATCTTCACATGTAGAAGAATCTTTCTTCATAATACTTACTACTTCATTAAAGATTTCCTTATAAGTCACTTTTACTCCTCCAATAATTACCTTTTGAATACTTTTGTTATTTATCACGTATATATTACTTTTCTAAGGGCAGGTCCACAGTTCTCGTGTGGAAGGATCTTGAATCCCTGTTTTACATAGAACTGTTCCTTGCCTTGAGCGGCTATGAGTTGGATGCTAAGCCTTGCGCCTTTGGGAGCTTCTGCCTGTATGATCTCTACAAGCCTGTTCACGATAGTAGATCCGATCTTCTGTCCCTGATACTCAGGTCTTACTACTACATCAACTATGGTAAAATACATTCCGTCTCCAACAACTCTTCCCATGGCTACAGGAAGATCGCCATCTTTGGCTAATATAAAGTAAACGCTATTATTGATTGCTTTTTCTGACTGCTCGGGGCAGAAGTTGTTCCACTCTACTGACTTCCTTAAATCATAATATGTCTGCAAGTCCGGGATCTGCTGTGAATAAATAATTGCCATAACATTAAAGTCTCCTTTTGCTTCTTTTGTTTAGCACTGCGTGCAGAAAGACTGTAACGCGTATTACCATTTTGTACGCATTACAGTCTTAATGTCAATTACTCTTTTTTATTCCCTTTAACCTGGCTATCTCTCTGACATATCTGTCAACTTGTTCGCCATCTGTTACATCATAATCCTCTTTTAAATTATCAATTAGTCTCTGATAATCCTTGATAGCCTTATCATATTCCTTATGTGCTTCGTGGAGCTGCGCCATAGAGCAGAGACCTTCGACAATTCTTGGCTTTTTCTGCATGTCATAAGACTTTTCATATGCTGCAATAGCCTCGTCATACATTCCAAGTTTTGCATATCCATCACCAAGACAGCAGTGCGCCTGCCAGATATCAGGAAATTCTTTGATCATCTTTTCCCAGATTTCTTTTGCCTCTTCTGTATGTCCTTTTCCAAATGCTACGTCTCCAGTATACAAAAGGTATTGATGATTCTTCTTAGCCTTTTTAATCTGCTCAATGTATGGAAGCGCCTCATCGTACCTGCCATCTGCAATGAGGTTCTCCAAAAGTGCGTAGAGACAGCTATAATTACCCGGATACTTGATCAGAAGATCTTCAAAGAATCTGATAACTTCGAAGTGATTATCATACCACTCATCACCGCACACGCCGCCACTTGCTTCAAGAAAGTCAACCCAGCCACCCTTGTCATCCGGATCCATCTCCAATACCTTCTGGGCGTAGTCTGATGCAAGCTCATGGTCGCTGCGAGCTCTATGATTATAAAGACTTGCAAGATTTCCAATGGCCCTCAGATCCTTGGGATCTAGCTTAAGTCTTTCTTCCAAAAAGCTTATTGCCTGATCAAAGGTATCAGGACTTATTCTTCTTTCATTCCACATCATGTTCTCGATGCGCTTCATCTGCTCTTCGTAGGGAAGCTCAAAAAGCTCATCAATGCTTATACCAAAGAAAATAGCAATTCCCGGAAGGAGGGATATATCCGGGTCACTGGCGCCTGTCTCCCACTTGGAAACCGCCTGATATGATACCCCCAGGTACTCAGCCAGTTCTTCCTGCTTTGCTAGTTTCTGTAATCTAAAATACTTAATCTGTTTACCTATCATATAAAACCCTTTCTCAACTTGATGTTGAATTTTTCTATAAAGAAATGGCCATCTCTTTTCTATAATCAGATTATAGGTACAGATTGTATGCGAATCAATCGAGAGTGTTTTTAGTTGATTCTATTTTTAGTTGAGTCTGTATCTGATGTCAAGTTGGCACAACGTACATTTGTCTGGACAATTATTATCTGTTCTTCATCATATGCTGTTCTATCAACCAGCTTACCGTTGTGAAAATAGCTAGATCCTCCATGATTCTGGTCTTCCGGATCTCCTTTCATATACCGTTCTATCATTATAGTTAGGTATATGGTCAATACTAAAAATAATTGACAATGATATTCTGCTCCGCTCAAGACTCAGCTGTTTCCGATTCTTCGTCACTTTTATAGAGAAGCGGGAAGCTTTTCTTATCCAATACATTTAATACAACAAGTAATGTTATGGCAACAAATCCAACAGCCGCCACCAGGATCCATGCATGCTTGTAGCCGTATACATCTACCATTTTACCGATATAGATATTGCCAATAGATGTAACTGCGCTACAGACTATGTTGATAGCGGAGTTAACCCTGCCCCAATGAGTTGACGGAACACGCCTAGTCATATATGGTGCGCTGGCGATGGTGCAGAATATCTCACCCAAGGTAAAAACAGTCATCAGCACAAAGTAAAGAGAAATTATCCTGCCCGAAAAGGTATAGCTTACAAGCCCTGTTACTATCAGCACTTCTCCTATAAGAAACTTTCTGACATCTATGATCTTACTAAGGAATGTAGTAATAAGCGGAGTTCCAACTACAACAACTATGGCATTGGTACTTGTCAGAAGTCCAAATATCGTTGCCCCCTTGGCTGCATACAGATTCTCCATATGAAGCGGCAGAAGATAATTGAACTCTGAATATACCAGAGCACAAAAGCCGGATACAGCCATGTACAGGATCAGTATTTTTCTCTCACGAAGGATCTCAAATATTCCCACGCCTTCTTTCTTTTCCTCATATTCGCTGACATGCTTTTTTTCAACACTGAGCTTTTTTATGAAAATAAGGATCAGAAGGGTTGAAGAGAATGTTGCAACTGATGTTACTATAAACGCCAGCCACAGATAGTTTTCAAAGAGCAGGCCTCCCAGAGTTGGTGCAAGTACAAGTCCAAGGTTCATGCCAAGATACTGAAGGCTATACGCCTGCTCTCTGTTATCTGAATCGCTAAGATCTGCTACAAGTGCATCGTAGGACGGTCCTTCAATTGTTGCAAAGAGGCCTGCGATGTAGAATAGCGCAACGCTGATAAACGACAGAGGAATAAGTCCGCTGATAAAATAGCAGATAACTGTAACCATATCGCAGCAAACAATTATCTTCTTCCTGTTGACGCTGTCAGCAAGCTTTCCTCCAACCATGACGAGTGGAAGCTGGATTATCGCAAGGACCATATCAATCGTTGCGATAGTCGTTGCGCTGTATCCGAGCTTGTTTTTCAGTATCAATGTCATGATAGGCCAGATAAGAGAACCCATGCTTGTAACTATTCGCCCAAAGAACAGGACATATATTTCTTTACTTAGATTTTTGTATTGATTTAAAAACTTCATGTCAATATTCCTTTAATTCTGATTTTATTTTAAGTCTTTTTAATTTAAGTCATCTTTGGAAATCTCGAGTCCCGGATAATGCTCAAGTGTCGTAAGATCAGTATCCATGGGCACTTCGTAAGCCATATAGAAATTATCAGGATGTGCCTTCTGAAGATCTCCCAGCTTACTGTCAATCTTTTCTTTATCATTAGAGACGTAGACAACCGAGACCACGCCTACTTTGTCGTGAGGCTCAGAAGTGCTTTCTTCAACGCTTCCACATAGTATTAAAAATAATGTATCCATATCTTTCTCCCTGCAAAACTATTTGGTTGATTCATCCAACGAAATGCAAATATTACACTTGCTAATATTTAAGTCAGGGCAATAAAAATGCCCTGCGCACAATTTGTACGCAAGGCAGAATAAACCATGATTAATAAACCTGTCTTAAAATGAAGGTTATAAGCATTTGGTTATCTATCTTAAGCGTACAAAAATAAAGCCTGGGTATCAGGCGATTCTTATATTTGTTTGCTTAGATTAGAAAACCTTTAAACTCATAAAATTCATTTACCTCTTTTTTCAAACTCAAAACGATAGTAGCATATCTGCACTTGTGATGCAAGATTAAAAAACTGCTTCGTCCAACTTTATCAACTAGCTTTTGCTCTCTCCTATTGAGTAGAAATCATAGCACCTAAAGGGTCAATAGACAAGGCCATACCTATATCTTATGGCATGGTATAGTTTCAAACTATAATGCGCCTTATATACCAATAAAAAAAGACTGATGCATAAAGTATAGCTTACGCATCAGTCTTTTTTATTACAATTACTCTTAATTCATAGCTACGCCATCTACATAAAGTGTGTATCCATTAGTATTTACACTTGAAATATCTCCGTCAAAAGAGCTGATGTAGGTGTCAGCTGTAAGTGTCCAGGTGCTGTCTGTGTCTATAGATACAGATACTGTTCCGACTTCTGTAGAAACCGTCTCTCCGCTTGCATTGGTTATCTCACCGTTTATAGTACCTGTGAAACTTGATCCATTGGTAAGATTAAGTGTCAGCTCAGAATCATCTCCGACAAGGATTGTTCCTTCTAAGGTCTGATTACTTGCATTAACTGTAGCTGTGTTGTTATCACCAGTCCAACCATCTGCGCATACAGAAAGAAGGATATTGTCTGAATCTTCGTTAACTATCTCTACATCTTCAAGGTTGATCACAGCTGTTGTGTTAGTCACATGGAATACATGACCATTCATACTTGTAAGTGATCCGCCGTTCATAGTGAATGTTGATGTACCGCTGTCAGCGTCTCCTGACATTGACTGGTAGATCATTATAGAGTCATAGAATGTAGCATTGCCGTTAGTATCTGTGTTATTGGCTGTGAGATCGCAGTCATTTAATGTGATTGAATTAATGCCTTCGATGCAGACACCTTCAGAGAGATTGGATACGAGAGTCGCATCTGAAACAGTGATATCAGCTGTCGAATATATAGCAGGTGACCCAAGTCCATTAGTAGTATATGTTCCTCCATCTACTGTAACTGTTCCGCCGCCTCTGTCTGTTCTGATGGCAGCTGATGATCTTCCGCTTGTTTCTACAGTAAGATTGGAGGCTTTGGTAATACCACCGCCTGTTGTCATGATACCGCCGGATCCGTCACCTGTAGTTGTGATAGTACTGTCTGAAATAATAACTGTTGTTCCATCGCCTTCTGCTCCGTTCTGACCGCCATTGCCGCCATATGAGAATACGCCGTTAGCTCCGTCTGCATCAGATGTGATGGTCATCCCTGTAATAGTAGTTGTTGATCCGTCTTTGACCAGAACTGCTGCATTAAGGCCGTAGAAATTGCAGTTGTCTCCGCCATCTGAATCACCTGTCTTGGTTACTGTGCCATTAGAGATCGTCACGTCATCACTTGTTGTGATAAGAAGTGCGCTTTCATCAGCTGTATCACTTTCGTATGTCTCTCCATCCTGAGAATCAGCGCTTGTTATAGTTGTAGCTCCTGTGTAGTCTATGTCGGTGCTACTGTTTCCGCCGCCTTCACCATCGGGAGGATTGCCGGGAGCTTCTCCATCAGGCATTTCTCCGGGTTGTCCATCAGGTGCTTCTCCTTCAGGCATCTCGCCATCAGCTACGTCCTTAGCTTCAACCTCCTGATCCTGACCTGATGCTTCATTCTCCTGTGCCTCTACTTCCTGTGTGATCGATGTTTCTTCTGAACTTGAAACCTCACTTGTCTGGCTGCTGCAGGCAGTAACAGCTGTACACATGATTGTTATCATTGCTATTGATAATATTCTTTTTAACTCTTTTAGTTTCATGATTAGCTCCTTTTTCTGATTCCGAGTGTGTTTCCTTTGTTCTTCTCGGAATTATTTGTTTGTTGTTAATATGGAGTATGAGACACAAAACTAAATTTAAGTTAAAAGAGGCTGGAATTAATGGAAGTTTATAAACAATTTAGAAATAAACGGGCTACTGAGTAAGGCGCTCCGGCTGTCTTAATATTACAATAACAGACATTGCAAGTATTATGCCCATGACTACAAAGTATCCGTAATTGTCCAGTATTGTCATAAGATCACTCGGTGTCCACTCTTTGATAAGATTGGTAGAGTTTATGACTACATCTGTAAGGAAATGAAGGAGCATCGCTGCAAGAATGTTGTGAGAATACAGGTAGACAGCGGCAAATGCAAATCCCCATACCGCCTCCATACAAAATCTTATAGCTGCGCTATTAAGCGTCGTAGCTGTAGCTGCATGTGCAAGGCCGAAAGTAACAGCTGACACTAATGCATACTCAAAGCGCTTAACACTTGTTTTATCATCTTCAAGAAAATATCCTTCGCATACAAAAACTCTAAAAGAGAACTCTTCAAATATAGAAACTGCTAACTGCTCAAGGACAAGATACGACAGCACAATCGGTATAGTCGTATTTGCAAAGGCCGGCTTACCAACTACAAAATAAGTGACTATCACAAAAGGGATATACAAAAATATGGCAAATCCTGCTTTTATGCCCTTAAGAAAGTCTTTGGTATAGATAATCTCGCCGGCGGATTCCTTGTCGTAGAATCTTAGATATACAAATAGTTCTACCACGAAGAAAAGGATCATCAGGGCGCTTTTTATGACATGATAGATAACTCCACCAAAATAAATGCCCATGATAGAATCTGCAAGTATGAACATAATGGCAAATGCAATGCATATCACGATTCCCGAATACTTCCTACCACTTAAAGCTTTACTATCTTCCATAGCTTCTCCTTAACCTTTTTGTGTGCAGGCGTCCACTATAAAGGTACTTCGTTCGCAAAAACTTTGCAGATATATAATGCCGTCCAAGTGAGAAGTTTGAGTTATTTAATGATAACTATCTTCTTGTACCAGTCGAGGGCTTCGAGATATGCATCATAGGCTACATTCCTACCAATCTTGTTAAGAAGCATAAGTCTCAGCGTCTCGTTCCAGTCTGCATCCTCATACGCAAGGATAAATTCAAGTACAGGATATATACGTCCCTTATGATCCAGCAGTGCCTGTCTTATATCAGTTGAGATCTTGACCATCTCAAGACACTCTTTCATAGGCTTTTCAAGGATCTGATCAAGTACTGAGAAAAGGCCCATAAGAAAGATTTCAGCACTAAAGGGCTCCAGTTCAAAATACTTGGACAGATTCTCTGCAAATCTTGCCCTTATCATGGACATTCTGGTGATCTCACTGGGTCTATCCGAACACAGTTCCTTGGTAACAGCGGTTGTAATCCACTTCTTAAGCTCTTTTTGCCCAAGAAGAGCTGCTGCATGTCTTACAGAGGATACACCTCTATTGGCAGTCATGTGATTGACCATCTCAAGAAGCCTTACAACAAGTGCGGCATCCTGTCCTATGACATTTGCAGCATCAGTAAGTTCAAAGTCTGATTCGTTAACTACATTAAGAAGCTGAAGATAGGTAACCTTAAAAGGCGCAAGCTCTTTTTGCTGCTTGGTGATAGGTGTTCTGAAAAACTCACCTTCATAAAGGTCATAGCTTGCCTTACCTGAGAGTTCATCGTACTCTTCTCTTGTATTAACATTGACTGCGCACAGCTTCATATCTTTGTACATATGTGAGAAATAGGTATGAGCCTTGTCTATATCAATATTTTTATGATCTAAAAGGATATAGCTGCACTTCTCCAAGACAGGGCGATAATTCTCAAATTCAATGGGCTTAAGCTTCTTCATTGCAAACTTAAAGCCTTCCTTCATGATCTCATCCATTCTGTTAATGTAATTCTCTTCCGGCTTAACAGACGGATCTATAAGAAGCACAACCTTATCATGAGGAGCAAAGCACTGCCCTGCTATATCTGAAAAAATAGCAATATTGTTTATCTCAATAAATACAACATGATCATCTGCTATCGTATCAAGACCTATTTTGTCTGCTATCTCAAATCCTGCAATATTGCTGGCGCCATCAAAAACGCTCGTTGATAAGGCCAGCGGATTCATATATGTATCTGCTTTCTGGGCAAAAATAGAGTAGGCACGAACTTCCATATTGTCGCCAAATAGTGGCATCAAAGTAGCTAGCATATAAGAGCCTCCTTTTAAGGGCTTTAGATCAGTATCAAAGCTTATAAATCTCTTCCTGCTGCGCTTCTAAGCATTCTAGATATAAATATTGTAAAAGAAAATAAAAAGAAAATCTTCTCCGCAATTATATATCGGTCATTTTGGCCAAATCATAAGCAATATATTAACCAAAATTAACTTCATACTATTATAGTTATATGCCCAAAAAGATAAGGGCAAAAAATAAGTAAATACTGCATCTGTGCCGATATACAGAGTGAAAGAGAGGATACTTTCTATGTAGTACGTTATAGGTTGTAACAGCCAGATGCATGAAACTGCGTATATAAGTTTCTACATTATTTGTTACAAGATGTAAATGCTGCATATCCAGGAATACAGGGATGCATTTCTGAAGTTGACAAGGACGTTTGATTTTTTATTTGCAAGGAATACACTATGGGCGGCTTTGTCATACAACATAATCTCTCTGCAATGAATGCACAAAGGCAGTACGGCCTGGTTGCAGAGCGCAATTCCAAATCAGCTGAAAAGCTCGCATCAGGATATAAAGTAAACCGGGCAGCAGATGATGCTGCAAGTCTTGCAATCTCTGAGAAAATGCGTCGTCAGATAAGAGGCCTTCGTCAGGCCGAGGATAACATCCAGGACGGAATCAGTTTCGTTCAGGTAGCAGACGGCGCTCTTAATGAAACCCATGATCTTCTTCAAAGAATGAATGAACTGTGCGTAAAGGGTGCAAATGACACTCTTACTGATGCAGACCGTTCTTATATCAACATGGAAATCCAGGCAATCAAGGAAGAGTCTGACAGAATCTTTGCTACAACATCCTTTAACGATAGATATATATGGAATGTAGATATCCCTAATCCCGCACTTATAGGATATGCTCCTACGCAAGCACTTAATGTAAGTGATCAGAGATATGGAAACTATTCAATTACCGGTTCCAACAAGGATTATATGCCAATTCCAAGTACCTGCAAGGTTTCGGCAGATGATACTAACGGAATAAAAGTTAGCTGGACAGGTTTTGACGGAAACACTTATGCGACTGACTATATAAGCTGGGATGATCTTGAAGCTTCAAACTATGACTTTAGTATAGCTGATCATCTGCCAGCAAGTTATAGCGATGCTGTCAGATCAGGAATACAAAGCTTTTTTAGTGGAACTATTAATATGAACGTTATATCAGATCCTGCAACAATTGCAGATTATGTAACTGCGCTTAATAATGCGGGCATAAGCATTTATTATTCAGATAAAGCTTCTGGTAATTTTGACGTTCCTGCAAATGCAAACGGAATTACTGTTAGTGCCAATATTAATATATATGCAAAAGAAAAATCATCAACTGCCGGAACTGATGACGCATATGATTTTGCCTCAAGTACAAATGATGATTTCATAGAACCTGCGCTGACAAGCAGTTCAAACCTGACACAAATATCAGGAAACAATACTTCTGATATAGATGTAGCTAAAACAAGCACCACCCCTTGGATATTTAAATTTAACATGTCCGGTGTTGGCGGTGTTACCGCAACTTCAGCCAGTGTTTCTTTTTATTCATATGATGAGCGTCCTGAAAAAGAAAAAATCTGGTGGAGTTATAACGATCAGCATCAAAAAGTTCCCATTTCTCATTCACAATCAGGAAATCTTGCCGGAGTAATGAAATCGCTAACGGGTTCTCTTGGTGTATTAACCGAGAAAAATCAAGGAGACACAAATTCAAACGGAAACATTACTATTAACTTTAATCTGGTTAGTAATACACCTTTTAGCTATAACGGTGTAGATAGATCCAATATCGGAAATATGTATATTAATATTCCTGTAAGTACCACGGATACAGAATCTACCATTCTGGCAAAGGTCAATTCTGTGCTTAAATCAGATACTGTCCTTGACTTAAGCCAAAATAGTTCAGACTATATGTACTGGTATTCTCCTTCAGAAAAAACCAGTACAGTTGATGTACCTATATATGGCGGACAGATCAGCATGATCATTCAAAGCGGCGCCGACCCAGACGACAATATACCGATCAGTTATGAAAAGCTCAATAACGGCGTTATTGGAATAAGAGATCTGGAAATTACTACATCAGCTTCTGCACGTTTAGGAATTGATACTATCAAGAATGCGCTTAATATCATATCCGAGCAGCGTTCAAACTTTGGTGCCCAGCAGAACAAATTGGCACATGCATACTTAAACGATAATAATACTCGTATAAATACACAAGATGCAGAGTCCAAGATAAGAGACACTAACATGGCTTCTGAAATGGTAAAGTACTCACTTACCAATATCTTAAAGCAGGCAGGTCAGTCCATGATGGCCCAGGCCAATCAGACCAATCAGGGCGTTATGTCACTACTGCAGTAAAAAAGTCTGCCGCATATACACGCGACAGACTTATTTTTTTTTTACAAAAAATCCGTATCAGCCTGAATACAGGATATTGGACTTGATATAAGAAGCTGCTCCGTCGCCAAGATAATACTTAACAATCGCAAGAGCAAACGGAATCGCAGTACCCATAGCACGGCTTGTGATGATATTGCCTGATACCACAACCTGCTCCCTTGATACAACAGCGCCTTCTGATTCGATCTCAGCTTCCTTGGTAGGATTGCAGCAAGCCTTAACACCTATAAGGATACCGAGCTCTGCAAGAACTGACGGAGCTGCGCATATTGCAGCAATACCCTTGCCAAAGCCTGCAAATGTAATGATTTCCTTGCAAAGGATATCACAGGAGCGAAGGTTAGGTGTTCCGGGCATTCCACCGGGAAGGATTATCATGTCATACTCTTCAAAGTTGACCTTATCAATTGTGGTATCACATTTAATAACAACTTCATGAGATGACTTTACAAACTCATCAGCATTTATAGAAACCTTAGTGCAGGGAATACCTGCTCTGTACAGAATATCATAGGTTGTGAGAGCTTCTACTTCTTCACATCCATCAGCAAAAATTAAAGCAGTTTTCTTGTCGGTCTTGGCATTGAACATAACAGTGTCTCCCTTCACATGAATAGTTCAGGACTAGCGGCTTTCTCATTCATATTAGATTTTCATAAACAAGAAAACGAACTAGTGCCCCATAATTTTTTAGATCTGATAAATAAGATAAATAGCGCTTCTCAAAACTAGTGAAGCCTTTATCACACTACTAATTCTAACACTTTGATAACTATAATAATACCCTTCTAATAAAAAAATGCTAATTTTACAAGCTTTAGAAAAAGTAGTTTATCTCTGGCTTATGAACAATTTTTATAAAAATTAATGAATTAGCTTTGTCATATATTTATTCGTCAGTTTTATCATACAAATTTATTCAATAGCTTTATCATAAGCAATCTGCTTAAAGAGATTAAATAGACCGCTCTTAATTGCTGTATTATCATGATCTGCACCTGTTATCTCATACCAGATATGATCCGATCCGTTTTTTTCCAATATCTCGTGATACTGTTTAGGATATGTTCCAACAACAGAATCGCTGCTGCCACAGCAGATTATGAAAGCTTCAGGAACAGTCGCATCATCTGCAAACTTCATCTGACTCTCTTCTATCATGCCTTCATGTGTCATGAATTTGTCAGTAGTTGGGACAATTCCGGGTGCTGCCGAGATCGCACAGACATAGCCGAAAAGCTCAGGTCTTTGAAGAGCGATATAGATTGTCTCTCTGCCTCCCATGGAAAATCCTGCAAGATATGTATTTTCTCTGCCTGTGAGTACGGAATATTCGCTCTCTATATGTGGCATCAGATCATTAACAAGATCGTTTATAAAGTTATCGTATGGAAGGCAGCTTTCTGTATCGAATGCAGGCTTTTGATCAGGATCAGAAGATGCATACATGTTGGGACATACGATTATGGTCTCTTCTATGTAGCCATCAGCCGCCATATTACCTACGATCTCTTTGATCTTATTGTTTCCATCCTGAGAAAAAGAATACTCGTCCCCGAAGATTCCATGTAGAAGATACAGAACCGGATACTGCTTGTCACTGTTATAATCTGCAGGAAGAAGGATACTATATCCTCTTTCAAGTCCGCAGGTTTCAGAATAATATGTTCCATGCGTAAACTCGCCGTATTCTACGTAAGATCTGGTAGTTTCTATCGTAACAGGGCAGCGCTCTTCTATCTCATCATCAAGAACAAACTCTGTATCTGAGCCTGCTGCTTCATCCCCTGTTTTAATTCCTGAAGCAAAAGAACTTAAGTCTTCGCTGCTATTGGAAGCTTTTTCGCTGTCTGCTTTTGCTAGATCCTGTTCTGATGTACTGTCTGTTTCTGTGACAGACTGTTCTGTCATGCTGATGTCATCATTACTGCTTTCTACTGCCATACCTTTTTCCTCCTTAATACCTGCATTACAGGCACACATTGATGCAGTGATCAGTGCCAATACAATTGATATACTTTTCTTTTTCATACCATTTACCCGCCCCAAATAGGAAGTTTGAGTGAATTATTAGCGTATGTTTGGTAAGCGCAAAGTCTACTATTAAAACCACATCATACATCTAACAATTATAAGCACAAAAAAAGTAGCCCACAAGCAAGATATTGCTGTAAACTGCTTAAAACCACTCAATCCCTCTTCGGGATCACATACTCTGTCTTAGTGCCAAGGCCTTCCATCTCTCTGGCAAAATCCTGAGGATCAGCCGTGTTACCTTTGACCATGTCAAAATGCATAGGATATACAAGTGATACCTTAAGTTCGTTTGCAAGAAGTGCAGCTTCTCTGGGTGAGAGATTCCCTATTATGCCGCGAGCTTCTCTTTCATCATCTCTTCCATTGATAGGTGCAAAGAGGATATCTATATGTCCAAGTTTTTTTAGGCTCTTAACCAGTCTGTCTGTACGATAGGTATCGCCCAGATGCACATATCTGTGCCCATTCCAAAGGATTGAATAAAGAAGATTGCGGTCAAGGCCGTCGCTGTCCAGATGATGATCGGGATGAGCTGTAGAATAGGCTGTTACTTCTATACTATTTTCATGAAAACTTTTAGATGTATCTTTGATAGCGAATACCTCGCCGCCCCTAGCTATAACCTTGCTCTCTCCATCATCAAATGTAATAATACGTGCATCATCTATACCGTTCTCTTTTAATATCTTCCTGCAGCCTGAAGGTATCACGAAGATAGTCTTGTCATTGGTCGTAGCAAGCCCGCAGACAGTATCTATATCAAGATGATCTATGTGATCATGCGTGCAGAAGCAAAAGTCAGGTGCTATGTCACCAGGCTTCATCACCGGCGGATAGTTCATGATCGACTGACCGTTCTCATGAAGGTCAGAAAGAACCGGATCTATCACAATACTCAAATCCTCATCTTCTAAATAAAAACCGCACTGCCCCAGAAATTTAATCTCCATATCCGCATCCTCCATGTTGCAATGATAATTTTAGTTTTCGTAAACAACTGATTGAATATATTTTATCTTTAAAATATATTTATGAAGCTCCCACCGTTACAGGACGTAACAGGGAATGTCCAGAAGTACATGGATGTACTTCTATTCCACCATTACAGGATGTAACAGGGAATGTCATTTTATATAATATACTCAAACTTCGCACTTGCCAAACATACGCCACCTTTTGATGTAGC
>JAEEGI010015973.1_pt1 | contig 15562 bp, 14 predicted proteins | sample 8958751 | NCBI WGS metagenome assembly JAEEGI01 (sample SAMN16246545, study PRJNA631951) | gut metagenome | biome: gut microbiome; feature: rumen; material: KS-attached | host: Bos | place: Iran: Karaj | collected 2018-10
CCGCTTTTGCGCACGCTTCGTTGCCTGTCATGATCTGATAACTACCCATTTTCATCTTCTCCTATCACGATCGCAAAGTCAGGGCAATGATACTCGCATTGCCGGCATCCGATGCAGGCTTCTTCCTTTTCCGCTTTTACGGTCTCCTGTTCCAGCGTCAGCACACCTTTGGGACACAGCGTCACACAGATGCCGCAGCCTTTGCACCAATGCGTATTGATTTGTATTTTTCTCATATGATCACCATCGCTTCAAACCGAAGTCTTTATCCATCATTATTATATCTATATTCCGCTGTTTTGAGTTAATTCATGGCAAAAGGATCTTCTTCAGCAGATAGATCAGCAGCAGATGTCCCGGATAAAAGAGATAGAAGAGCCACTTGAGTCCTTTTCCTCTTTGTCCGTTATATAGAAAGACAGGCAGAAAGCCCAGGAGCCCGAAACGGTAGATACCCACATTGCGGAAAAAATAATAGATCGCCATCGCCACGGCTGTTCTGAGCCACAGCGGTTTCTTTCTCAGCAGATAGAACACGAAGATCACCGCCAGAGCGACCATATTGTAGTCGAGACAAAGCAGCAAAGACGATGCGATGAACAGCAGCAGCACCAGTGAACCGGGGATGCTGAAGGCATTTTCTTTCGCGATCTTTTCATAGCACATCAGTCCGGCGATCGCATAGGCGAACGTCAGCATGATATTCTGGTGAGTAAACTCCAAAGGCGTATCGAACAGCACCAGATCGAACGGGACCTCGCTGATGAGTCCCATCAGCAGCATTCTCAGCAGATACTTCTTCTTGTCGCGGGTATGGACATAGCCTTCTGCCACCGCAAAGGCAAACAGCGGCATGGCGATCCTGCCGATGATCCTCATCCATACCAGATCCGGGAAGAAGTTGTCTCCCATATGATCGAAAACCATGCCGACCATGGCCAGAAGCTTCAGCAATGTTCCATCCAGTATCTGCCAGTATTTTTTCATCTGTCCGTTCCCCTTTATCAACATATCCATTGTATCAGTTCTTCTATCATCCGACACGGGATAGAAAAAAGCGATATAATTCTATTATCAGGTATACGATTCCAAAAGATACTAATTATTTTTTAAAAACGGAAGAATATACTTGCTTTAGGGAAACGTTTCTGTTAATATAAGAAAGCTGATAATAAAGATCCGAAAGGATCTATATATAAGTCAGTAAAGTGGCACACCTGTAAATGTGTGCAGAAAGGAGATCAAATGCCAACCATTAATCAGTTAGTAAGAAAAGGCAGAAAAGCGAGAACGTACAAATCCAAGGCGCCTGCTCTGAACAAGGGTTACAACTCTTTGAAGAACAGATCCATCGACCTGTCGTCCCCGCAGAAGCGCGGTGTCTGTACCCGTGTCGGTACCATGACCCCGAAGAAACCGAACTCTGCTTTGAGAAAGTATGCCCGTGTGCGTTTATCCAACGGTATGGAAGTCACTGCTTACATTCCGGGTATCGGACATAACCTTCAGGAACACTCTGTTGTCATGATCCGTGGCGGACGTGTCAAGGACCTTCCTGGTGTGCGTTATCACATCATCAGAGGCACCTTGGACTGCGCAGGTGTCGATAACAGAATGCAGGGTAGATCATTATACGGTGCAAAGAAACCGAAGTAAAAACATGAAAGGAGATTAAAATGCCAAGAAAAGGACATGTAGCGAAAAAGGATGTATTAACAGATCCGATCTATAATTCGAAACTTGTGACACGTTTAATCAACAAGATCATGTTGGATGGTAAAAAAGGTGTTGCACAGAATATTCTCTATAATGCATTCGATATCGTGGAACAGAAAACAGGCTCGCAGCCGATGGAAGTATTTGAAAAAGCATTGGACAATGTCATGCCTGAACTGGAATTGAAATTAAGAAGAGTCGGTGGTGCCAACTATCAGGTCCCGGTCGAAGTTTCTGACGAAAGAAGACTGACGTTAGGTTTAAGATGGATCGTCAACTATGCAAGACTCAGAAACGAAAGAACGATGGAACAGAGGCTGGCTGCGGAAATCATCGATGCCGCAAATGGCGTAGGACAGTCTGTCAAGAAGAAAGACGATACGCACAAGATGGCCGAAGCAAACAAGGCGTTTGCACATTATCGCTGGTAAGAGAGAAAGGATACGTATATGTCACGTCAATATGCTTTAGAGAATACAAGAAATATTGGCATCATGGCACATATTGATGCAGGAAAAACGACCTGCACTGAAAGGATCCTATTCTTTACCGGAAAAACACACAAAATCGGTGAAACACACGATGGCGCAAGCCAGATGGACTGGATGGAGCAGGAGCAGGAAAGAGGGATCACGATCACCTCGGCTGCGACCACGACTTTCTGGGGCGGATCCAGGGAACAGCTTCCCAAGACCCGGGTCAACATCATCGATACGCCGGGACATGTCGATTTCACAGTCGAAGTCGAACGTTCGCTGAGAGTACTGGATGGTGCGGTCACCGTTCTGGATGCCAAAGCCGGTGTGGAACCGCAAACAGAAACAGTCTGGAGACAGGCTTCGACTTATCACGTCCCAAGGATCGTCTTTGCGAATAAAATGGATGCGACCGGTGCAGATTTCATGATGTCGGTCAGATCCATCGGCGAAAAGCTGGCAGCCAATGCGGCAGCCATCCAGATGCCGGTAGGCGCAGAGAACACGTTCCGCGGGATCATCGATCTGGTTGAAAGGAAACAGTACACCTATCCGAATGATCAGGGTACGGATATCCGGCAGTCAGAAATCGAGGAACAGTATAAGGACGAAGCTGAAGCATTACGAAACGAGCTGATCGAAAAGCTTTGCGATTATGACGACGATCTTATGGAAGTTTTCCTGGATGGCAAAGATCCGGAAATCCCGATGATCAAGCAGGCGATCCGTAAAGCGGTCATCAGTTCGGAATTCTTCCCCGTATTATGCGGATCTGCTTATAAAAACAAGGGGATTCAGCTGCTGCTGGATGCGATCATCGAATATCTGCCTTCCCCGCTGGATGTACCGGCGATCAAGGGTGTCAGCAAGTATGGCGATGAAGCATTAAGGCACGCAAGCGACGAAGAACCGTTTGCCGCACTGGCCTTCAAGGTCATGACTGATCCATTTGTCGGAAAGCTCACTTATTTCAGGGTTTATTCCGGTGTGGCTAAAGCCGGTTCCTATGTGCTGAATGCCTCTAAAGACGCGAAAGAAAGATTTGGAAGACTTGTGCAGATGCACGCGAATCATCGTGCCGACATCGAAGAAGTCGATGCGGGCGATATCGCTGCCGCCGTCGGATTGAAGAATACGACGACTGGCGATACCTTGTGCGATGACAAACATCCGATCGTCCTGGAATCCATGATTTTCCCGGAGCCGGTCATTCAGATGTCGGTCGAGCCGAAAACCAAGGCAGATTCCGACAAGATGGATAATGCTTTGGCGAAACTCGCCGAAGAAGATCCGACCTTCAGAACCTATACCGATGAAGAGACCGGTCAGACGATCATCGCCGGCATGGGCGAACTGCATCTGGATATCATCGTCGATCGTATGAAACGCGAATTCCATGTGGAATGCAACGTCGGCAAGCCGCAGGTCGCTTATCGTGAAACGATAAGAAAAGCCGCGGATTGCGAAGGCCGTTTCGTCAAGCAGACAGGCGGTCACGGTCAGTACGGTCATGTCTGGATCCATTTCGAACCGAATGAAATGGGGAAAGGCTTCGAATTTGAAGAAGCGATCATCGGCGGAAAGGTTCCGAAGGAATATGTCCGCCCGACGCAGGAAGGCCTGAAGGCGGCCATGGAATCCGGCCTGATCGCCGGTTATCCGGTCGTCGATATCAAAGCGACACTGTTTGATGGCTCGTATCATGAAGTCGACTCTTCAGAAATGGCCTTCAAGACAGCTGCGGCGCTGGCTTTGAAAGAAGCTGCGAAAAAATGCGATCCTGTGATCCTGGAACCTGTCATGGATGTCGAAGTGACGGTTCCGACCGAATATCTCGGTACGGTCATGGGAGATATCACCAGAAGAAGAGGTCATATCAATGACCAGGAAGAAAGAGGCAACGCCACAATCGTCCGTGCGTATGTACCTCTGTCTCAGATGTTCGGCTATGCGACGGACCTGCGATCCAATACGCAAGGTAGAGCAAACTACATGATGCAGATGGATCATTACGAAGAAGTCCCGAAAAACATAGCGGACGAGATTGCCAAGAAAAACGCTCGTTATTGATTGTCAAAAGCAGTGTTTTATCTTAAAATAATATTGTTTAATTAGGAGGAAAAACTTAAGATGGCAAAAGAAAAATTTGACCGTTCCTTGGAACACGTCAATATCGGTACGATCGGTCATATCGACCATGGTAAAACGACTTTAACAGCTGCGATCACCAAGAGATTAGCAGAAAAAGGTAATGCCGAATTCAAGGCTTACGACCAGATCGACAGTGCACCTGAAGAGAAGGCTCGTGGTATCACTATCAATACCGCTCACGTTGAATACAAGACTGACAAGAGACACTATGCTCATGTCGACTGCCCCGGACACGCTGACTATGTCAAGAACATGATCACCGGCGCAGCACAGATGGATGGCGCTATCCTGGTCGTTGCTGCAAACGATGGACCGATGCCTCAGACTCGTGAGCACATCCTGTTGGCTAGACAGGTCGGTGTTCCTTACATCGTTGTATTCCTGAACAAGTGCGACATGGTCGACGATCCTGAATTGATCGACTTAGTCGAAATGGAAGTCAGAGAACTTCTTGATGAATATGACTTCCCGGGCGATGATACGCCAATCATCCGCGGTTCCGCATTAAAGGCTCTCGAAGGCGATCCTCAGTGGGTTCCTGCCATCGATGAACTGATGGAAGCAGTAGACAGCTACATTCCTTCTCCTGCAAGAGAAATGGATAAGCCGTTCCTGATGTCCGTCGAAGATGTCTTCACCATCTCCGGCCGTGGCACCGTTGCTACAGGCAGAGTCGAGCGTGGTGTCGCTCACCTGAATGACCAGGTTGAAATCGTCGGTTTAAGAGAAACCAGAACGACTGTTGTTACCGGTCTTGAAATGTTCCACAAACAGCTGGATCAGGCTGAAGCCGGCGATAACATCGGTGCTCTGCTCCGTGGCGTCAACCGTGACGAAATCGAAAGAGGCCAGGTCCTGGCAAAACCGGGTTCCGTTACTCCTCATACGCAGTTCCATGCACAGGTCTACGTTTTAACGAAGGAAGAAGGCGGCAGACATACTCCGTTCGTTGCCAACTACCGTCCGCAGTTCTATTTCCGTACGACCGATGTCACTGGTATCGTCAAAGGTTTAGGCGGTGCTGAAATGGTTATGCCTGGTGACCACGTCGAAATGGAAGTTGAACTTATCGCGCCGATCGCTATCGAAGAAGGAACAAAGTTCTCTATTCGTGAAGGCGGCAGAACTGTCGGTTCCGGTTCCGTTACCAAGATCATCAAATAATTACTAACTGATTGATTCAAAATAAAAACCTCTCAGAAATGAGAGGTTTTATTATTCTATTCGTTGTTTTATCAATCGATCGTCCCGCCGTTCTGTTCTTCATACAGAGACCTGCTGTAAGCGAAGAACTGATCAAAACCATCTTCCGATAAAGCGCCTGTCGCATAAGTAAGAAACTCGTTATCCGGGGAAATGATAAAGGATGTCGGATAGCTGCTGACTCCGCAATAGTAGAACAGCGCCGCTTCTTCATCGAGGATGACATCGATCTTCAGATCGGTTCCTTCCAGATATCGATCGATATCTCCCTGGTTGTATTCCATCTTGGGAGACATCACATAGAAACACTGGATCTCGTTGTTTTCTGCGAACTTCTCATAGACCGGGATCTCTTCCTGACAATAGGTGCACCAGGTCGTAGAGAAATTGAGATAGATATATTGTCCCTTATAATCCGATAACGCGATCTCTTTCCCGGAAGAGGTCGCAAAACGGTGGTTCATGATGTCGGCCGATTCCTGATCGTTCATTGTTTCCTGTTCGGTCAGCGTTTTGCCTGCGATGATCGTGCGGGAAGCGTCGTGGATCATGTATCCGCCCGATAGCATCATGATGATTCCGGCGATCACGGTCACGTATTTTACATATTTCTTTTTTTCCGACAGGAAGCGTAATGCCTTATTGCTGAAAAGACCGGTCAGCAGAAACGGCAGCAGCATTCCTGCGGCATAGATCGCTATGTATGCCGGATCGTCATTTACGGAAGCGAGCAGCAAAGCATTTGCCAACATCGGCCCGATACAGGGCGACCAGCCGAACGAAAATAGAAAACCGAACAGGAACGCTTTGAAATGATTCATTCCCTGCATCACGGAATCGAAACGGAGCTTCCATTCCTTGGACAGGATATCGATATTGATGATTCCGATCTGATGCAGACCGAAAACGATCAGCAGAGTCCCGCCGATGATCGCGATGATCTCGCGGTAGTCCGTCAGTACATCGCTCAGTTTATGGGACGCGAAGCCTAGGATCGCGAAGGTGCAGCTGATGCCGGCAATAAACAAAACGGTCCTGAGAAAGACCTGCTTGCTGTCATATGTCACATTCCCTTCCTCATCGATGCGTCTGCTGTCCCCTGCCAGATAAGAAAGATACAGAGGTATCAGCGGAAGTACGCAAGGCGATAAGAAAGATAGTATTCCCTCCAGAAAGATCGCACCGGCCAGTTTGTAGTCCATATCACCTCAGCAAAATCAGCACGATGATGCCCATCAGGATGCGATAGATCCCAAAGATGGAGAAAGTATGTTTCTTGATATAGTTCAGAACGAAACGGATGATAAACAAAGATATGATAAAAGCGCTGATGCAGCCGGTCAGCAGGATCAGGATCTCATAGAAAGAGATGGCTCCCGAATACTTCAGCAGTTTCATCAGGCTCGCTCCGAACATGACCGGAATCGCAAGTTCGAATGTAAACTCGACTGCAGCCGTTCTTGAAACCCCCAGCAGCAAGGCGGCGATGATCGTCGCTCCGGAACGGGATACGCCCGGGAAAATCGCTGCCACCAGCTGCGCCAGTCCGATGATCAAAGCCTGAACCATTGTCAGTTTTGCCGTAGTATCGATCGATGGTTTCCTGTTTCTGATGAGACTTTCCACGATCAGGAAAACAAAACCGACCAGGATCAGCGAAATGCCGATGATGGTCATCTTGTTCTGCGGGGTCACGAAAGTGAAGATGTCCTCCAGGAAAAGTTCATAAATGATCGCGGGAAGACAGGCGATCACGATGTTGACCCACAGGAAGAACTTATCTTTTCTGATCAAGGCAAACAGCCCTTTCTCGTTCTTGTTTCCGGGGAACGGCCAGATCTTCTTCCAGAATACGATCAGCAATGCCAGGATCGCTCCCAGCTGTATCACGACTTCGAATACTTCATAAAATTCTTCTGTCACATTCAATGGCATGAAACGATTGAGAATATCCATGTGGGCCGTGGATGAGATCGGCATCCATTCCGTGATACCCTCGATGATTCCGAATAATATCGCTTTAATAATGTCCATACGTACTCCTAATTGAAAGTTACCAGTTCATCAGCAGGCGCATCGGTTTCTTCATAGCTTTTGACTTCCAAGGCCGGGACTTTCATTCCTTCCTCGTTCATTATGCAGCGGCCGATGCCTGTCATTTTATAATACTTGTCCTTGTCGATCTCTTCAGGTTTGACGCCGATGCATGGCAGGGCGATATCCGTGATATCGTTTGCGCAGCACACCATGGCTTTCCTGCCCATGATCACCACATTGTCATAGTCATCGATCTCTCCTGCGTACTTCACTCTGATCGAGATCTTTTTCTTGTCGTACTTCTCCGGATTATCGATCGCATCCATGAACCAGAGTCCGTAATCGTAATCGCTGATATCCAGATCTTTCGATACATCGAACAGTTCATCTTCGATCTGATTGGTCACATTTCCGTCTTTGTCTTCATAGATCAGTTCGCAGTATTGGTTGATCGATTTGATATTGTTTCTCAGATAACGCTTATCCAGGCCATCGGAACGGTTCAGGATCACCATCTCCGCATTGACGATATGGTTATACATGAACTGGCGCATGTTGGTCATATACAGATTGAATTTCGATGCATCGATGACCGTCAGCGTCTGGGCAAGTTCCCAGTCTTTGATGAAGCCGTTGTCATACAGGAGATTGTCGTCTTCCATCCCGTTGAGTTCCAGGAATACCCTCTCCGGACGGTACTGCTTATCCAGTTCTTTCTGTTTATCGAACGTCAGATCATTGATCGAATCGAGATAGACGGCCTTGCTGTTGGTGATACCAAGGAACTTTTCATCATACGCGATATCCCCTTCTTCGAAACAGATGATCAAAGTCCGCTCGCCTTCATTGAAACGCGGATTGTACAGGGTCTCCTTGATCGCCTTGGTCTTTCCGGAATCCAGGAAACCGGAGAAGACATAGACCGGCTTAATCATGGAAAAGCTCCTTGAACAGGTCTTTGTCTATGACGGTACCGATGATCGAAACAAGCGCTTCTTCCTTGGGCGAACCCGTGAAGATATGATGTTCGTTCAGGACATAGTTGAAATACAGGGTATCCGTTTCTCCATGCACATAACCCTTGATCCGGATGATATCTTCCGGGATCCGTTCGAAAATGGCTGAGAGTTCTTCTTCCGTGAAGACATGCTCCGGATGAAGGATCAGGTTCTTGAACGGTTCGTCTTCATCATCGTCGTCATCATGATGGTGATGATGCTCATGGTCATGATGATGTTCGTGATGGTGTTCGTGATCATGATGATGTTCGTGTTCTTCTTCGTCGCATTCCGGCACGATATCGCCGCCTTTGATGATGATATTCAGCAGCTGCTCCGCCGAATAGTTATCCAGGACATCGCTGATGACGGTCGCATCCGGATGGATCTCCAGCACGGTATCGATCGCCCTTTGTACGGTTTCATCATCCGAGATATCCACATGGGAAAGGATGACCGCGTTGGCTGCCTTGACCTGATCATCAAAGTATTCTTTGAAATTCTTATGATACTTGTGGCAGGTCTTGACATCGACGATGCAGATATGAGAAACGATGCGGAAGTCTTCGTCTTCTTTGACCACGTTGATGATCTCGGAAAGCTTGCCGACGCCGGAAGGTTCGATCAGCAGATCCGATACGCCCATTTCTTCGATCTCGTGCAGCGCATCTTCGAAATCTCCCTGCAGCGAGCAGCAGATGCATCCGTTATTGATTTCTCTGATATTCAGCGAACTGTCAAAAAAGGCGCCGTCGACGCCGACTTCGCCGAATTCGTTCTCCAGCAGCATCACTTTGTCAAAGTGTTTCTCTCTCAGCAGTTTCTGAATGAAAGTGGTCTTCCCTGCTCCTAAAAAACCTGAAACGATATAAACATTAATCATGATATGCCTCCTTGAAATGAATTTCGTCATAACCGGTATCCTTATCGAATACCCTTTCTGATACATAGTCTTCCAACGCACCTAAAACGACTTCACAGGTCGTATTGATCAGACACCCCTTTTCCAGATGGCCTCCGATACAGCGGCCTTCCTCATCGGACAAAGCGATATGCAGATGTGCCTTGCCCCTGGATACCGTGCCGGTCATCGAAACGATTTCGTGATCGCGCTTCAGATGCAGATACTCCCTGGCATCCGCCAGACGGATCTTCAGTTCATACACGCAGCCTACCGCAGATAAAACGACGGCTGTATCGATCTTCAGCTGCACGCACTTTTCTTCGATGCTCTGTCTTAAGTCGTCTCCTTTATGCAGACGAAAAGCTACTTCTTTCACCACTCTATTTTAACTCATTCATTCCAATTAAGCCAATTGAAAGCACTGATCTCAATCAGTGCCTGTCATTGTTTAAGTTCGGATAATGATCTCAGCCTGCCGTTCTTACGCGTTTGCGCGTGTGCGGTTCTTTTACCGGCGCCGCCTTCGCCTTGTTTTTGGTAACGAAGACGATTCCGGCATAAGGCGCGATATCGATGCTGATCGACTGCGGCAACCCGTGAGCCTTGACTCTCTTGGTACGCAGAGGCTTGAAGTTGCACATGTTGCAACCGGAATAGATATCCCTTTCGGAATTGATCAGCTCGGTATAGGTTCCCGTAAACGGAACGCCGATCGGATAGTTGTGGTAGCTGATCGGTTTCATATTCAATACCACCAGGAAACAGTAATCCTCGTCGTATCGGGTATAGACATAGATCGATTCCTTGTTGTTGTCGGCATCGATCCATTTGAAGGACAGCGGATCGTAATCGTAACAGCTGAATGCCTTATATTTAAGATAGATCTGACAGAGATCCCGGAAATAACGGTTGAAGGAGTCGTGTATCGGATACTGCAGCAGGAACCAGTCCAGCTCTTTCTGTTCATCGAACTCTCTGAACATCGCCAGATCATTTCCAAGGAAATTCAATTTCTTGCCCGGATGGGTATACATGTAGAGGAAGAGGTTGCGGCATTGCGCGAATTTGGTCTCATAATCGCCCCACATCTTGTCGACGATCGTTCCCTTGGAATGGACGACTTCATCATGCGACAATGGCAGGATGAACTTCTCGGAATAGAAATAGGCCATCGAGAATGTCAGCATATTGTGGTGATACTGCCGGTATTCCGGATCCATCGCATAATATTTCAGGGTATCGTTCATCCAGCCCAGATCCCACTTGTAGTCGAAGCCCAGTCCCTGATATTCCGTCGGAACCGTGACATTCGGATAATCCGTAGAATCCTCGGCGATGATGACTACATCCGGATGCTGCTGTTTCAGGGAATAGTTGAAACGCTTCACAAAGGACAGTCCGCTTTCATTTATGCCGATGTTCTTGTTGCCGTCATAGAAGATGATATTCGAGACCGCATCCATCCTTAAGCCATCAAAATGGTATTCATTCAGGAACAGGTTCGCAGCCGACATCAGATAGGAAATGACCGGACCGGATCCGAGATTGAACTGATAGGAACCCCATTGCGAACGGGAAAGACGCTCGTCTTCATACTCGTAACAGGCTTGTCCGTCAAATCTTCCCAGTCCGAAACCGTCGGTCGCAAAATGTACGTAAGCCACATCCAGGATCACGCCGATGTCGTTGAGATGGCATTCGTTGATCAGATCCATCAGATCCCAAGGCGTGCCGTAACGGCTGGTCGCCGACATGAAGCCGGTCGCCTGATAGCCCCAGGAACCATCGAAAGGATGTTCGTTGATCGGCATCAGTTCGATATGGGTATAACCCATTTTCTTGACATAAGGGATCAGCTGTTCCTTCAGTTCCTGATAGGTCGTCATCGGAGCGCTGTGCATGAAACCATTCACATGCAGCTCATAGATGTTCATCGGTTCCTGATAGGAGAAATGACGGTGATCCATGTAGGCCTTATCGGTGAAATGATACTGCGAAAGATCATACATGACCGAAGCATTGGCGGGACGTTTTTCGCTGTAGAAAGCATAAGGATCGGCTTTCTCGATAAAATGGTGATCGTCCTTCCAGATGCGGTAACGGTAGGAATAGATGCATTCGCAATTCGGAATGATCAGATGCCAGATGCCCCGGTCATCGACCTTCTCGAAAGGATAATAGACCTGAAAATCGTCTCTGGACATGAAGACTTCCACTTTCCTGGCATGCGGAGCCCACAGATAAAACTCGATGCCGTCATCTTTCTTGTGACAACCCATGTATCTGTAGCATTCGGTATCGATGCCGGAAAAGAAGTAGTCTAAATTCATTTCATCAGGACCTTTCTATACAGTTCTTCATACTCGCGTGCCGATTTTTCAAAGGACACGTCATATTTCATCGCGTTACGGATCATCATCTTCCAACGGTCATAGTGATCGTAATACTGGCTGTAGGCATACTCGAAAACGGTCAGCAGATCTTCGACGGAATAATTGTAGAAGGAGAAGCCGGTTCCGGTATTCTCGTATTCGTTCAAAGGTTCGACCGTATCCTTGAGGCCGCCGGTCTCTCTGACGAACGGCAGCGTGCCGTAACGCATGGAAATGAGCTGGGAGATGCCGCACGGTTCAAACAGCGAAGGCATCATCAGCATATCCAGTCCGGCATACATGCTGTGGGCGAGCTGTTCGTTGTAGCCGCAGTAATAGACGAAACGGCCCTTGTTCTCTTCTTCCAGCATCTTGAAGGAATACTCGTATTTCGATTCTCCGGTTCCCAGGATCGCGATCTGGACATTGTGTCTCAGAATATCCTGGATCGCTCCCAGCACCAGATCAGCGCCCTTCTGGAACGTCAGACGGGACACCATGCCGATCAGCAAGGTTTCAGGTTCGTTTCTAAGACCCAGCTGGTACTGCAGAGAAGCCTTGTTTTCGCGCTTGCCGGCCAGATAGTTCCTGATATTGTAGTGTTTGTAGATATCCGGGTCCTTGGCAGGATCGAAGGAATCCGTATCGATGCCGTTGACGATTCCGTAAAGATCCGCCCCGCGGTATCGCAACACGGTATCCAGCTTATGTCCGTATTCCGGCGTCTGTATCTCTTCAGCGTAGCTCTTGGAAACCGTCGTAACGAAATCCGCATAAACGATACCGATCTTCATGAAGTTGCAGTAATCGTTGAAACGCAGATCGCCGTTCTCATAGTAGTGATAATCGAATCCAAGATAATCAAACAGCACCTGCTTGTCATATTCCCCCTGATAAGCCAGGTTGTGAATGGTCAGGATGTGCTTGATGTTGCGGACGGATTCGATCGCGTTGTAACGGATCTTGCACAGTGCCGGCAGGATCGCCGTGTGATAATCGTGTTCATGACAGATGTCGGGATAATAATCCAGCTTGATCATCATCTCCAGCACGGCTACATTGAAGAACGAGAATCGTGCCGCATCGTCGCTGTAGCCATAGACGCCATCGCGATTGAAGAAGGTGTCATTCTCGATGAACAGATACTCGATCCCCTCGTTGAAATAGGAATAGACATTCGCCTCTTCGTTGATAAAACCGCTATGGACATAGATGTGATCCAGATAATTCATGCCATCGTAGTATTTCTCTTTGATCGTCTTGAACATCGGCATGACGACTCTGACTTCGAATTCGCTCTTGTCTAACGCTTTCGGCAAGGCATAGACGACATCAGCCAGTCCGCCGGTCTTGACAAAAGGCAGCGATTCAAAAGAAACAAACAGTACTCTTTTCATCAGATACGGTCTCCTCGCTTGACATAGATAGGATCCTCTTTGGTCCCTTTGATATCTTTGATATGCGTAACGATCGACAGCCGGTCGACCACCGCGCAATCCAGTTTCACATTCTTATCGATAAAGGTATCCGGAAGAATGACCGAATCTTTGATGACGGCTCCTTCCCGGATCACGACATTGCGTCCGATGACGGAATCGATGACCGTGCCTTCGATCTGACAGCCATTGGCTACCAGCGAACCTCTGACCTGCGCTCCCGGCTTATATAATGTCGGGCAGGAGTCATTGGTCATTGTATAGATCGGCCAGTCGTCGTTGATCAGCCTGGTCAGGTTCTTTTCTTTCTTCAGATACATATTCGCATTGAAATAAGCGTTCAAAGTAGAAATGCATCCGCAGTATCCGTGATGGCGGTAGGCGCCGATCTTCATGACCCGGATATTGTCCCAGATGATATCCGCCAATGAATAAAGGCTGGAAGTCATGGACGCTTCTTCGACCAGCTGCTTGAATGTCAAAGTCGACATGACATAAGTCTCCAGGGAGACATCCCCGCTCTTGTATTTGCCGTGGTTCTTGCTGGCGCCGACAACGCGTTTCTTGTCGTCGATCTCCAGCAGATCGCCCATCAGATAGGAAGTGTTCGCGTCGTTCACGCTCTGGTACAGGATGGTGATATCGTTCTTGGAAGCGATATGATGTTCCAGAAGCTCCGAGAAATCTTGCTTGAAGATGAAATGCGAAGGAGCGATCACCACATAGGAAGGATTCTCGACATCGATGAATTCCATGTACGTCTTGAATGCCAGGATATCGACATTGAACAGATCGTTGTTGCTGAAAACGTCCTCGCCGTGCAGCAGATGAATGCGTCCTCTTTTCGAGTTGATGTTGTAACTGGTACGCGTGATATGCTCGACAGTGGAACGCGGACGGTTCTTGATGTAGACCTTGATGGAATCGATCCCCGAGTTGGTAAAGTTCGACAGCATGAAATCGATGACTCTGTATCTGCCCAGAATCGAAGCGGCCGAAATCGGACGGAAATCCTCGATTCCCTTGACATGCACATATGAAGGCTCAAAATTCAATAAACCCAATACTTTACTCATTTTCTTCACCTGCCTTTGCGATAAATGATTTCGATACCAGAAGGATCTCTTTGTTATCTTTATTGCCCAGAACCATGCCATCCGGAATCCTTACGCCATCGGCGACCAGACATCTGTTGAGCACAGCGCCTTCGCCGACCACGGCGTCATTCATGATGACCGATTCTTCGACTTTCGCTTTTTCTTTGATCTCGACGCCCGAGAAGATGACGGAATGTTTGACTTCGCCATTGACGATCGCGCCTTGCGTGATGAAGGCATTGTCGATCTTTGCCTGTTCGCCGATACACTGCGGCGTGGCGCTCACGTCATCTGTATAGATCTTCCAGTCGGGATCGAAAAGATCCAGACCGCTGTTGTCCTTCAGAAGATCCATATTGGCTTCCCATAAAGAATCGATGGTGCCGACATCTTTCCAGTATCCCTTGAAACGGTATGCCTGAAGCTTCAGGTTGTCTCTAAGATATGCCGGGATAAGGTTCTTACCGAAATCGTGGGAAGAAGCCGGATCCTTGGCATCCTCTTTGAGATATTTTCTCATGGTCTTATAGGTAAAGATGTAGACGCCCATCGAAGCAAGATTGGATTTGGGCTCTTTCGGTTTTTCTTCGAATTCGATGATCCGATCCGTATTATCGGTATTCATGATACCGAAACGGCTGGCTTCTTTCTTAGGTACTTCGATGACGGCGATCGTCGCTTCCGCTTTGGAATCGATATGTTCCTGAAGCATCTTTTCGTAATCCATCTTATAGATATGGTCGCCGGAAAGAACCAGTACATATTCCGCTTCTTCCTGATCAAGAAAATCCAGGTTCTGATAAATGGCATCGGCCGTTCCTTTGTACAGACCCAGACCGGTCTCATCCTTTTCTCTTGGCGACAGGACATAGACGCCGCCGCCCTTGGAGTCGAGTCCCCAGGTCGAGCTTCTGGCGCTGTAGGAACTTAACAGGATGGATTCATACTGCACCAGCACGCCCACCGTAGAAATGTGGGAATTGGCACAGTTCGACAAGGCAAAATCGATGATACGATATTTCCCTCCGAAATGAACGGCAGGTTTCGCGACTTTCTTCGTCAGATCGAAAAGACGAGAACCTCTACCTCCTGCCAGTATCATTGCTACCATATTATTTTTTTTCATGATATTACCCCTTGATTATAATTTCCTTCTTCTACCTATCTTTTGA
>JAEEGI010015974.1_pt1 | contig 15561 bp, 11 predicted proteins | sample 8958751 | NCBI WGS metagenome assembly JAEEGI01 (sample SAMN16246545, study PRJNA631951) | gut metagenome | biome: gut microbiome; feature: rumen; material: KS-attached | host: Bos | place: Iran: Karaj | collected 2018-10
TATGGCGTCTGCCGCCGCCTCGGGCACCTCGTAGCGCTCGGAGTGCATCGGGTGCTCGTCGGGGTTCTCGACCTGGACGGGGCGGAAGGTGCCTGGCCCTACATGAAGCGTGATCTTCGCGATTTCGATGCCGCTTTTCTCAAGATCGTCCAGCATCTGGCGATTGAAATGGAGTCCGGCCGTGGGCGCGGCCACGGCCCCGGTGCGCGCGGCGTAGACCGTCTGGTAGCGTTCAGCGTCCTCGCGCGCCGTCGCGGCGTTTGGAATCGCGCGCGAAATGTAGGGAGGAAGGGGTGTTTCGCCGCAGAGGTCGAGGATGTCCTGTAGATCGCCATTGAACTCCAACCGCACGATTACCGCGCCATCCGTGCGCTCCGAGCGCCGCAGGAACTCGGCCTTGAGTCGGCCATCGCCGAATGTGGCGACATTCCCGGCATGGAAGGGGCGCCCGCTGCCCGAGAGGGCCTCCCAGCAGTTGTCTTCGGAGAGCGGCTCGAGGAGAAGGAGTTCGACGCGGCCGCCGGTGTCGGTCCACTGTCCCTTCAAGCGGGCGGGAAAGACGCGTGTGTCGTTAAGCACGAGGAGGTCGCCGGGGCGGAGGTACTCGGGCAAATCGGAAAAGATCCGATGCTCGCGCGTCCCTGTCGCTCGGTCAAGGACAAGCATCCGTGCCGCCTCGCGCACCGCGTGGGGGTGTTGCGCGATCAGCTCGCGTGGAAGTTCGTAGTCGTAGTCGCTGGTAAGCATAAGTTAAATCCTGGGGATTGCCGGAAGCACGTAGGACGCGGTGACGCTTCGGGCGGCCGCGGAGTTGGCCTCCGCCGCTGCGGCTTCCAAGTCCATGCCACGCGCCAGGCAGGCGGCAAGGACGCCATTGAAGGTGTCGCCCGCGCCGGTGGTGTCGACAGCCGGACCGAATGAGGGCGCGGGCATGCGTTTCCCAGTCGAGCGGATGAGACAGCCTTCGTCACCGAGCGTGACGACGGCTTCGGGAATGTCTTCCAGTCCTTCGTTCTCGAATTCGTTGGGCGTGGCCAGCCAGACGAGGCGCTGGAGTGTCGCCGGCAGCGGACGAGCCGGCGCAGGATTCAAAATGACGCGTGTGCCGCTTTCGGCGGCGATTCGCGCTGCGCGCAGGTTGACCGCCTCGTCGACTTCATTGGTGAGGAGCAAAATGTCGGCCTCCGCGATGCGCGGCGCGAAGGCATCAACGTCATCTGGGGCGAGGCGAGCGCCCGGGTAGACCGTGACGCGCGTTTCACCCGAAGGGTCGGTGAGAATCGCGGCGTATGCTGACGGACCGTCCTTGGCGACGACGGCGGCCTGAATTCCTTCATCGGCGAGCGTGTCGCGGACAGGGGTGGCGTCGGTCTCGCCAACGGCGGTGAGGAAAGAGACTTCGGCGTTCCAGCGCGCGGCGGCGACGGCCTGGTTGAACCCCTTGCCGCCGTATTCGACATGAAAGGTGTCGGCATGGATCGTCTCGCCACCCGTGTGGAAGCGCGGAACGCGCATGAAGACGGACGTGCCAGTGAGGCCGATGACGGCTACGCGGTTCACAGATTCTTGACCCTTCCCATGAATCGCTCCTCAAGGACGACGTTGCGCGCGGTTCCGCCCTCGATGTTGCCGCTGGCGTAGATTGGGGGCGTAACGCCTCGGGCGAGGGCGCGACGGGCGCCTTCGATGAGGATTGAGTTGAGGATGAAGCACGAGGCGGCGGTGGAGAGTCCGCCCATTTTCGCCTCGCCGACTTCAATGCAGGCGTCGCCGTACGGCACCTTGCTGTCGATGGCGATGTCCGCGACGTCGCCGAGCGTCGCCCCGTGGGGGCGGTAGGCGGAGGAGGTTATGGCGACGGTTGTGACGCCCGCCGCGCGTCCGGCCTTTGCCATTTCGACGGGTACGGCGTTTTTGCCGGAGGCGGAAATGACGACGAGCATGTCGTTTGGCGTCACCCGGTAGCGGCGGAATATCTCCGCGGCGAGGCCGGGCATCTTCTCCATCCGGCTCGACTTGGCGGCCCCGTCGTTCAGCATGAGGTCGACGTCGAGTATTGGCGAGACGTTGGCGAGGCCGCCGGCGCGGTAGAAGGCGTCGAGGGCCGGGAGATGGGAGTGGCCGCAGCCAAAGACGTAGACGATGCCGTCACGGACAATGACGTCCGCCACGACATCTGCCGCGCGGGATATCGCCTCCCCCTCCTCCGCGTCAATCGTACGCAGAATCTCAATTATCCTGTCCAAGTATTCGTTCATAATGCCAGTCCTCCAAATCTCGCCTCCATATTCCATCTATTACCTCATCCACAATCCATTATCTATTATCTACTATTATTATCTACTATCTACTATCTGGTCCCGATGCCGCTTGCGGCATCGGGACCCGTGTTCCATCCGCGCACATCGGACTGCTTCGGGAAGATGAGGCTTCTGATGCCGACGGCTGTGCCGAAGAAGGAGACGAAAATGTACAGCGGGAAATAGAGCATGGAGAAAGGTATTACAAGCAGCAGGCGGAAGACGTCGCGGGCGCGCTTGATGAGAGGGAGGATGTAGATGCAGGAGAGAGAGCAGCAAAGCATGACGCTTCCGAAGCGGCGCACAATGTCCCCCTCCGTAGCGGCGGCGAGATTGGCGACGTTCCGCCAGAACGACGCCTGCGAATCCCAAAAGGTGCCGACGCTTCCCACAACGTCGACGCCGTCGAAGAAGTCAAGGACCGACGAGGCTATGAATAGGCTATAGGAGAGGATGAAGAAAAGCTGGATGGGGTTACGAATCCAGACACGAAAGTGGCGGAAGTAGCACTGCGTGCCTCCGGATGTCCAGCGGAGCTTCTGGCGCATCCACCCGCGAAGGGTGTCTGGCACCAGGCTTCTGACGGGACGGAAGCTCTGCTCGACGCGCCACTTTCGTCGGTTGAGTCGGAAGGCCATGTCGACATCCTCCGTGATGGCGTCCAGGCGGAAGCCGTTCACTTCCTCGAATGCCGATTTGCGGACCATCATGCATCCACCCCAGAGAGCCATGGCGGAGGTGATGTTGTGCGCGCCTTGCGTGAGGAGAAGCATGCTGTACTCGACGCCCTGCATAAGCGGGAGGAATCCGCGGTTGGCGGGACGATAGGGGGAGCTGACCGCGCCCAGACGGTCGTCGGCCTTCATGCGGGCGAGCATGTCCGAGAGGGCGTTGCGGTTCAGGAATGTGTCGGCATCGAGGCAGAGGACAAAATCGTTTCGGGCCAGGGGGATTGTCTCGTTGAGGCTGCGCGCCTTCCCCTTGTTCTCCGGGTTGTCCACGATGCGGAACTGGTGTCGGGCTGTCATCTCACGGATGCGCGCAAGGCTGTCGTCGGTGCTGCGATCGTTGATGACTACGAGGTCGATTAGTTCAGGGGGACATGCCTTGAAGACGCTCGCGATTGCAGTCTGGACGGATGCGGCGTCATTGTAGCACGGGATTACCACGGAGACGGGAGTGGCGGCGTCGGGTTTTCGAGGGTGGCGGCTGTCGAGATAGGTGAGGAGAAGCATCCACGCCATAAGAAGCATGAAGACGCCACCAGACCATTTGCGTGTTTTTAGAAGGGCTCGCTTCCAAAAGGAGAGCGTGATGACCTCGTCAACTATGTCGTCGATTGATTCGGTGACATCATCGACGAATTCGTCGACTGCGGATAGAATGCGAGGTTCTTCGTCTTCGTCCGTCGATGACGGCAAGGCGGACGTTCCAACAGAAACGTCCGCCTTGATTGAAACCGCCACAAGCGCTGCGGCCAGTACGGCGACTGCGAGGGATGACCTCATTCTTCTTTACTCGCGAAGCAGCGAGGATGGAAGCGGCATTGTACTCTCGCCGGGGGCTGGCGCCGCCCAAGGCATAAGCGTGTCGTCATTCGAAACGCATCCCTGAAGCGCGAGGCATGCAAGCGCCAGAACAATGGCTGTGGCCGCCGCAATTAGGCGGCCACGGGAAAAACTAGCCCTCCGAATGATAGGCATGGCTTTCTAGTTGAAGACTACGTCGCCAGCCTGGACTGGCTTCTGCTGCCAATCGGAGAGAATGTCGGCTATGACAAGGTTCTTCTCACGGATAATCTGGCGAAGTTTCAGACGTGTGACGAATGCGGCGTCCGGATCTGCGATGTCTGGACGGCGGACCATGACCTCGATGAGCGGCAGCGGACGATCACGGGCGGGACCGACAAGCTCGGTGACGAAGTCGCTGGAGAACTCAATGACGGCGAACTTCCACTCGTCGTTGAAGGAAACGATTTTACCCTTGTCGCCAGGGGTGAGGACTCCTTCGGCGAGTGCCGGGGCGGTTTGGTTTAGAGGAACGCCGCCAGTGCTGCCCTTAAGCACCTTGACCTGCTCCTGCAACACTTTGACCTGATCGTTGAGCTGGGTGATTTCGTCATCCTTCTCGGCAATCTGCTGGTTGAGTTCGGCTTCCTTCTCCTGCAACTCCTTGATTTCCTCGTTGAGGCGCTCGACCTTGGACTCCAGTTCGCGCTTCTGGCCTTCGAGTTCGGCGATGCGGGCGTCGCGCTCCTCTATGATGCGCTTGTCCGTGCGGGCGGCCTGCTTGAGGTTGTTGAGTTCCTCGATCGTGTTGATCAGCTCCTCGCGGAGGCGGGGAAGTTCGGCGCGGGTGGCCGTCAGCACCTTGTACTGGGCGTTGGCGCGCTCGTAGATCTGGTCAAGAAGCGTCGACATCGTATCCGGCCCCTTCTTGGAAGGTTTGCCTGTAAGGGAGTCGATTTCGTACTTGCCGTCCGCGCCCTTATGGTAGTAGGTGCGGAGCTGGAGGCGATGTTCGCGGTCGCCGATGTTCAGCATCGGGGATGGTGTGGCAGCAGGCTCGTACTTGTGGTTGTAGGAGTCCCAGAACGCCGAGCGCTCGGGGTTCTCAATCTCGCGGCTGGTAACCGCGGAGATATCGCGCTGGGGATACGAGGGCTGAGGCGTTTCGGGAATGTCTTCCGCCTCGAACGTGCCGGCGACCTTGATGAACATTTCCTCAAGCATGTGGGCGCGACCGATGAGTATCTCGCGCTTGTTGTAGTTCATGTACGCGAAAACAGTGGCGACGATGCTAAGAATCGCCAGCAAAATGACGAGAACACGCAGAACTTTACCCATGGCAGTGATTCCTCTTTATTCTGTTTGGAGTCAACTTGATTGTCAAGACAGTCCTCCAAACCATATAAATAAGATTAGATGATTTGCGCGAATAGTGCAAGGGAATTATTCGCAAGGGGTCTTTTCCGCCCGAATTCGGGCGGAAAAGACCCCGCGAGACTACTCGCGCACCAATAGTGACGGGGCCTCCATGAGGCCGGCGGGGACCAGGTTGTATCCGTCCTTCCACCACTCCGGGTGGTCGTCGTAGTGCTCGAAGGTGTTTGGGCCGTGCCATGAGGGCCACTGCTCATGCCAGTGCAAGGCTCCATGAGAGTTGCGGCGACTTCCAATCACCTCTATTACGAGTTCCGAGGCCTTGCCTGAGGCTACGAAGTCAGTGACGTCGACCTCGCCCGGCGCCCATGCCGTTATGCCGGCCGGGCGGCCGTCGACGATGACGCGAACTGCGACGCCATGGTAGGCGCCGACCTTGACGACGACGCGCTGCCCCTTCTCGAAGCGCGGGCGGATAGTGGAAACGTATCCGACGTGTCCGGCGAAGAAGGTGAGGCCCTGTGGGCACCAGTCCCCGATTTCCAGCGTTTCCGGGGCCTTGGTGAGGCTGACGCGGCCGTCGGCCGTTGCCGAGGTTCCGAAGGTGCCGAGGAGGTAGACGATTTCAAGCCCCGGGAAATTCTCGCTGAAGTCGAGCGAGGCCCGGATTGTGTTGAGGCCCGGACGCAGAAGCGACGGATCGAGGCGGATCTTGCGGAGTGACTTGTCGGTCCACCAGCCGGAATCTACCGCGTAGCCGACGGAAAGGCCGTTGACCTCAAACGCGAATGCCTGAGGCTCCTCGATTGCCAGGAAGAGGTCGCCGGAAGGGACGGCCTTGACATCGAACTCATACTCAAGCTCCACGTGGACGCTCTTCGGGTTGTCCTTGGGAGGCGTCGTCCACGGCTGGTACATGTGTCCGCCGCGGTGGTTGGTGCCGAGAAGGTCGCGGACCTTGTGGTCGAGACGGAGGATTTCAAGCTTCGGTTGCCATTCGCCATCGCCGATGCGGTAGCGGGGCTGGTCGAGGACAAGGACGTTCGCCTCGGAAAGGCGCGCGTTGAAGGGGCCTTCAAGCTTCTTCGCGCGGATTGTCTTCGCCTTGCGCGCCGGAGGCATTGCGGGTGTGCCAGCGGCGGTCTTCGCGCCCTTCTTCGGCACGGCGAAGATGCGGCTCGCAAGGGCGGGCAGCGAGGTGCGGATGATGCAGAGCCCGTCGCCGACGGAGGCGTTCGCCTCGCGGATGGCGCCCGTTTCGGGGTCGAGTTCGAGCGGCGCGCCGCCGCATGGCGCCGCAAGGCTGACGACGGCGTCGTCGCACGCCTCCTTGCGGAAACGGACGCCATTGCGGAAGGCGTGGATGCTCTTGCCGTCCTTGAGGTAGCTCTCGCCGGTGTTGCAGATGAAGAGGTAGCTGAAGTCGGCGTCCTCGCGGAGGAGGCTGAGGGCGGGACCGAATTCGCGGCCCGTGGCCGCGTCGGCGATCGACACGCGACGGACGGCGTTGGAGAGCATCTTCTCAAGATCGTCGCCCGCTGCGGACGCGCATGAGGCTGCAAAGGTCTTCGCGACGTCCGACGGACGCGCATCGACCATCTCCGGAAGGTCGCCGGCAAAGACAACAAGGCCGCCGGCTTTGCGGAAGCGTTTGAGGAGGTCAATGGTGGAGGCGCGCAGGGTTAGCGCTGTCGGCACCACAACGGCCTTGTAAGTGGCACGGCCGACGTTGAGGCCGCCGCGGGCGACTTTGCCATGGCGCGCGAGGATGTCCTCGTCGCCGTAGTCGAAGTCGAGATGCGCCGAAAGGAGGCGGTCGGTGAGGACGCGGAAGTCGTCCTCGAGCTTTCTCATCGCCGGGCTGCTTTCCCAGGCTCCGCCGTCGACGAGCGTCCAGGCGCTCTCAACGGGGTGGATGAAGAGTATGTCGCGGACTTCCTCGCCGTTTGTCATGACGGCGTTGACGCGGCCGAAGTAGTCCTCGATCTTTCCGTAGAACTCCCACCAAGGGGACTGGTAGAAGACGGCCGCCGGGTAGTCGCGTTTCGCCTGGGCCTTCATCGTGTACCAGGAGAGGTGCTGGCAGCGGATGTTGATGCCGAGCGCGAGCTGCCAGTCTCCGATGGCCTTGTGGCCGGCGAAGGGGAAGTCCCATCCTGTGCAACCGTAGGTCTCGGAAAGACGCCACTTCCTGCCGAACTGGTGCGCGGCGGAGGAGAGTTGCTTCGCCGTCATGAAAATGCGCGAGGGCTCTGTGAGCTGGTCGATGCCCGGGGCCTGCATGTATTCGTAGCAGCGCATGCAGGAACCAACGGTATGCGTCTGCGAGGCAAGCGTGTCCTCTGCGAGCATGTGGCCGGTGAACTGGCAGTTGTGCTTGCCGCACCAGTCGCCGATCTGCTTGACGAAGCCCTTGACGAAGAGTTCGGTGAGGCAGTTGTTGAAATCGTAGCGGAGGCGGCGCGGGTCGCTGCCAGACACCTCGTAAATGAGTTCCGGTATGCGCGCCACGACATCGTATCCGGCGAGCTTGCGGAATGCGGCCGGGAGCTTGTTCGTCCAGGCCAGGAGATGCTGCGCGTAGCCGGCGTCGGCCGCAAGGTTCATGCGCCATACGGGCGATTTGTGGTTGGGCTCGTCCGTGAAGATGCCGGGAACCACTCCGCCGAGGTCCTTGCCGAGGTGCTTCGCGTAGGCGTCGTGCGTGACGGATATGAACTTCGCGGTGGCCTCGGGATTGAGGGTGTCGAGATAGGTCGCGCCGTTGTACCAGGGGTTCGGTTCGTCCGTGACGATGATGCAGAAGATGACCGACTCGCCCTTGGCGAAAACGGGGTCCTTGCCCGTGGGAACGCGGCGGATGTTCTCGGCCTTGCCGTCCTTGACGAGCGCCGTGAAGGCGGTGATCGCCTTCCGCTCCTTGAGGAAGGCCGCGGTGACCTTGGCACCTGCGGGTTTGCCGAAGGGGGATGGGACGAGGCCGTCCGGGCAGGTGTAGACCATGAGGCCGCGCGCCCGGTAACGAGGATTGGAGGTGACGAGTCCGCCCGCCGCGCCGGAGGGCCAGCGGTCCTCGTCATAGAGCCATGCGCGCATCTTGAGCTTCTTCGCCTCGTCTACGCAGGCGCCGACGCATTCGAACCAGCGGTCGGAGAGGTAGGGGGTGCGGAGGCCGACGCGGGAGTGCATGAAGAATCCGCCGATGCCGGCGTCATGGAGGAGGTCGATCTGGCGGCGGCAGGTTTCGGGGTCTAGTTCGCCGTTCCAGGCCCAGAAGGGCGCGCCGCGGAATTCGGCGCCTGGGTTGGCGAAATCCGCGCGGAGCGCGGCGGGCAGGGCGTCGGCCGACTGTGCGGCGGCGCGCTTGCGGGAAGAAGTTGCGGTCATGTCTGTTCCTTTCGTGAAAACTGCGTGGTGAAACAAGTGTAGACTTCCGGTTCCCAATCTACCATTCGACATAGGCGAAGGAATTCGGCTCAAGCGCCAGGACAATGGAGCCGTCCCCGTTCGTCTCGACCGGAATTTCAGTATAGGTGCGCCAGGCGTCGGTGAGGTGGCAGCGGACCTTGCCGAACTTGGCGCCGTCCGCGAGGCGGATGCGAACCGGACGCTTCCAGACGACGTTGTTGTCGTCGGTGTAGCGCGAAACGAGTGCTCCGCCGTGGCGTCCGTTCTTCGACACCGCCGCCGTGACGCGGACGTCGCCGCCCACGTCCTTCCATGCGTAACTCTTCATCTCGACCCAGTCGACGCGGGAGGCGACCTGCGTGCCTAGATCGAGCAACTTCGCCCAGGCGTAGAAGGGGTAGTAGCCCTTGATTGGCTCAAGCGAGACTGAGTCGAACATGCCGTTCATGCCGGTGCCTATGCGGGCGTCGTAGTACATCAGCATGTCGAGCGGCTTGTCCTGGCATACGCTCATGGTACCGGCGACAAAGGCGGCGGACTTGAGGTTGTGCACGCCGCTCTCGACCTGGAGCGAGTAAATCCAGCTGGGCGACCAGTCCTTGACGTAGTTCCACTCGTTGAGGATGGACTCGGTCTTTTTGTAGCCGTACTTGTCGAGCGTCTTGCGCGCGAGGTCGCAGCGGGCGGCGATCTGCTCTGGGGTGACGGCGTAGATGTGCCATGAGAAGAAGTCCATCGGAACCTTGTGCTTTCTCATGTCGGCAAGGAAAAGTTCGCCCCAGTCCCACCCGCCGGCCATGGCGGGACCGCCGATCTTGAGGTGCGGGAAGCACTTCTTGAGGTGGGTGGCGGTGACGCGGAAGAGGTCGAAGAACTGCGTTGATGTGCCGCCCCAAGTCTTCGGGTCGGCACAGACGCCCTTGCCGTCGCGGGGGACGCCGAGGTCGGGTTCGTTCCAGATCTCCCAGTAGGTGATTCGCCACTTGTAGCCGTTGGCCCAGCCCTCGGTGTAGTGGCGGACGACGTGCTCGCAGATGCGGGCCCACTTCTCGTTGTCCTTCGGCGGCATGATGCCGTACTTTTTGACGCCGTGCTCGATGGACTGGCCAAGGCGGTAGAAGACCTCGGTTCCGGCGGCGACCATCGTCTTGAGATAGTTGTCCGTCATTGCGAAGTCATAGGAAGCGGGATCGTCGACGTCAGCGTCGAAGTCGGGGAAGACGGCGGTGATGTCGACCGTGTGGGGCGCGCCGTACACCGAGCACCAGTTGGCGTCGTGGATGCGGGCGTACGGAATCCGCGCGGCCTTGTACGAGTCGAAGTTGCCGCGGCTCTGGTCGGCGCGCGGCTGCGACGGACCATTGTTGACGGCGTTCATAAACTTCACCGGCCCGATTGCCTTGGCGGGGTCGATGGTCACTGTGGTCATGTCGGTGGGAGGTGTGGTCTTTTTCATGGTGGTGACGATTGTAGCACAAATAGTGCGGGAATTGGAGAAAGCTCGTTGAGCCAGCGCCGTTCTCGGCGGTGCATGGATGTGCGTGCGGCGGGGGTGGCGTCGTCATGCCCCGCGAGGTGGTCGAAGGCATGGGCGAGGTAGTAGGCGAGTTCGCGGTCTGCGCCTTCCCCTCCTCCACCCTGCTTCCAGGCGCATTCGACGTTGAGGACGATTTCGGCGCTGTCGCCCGGTTCCTCGCCGGGGAGCGACGGGTAGACGATGGTGATGACGTCCGTGGCGCCGCTGTGGCCGACCGCGGCCGCGTTGATCGGCGCTATTCCGGCGTCATCGACAAGGATGAGCGTGATGTCGCGCAAAGGACGGCCCGACTTGGCCGCAAGGGCGAGGGCCAGTTGCCGCAGGGATTTCGCGTTGATATGGAAGGCACGCTGGTTGCGGACGATGTCGACCGGAATCATTTCTGCGAAGGATAAGGAAGGCGTCCGTGAAGCAGCGGGACTAGCGTTGAGATGAATGAGTCGCGGACCTTGTCAAGCTCCGCGTTCGTGAGCTCGCTCCTGGCGAGCTGCCCGTCTGTCCAGCGGTCCTGGATTATGTCGCGGACTAGTCTTTCGATTTTGTCATGGTCGAAAAAGCGCATCGAACGTGACGCCGCCTCGATGGAGTCGGCCAGGGAAACGATGGTCTCCTCGCGCGTCTCGGGAAGTGGCCCCGGATACCGGAAGAAGTCTGCAAGTTCATCGCCGGGGACTGATTCGCCACCCTTTGCCTCAAGGCGTTTCCGCTCCTTGATCAGGAACCATCGCACGATGCTTGTTCCATGGTGAGTCTCAATGAATCGTCGCAGGGCGGGCGGAAGATGGTTGAGTTCGGCGAGCACCATTCCCTCTTTGACATGGTTCATCAGTATGATGCGGCTGATGTTTGGGGGAAGGTCATCGTGCGGGTTGTCGGAACCGCTTTGGTTCTCCATGAAGTAATGGGGCTGGCCCAGTTTGCCGATGTCGTGGTAATAGGAGCCAGCACGGGCGAGGACGCCGTTCGCGCCGATTGCCTCGGCCGCCGCCTGGGCCAGGTTCCCGACCATCATCGCGTGGTGGTATGTTCCAGGAGCCTCAAGGCTGAGGCGACGCAGAAGAGGCGATTCCAAATCGGCGTAGCGGCTGATGGAGATGTTCCCCACCCGCCTCGTGACACGCTCGGCGACGGGAAGAATGACGAAGGCGAAGACGATTGCCGAGACCGCCAGAAACGCATAGAAGAAGCATGCCTGAAGAAGTACGGGGCCTATGCCGAGCTCTCGCTGCCGATACAGAATGATCGTGAGAATGAAGGCCTGCATGACTCCGATTCTGAAGACGACCGGCGTCATTTGGGAGCGACGGGATATTTTTGGCGCCTCGTTGGCGATGACGCATGTGGCGCAAAGAGCGACAATGTAGGCCCCGAGGTTGAACGCCTCTCCTGCGGATATGGCGATTGTGGCGCTGGTGACCACGCCTATTACAAGCGCGACTGGTCCGCCGTACAGGAGCGCAACGATGAACGGCACGACCGCGTTTGGGTATGCAAACATGTGCGCGTTGTCATTTGAGACGCCTGGCAGAAGCGGCACCACAAGTCTCCCGTAGGCGAAGTCGGCCAACCGCGCCTCTGCAAAGGCCAGCATCAGCATGGCCAGCATCAAGGGCAAGTGCGTGCGCATCGAGGGGGCGTTCGGTGCAACTATCCTGAGAAGCTGCCAGCCGCAGATGACAAGCACGACAAGTGTGACGCCGCGCATGATATGGTCGGCGATGGAGTTTGCCACCCCGTTCTGGCCCATTATGTATATTCCACCAAGCAAGATGGCAAGGAGTGCAAAGTAGTTGAGGAGCTTCCGCCCCAGCGAACGGGGCTGGCTGGCCGAGGCGGCGTTCTTCTCGCGCCTCCGGGCCAGAATCAACCGCATTTTTGCAAGTGGGATTGAAGAGGACATTGCGTGTTCCACCAGACTAAAGGCCCAGCTCCCCCTGTCTCATGCCTCCAGGATCAATGCCGAGTCGGTCAAGGCATAGCTTCGTGACAATACGACCGCGAGGCGTACGTTCGATGTAGCCTTCCTGAATGAGATATGGCTCATAGACCTCCTCGATGGTGTCCTGTTCTTCGCCTACTGCGACGGCAAGCGTGCCAAGTCCTACGGGACCGCAGTTGAACTTGTAGATGATGGTCTCCAGCAAACGTTTGTCCATCTCGTCGAGTCCGTAGGGGTCGATTTCGAGAAGTGAAAGCGCTGCGGCGGCGACTTCCTTGGAAATATGACCTTTCGCGCGCACTTGGGCGTAGTCGCGGACGCGGCGGAGAAGATTGTTGGCGATTCGTGGCGTGCCGCGGCTGCGGCCGGCCACCTCCATCGCGCCGCCATCGTCTATGCTTACGTTGAGCTTGCCCGCGGAACGCTTCACGATGCCGGCGAGCTGGTCGTTGTCGTAGTAGTCCAGGCGGCAGTTGATGCCGAAACGGGAGCGCATGGGCGACGAAATGAGGCCGCTTCGCGTCGTTGCGCCGACAAGTGTGAACTTTGGAAGGTCGAGGCGGATCGAGCGGGCATTTGGCCCTTGGTCGATCATGATGTCGATCACGAAGTCCTCCATCGCGGAATAAAGGTATTCCTCGACTGAGCGTTGCATGCGGTGGATTTCGTCGATGAAGACGATGTCGCCGGGCTGGAGGCTCGTAAGGAGACCTGCGAGGTCGCCTGGCTTGTCGATGACGGGGCCGGAGGTCGTCTTTACGCTCACACCCATTTCCTTTCCGAGAATGAATGCCAGAGTCGTCTTTCCAAGCCCGGGCGGACCCGAGAGAAGGACATGGTCCAGCGGTTCGCTGCGCTTGCGCGCCGCCTCCACGGCGAGCATAAGCTTGTCCCGCACCTTCGGCTGACCCTGGAAGTCCGCGAAGGAAAGCGGACGTAGGTTGTTGTCGAACGATGTGTCGCGTTTGTTGAGATTGTCGTTGATTCGTTCCATGCAGTCTGTCACCGTTAATTCAATTACATTATATTATCACATTTCGTGAAATTATACGCAAAAGCCCCTGCACGTTTCAAATTTCATCAAATCTGGCGGCGCGGGCGCGTACGCCTCGCGAAACTGGACCTTCTTCGGGGATGGGAATAGTCGAACGGTCGGGTGGGTCCCCTGCCCAAATACGCCAACCCGCCGACCCCGAACGATCGCCGCAAAGTTCCATCGCCTCAATGAAACGCTGGTCCCCGCGCCAGAACGGAATCACGCCCAGTCGCCTTATCAGCGGGGCCTTCCCCATGGCGGACGGTGTCGGGCCGAAGTCGGGGGACAGTTCCGGCGGAGCGCCCCAGAAAGGGGTCGCCTCGTGTTGCGAGGCGACCCCTTTCTGGGGCGTCTCCGCCGAAATGGTTTCATTGTGTTGTCTCGAAGAAGTTCTGCCAAGCAGATCCTCGCGGGTGATACCTCGCAGCGTCAAAAGGCGCAGCGGATCCTGCTCGAAGGCCTCGGTCAGGAGAAAGAGGACCGCCGCGATGTGCTTGCAGGGGTTTGCGTAGTCAGGGCAAGAGCATGAAGACGAGAAGGAGTTGGCTATTGTCGGCACGAGCGGGTATCCGGCCGCGCGGAAGAGAAGGTCGACCATCTCGGGGAGGTTCCGTATTAGAAGTTGCGCCACAAGAAACGGACGCGCCTTAAGCTTCGTGAGAATCTCGCGCTTGGCCTTGGCCGGCATGATGTCGAACCTCAGTTCGATGCGGTACGGATCCTTGCTGCCGCCCTGCACCAGCGCCTCGCAGAGCCCCGGCGAGACATCGACAGAGATGACCTGCCCCGAAAGCGCGTAGCTGCGGCCGCGGCTGAGACGCGCCCCCATCCTAAGCTCCTCCATGAAGGCGAGCCAGCGTTTCGCCCACCATTTGCGCGACGCCTGCGGGCGGACCGACTGGGCATGAATTCCCCCGCGCACCGGGATCGGCACACGGGCGATGAAGGGTCGCTTTTTCCTCTTGCTCATTGCAAGTTAATTTCACTCAAAAGGGTTGACGACTTCGACTCCTGTGTACGCCATGTCATCGACATTGCGCGTGGCGACTGCAAGACCGTGGACGAGAGCGGTTGCAGCGATTTGCGCGTCCAAGTCGGGTCGCACAAGCCCGACTCTGTTAGTCGCGCCTTTGATTCGGCCCCACGCAAGAGCCGTCTCGCGGTCAAAATCGAGTATGCGGTCGCGATATGCTTCAAGAATATCACTCCCGAACCATTCGGCGAGACGTGCTTTTCGCGGATCGTCATCCGAAAGCGACTCGATGCCTTCTGCGATTTCACCTATCGTTATGACCGAGACGTAGAAGCCACTTGTTCTTGCCGCATTCCGTAGCCATGCCTTTAGACGCTGGTTGGGTTTGCGCCTGACGCATTCACTCAATACGCAAGTGTCTAGAAGATAGTCCATAGTCAGGCTTCCTCAATGACCAACGAGGTTAGATGCGCCCTGCCTGAACCAGTCCCGCGTGGCGGAATCAGCGCGTCGAAATCGACATCGACAGGACAGTCCATGAAAGCCTCCGCTATGTTTCTGCGCGGTTCCGGGCAGATTTTCTCCCGGTAAAGGTCGTATGAGATTATGGCTACGATTGGACGACCACGACGCGCCACCAGTTGGGGCGAACCGCGGTAAGCCTCATCAGCCACGGCGGAAAACCGATTTTTAGCATCTTGAAGCGCCAACATTTCAAACCTCCATAACTGGCTAGACTGTCTAGACAGTGACAATAATGTTACCAAAATCGCCACGATTGTGTCAATACCAGTTCAAGCGCCTGTAGCAGTTGTCACTGATACTGCACATTGGGAATTGATCGATTACTCATTTTCACACTTGCAAACTCCCTGCCTTGCGGTGGCGCACCGTCGCAGGTGTCAGACACCGTTGGTGCGTAAGCGGACGTTTCGTGGAAACGTCCCTACCAGACCCTTCGGACACCACTCGGCGTTCTACGCGCTCCCGGTAGGGACGGCTCCACGAGCCGTCCGCGTTAAGCGATTAAGCGGTTAAGGCAACGGATGGTGTCTGACACCCTGGGGGCGCGGGCATCCTGCCCGCGGCGGACGCGCGGGAGCGCGTCCCTCCCGCCCCACGGAGGTGCGGCGTCCCGCCGCGCAGCGCATGGCCGTAAATCCGCAAATGTGTAAGTGTGCAAGTGGGTAAGTATCCAGTATTCAGTATTCAGTGACAATATCGGTTTAAGTGCCAATATCAATTGACACTGGTACTGGAAATTGGGAATTGGCCGCTTTCACATTTCCACATTTTCACACTTGCAAACTTCCTGCGTTATAACGGCGCCACGCCGTAGGTGTCAGGCACCGGTGGGCGTTGGGGCGTAAGCGGTTAAGCGGTTAAGGCAACGGATGGTGTCTGACACCCTGGGGGCGCGGGCGGCCCGCCCGCGGCGGAGCGCGTCCCTCTCGCCCCACGGAGGTGCGGCGTCCCGCCGCGCCGC
>JAEEGI010015977.1_pt1 | contig 15561 bp, 7 predicted proteins | sample 8958751 | NCBI WGS metagenome assembly JAEEGI01 (sample SAMN16246545, study PRJNA631951) | gut metagenome | biome: gut microbiome; feature: rumen; material: KS-attached | host: Bos | place: Iran: Karaj | collected 2018-10
CGCTTCCTTAAGAAGGTCAGACAATTCCCTTATGCGCGGAAGTTCCTCCGGCAAAAGCTCGGGACTGTCGGCGATGAACTTTAAGTTGTAAGTAAAGCGGATTCCGTCCGGGCCGTCGTCGATTGAGTCGGCGCCTGGCTTTTTAAGCGGATACTTCTTTACGTTCCTGTAAGCGGTGTAGTAAGAGTCGTCCTTTATCGGAGCGGCAACGTCGTGAACCAAAACGTCCTTGTCCAGCAAGAGAACGATTTTTCCAGACTTTAAAAGCTCCGCGTTTTGCGGAACGGAAAAAATGCGCAGCGCGTCGTCGTCGCTGATTACAAGGTCGGTTCTATTGTGGCCAAAAATTTGCTTGGCAGTGATGTGGATTGGATCGGCTCCGACGCGCGAGCGGTAACGGCTTTCGTCGTCGCTCCAATCGTAGCCGCAAATGCTTTTGTCTTTGGCCGCCGCGCTTTCCATCATGTTGCGCTCGTAAACGATTTCCATCTTTTCGTTCCAAACGCGCGGAAAGAGGCAAGGGTTGACCTGGCCGTCAACGAATTCTCCGTGAACCGGAAGCTTTCCGCGCGCGTCGATGATGATTCCCGTGTAAACGCGCGAAGAAATTGTTTCGATTGACTTTCTGCGGGAGTAGGGCGACTGGTGGCGCACAAAAAGGCTTCCAACCTGGTTCAAGTTAAGCTTGTGGTCCATCTTGAACAAGAAGCTTTTGTTCTCAAAATAGCCCAAAGTCTTGTTGCCCGATTCGATTATGTCAGTGATTTGCTGGAGAGAAATCTTTCGTTCCAAAATGTAGTCGCCCAAGGTTCTGCTTGAGTCAACGTAAATCGTCAAGAGGGGGTCCTTTATCAAGTTTGGAAGGCGGCTTGTGACGGCGTTTACAGCGGAGTTTTTTCCGCTGGGCATCGGAATGCCAGCCTTGTCGATGTCTAGCGTTACGTTTGAGGTGAACGTTTTGTCAATCCAATTTATCTTGCTCTTGGAGGCCAAAGGCGCGTTGGGGTCGTAGGTTTTGCCTTGGCCTTGCGCGAAAAGGCCGCAAAGCGAAAGTGCCGCCGCGATAAAAAGAGCGTGTTTTTTGGCTTTAAAATAAAAATTCTTTTTCATCTTACTTATTGTCGGCATAATTTTTCTTAAGCATAAGGGTTAAAATAGCGTCCTGGGCGGCGGCCTTCATGCCCCGCGGAAGGCGCAAGTCGTAGCTTTCGTGGGAAGGCGTTTCTTCGTAAAGAAGGGCGGGGTTGAGCGAAAGCAGCGTTTTTTCGTCCAGCCTAAGTTCGGCGGCCAAGGCCTTTAGGCTTACCGCTTGCTTGGTTTCCAAATAGTCAAAGTCGTCAAAAGGGGAATAGATTTCCGCGTCGTAAAAGGCCGCCGGCAAGTCCACCTTGTACCAGCTGGAATTTTGGGCGATGTCGCTTACGGCTAGCAAGTTTGGAACGTAGGCTATGGCGTGGTCGGGAATAAGCTTGGCTTTTGCCAAAGCCCAAAATGTTTTTTGCGGGCTTTTTGCCAAGGCGCGCTTTACCGCTCCCGCTCCGCAATTGTAGGCCGCGATGGCCAAAAGCCAGTCGTCGAACTGCTTGTAGTTGGCCTTTAACTTTTTGATGGCCGCGTCCGTCGATTTCCAGGGATCCCGCCGCTCGTCAAGCCACTTGTTGAGCCTAAGATAGTTTTCAACGCTGTTTTCCATAAACTGCCAAAGGCCAACGGACTTTCCGCTGGCGGGCTTGGCCAAAGGCTTGTAGCTGGATTCGATTACGGGAATGTATTCAATGCAGGCTGGAAGTCCTTCTTCTTGCAAGCGGCGGCGGACGTAGTGCCGGTATTGGCTTCCGTTTTCCAGGATGGAGTTCAGTTCCGCCCGGCCCCAAGAAGAAAGCCAGCGTTCCTTAAAGGGAGCGACTTCCTCCCGGTCGGCGCCCGGCAAATCGATTTCGTGGTAAAAGCCCGCTCCGCCCTTTGGCGAAACAAATTCCTCCGGCGCGAATTCTTGCGGCCCGCTTTTAGGGCTTGCGAACGCGCTCGCCGCGCAAACAAGCGCAAGAGCGGCCGCGCGGGCTACATCATTTCGCCGATATAAATGCCTGCCCATTCCCAAGTACCGTGAATGTCCGGATTGGCCGGATAGTTTACTTTTCTAAAATAGAAATACCAAGTGGGAACCGCCAAAGTCCAGCCCTTGCTCTTTAAGTAGGCTTCGTTGATTGTGGGGCCTGGAATAAGTTCCTCCGTGATTGTGATTCTGTTTCCGTGCATGTAGTTGCGCATCGAAAAGTCCACCGAGCCTGTGGGAATGCTGTCGTCCTGTCTCCAAGAAACGGTAAAGAAATTTACCTTTGAGCGGTACTCGTCCAGCTTTCTTGGCTGGTAGCGGACAATCGCTTCTTTTACGGCGTTGGTCAAGCCTTCCAAAGTTTTGAAAGTCCAGTTTTTGGGCGAGTTGTTAAAGTCGATCAAGTTGCGCGCGTAGTTGTAGATGTCGTGCATGTCTGTGATTTGGATTGAGCTTGCGTCGGGCTGCTCCAAAAAGAGGGTGTAGGTCTTTAGCGCGCGGGTCCATTCGCCGATTTGCTCGTACTCGCGGGCAAGGCGCACGTACATTTCGGTAATGCTTACGTTTGACGGAAAGCGGTTTATCAAGGTGTTAAAGTACTGGATGCGGTTTTCGTGGTTGGTGGAAATTTGAATCAAGCGCTCCAAGCACAAAAAGTGAACCGACTGGTCCTTTACCTTAAGGTCGGGGTAATTCTTTATGATTCGCTCAAAATAGTATTCGGCGACGCGTTCTTGCCGCAACTGGACGTAGGCGTAGGCTGTCATCAAAAGCCAGTAGGCGTTGTATTTGTCGTTGGGATTGCGCTCCACATGGTCGGTAAGGTAAAGAATCAAGTCGTCGTATTTTTGGTCGGCCAGCCATTTGGCCGAAATTTTATTTATAATCGCGTAGCGGAGGTTTTCGTCGCTGGCGTTGGAGGCTTGCAAAAGAGTCTCCAATTCCTTTTGGAACTGCTTGTCTTGCTTTATTTTTGCGGAATTTGCGTTCCCGCACGAAAAAAGCATGGCGCAAAGGATTGTCGTGGCCGCTGTCTTAATTATTGCGTTTTTCTTCATTATAAGACGTAACTTTAGCGCTTTTTGCCTTTTTTTTCAATTGCGGGCGATGTGTTGCCAAGAGGGCGCGTTTTGTGTTAAGATAAAGGTTATGGCTAAAGACAATCGTAAATTTCAGAATATTCTGTTGGCGCTGGGGCTTTTTCTCTTTTTGGCGGGAATCGTCATGGCTTTTTTGCCTCCCGTGGTGCAAATGGAGACCTATCACTTTGCCCTTAACTGTGCCCTGGTGCTGATTACGGCCGCTTTGGTCTACTTTTCGATCTTGTCTCAAAACGCCGTTGTTTTCTATATATCTGTGAACCTTTGCTTGCTTTCTTTGGGCTTGCTCTTTTTGAACGCGCGCCTTGGAGTGGTGCAGTTCAAGCAGTACTGGCCGATCGTAGTCATCGTTTTTGGAATCACCTTGCTGCCCGTGGGCCGCTTTCATTACAAAAAATTCAGAACCCTTTACGTGATTCCTTCGGCGGCCCTTACGGTTTTGGGAGCCTTCTTTTTCTTGTTCACATTTAAAATCATCAATATGAAGATGAGGGTGTTCTTTTCTTACTTTATGCCCTTTATTCTTATCGCTGGCGGAATCTCGCTGATAATTATGTATTACGTTCGCCAAAGCGCCAAAGACAAATTTCCAACGATGCAAGAGGAAGATGACGAGCCGTCTCTCTTTTCGGAGGACGACTGCTAGATGTCAAAAAAGCTGCTTTGCCTTATGACAGCTATTTTCTCTTTGAGCCAGTTGGCTTTTGCGGCCGACTATTCCTTTGGCCAGGAAACGCAAGACAGAATATATTTGGCAAAGCTTGCAAAAAAGAACGACAAAAAATCTGATAAAAAAGACAGCAAAAAATCTGAAAAAAAATCCAAGTCAAAGAAAGAGCCGGAGCCTCCAGCCGAGGAAGAAGTGACCGGCGAAGTGACAGCCATAAACGTAGACCGCGCCAAAAATGACGGCGCCGGATACTTTTCCGGAATAGCCAAAGGCATTTTGGAGCAAGTTCAAAAAGGCTCGCCTGAATCCTTAATGTCAGCCTACGAAAGCATAAAAAAAGCTTCGGTTGACTACCAAGAAAACGAGCGCGTTCTTGTATTTGTAATCGTAGAAATTCTAAAAATCGTTTGGCCCAGCCAAGCGCAAAACCTTAACTTGGACGCGCCCGCGGTTCCCGCCCGCAACGCTTACACCGGCGCCGTCGAGTCCGCCAAAAACGGAATCTACGACACCAGCACCGGCAACGCGGACTTTTTGGCCAACGCGCTTCCGTCCTTGGTGCTAAAAAGCCCGGTGTCCAACCGCGAATATTACCAGAAGGCCGAGACCGACCTTAAAGCCGCGCTTGGCTTTAGCCCAAAAAGCGTTTTGGCCAACTACTTATTGGCCTTGCTTTACTCAAAGTCAAACCGCAACGCCGAGGCCGTTGACCTTTTAAAAATCGCCGCGCAAGAAAGCAAGGCCTTTGAAATCCATTACCTTTTGGCCACTTGCCTAAACGCGCTTGGCCGCTACGAAGAAAGCAAGAACGTAACCGACAACTTGATCGTCCTTTATCCGTCAAGCATCGAATTGCTAAAGCTGCTTTCGCGCAACGCCTACGCAAGCGGAGACTACAACACCGCGGAGCGCTACGCCCTTATGGCCTTGCAGCAAAATCCCGCCGACTTGGAAATGGTTTTGTTCCGAGCAAAGATTTTTGTGGCCACCGGCGAATACCTAAAGGCCACCTCTTTGCTTGACGTTTACGCAAAGTCCGGCGCCAACTCAAAGGATTACTTGCTTTTGCGCGCCCGCGTCCAAAAGGAATGGAACAAAAACACGACGCAGGCGGTTGCGACGATAGAAAAAGCGCTTTCGCTTTACCCCAACGACTTGGAGGCGCTTTTGGCCGCCGCGGAGTTGGCCGGCGAAAGCGGAATCTTGATCGGCAAAAAAAGCGGCGCCGAATTGGCCAACCAAGTCTTGGCTGTGGAGCCGGACAACCAGCAAGCGCTTTCATTCTTGATACAAACATTGGCGCAAGAAGGCAAGTGGAGCGAGGCTTACGCTTCCAGCAAAAAAATAATGGCGCGCCCCAATCCGTCGATTGACGCGATTTGCGCCCACACCCGAATATGCCTCGCGCTGGGCTACTACGCCGAGGCCTGGGACAAGGCCGCCGCGCTTTACAACAAGTCGCCCAACGCCGAAAAGGCCATCCAGCTTTATGTCGAGAGCATGGTGCGCACGGGAAAGTCAGCCCAAGCCTCGCGCTACATAAACGGCGCGTTGGGCGGCGCGTCTTCGTCGATGAAAAGCTTTTTGCTTTACCAGCGATCTTTTTTGGCGGCCGACGAAGCCAGCCAGCTTTCTGACTTGCGTTCCGCCGTAATCGCAAACCCGCGCAACTCGGACGCGCTTTTTAGAATGTACAAAATCTATTACACAAAGCAAGATTACCGCAAGGCCCAGTACTACTTGCGCCAAGTAATCGCGCTGAACCCCAACAAGCAGCAATACCTTAAGCTTAACTCCGATCTGGACAAATTGATTAGATAGCCCCCGCGCGTCTCCGCAACGCCCGCGCAAAAAAAACGCCGCCCAATCGGACGGCGCTTTTTAGTCAGTTTTCAGTTTTTATTGACCGTTCCTACTTTGTAGCCAAAATAGCGATGCCGGGCAATGTCTTTCCTTCCAAGAACTCAAGGCTGGCTCCGCCGCCTGTAGAGACGTGGGTCATCTTGTCGGCCAGTTTGAACTTGTTGACGGCGGCTACGCTGTCTCCGCCTCCGACTACTGTCATGGCTCCGCGGCCTGTGGCTTCGGCAACCAAGCGGGCAACCTGCTCCGTTCCCTTGGCAAAAGCGTCAAACTCAAAGACTCCTACCGGTCCGTTCCAAACGATGGACTTGGCTGTAGAAAGAACTTCTTTGTAGGCCTCGACTGTCTTGGGGCCGACATCCATGGCCATCAAGTTTTCGGGAATGTCGATATTGTCAACGGCAACGGCCTTGGCGTCGGGAGAGAATTCCTCGGCTCCAACGTGGTCAACCGGAAGGATGATCTTTACGTTCTTGGCTGCGGCGTCTGAAAGCAACTTTTTGGCTGTGTCGATAAAGTCGTCCTCAACCAAAGACTTTCCTACGTTGTGGCCCTGGGCCTTGAGGAATGTGTAAGCCATGCCGCCTCCGATGACGAGAGCGCTGGCGTTCTTCATCAATGATTCCAAAACCGCGATCTTTGAAGAAACCTTGGCGCCGCCGATGATGGCGACCTGCGGCTTGGGCGGGTTTGTTACCATAGGCTCGATGTTGGCCACTTCTTTTTCCATCAAGAAGCCTCCGACCGGCTTTTCTGACATGAACTTGGCGATTGTGGCTGTGGAAGCCTGGTCGCGGTGGGCTGTTCCAAAGGCGTCGTTAACGAAAATGTCGCCGTATGTAGAAAGCTCTTTGGCCATTGTCTCGCGCTCGGCGTCAACCTTGCTGGTCTCTTCCGGGTGGAAGCGAACGTTTTCCAACATGGCTACGGCTCCGTCAGCCAAAGCGTCGATGGCGGCCTTTTGTCCGAGGGCGTCGGGCAAGAATGTCACCGGCTTTCCAAGCTTCGAGGCAAAGTACTCGACTACGGGCTTCATGCGGTTCTTTCCGTTGATGAACTTTTCCTTGTCGGCGTCTGTCCAAGTCTTTCCGGCTTTTTCGGCCTTTTCCTGGGCCTTTTTTACGTCCTTTTTGGGGTCGCCCAAGTGGCTCATCAATACCAGCGAGCGGGGGCTCTGCTCAAGAATGTATTTGATTGTAGGAAGGGCGGCCATAATGCGGGTGTCGTCCTGCACGACTCCGTCCTTCATCGGAACGTTAAAATCAACGCGCATGATAACGCGCTTGCCTTTGAGGTCAACGTCTTTGACTGTCTTGATCATATAATTTCTCCTTAAAATAATATGAAAATTTATGGCTAACATTCTATACCATCTTGCGGAATTTTACAAGAGCGGAACGGAAGGGGCCGCGCTTTAAGGTCTTGGAAAAAGACTGGGCAGGCCGCCTTTCGGTTGCTTTTTTTACAAATTTACGCTATAATATAGTGTCCTTTTTTTGCGAAAGGAGGAGAGTTATGAAAGTTGTAAAAAGGGCGACAAAGGCCGCGGCTTTTGCGGCCCTTGCATTATTTGTCTCGTTTTTTGCCGCTTGCTCTGGCCTTGCGGGCGACAGTTCCGTTTCATCTTCCAACAACTCTTCCTCCGGCGGCTCCAGCGACAAAATCATAGTCCGCGGCTCAATCGGCGTTAGCGGAGCCGTTCCCAAAGAAATATCAAATTCCCTGGCGGCAGGCGGACAAAGCCAAGCCTCCAAATCGGCCAGCCCAACCGTCACTACTGGCGCCGACGGCTTGTACTACTATTACCTTGTGGCCACCCAGCAAGACGGAAGCGGCCGCGTTGAATACGGAAAAAACGACGCGGCCAACTTTAGCCAAGGCGACAACGGAATCGTATACGAGCTTGGCTTGACGGAAGGCAAATGGATAATAGAGTGCGGCCTAAAAAACAAGGACACCGACGCTCCCGTCCTAAAGGCCACAAGCGGAACCTTGACCCTTACGCCTACAAATAGCGTCATAAACGTAAATCTTGTGGCCGCGCCCGTGAACCAAAGCGGCGGCAAGGGAAAAATCTATTTGGAAGTCCAAGCGGATTCCGCCGTTGACCACGTAAACGTTTATTGCCCGGACTTTTGGGATGGCATGACTCCCTCGGTTGAGCCTGTTGGCGGAAAATACATAATTGACATTCCAAGCATTCCCGGTTCGTCCGACGGAGTCCCCGCCGGCGTTTACCAATTGACTATTTGCTTTTTTAACGATGAAAACATAATGCTTTACGAGACGGTCCAGGATGTGAACGTCCTTGCCGGAATGACGACAAACGCATGGGTTGCAGGCGGCGGAAGCGACTATGACGTCATCAGCGACGGAGTCTTTACCGTTGGTTCTACAGCCTTGGCCTCGTTTAAAAGAACCAGCCTTTATGTAAAAGCAGGCGGCGATCCCGTCATCAACGACGGAAGCCATTTGGCGCCGCTTTGCACAGTGCAAGCCGCGGTGAACGCAATCGCCGCCGCGCCAGGCTCCCAAAAAAGCGACTACAAAATTTTTGTAAACGGACCGGTAACAGGACACATAAAGTTTCCATCGACGCTAAACAGCAAGGCCAGCTCGATTTGGATTACGGGGCTGTCCGACATTGATTCTTCCGCGGATCCGGCGGTTTTGAAGGGCGGCACAGTTTCAGGTGAAGGAGGAGTTTTAACGGCGCCGGAAGTAATTGAGGTTGATACTAGCGCTCCGATTTACATAAAGGGAATCAAAGTAACAAAAGAAGGAGCAAGAGTATCCCGAGGAATAAAAATTTCCGCCGAGAACGCAAGCGTCACCTTGCTTGAAGGAACGGTAATCACAGGCAACAGCGTCTCGGACTACAAGGGCGCCGGCGTGTTTGTTGGCGCGGGAACCCTTTACATAAAGGGCGCGACAATTTCAGAAAACGCTTCTAACCAAGACGGCGGCGGAGTTTACGCGTCGGCGGACGGCAAAGTCGTCATGACTTCCGGCCAGATAAGTAAAAACAGCGCCGTAGGAAAAGGCGGCGGCGTATACGTTGATGTTGGCGGAACTTTTGCCTTTAAGGGCGGAACGATAAGCCAAAACACCGCGCCAGCTGCCGGCGGCGGCGCCGTTTACAACGACGGAACTTTTGAAATCGGCGGCTCGGCCTATATTCCTTACGGCGACGCGTCTGGAAACAAGGCCGCCGGCAAAAACGATGTTTGCCTTGCCTATGACTCCACAAACGTTTACAAATACATAACGCTGTCCGGCGCTCTTAATCCGCCTTCCCAAGCGGGAAGCGGAGCGATAGCCACAATCACCGCGACTGGCTGGCATCGAGGAAAGCAAGCGATCTTGGCCGTTAACGGCGCTAGCATTGTGGACGACAAGAGCCGCTTTGCCGCGACTGACACGGACTTTAGCGTAAAGGAAAAAAGAAGCAGCCTTAATAGCGGCGTGATTTACGCTCCGATTTATGTGGCCCAGCCAGCCACTGCGATTCCTGACTCCCAGCAGACCGGAACAAGGTCAAAGCCCTTTGATTCAGTGCAAAAGGCGGTGGCCGAATTGACAGAAGACAATGACACCATCACAGTTGTGGGAACCATCTCTGGCGCGCAAACGATAATAAACCCAAGCTGCAGCTTTGCGTTGGAAGGAAGCTCGGAAGCTTCTGGAATTCTTAATGGCGGCGGAACGGAAGACAGTCCCGTAACCACGCTGAGTGTTAACGCTGACGGAAAGACAGTCGTCATAACAAACCTTAAGATAACAGGCGGATATTCAACCTCGGATACAGACGGAGGCGGAATTCATCTTGTAAATGGAACGGTCTGCCTTGGAAAAGGCGCCAAAGTTACAGGCAACCGTTCTTTAAGAGGCGGCGGCGTCTATATGGCGGCGGGAAACCTTTGCATGTACAGCGACGCCGTGATTGGAGAAGGCAATGGCGAGGCTCCCGAAAACCAGGCGGACGTTCTTGCAAACGGCGGAAACTTTGCGGAACAAGGCGCCGGAATATACGCAGGGGCAGGAGCCGTTTACCTTGGCTATACCGAGCCGGGCGTCCTTGCCACTGCCGCCGCAGACAAATTTACAGGCGGCATTTACGGAAACTTTGCAGGAAAGAAAAGCGGGGACAGTTGGACTGGCGGCGGAGAAGGCGGCGGAATCTACAATAACGAAGCGAAGATTGACATCGCTGCCGGCAGCGTCCGCTACAACAAGGCCGGTTGGTCTGGCGGCGGAATTTACCAATGCATGACTATCGCTTCCGGTCGAGAGTCGTTTATGAGCGGCGGAACGATAAGCGATAACATCGCCTTGACCGCTTCCACAACATCCGGCGGCGGCGGCGTTTATGCTAACGGCAGTTTTACAATGACTGGCGGAACCATAGAAAGAAACTCTTGCCTGACAAGAGACGCGGGCGGCGCCGTTTACCTTGACACAAAGGGACATCTTTACATGTCGGACAAGGCTGTCATTCCTTACGACAATAACGGCGCCAAAGGAAACTGCGTTTATGTCACTACGACAAGCTCTAACGGCGTCACAATTGGCACAATTGGCGTTGACGCCGACTTTGACGCCGAATTATACGCAAACGGCAAAATCGCCGCCTATATCGTTCCAAACGTTTGGACGCGCGGAAACATCGCGATTACCGGAAGCAAGGCCGGAGCCAACGTTGACAAATTTAAAGTGGTTGACACAGACTTTACGATAATAGACAGGTCTACGGATCACAAGGGCGCGCTAAAGGCGGACATTTTTGTGGCCGGAACTTCCACTACAAGAAAGCACTGCAAAAGCAATGCAAGCGCGCTGGATTTTGCCAGCACAAGCGGAACGTCCAGCCACCCATTTAAAACTATAATGGGCGCGATAAAATACGCCGTAAACACTAGCGCCACCGAAATCACTATTGACGGAACTTTGGAAGGACAAGACGACATAACAGAAACAGATTGGCCAAGCTCTGTGGACGCGATTACAATAAAGGGCTATAAGGCCAAAGCTACAGAGTCAAATCCTAATCCAACCAGCTCTGCGAAAATAGACGCCAAGGGAACAAAATCCGCTCTAAAGATAACTGCGGCCAAGACATTCACAATCCAAGATTTGGATATAACAAACGGCGGCGGCGTCTCGGAAGGCGGCGGACTTGGAATATGGAAGTCCGGTTGCAAAGTAACCCTTACTGGAAAAGTGAAAATTCACGACAACAAAGTAACAGGAACGGGCGCCGGCGTTTATGTGTCAACCGGAGCCACGCTGAACATAGAGGACGGCGTTGAAATTTACCTTAACAAAGCCGCCAGCGGTGATATAAACGGCGGCGGCATTTACAACTACGGAACGCTTGACATGTCTGGCGGCCGCATTTACAACAACACCGCTTTCCGCGGCGGCGGCATTTACAACGGCGGAACGGTTTACTTGCGCAAAAACGCCGTCATAGGCGAAAAGAAAACCACGCCTACGCACGCCACCGGCTTGACGGCAAACTCGACTTGCTCCAACAGCGCGACACAGTACGGCGGCGGCATTTACAACACCGGCAGCTCCTCGAATCTTTTCATAGGCTGTAACGCAGATGGAAATGCCAGCGACGATTACAAGCTTAACGACGGCTGCGGCGTATTTTGGAACGGCGCTCAAAGGGGCGGCGGCGTCTATATGTACAACAGCGCGGCCAACCAGGCAAGCACGGGCTTTAAAATAGCCAGCGGAAGCGTTTCTTATAACTACGCTTCTTTAAACGGCGGCGGCATTTTTTATAATACTGGCGGAAAAATTAGCGGCGCCGCTTCTTTTGTTGACAATTACGCGGCAACAAGCGGCGGCGGCTTGTATGTTTATGCCGCGGTCACTATTGACGGAGCCGCAACCTTTACAAAAAATACGTCGACAGCCGGCGGTGCGGTTTACATTTACAATAATCAGAACTTTACTATGAGTGCCGGAACAATCGGCGGAGACACAGGCGACGAAAACACCGCGACCAATGGCGGCGCCATTTACCAAGGCGGAACGTTCAACTTGAGCGGCTCCGGAACAGTAATGCAAGGCTCGGCGGGCGTTAACGATGTTTACCTGCTCTCTGGAAAATTTGTAGAAATTAAATCTAGATATAACGGAAGCGGCAACAACGCCGACAACAAAATGACTTTGACGCCGCAAGTCTTAAAGCGCAAAGAAAAAGTTCTTGGCGGCAGCAGCTATCTCAACGCGACAAACTGCGGATATTTTGAAATCTCCGACAGCGAGTGGAGCGCGGTGCTCGATAGCAGCGCCGGTAAGCTAGAATCCCTCAACATCTATGTGGCTGGAACCGGCCACGACACCGCCATAAGCGACGCTCCTTCAACAGCCGCAGACCGATTAGGAACAAAGACCGCCCCTTGCGCCAGCATATCCGAAGCCGCGACTATGTGCTGGCGTTCTGGCGCTGACTACAAGATTGTTCTTTCCGGCGAATTAAAAGACGCCACCCAGGAAATTCCTGAGACGCTTAATGCAGAAACAGCAAAAACTTTGACCCTAACAGGCTACACAAATTCAACAAAGGATGTCATAAACAGAAATCTCACCACAGCCACAGACGGAGGCTGCGCGCTTAAAATCAGTACAACTGTTCCTGTGACGATTGAAAAAATAAAAATCACAGGAGGCTACAGCGGTGGGGATGTGCCAAAAGGCGGAGGCATAAACATTGAAAACTCCAGCGCCGACGTTACGCTTGCTTCCGGCCTTGAAATTACAGGAAACCAAGCCGATGTAGGCGGCGGCGTTTACAGCGCAGGAAAGCTTGTAATGTCCGGCGGAAAAATATACGGAAATACGGCTGAAGATCGCGGTGGCGGCATTTACAAATCAGGCGGAACCCTTTATTTGTACGGAGACGGAATTATAGGAAATACAAATTCAAGCCATGTCGAAAACTTTGATCAATATAGCAACAAGGCTAGACGCAATGGCGGCGGCATTTACAACAGCGAAGGCAAAATCTACATCGGCTATAAACCTGTTGATGGCAGTCCAACAGTTGATGCAAGCAAACAGTTTACAATTGGATACAACGCTGCCCTTAATGGCGGCGGAATTTACGGAGAAGGCCCAGGAGAAATCCATTTTGCGTGCGGAAACATTCAATACAACAGGGCTTTTGTTAACGGAACTTTTGACGGGGTTGGCGGCGGCATCTACTTGTTGGCGGACAGCCTTGAGATGGCGTCATCGGAGACAGATGCCGCAAAACAGCCTCATATTATAGGTTGCAAGGCGGCAAAAGCGGGAGGCGCGATCTACCTTTCCAACACGGCAACCCTTACGGCAACCCTTACCGGCGGCACGATTGAAGACAATACAGTTGAAAGCGGCGGAAACGGCGGCGGTATCTGTGTTGCCGGCGGAGGATTGACGATAGGCGGCGACTTGTATTTTAAGAATCACGCCGTAAGAAATGACGATATTTATTTGGAAACAAATAAAAGATTCCATATTCAAAGCGATCTTGCAAAGCATACAAATTATACCGGCACAAATCCGATAGCCTTAACAATGGCTTCGGATTTTGAATACGGCAAAACTGTCCTGTCTTGGGGCACTGGCTTAACGGATGCTGTTATTCAAAAATTCCTGATTACTAATACTGGCTGGTCAATCTCTTCATATGGCAAGCTTATAAGGTAGGTTTATGGTTTTTGTAAAAGGAAAGTTAAAGGCTTTTATGACTCGCGCAAGGAATCGCGCGATGGCGGCTGGATTTGCGGCTGCCGTCGCCGCGGCGTTCTTTTCTTGCGACATGGGCCTTAACTCGGATTCTTTCCAAAACAAAGTTCAATCCTACTTTCTAGAAATGACCAGCACCGCCGCGGTTGGCGACTACATTATTTCGCCCGGCGACATTTTGACCGACAACAACGGCGCCACTTGCGTTCCGTCTTCAAACGACCACACGGTTACCTTTTTCCTGCGCAATCCTCAAAAATACAGCTTTGCGCTCCACGACAACATGGAACTGCAACTGGGCGGCCTTACGGAATTCTCATCGTCGGACGTAAGCGTCGCCCAAGACGCAAACGACAAGTCAAAGATTGTCATCACATATTCCGCTTCCTTCTTAAGGAGATTCGGCGAGGGAACGGACATCTCGCCCAAAGTCACTTTGCTGCACCCGGTTTCGCGCGCCAACTTTGGAGTCTACGACAAGCTAAACCTTTCTTCAAACAGTCCGCCGCCGGTCCCAAGCGGAGCGGTTGCCATGCAGACAAGCGAGACTCCTTCCAAGTGGGTAGTGTGCTTTGACCTTCCGGTCGCCGGTTCAATGAAGGATATTCACAAAGACTTAAAGACGATAACGATAAACGGCCAGGCCTTTGACATAAGCGTAAACTCTTCCGGCGCCATAAGCTACGACTCTTCCGCCCAAACTGTCTTGACGACAAGCGCTCCCGGCGGCTTGGTGGCAAACCAAAACACCGGAATGTCCTTTGCCTCTAGCGGCCAGGCCTCGTATTTTGCCACCGGCCAAAACGCCGACGAAAACGAAAAGATTTTCAACATAACGCTTACCGACACGGCCGGCTTGTCTTCAAGCCTTTCTGTCAGCGCGCGCGGCTTTAAGCTTTCCAACCCCGCCGCCTTTGAAGTTGACGACACCGCTTACGAGCATCCGTTCACTCTTGCGTCAGCGGCAGGCGACCACAAGAACAACGTGTCCCAAGAAGACGACGGAAGCGCCCGCGTCCGCATCCACGCAGACGCCCTTACCGCCAGCGTGACCTACGACAAAATCGACCCGGACACAGGAACGACCATAGGCAGCGAGACGATAAACCCGCAAGCCTACGATTCTTCTAACGCCTACATCGTTTACGAAGTCTACCAAGAAGAGGCGTGCGCCACCTTGCTTGCCTCGGGAAGGATCAACGGCCTTAACGGAATCGTGACCATGCCCGACACAAACTGCTGGATAAAGGCCTTTGTCCGAAAGCCCCTTTACGCCGACAGCGACGCGATTGTTTGGCAGTGCCACGCGGTTTGCAAAAACTACTACGTAAGCTCTAGCGGCCTTGCGTCCAACCCCGGAAGCAAAGCCGCTCCGCTTGACTCAATCCAGAATGCGATTGACAAATTTACCGCCAACATTAGCGACTACAACCAAAACGACATTGTCACAGTCTACGTGATGAGCGACTTGATTGATTCCGCCCCGGCCAGCTGGAGCCAAAGCGGAGCTACAAAGCCCACGCTAAGAATCGCGGGCTACGGCGGAACAAGAACAATCGACGCGGCCGCGGAAGGTTCTGCGTCAGCCAATGTCATTCACGCCATGGCCGGAAAAGTTATTGTGGACAAACTTAGGTTCAACCGTTGCCAAAACGATTCCGTAATCAAAATCAAAGCCTCTGCCAGCCTTGAATGCAACTCTTGCGTCTTTGACGGTTTGGATACGGATATCGCCGGATGCGCCGTATATTTAGTAAGCGGCGGAAGCCTTGAGGCCAACTCTTGCGTCTTTGAAAACTGTAAAAAAGACAATCCGCTTGGCGTCGGAGTCATATATGTAGAAGCTGGGGCCTCGGCGACGCTCAAGTCTTGCTCTATAAAGAAATGTCACGCCTACAAGGGAGGCGCCATTTTCAACGCAGGAAGCCTTAGCCTTGAGAATTGTACCATCACTCAAAACGAGGTTGACGAAAGTAGCGGCGCCGTCCACAATGTTGGAACTCACTTTGAGATTAGCGGCAAAAACTACATCTTGGGCAACACCCGCGGATCTTTGTCGCGCGACGTCTTCTTGCCCCAATAGCCGACTTACTATATGTATGTCGCGGGCCCGATAACCGGCATCC
>JAEEGI010015980.1_pt1 | contig 15558 bp, 10 predicted proteins | sample 8958751 | NCBI WGS metagenome assembly JAEEGI01 (sample SAMN16246545, study PRJNA631951) | gut metagenome | biome: gut microbiome; feature: rumen; material: KS-attached | host: Bos | place: Iran: Karaj | collected 2018-10
GTTTCAACACTCGTCATCTTGGCATCATCCATGGTTTGAGGGTCTTCACCAACCTTTTGCCCGAGTACAAGCCAGGGGTCACGACGGACAAGTTCAGGAGTGTTGGAATTGAAATCAAGCTTTGAAAACAAAAGAGCTTCCGTTATTGCGGAAGCTCCTTTTTTATTGACTTGTAAGGCTGTCACATCGTGGCAGCCGCTGTGTCGAATTACATGTGGCTGCCGTGGTACGACAATCCTACAATCCATTACAGATTATCCTTGAAATACTGCGTAATCTTAGTAATCAAATGCGCCCTATCCATGCCGTAGACGTTATGGTCGTGGCCGGGATAGACGAAGTAATCCAGTTGTTTGCCGTTGTGGATGCAGTTCTCGACGAAGACGAGGCTATGCTGCCATACCACTACTGGGTCGGTGGTGCAGTGGATCATCAGGAGCTTGCCTTCCAGTTTGTCGGTCTTGTTTTCGAGGCTGGTCAGTTCGTAGCCTTCAGGGTTCTCTTGAGGTGTGTCCATGTAACGTTCGCCGTACATGATTTCGTAGTACTTCCAATCCAGCACAGGACCGCCGGCCACGCTGACTTTGAACACCTCGGGGTGGTTGATCTTCAGTGAGGTCGACATGAAACCACCATAGCTCCAGCCATCGCTGCCGATGCGGTCGGCGTCGACATAGGGGAGGGTCTTCAGCCAGTTGATGCCCACCATCTGGTCGCGCATCTCGAGTTGTCCGCATTGGCGATGGATGCACTGCTCGAAGGCCTCGCCACGGTCGGCGGAGCCTCGGTTGTCGAGGGTGAAGACGAGGAAGCCTTCTTGGGCGAGGTAGTTGAGATAGATGCCTGCGCCAGCTGTCCACTCATCGGTGATGAGCTGGGCGTGAGGACCGCCATAAACATAGACGATGACGGGATATTTCTTTGAGCCGTCGAAGTTATAAGGCTTGATGAGGCGGGTGTAAAGGGTTTGACCATCTTCGGCTTTTAGGGTGCCGAGTTCGGTCTTGCCGATGTTGTAATCCTTCAGCGGGTTTTCGGCTTCGTACAAACGGTTGACAAATTTGCCATTTTTGTCTTGGACATCCACATTGAAGGGCACATCGGTGCTATTGTAAAAGTCGAGGAAATATTTGCCGCTATTGGAAGGCGTCACATCATGCGTGCCGTGTTGCTTGGTGAGTTGGGTCACCTTGCCGCTCTTGATCTCCATCATGTAGCAATGGCGTTCCAGTGGGCTGACTTCGGTGGAGCGGTAGTAAATCTTGCTGCCGTCCTTCGAGAAGCCGTTAAAGTCGGTGATGACGAAGTCGCCGTGGGTGAGTTGACGTACCAAGCCTTTGCTGATGGTGTAAAGATAGAGGTGATAGTAGCCGTCGCGCTGGGCTTTCCAGATGAATTGGTCGGGGTTGTCGGGGAGGAAGTAGGCGGGACCTTGAGGTTCCACATATTGCTCGTCTCGGTCTTCAAAGATGGTCTGGATAAAGTCGCCAGTAATAGCGTTGTATTCGTTGAATTTCAGGTGGTTTTGACCACGGTTCAAAATGCCGATGTAGATGCGCTTATTGTCGGGGTTCCAGGTGATGGCGGTGAGATATTGTTCGGCAGGTTCACCCGTCTTGACCACGACTTCCTTGCCTGAAGCGATGTTATAAATGTGCAGCGTCACTTGATGGCTCGTCATGCCGGCCATGGGATACTTGATAGGCTTGGCCGTGGCGATGCGCTCTGTGATGTCGACCAAAGGATAGTCGGTCACCATGCGCTCGTCCATGGAGTAGTAGGCGAGGAGTTTGCCGTCGGGCGACCAGAAGATACCACCGTTGATGGCGAACTCGTTGCGGTGCACACTCTGACCGGCAATGACACCCTCAGGGTTGTCGGTGATTTGGATCTGCTTGTTGCCTTTGGCCACATAGAGGTTGTTGTCGATGGTGTAGGCCACATTCAGAGTAGGCTTGCAGATGGTTTGGTTTTCAGCACCTTGAGGGATGGAAGTAATGGCATCGATGGATTTCTGCTTGATATCCATCTTGTTCAAATTGATGCCATTGTCGCCCAAGGCATAAAAATAGGCTTGGTAGTCGTTGATCCAAGTCAGCTGAGGGATGCGTGTCAGGTCGTTGACGCCTTCGCCTTTGGTGTATCCGTTCAGTTCTTCCAAAGTAAGGAAAGAGGTCTCTTTCTTCGAATCGGGGTTCATGGTGACGATTTCCTTGTCCTTCACCTTCATGAGGATGTCGGTGTTGCCCACCCATTTCAGTTGGTTGGGACGTTGGGCATAAAGGCTGCGGTTATTGTAGGAAGCGTCAGCGGGGGTGAACATCTTCTTTTCCTGTGATTGCGCCGGCAATGCAACAGCAAGCATCACGGCTACGGATAATAGGGTCAGAATTTTCTTCATTTTTGTACAAATTTGATATTTAACTCCGTTGAATTTTCAATTTGGCGCAAAAATAAGGAATAAATCAATACCTTTGTGCCTCAAAATAGAAAGCCCATGAAAAAGCGCAAAGTCCCGCATACCTTCGTCATCGTTTTCTTTATCATCGTCATTGCAGCTGCTATGACGTGGTTTATCCGTCCCGGAAAATACGTTGAAGAACAAGTCAATGACGAGACGGTGTTGACTTTTTATTATGCTGACCAACTGCCTGAGGCCCAAGCTGCTGAATTTCATGCCGAGCCCCAGACATGGCAAGTGTTTTCGGCTTTCTACAAGGGCTTCGTCAAGCAGGGCAACATCATTGTGTTCATATTAATCATAGGTGGTGCATTTTGGATTATGAACAAGAGCCGCGCTATCGATATGGGCATTTTGTCGTTTTTGAAATTCACTAAACGCCTGGAACGAAGCGCATTGATGCGCAAAATCGGAGTGAACAATATCGTCATCATTCTGATAATGCTGCTGTTCAGCCTCTTCGGTAGTGTGTTCGGAATGAGCGAGGAAACCATCGCTTTTGCATTGATTATCATTCCATTGGCCATCTCGATGGGCTATGATAGCATCGTGGGTCTCTGCATGGTGTATGTGGCGGCACACATTGGTTTTTCGGGTGCCATGCTCAATCCGTTCACCATTGGTATTGCACAAGGCATTGCAGGCATTCCGCTGTTCACGGGTATCGGCTACCGCGCCGTCTGCTGGGCCATCTTGACAGTAGTGGGTATTGTGTTCGTGCTGCTGTATGCACGTAAAGTGAAAAAGAACCCGCAGTCGTCCATCATGTATGAGGATGATGCGTATTGGCGCAAGTCCGCAGAGGTAAAAGAGGAGGAATTGGAACGTTATACACCACGCAAGGCTTGGTTCGTTTTTGCCTTTTTGGCTGTGGTGTTAATCGTGTTTTCGGTGCTTTACCCGCAGACCACCTTGAAAATCGGTAACAGCACGGCCACCTTGCCTTTGCTGCCCATTGGCACAGCGGTGTTTATCCTGTTGAGCATCATTACTTTGCGAAAGACGGTGCATTATTTCGTGCTCACGCTGCTTTTCGCCACGGTGTATTTCCTTGTGGTCGGCGTGTTGGGCTATGAGTGGTACATCATGGAAATTGCGTCGTTGTTTTTGGTGCTCGGTATCGCCAGCGGTTTGGCTGTCGACAAGAGTGCCAGCGACATTGCGAAGCTCTTCCTCGAAGGCATGGGCGACATCCTCTCGGCGGCAGTCATCGTGGGTTTGGCGGGCGGCATCGTCATCATTCTTCAGGACGGTGGCATTATCGACACTATCCTCTATGGCCTTTCCAAGTCGATGAGCAACATGGGCAAGGTTGCCTCCGCAGAAATCATGTACGGCATCCAGACCTTGATTAATATCGTTATCCCGAGTGGTTCGGCCAAAGCCGCCATCACCATGCCTATCATGGCACCTTTCAGCGACTTGATTGGCATCTCACGCCAAGCCACGGTGGTGGCCTTCCAGTTTGGCGACGGCTTCACCAACATGATTACCCCCACCAGCGGCGTCTTGATGGCTGCCCTCGGCGTGGCCCGCATCCCGTGGGAAAAGTGGGTGCGTTTCATCTGGAAGTTCATCCTTGTGCTGGTCGTCATCGGGGCCTTGCTGCTTATTCCTACGGTGACGATGAAACTGGCGGGATTCTAATTCAGTGATATGAAACGGAGAATCCTAGGCATATTACTATTGGCCGGATTGATGGGTTGTCAGACGAAGGAGCAATCCCAATCATGGAACCTCATTGCCACTTCCCCCGCCCAAATCTGGGAAGAGTGCTATCCTTTGGGCAATGGTCACCTTGGTATGATGCCAGATGGCGGCATTGACAAGGAAAATATCGTGTTGAATGACATAACTTTATGGAGCGGTGCACCGAGCGACGACAGCAACCCGCTGGCTTTGGAATCGCTACCTGAAATACAACGGCTGTTAAAAGAGGGCAAGAACGACGAAGCCCAAAACCTGATGTATGAGACTTTCGTCTGCGGTGGGCAAGGCTCGGGTCACGGCCAAGGTGCCAAAGTGCCTTTTGGGTGCTATCAGACTTTGGGCAATATGACGATAGAATACCACTATCCCTATGCCGATTCTGTTACCAATTATAAGCGAACGCTTTGCCTCAATGACGCCATCCACAAGGTTTCTTTTGAAAAAGGTGGTCAACACTATGAGCGCGAAAGTTTTATCTCACGTGTTGATGATGTGGCAGTAATAAGAGTTAAGGTCCCTGAGCCCGTCGAAGGGCCGACCACCAATAATGACGGCGTTTCGACAGGCTCAACGACCTGCTCTTCTTTTACGATAAGCCTCTCCCGTCCCGAAAAAGCCGAGGTTTTCACCTATGCTGACAGTGTCATCATGCGCGGCCAGCTGGACAGCAATGTGGAGGGCGTAAAAGGGATGCGATATTATGCTAAGGCACAAATAGTTGTCGAAAACTATGAAACCGTCATCTATTTCTGCGCTGCAACAGATTTCATGTGTGACAACCCTGAAACATACGTCAACGAGCACCTGCAAAAAGCCATCGCGAAAGGTTTTGAGGCCGTGAAAAACGACCACCTGAAAGCCCACCATGAACTATTTGACCGCGTTGAGTTGGAAATTGGCGACCCAAAAGAGAAACAAGACCTGACTTTGGATGACCATTGGAAAGACTTCCTTGTCAATGACGACCCATGGTTGCCGACCTGTTATTTCCATTATGGACGTTATCTGCTCATCAGCTCCACTCGCAAGGACCTGTTGCCACCCAACCTGCAAGGTTTGTGGGCCAACACCATCCAGACCCCTTGGAACGGTGACTACCACCTGAATATCAATGTGGAGATGAACCACTGGCCCTGCCAGGTCTGCAACCTTTCTGAATTGCACCTGCCATTAATTCACTTTGCTGAGGGATTAATGCCTTCAGGAAGTAAGACGGCTCGCGACTTCTATGGTGCCCGAGGCTGGACCGCTCATGTGGCCTGCAATCTATGGGGCTTCACTGCCCCCGGCGAACATCCTTCTTGGGGCGCAACTAACACGGGCGGAGCCTGGCTGGCCCTGCACGCTTGGCAGCATTTTGAATTCACGCAAGACACTGGTTTCCTGCGAGAAGCCTATCCATTAATGAAAGAGGCGGCCTTGTTTTTTCTCGATGCGATGATAGAGGAACCCGAACACGGCTGGCTTGTCACCGCTCCAACGACTTCACCCGAAAATGCCTTTTATCTCAACGACAGCACTACGGTTAGTGTGTGCATGGGCAGCACGATGGATGTGCAGATTGTCAGCGAGTTGTATGATGCGGTTTGTCAGTCGGCGGGCATTTTAGGAGTCGACGATTCTATCGTCGAAAACCTACAAATTGCAAAATCCCATTTCCCACCGATGCAAGTTAGCGAGCAGGGGTATTTAAAGGAATGGTTAAAAGACTACAAGGAAGTGGAACCGCAGCACCGTCATGTGTCGCACTTGTTTGGCTTGTATCCCGGCACGATGCTGACGCAATCCAAGACACCCGAGCTGATGGATGCCTGCCGCGAAACCTTACGTCGCCGTGGCGACGAAGGCACGGGCTGGTCAAGGGCTTGGAAGATTTGTTTCTGGGCCCGACTTCACGACGGCGACCATGCCTATCATTTATTGAGGAACCTCCTCGAACCGGCAGTCCATCTTGACGGAAGCCATTCAGCGGGCACTTACCCCAACCTCTTTTGCGCCCATCCTCCTTTCCAAATCGACGGCAACTTTGGTGGCACGGCAGGCATCGCCGAGATGCTGCTGCAAAGCCATGACGGCGAAATCGAGTTGCTCCCCGCCCTGCCTTCAGTGTGGAAGGACGGCCATTTCAAAGGGCTTTGCGCCCGTGGAAATAAGGTGGTGGAATGCACTTGGAAGGATGGGAAAGTCACGCATTATGCTGTGACTTCGCGGTGAGTACTCTGTAGATCCAGATGGCAAACGGCAACGAAGTCAAGAAGGTGCAAACATCGGCGACGGCTTGTGCGGCTTCGAGGCCTGTGATTCCCCAAAGCCACGACATGATGAAGACCGCAGGCAGGAAATACAAGCCTTGTCGGCACATCGAGAGCAGCGTGGCCTGCCAGGTGTAGCCGATGTTTTGGAACAGCATGTTGGTCGCAGTGCACATACCCATCAGCGGGAAGGCGATGCACTGCCACCGCAAGGCCTGACTGCCCACACGGATGAGCTCTGGATCCTCGCCACGGAACCAGGAGATGATGTCGGGAGCGAAGATATAGACAACGGTAGCAAGGACAATCAGGAAGGCTGTGGAAAGTGTGATGCAAAACTGGTAACTCTCCTTGACACGCGCATAGAGCTTGGCACCGTAGTTATAACCGCACACGGGCTGAAACCCTTGTCCGAACCCGATGACGATGGCGAAGCAGAACAAGGTGATGCGCGACACGATGGTGAAGGCTGCCACCGTGGAGGCTTCGTTGCCAGGCAGGGCATAATGCACCGCCATGCGGTTTAGGCTGATGGTGGCCACCACTGACAAAGCTTGTCGTGCTAAGGAAGGCAATCCGCCCCGCGTGATTTCCTTGTAATAGTATAGGGTAGGAGTGAAGTTCTTCGGTTTGATATGCACATTGCCAGGTCGCGAAGTGCCCCAAAGCAGCACGCACCAGCCGAAGCACTGGCTCACTGCCGTGGCCAACGAGGCCCCGCTGACCCCCAAGTCAAGCACAAAGATAAAGATGGGGTCGAGAATGATGTTGAGGATGGCACCTGAGGCAATGCCAATCATGCCGAAGCGGGCGTTGCCCTGCAGTCGCAGCTGGTTGTTGAGCGTCAGCGACGACATCATGAAAGGTGTGGCAAGGAGGATGAAGCGCAGGTAGTTGTTGGCGTAGGGGAGGATGCTGTCGGTGGCGCCCATCGCCCGAGATAAGGGCGAAATGAAAATCATGCAAATGAGGCCTGCAATGGCGCCCAAAATCAAAGGGGAGAAGAATCCCGTGGCAGCCATGCGCCCCGCGTTCTGTCCTTGTTTAGCACCCAATGCCCGTGAGATGTAATTGCCCGAGCCATGCCCGAAAAAGAAGCCGCAGGCATTAATAAAGGCCATATAAGCAAAAGAAACGCCTACGCCTGCCACGGCCTCGGTGCTCAAATGACCCACATAAAACGAGTCCACCATATTATAAATGGTGGTCACGAGCATGCTAATGATGGTGGGTACAGCCAGCTTGAGGATCAGCCGCCTGACGGGCTGTTCTGTCATCATTTTATACCGCTCGTTGATCTTCCGCTCGTCGTTAATGTTTGACATGGTCGTTGAATTCGAGTGCAAAGATAAACCCTTTTTGTGTCACTTTGTCACCCCAACTGACAAAACCCTGCCATTTTCCACTTTGGCACGAAATATGACAAACAAACGCCGTCCCGTAAAAAGGACACGCTTTGCGTCACTGCGAGGCACGAAGCAGTCTAGATAAAAGACTTTTTCCCTAGATTGCTTCGTCGTTCCTCCTCGCAATGACGCGAAACGACAACAATTAAACGAATAAACAATCAACAATTAAACATCAAATAAAATGGCAAAATTATCAATCAAACCTCTGGCCGACCGCGTGGTCATCGAGCCCGCCGCCGCCGAACAGAAAACCGCTAGCGGTATCATCATCCCCGACACCGCCAAAGAGAAACCCCAACAAGGAACCGTCGTAGCCGTGGGTCCTGGCACGAAAGACAACCAAATGACCCTGAAGGTCGGCGATATTGTCATCTATGGCAAATATGCCGGCACCGAGTTCCATCTCGACGGCAAAGACTATATGATCATGCGTGAATCGGATGTGATCGCAATTATCTAATATTGAACAAATAAACAACAAATATCATGGCAAAAGACATTCTTTTCAATATCGAATCACGCGACGGCCTGAAGAAAGGCGTCGACGCATTGTCAAACGCAGTGAAGGTGACCCTCGGCCCTAAAGGTCGTAACGTGGTCATCGAAAAGTCGTATGGCGCTCCCCAAATCACCAAGGACGGTGTGACGGTCGCCAAGGAAATCGAACTCATCGACCCCGTTGAGAACATGGGTGCCCAGTTGGTGAAGGAAGTCGCTTCCAAGACCAACGACCTCGCCGGTGATGGTACCACTACCGCTACCGTGTTGGCTCAAGCCATCGTGGCTACGGGTCTGAAAAACGTCACCGCCGGTGCCAACCCGCTCGACCTGAAGCGCGGTATCGACAAGGCTGTTGCCGCTGTGGTCGCTTCGCTGAAGAAGATGTCGGTGAAGGTCGATGGCGATAACGAGAAGATCAAACAAGTGGCTACCATCTCCGCCAACAACGACAGCGAAATCGGCGGTCTCATCGCCGAGGCTATGAGCAAGGTGAAACAAGAAGGTGTCATCACCGTTGAGGATGCCAAGGGCATCAACACCTATGTCGACGTCGTCGAAGGTATGCAGTTCGACCGTGGCTACATTTCGCCTTACTTCGTCACCAACACCGAGAAGATGGAAGCCGTCTACGAGAATCCTTACATCCTCATCTACGACAAGAAGATCTCCGTGATGAAGGACTTGCTGCCTGTGCTCGAAAAGACATTGCAAACCGGTCGCGCCCTCATCATCATCGCTGAGGACATCGACGGTGAAGCCTTGGCTACCTTGGTCGTCAACCGTCTGCGTGGCTCGCTGAAAGTCGCTGCCGTTAAGGCTCCTGGCTTCGGTGACCGTCGTAAGGAAATGCTTGAAGACATCGCCATCCTGACTGGTGGCACCGTCATCAGCGAAGAGAAGGGCTACAAGCTTGAGGATGCCACCCTGCAAATGCTGGGTCAGGCCGACAAGGTCAGCATCAACAAGGACAACACCACCATCGTGAACGGTCACGGTGCCAAGAAAGACATCGAAGGCCGCACCAACCAAATCAAGGCCCAAATCAAGACCACCACGAGCGACTACGACCGCGAGAAACTGCAAGAGCGTTTGGCCAAGTTGGCCGGTGGCGTGGCAGTCATCTATGTGGGTGCCGCTTCCGAAGTTGAGATGAAGGAAAAGAAAGACCGCGTTGAGGATGCTCTGAACGCTACCCGCGCTGCCATCGAAGAGGGTATTATTCCTGGCGGTGGTGTCGGTTTCATCCGCGCCATCAAGGCCATCGAAAAGATGAAGGGCGACAACGAGGACGAGACCACGGGTATCGCCATCATCAAGCGTGCTTTGGAAGAGCCTCTGCGCCAGATTGTTGAGAACGCTGGTCTTGAAGGCTCGGTCGTCGTCAACAAGGTGATGGAAGGCAAGAACGACTTCGGTTTCAATGCCCGCACTGAGGTCTATGAGAACTTGCTCAGCACTGGTGTCATCGACCCCGTCAAGGTGTCGAGAGTTGCCTTGGAGAACGCTGCTTCCATCGCTGGCATGCTGCTGACCACCGAATGCGTCATCAGCAACCACAAGGAGCCTACGCCTCCTACACCTCCGATGCCCATGGGCGGCGGAATGGACGGGATGATGTAATTCTGAATGATGAATTATGAATTATGAATGTGGAATGGCTTCGCGTGTATGACTCGCTTCGCGTCATTGCGAGGAGGTACGACGAAGCAATCCAGACAATAAGCATCCAGATTAATGGAAACGAGCAAAAGGCTGACTGCGTGAGCGGTTGGCCTTTTTTGTGGCATTTCCCAATACTATTTCTGTTTTTACACTTGCTATTGGAACCTGCGGTGTGGTGTTTTTTAGGTATAATAATCTTGTATTAGGAAAAAATGTGTAGTTTTGCAGGGTGAATAGTTAAACAGAGAGAAAATGTTGCAACTTAATACAATGAACGAGGCTCAGATGATGATTTTGGAGTCGTTTGCAGGTGCTACTGATGAGCAGGAATTAAACGATTTGATGGATGTCATCAGGGACTTTTATGTCCGTAGGTTGGAGGCCGAGATGAATCGACTTTGGGACAATGGGACACTCAACCAAGAAGCCCTTGATCAATTGAAGGATTAATGTTTTCACTCGATGATTTTGCAAAGATGATGGAACAACTATATCAAAAACAACCATAATAAGGGATTAAATTTGGTTTTTTGGTATGAGGAAATTACAAATAATATGGACAAACCTCAAAACCAAATTTTCATAAACATTTGAATGTCAATACATTGAAATTTTCAAAATCGAAAATAATAGGGACAAAACCGTTTTAGGGCTCGACAGATGGCTTTTTTGGTGTTTTTTTGAATAATTTTGCGCGTATAACACAGAAAAACACTTTGAAATGAAAGCGACAAGAATTTACACCCTGCTTGCACTCTTGCTGATGGCGGGAGGGATTCATCTTCAAGCCCAACTTCGCATCGATTGGCAGCAGACCTACGGTGGTCAATTGCCGAACTGCGATGACGAAGCTTGGGGAATAGCACCCACTGATGATGGGTATCTTGTCGCAGGAGTTGGTCGTTCGCCTATTTCTGGGATGGTCACTTGCGATTTCGGTCAACAAGCTACAGGGAACTGGCTCCTAAAAATCGGTTACCATGGTGAGCTGCTTTGGCAGACTTGCTATCCAGCAATCTATCCTCTTGATTTAGATAGATCAATAGCCAATAAGAATGTCTATTATTCTATTGGTGAAGGAAGATATCCTACAACGGGAAAAGCTTCACTCTGCATGGCCAAGTACGATTCGGAAGGAGAATTGCTGTGGTCACGGAACTTGGGGAACGAGAACTACAGCTTCCCTTACGAGAAATATGGCTGTGCCACCACCGATGGAGGTGTGATAGGAGGGGCGCAGCTGACCTTTTCGGAGGGAGGAGACATAGGACTCTACTATGGTCAAAGCGATGGATGGATTACCAAGCTTGATAGTCTTGGGCAGGTGGAGTGGGAGATTTCGATTGGTACGACGGGAACTGAATTCATACACCATCTCTCCAACGCAGCCGATGGAGGTTACTATGCCTTCCTGTCGGGCTATACCATAGGGGATGGCTCCATCGAGGCCTGCGACATACATGTGGGGCTCTATACCAATGACAACATCCTCGTCAAGCTCAGCCACCAAGGTGAGGTGGAATGGACCCGATGCTATGGCGGGAGCAATAGTGAGAACAGTTATTGTTTAATGGAACTTGGCAATGGCTTAATCCTAGCAGGAAACAGTGATTCCGAGGATGGAGATCTCCAAGACGCCAACTACCATTTAGGCTATTGGCATACCGGTGTCCGCACCACCGATGTGTGGCTTTTGCGTACCGACATGGATGGCAACATACTCTGGAGCCGTTGCTATGGCGGTAGCGGGTTTGATACCCCCTGGCGGGTTTTCCAAAATGTAGACGGCGGATTTACCGTGTTTGGACTTACCGAATCGAAAGACGGCGATGTACAAAGTGCCCAAAACCTAATCTATCCCACTGGTGACTTGGGCAGAAAAATTTGGATGTTCCGCACAGATGCCAACGGCAACTTGCTTTGGGAAAGAGCCATAGGACACACCATGTGCTCGAGGATAGGAATTGGCGATGTTTTAAAAGAGAGTGACAGGGAATACGTCATTGCAGCAACCTCCGAAACCATGCTTGGCGAGCACAATGGCGACTATTATTGCACCAACGACACACTTTTTGATGGTCACACTATGAATTATTGGGTTCTTCATGTCACGGACACAGTGGATTACACGACTTATCAAGTGCCGGAATGGCAGCAGCCGCAAGAAAGGACCTCGCAGGTTTATCCTAACCCAACTAACAATACTGTACGGATTGTGTTGCCCGAAGATGCTTTGGTTGATGAGGTGCAGCTCTACAATGCCCTTGGGCAGTTGGTGAAGACGGTTCGGGGGACGAATGAGGTTGATTTGAGTGGATTAGTGGAAGGGGTTTATCTGGTGCGCATCATGGATGCGGAAGGTAAAGTTTACACGAACAAAATCACGATTAGATGAAATACTTGAAGATTTACACCCTGCTTACGTTCCTGCTGATGGCGGGAGGGGTGACGATGCAAGCGCAGGAAGAGAAACAGAAGAGCCTTTTTGGAAGCCGTAAAGTTACAGAAGCCATCCCGTTGCAAATGCCGACTATGCTCTCTGTTGAAGATGCCTGGCTGCATTATGATGATGGTGTTTATTATACCAATATGTACTATGTCCCAGATGGCATTCCGTTCTCATGGGCGGTGATGTTCCCTTCTTCCGTGCTTCAACAATACGATGGCTATACCTTGACCCGAGTGGCAATGTATGAAAACGAATGCAACTATGGAAACCTGTTGTTGGGTGTGTATTATGGGACCGAACACGAACCTAATGTATTGATGAACGAACAGTTGGTAGCCACTGCAAATTGGTCGGACTTCTGTAGCTATGAATTGGAGCATCCTGTCGAAATCGATGCGACACGATGCCTTTGGATAGTCTTCTCCGAGACCAACATTACAAATTATTATTACCCAGCTACAGTCAGCCAAAACAATGTCGATCCCAATCCAAATGCGAGATGGGTGCAATTTGAACAAAACAAATGGATGGATGTGCTACTTGACAATGAAATGTGGTATGAAATCCAATGGATGATTCGTGCCTATGTCACTAACGACCCTTGGGGTGTTGAGGAACTGATGGATCTAACGGCATCAACGGCCTATCCCAACCCAGGCGGCAACACGCTCAACATCCGCACAGCGTTGCAGAACGCCCATGTGGAAGTGTATGACGCCAATGGAAGACTCGTTCACAGCCAAGCCGTTACTGAGAATGTGATGGCGATTGATGCAACGGCTTGGGCTAAAGGGGTTTATGTTTGGAAGGTTTGTGCCAACAACAAAGAAGCAGAAAACGGAAATTGGATAAAACAATAATTCAATGAAAACAACGAGAATTATGACCATGCTTGCGCTCCTGCTGATGGCGGGAGGGGTGACAGCACAAGAAAGCGACATTGTTTTTGCTCCTTTGGGAGCAGAGTGGCATTATAATTATTTTGGGATGTTTGAAGAAGGTTATGTCAACATCAAGGCAACAAAAGACACTATCATAGATGGATTCAATTGCGTGGAACTTGAAAAAAAACAAGTGGTTTATATTGATGATCCTTTCCTTCACGGAGAAGAAGGTGTTTATGAACACCATAAGCCTTCAGAGTTTGTAATGTGCTTGGGAGATGTCGTATATCTATATCGGAACCAATCCTTTATGAAATGGTTTGATTTTGGTGCCAATGTTGGCGACTTCTGGACTGTTCCCGTTGAACGAGATTACATAATTGGCGATACGGCTGGTTTTATGATTCTACAAGGAAAAGGAACTGTCACCATCAATGGCACAGAATTGAGATACATTGATATTATTGACGCAGTAGATTCTAATTGGGGATATGGGGATTATATGTATGGACAACAGCCTTATACGATTAGAGTCATTGAACGAATTGGACCTATAGGCGTTTATTTGTTTCCAGAAGATCATTGGACATTCGATGCTAATGAAGGAGGTTATTTGAGGTGCTACTCAGATACGGAAATAGGTCATGTCAGTTATTACTGGAACAATTGCGATTACATCAATCCTCAATATCAAAACCTTCCTGAAGAAAACGATACGCAAACGATTTCGATATATCCCAATCCGGCAAAGGGCAGGGCTGTTATTGAAGGCCTTGAAACCTCTGAGGTGCAGTTCTACAACGCCCTCGGCCAGATGGTGAAGACCGTGCGGGGGACGAATGAGATCGATGTAGCGGATTTGGTGGAAGGGGTTTATCTGGTGCGCATCATGGATGCGGAAGGTAAAGTTTACACGAACAAAATCACGATTAGATGAAATACTTGAAGATTTATGCCCTGCTTGCGCTCCTGCTGATGGCGGGAGGGGTGACGATGCAAGGGCAAGCGCAGAAGCCGTTCAAACTGCAAGTCGGAGCTACGGGGTATGCCTCTTGGGTGAGTCCTGATTATCTTGAACAAACCGTTTTCGACTTTAATGATGGCCAACTGCCTGAAGGCTGGACCATTTACAGCGAAGGCAATATTGTGGAGCCATGGCGTTTTGAGTCGCCTGCCACCAATCCGCAACTCAACTTTCCGCCTGACGGTTCTACATACCTCTATGCCCAATCCAACCAATTGAACAGCACAGATTACATGGAAGAGTGTTTCCATTCACCCGCTATCGATTTGCGTGGCTACAAAAGGGCTTTCGTCATGTTCGACTATGATTATATGGAGGATTGGAGCGATACCGAGGGCGAGTGTCAAATGAGAAGTGATGGCGTGTCTTGGTCATGGGAAAGTCTTTTCTTGCCTTGGAACGCCCAATCAGGAAGGTTCCTTGGCGAAATAACCGAGATGATTTCACATCATTTCGAGATGCGTTTCCGCTTCAAGAGTCGCTACCCCCAAGACCATTTTGCCATCGACAATGTGTGCATTATTGGTGAAACGGAAGAACCTGTTTCCAACAACATCCTCGGTTTCAGGTTGTGGCTGGATGATGTTCTGATTGGCGATATTATTGAAAACGAGTACCAAATCGACACGGACACCTTGCAGGAAGGCCACGACTATACCCTTTCGGTGGCAAGCATCCTCACCGACGGCATCTCTGACACAACAGCGTTCACTTTCACTTATTCTTCCTGCTCCAATTTTGATGGCGTTTACGAATTTCACGGCGAGTTCATCGACTCGACCCATGTGGAACTGACTTGGGATACGCCGTATGAGATTTTCAAATCCAAAGACGGAAAAAATCAGAAGTGGTTCATTGGTGAGCCCGATGTTATCACCCATCCGGGCGCGGGCTACAACGATGGTTGGGATGTCAGTGCATTGCATGACGGCTTAACAGCATACGGTTTCAACGCCGATAAAGAAGCAGGTTTCAAGGTGATGGACAAGTTCACCATTCCCGAAGGTGCTCCCACCAGTTTTGCTGGCCTCCGCTTTTATGTCTATGAAGGCCCAACACCGACTTCAACCATTACGGCTGCCTACCTTACTATTTATGACGGCGACCCGCTGAATGGAGGAAGTCCTATAGGCGGTGGGGATGGCATCAATTGTCTTTATTCTGGTTGGTATGACTGCTATGAATGGGCTCACATCTACCGCACCG
>JAEEGI010015981.1_pt1 | contig 15558 bp, 14 predicted proteins | sample 8958751 | NCBI WGS metagenome assembly JAEEGI01 (sample SAMN16246545, study PRJNA631951) | gut metagenome | biome: gut microbiome; feature: rumen; material: KS-attached | host: Bos | place: Iran: Karaj | collected 2018-10
CTGTCGCGTGAGGCTAATGCCATAAGATAAACAACTACAACTCAGAGATGAGAAAACCTCTATGAATTATGCAGGTTAGGAGGGGAAAAGGAGGGGGAAGAGCTTTTGTAAAGAAAAACGGTGCACAAAATTGCGGGTTTGTGCAGTACAAAAAAATAAACAGAAAAAAAGTGCAGTTTTGTTTGGAGCGACGCTTTTTTCTTCTTACCTTTGCAGATTGAACGGAAATGCTGCAAGAACGGGCCGGACCCCTGAAACGGGGCGGCCGACACTGCATGAGAATGCGTGGTTCTTGCCACCGATTCGCCCAAGGCAGGGCGGGTCGTTTTTTCGTTTATGGTAGTAATCGAACTCCTAAAAATCCTCATGAGCAACAGCACCAGCAACCCCCAGAAAGCCGTCAGCCCCGCAGAAATTGTGGAGTGCGTGAGGTCGTGTCTGAAGGCGAATGGGCTGGACAGCACCAGGAGCAACTTCGACGGTATGGAGCGCCTGCTGTCGAGACTGCCTTTCTGGGCTGAGGTGAAGCAGGCAACGGACGATCTGTTTGCCGAGGAGCGCAAGCGTGAGGAGGAGCTGGTATTAGCCCGCGCGCGTGCTGCTGCGCCTACCATCGTGCAGATGATGCCGGGCGCCCAGGCGGGCGTGCTCAACAGCATTCAGTTCAACGATACGGTGGGACAGTTTATAGAACATGTAGACAACATCAACAAACAGCATAGCTTAGATTGACGACAATGAGAAACGAGACTAACGACAATCGCCCTCAGCGCACTTACAACTTCAACGCGCCTATTGGGCAGTTTATTGACCATGTGGACACCATCAACTTCCGAATGGACGGCAACGGTGAGTTTCACTTTGGCAAGGTTGACAATATTCAGACGAAGAGGAAGGAGCTGAGCAACGAGCAGCTGGCGCGTGCCATAGAACGCTGTCAGAAGTATTTCTGGGGTAACAGTGCCTATGCCGTTGTGTTCTGTCTTTGCCGTGATGAGTACGACTCGAAGATGACCCAGATGGGGTTCGAGAAGATGGTGGAAGCGCTGCCTTACCAGAATGCCAGAGACTACAACTGTCCTTTGGGTACAATTGCCAATGCTTTCAGCGACAACCCGATTTTTCGTGAAAAAGCAGATAGTTGGGATGACTTTAAACCCTTGCCGCGCATCATAAAGCTGCGTGATGAGCTGCGTAAGGAATTAAAGTTATAGGAATAGTTATATAAGTTCTATAGGTGTCTAAAGCTTCTTTAGGCACCTATTTTTTTGTCGTACCTTTGTCATTGGAAATCAGCCAGGAATGGGACTTGATAAACTCCCGGACCGCTGGTTCCACCTATTTACATTATTAACAATTAAAACTATTAGCAGTATGACAAAGAGACAAGCAAAGGAAGCCAACAGAGAGGTTGGCAGCGTGAACAAACAGGAGCAGCGGATGTCGTCGCTCGACATTGCTGCCATCACTGGAAAAGAACACAAGAATGTGCTCAGAGCCATCCGTGAGATGGAGCCCGCTTGGGAAAATGAATGTGGGCTCAAATTTGAGCTCACATCGGAAAGGGTGAAGATGCCGCAGGGTGGCGTGAGGCTGATACCCGTTTTTCGTCTGACGAAAACTGAAAGCCTGTACGTGGCCACGAAGTTCAACGACGAGGCACGCGCCCGACTGGTGCTGAGGTGGGAGCAGCTGGAGCTGGAGCGGCTCGACCGGCAACACGCCCAACACGAGCCGAAGCTGCTGGAGACTGAGCAGGAACTGATGAGACGGACTGACGAGATTCGCCGGGGGCTGATAGCTGTGGAGAACGCGCCGAGCGACGGCTGCATGACCGTGAGCCAGATAGCGCAGATGCTGGGCACGACGGTGAAGAAGCTTAACAAACGCCTTGTGAAGGAGGGTTTACAGTACTGGAAAAGCGGGGGCTACAAGCTGACCAAGCGCTACGCTGAATGTGAGTATGCGAAGGAACGCAAGTTCCACTACTACGCGTTGGACGGTGAGAAGAAGGAGCGCAGCTATCTGGTCTGGACGCCTGCAGGCATGGAGATGATGAGAACCATAATGTAAGAAAACGTTTTGAGACTTAGAACAGGTATGATGAGGACAACGGAGATTCTGATTGAGAAACTGATGGAGATGGAGGGGCTCAGGCTGGAGGCCTACCGCGACGCTGCAGGGGTGCTGACGATTGGGTACGGACACACGAAGGGCGTGCGCGAGGGCGACCGCATCTCAGCCTACTGGGCGAAGGAGCTGCTGAGAGAGGACGTGGAGGAGGTGGCGCAGGACGTGCTCTCGCTGGGCGTGGCTCGCACGGAGGGGCAGCTTGATGCGCTGACGTCGTTTGCCTTCAACGTGGGGTTCGGGCGCCTGTGCCGCTCGACGCTGCTGAAAACGATTCGCCGAGGCGGCAGCCGCAACCAGATCAGGCGGGAGTTCAAGCGGTGGGTGTTTGCCGACGGGAAGCGGCTCCGAGGGCTGGAGAAGCGGCGCGAGTGGGAAGCGAGGAGATTCTTTGAACGGTGAACGGTGAAGGGTGAAAGGTGAAGGGTGAAAAGTGAAAAGTGAAAAGTGAGAGAAGATTTTATTATGAGGAAATATGTTGACATTTCCATGGAGACGCTGGAGCGGCTCGTGGACGGAAAGAGAGTGGAAGGTTCACTTCGCAGAGACGAGTGGACGGGTGTGATAACCTTCAGGGCGTACAACCGCCAGTCGCGCGGGCACAGCCGCGACAGGCTTCTGAGAAAGCTGCCGTGGGGCTGGGTGAAGGAGTCGATAGAGCGCGTCAAGGTGTTTGGCAGCTTCCCCAAGGCCGAGGGTACGGCCACGTTGATGGGGATGATGGACGGGCACACGCGCGAGGCGAAGGACGCGCTGATTGACCGCGAACTGGACCTGATTGAGTTTTGCTGAGCAAGGAGGGCTGGAAGATTATGTCGAGAATTGACTTAGGCGACAACATGAGGAATCCCAAGACCGTGGCTGCCACGGTCGAGGGCTTCTACATGAGGGTTGACAGCGAACAGACGGGCCGCATCTGCGCCGAGCTGGCCGACGCCCTGGAGCAGCACCTGAGGGGCGAGCTGACGAAGGAGGAGTATAAGGCGCGGAAGGCTGAGCTGAAGCTGGGCGACGGATTCTACACGCCCCACGCCCACTTCAAGCGGGGCTACAAGAGCTCGGAGGGCGAGCCGGTGGACTCGGGCAAGGCGGTGATTGACCTTGACGGCTGTGCGGGCTTTGCCGAGCTGTATGGGCAGCGCCTGAAGGGGCGCGAGCGGCAGCTGGGCATCAACATGGTGAACAGGTCGGTGAGCGGCACTGGGGGCCACGTGCTGTTCGACATTCCCGAGGGGCTGGACCGCCAGCAGGCGCAGGCGTGGATGGCCCACGAGATGGGCGACGTGGACTACGACAAGGCGGTGCATGAGCGCGAGCGCGGCATCTACCTGCCCTGCCGTGAGTATATCCTCTACATCGACCATGAACTGATGTTCGGCGACGAGCTGCACGGGGCCAGGCTGAGCGACGAGGAGCTGGCAAGGTGGACGAAGCCAGCTGCCGGCGAGACGAAGCCCGCGACGCCCAAGGCGCAGCAGGAGCCCGAGGCTACGGAACCCTCGGCCAGGGCGCTGGCTGCCTTCGACGAGACGCTGGCCATGACGGGACTCGACCTGGAGACGCTGAACAGCGAGGGCGTGCGCCACAACACGCTGAAACTGCTGCTGCCGACGCTCTGCCAGATGATGCCGCAGGAGGAGCTGATGGGCGTGCTGCTGCTGAAGATGCCCGACTACTCGAGGGAGGCTGACTGCCAGGCGCTGGTGAGCAACTTCTATGAGAAATATGTCGACCAGAACCGCCCGATGAACCTCAGGCAGAAGGAGGTGTTCCTACGCTCGCTGAAGGCGGGGATGGCTCAGGACGACCCGCTGGCCGGGCAGGGCCAGACGACGGGCACGGGCAGCAAGGGGCCGACGCTCACCATCGACGCGCAGAAACTGCCCATAGGGCTGAAGGAGAGCCTGAAACCCTCTCCTGAGAGCATGTGGCCGCCATTGGTGGTGGGACAGATGCCGGCCCTGATGGCACTGGCCGACGGCGTCAGCTACCGCTACTGCGACGGCAAGACGGGGCAGCTGGGCGGCATGGCCATCGTCATGGGCGAGCAGGCGTCGAACAAGTCGGCCATCGAGGACGCCATTGAGCGCTGGCTGACTGAGGTGCGTCAGGAGGATGCGGCCGTGAAGAACAAGGAGGATCAGGTGCGCGATGCCAACAAGCGGCGCAAGGCCAACGAGCGCGCCCAGGAGGTTCCGGCGGGCGTGGTCAGGGTGGTGCCCATCACCATCTCGTGCTCGAAGCTGCTGAAGCGCCTGAAGCAGTCGCAGGGCCACTGTCTGTACTCCATCTCGACGGAGGCCGAGACGCTGCTGAAGACGAACAGCGGCGGCTCGTGGGCCGAGAAGTGGGACATCTACCGCAACGCCTTCTCGCGCGAGTGGTGGGGCACGGACTACAACTCGGACCAATCGGAGAGCGGCGACGTGCACGTGGCCTACAACTGGACCATTCTGGGCACGCCGCGAACGGTGATGAAGATGTTCAAGGGCAGGAACGAGTCGAACGCTGAGAACGGACTGTCGAGCCGTCTGATGCTGTCGGAGATGCCCGACACGATGTTTGCCCCCATCACCGTGTTCAGGGAGCTGAACGAGACCGACACGAACCGCATAGTGCAGGCTACGTCACTGCTGCGCTCGGCCTCAGGCTTCTACGACACGCCTCGGCTGCGCAAGGCCATCAACCGCTGGCTGGAGGAGAAGCGCGTGGAGTCGTCGCTCGACATGAACGTCATCAAGGACCGCTTCCGCCGACGTGCGGGCGTGATAGGATTCAGGTGCGGCGTGGTGTTCATGCTGCTGGCGGGCAAGGAGTCGAACGCTTGTATTGACTTTGCCGTCAGGATGGCCGAGTACACGCTGCAGATGCAGCTCAAGGTGTTTGGGCCGCTGCTGGCCAGACAGTATGCCGGCAACGACGACAACCCCATGGGCAGCAGCGTCAACGGCAGCATCTACGAGCGACTGCCGTCGCCGTTCAGCATGCAGGACCTGCGGCGGCTGAAGGGCTCTGACTTCAGCGACAGCGCGCTCTATACCATCATAAGCCGCTGGAAGAGCGAGGGCTGGGTGGAGAAGGTGGGCAAGAGCTGGAACAAGAGCCGCCAGCCCACCCCCTGAAAAATCTTACAATCTTACATTCTTACAATCTTACACGGGCGATAGGCACGTTTCCCACTCGGAGCTATTCGGCGGGTTTCAGCAGCTTGTCGCCCGTGCGGCTGATGAGCTCGCGACGATAGGCCTCAGGATAGCCGGGACGCTGGACACGGTCGCCAAGACCATACTTGCTGCGCTTGAAGTTGCCCTTCTCGTCGACAGGACGAACGGCCATGTCGTTGTGGCGCACGATGAGGAACGTGGCCAGCTGGCGCCAGCGCTGAATCATCTTGTCGGCCTGCATACAGGTATATTTGGTCAGGAAGTCGACGCGGTCGGCGCCCTCCTTGGCCAGAGCGGTCTGCTCGATGCCATTCTGCACGAAGAAGTAGGAACTCTCGAGCGAGTCGCGCACCTGCCTGAGGTCAGGGAACAGGGCACTGTAGCGGGGATAGACCATGTTCGAGACCCAGTTCTCAACCCAGAAGGCGTTGTCCATCGAGAAGGTGACGTCGTCGGCACCACGACCGCTGTAGCAGTCGGGCTGGCGGGTGGCGCAGCAGTAGACGGGGGTGTAGGCCACCATGTTGCAGTCGTCGTTGCCGAACCAGAAGCAGCCGCCAATCTCGCGGGGCAGCCAGGAGCGCATCTGCGAGACGAAGGTCCAGGCGGTCTGCTGGGTGGAGGTGGGACGCTCGTTGAAGCACTTCTTGCCGTCGACCTCGAAGTAGAGGGGCGTCACGCGATAGGGCATCTGCCAGATGCCGCCGCCGATGTCGGCCTTGTCGGCAGACTGGTCGGAGACGTCGAAGGGGGTGCCTTCGAAGTGGTCGCGCATGGCTGCCTGAACGTCCTGAACGGTCAGCAGACAGTTTGGCTTCACCCAGAGGGGCATCGGCTCGGCGTTGGCGTCACGACCTTCAGCCCAGGGGATGTAGCGGTCCATGCCGTCGGCATAGCGGTTGAAGAACTGCCAGACGCGGGCATCGCAGATGCGGCGGCCTGAGAAGTCGGGCTTGGCGTAGGCTGCATTGTAAGAGAAGTCAGCATCCTTGCCCTCGTACCAGCCCATCTTCCTGGCATACGAGACGACATTCTTCGACCACAGGACGGTCTCCTGCCCCTTCTTCTGCTTCTTGGCGGGCATGAAGGTGGTGATGCGGCTCTGGTTGGCGTGGCCGCAGATCATGTCGTCGGGCACGCGCATGGCCACCCAGACGGTGCGCTCCTTCGAGACGGTGCGGTCGGCGGCACAGCCCATCATCTCCATGATCCAGGCCTCGTTGGGGTCGCAGATGGTGAAGGTCTCGCCCTCAGAGCAGTAGCCGTATTGCTCGACGAGCGTCGTCATCACGGTGATGGCCTCGCGGGCGGTCTTCGCGCGCTGCAGGGCGATGTAGATGAGCGAGCCGTAGTCGATGATTCCGGTGCTGTCGACCATCTCCTCGCGGCCGCCGAAGGTGGTCTCGCCGATGGTCACCTGCCACTCGTTGATGTTGCCGATGACGTTATAGGTCTCAGGGGCCTCAGGAATCTCGCCGAGGTACTTGTTGGTGTCCCACTCATAGATTTTCCGCATCTCGCCCGGCTGGTGCTTGCCGGCAGGATAGTGATACAGATACATGAAGGCGCCGTAGCTGTCAGCGTTGTAGCTGCAGATGACGCTTCCGTCGGCAGAAGCCTTCTTGCCGACAATGAAATTGGTGCAGGCCATTGCTCCAGCCGCAGCCATCAGCATGGCAGATAATAAGATATGTCTCTTCATTTTGCTAATAGATAAATGTTGTTTCGTAGATTTGTCTGTTCAGTAGATGGTCGAACACTTCGAAGCACAGACGATGGGTAACGCCCGTGCGACGAAGCCACGACTCACGCAGCTCGCAAGCGAAGGTGGTGGTCTTCTCAATAGCGTCGAAGACGACGAAACGGCCGTCGACAGTAGCCTTCCACGTGGAGACACCACTTCCCGCATCAGCGACGTTCAGTCTCAGGACATCGCCCGTCAGCGTGATTGGGTCGACGGTGGGAGGCTGGTCGTCGTAGGCCAGCTGATAGCAGCTGCCCAACTCGCGGATACGGCCTGTAACCCAACCGTCTTTATAATATGTTCCACCCGTGCTGCGGCCGCGCTCGTCGACGATATAGAGCTTTGTCAGGTCATAATCACCAGGATGGGGCGGGCGAACACAGAGGCTCAGCCAGGCATCGCGCATCAAGGGCAGCGATGTGGCCGAGAACTGACAGACATCCGACCAACCGTCGGGATTGCGCGTGATGATGGGGCTGACTGGCGTATCGGCAGCTACAAGACCGTAGGGGACTATGAGCTGAACGCCAGGACGGCTGATGCTGTTGGTACGGTTCCAGCGGAGGAGAGAAGACCCCTCCGACCTCCCCTGTTTAGGGGAGGCAACTGATGCAGCAGTCCCCCTTACCGTAAAAGGATAGCGGACTTCGTTGCCCTTGTAGTCGCGAAGGACGTATTCGAGATGGTAGTCGCGCTCTTCGTTGAAGTCAACGATGCCGCGATTGCTGTCGGCAGTGAGGAAGGGCAGCGTGTTGCCTGGTTCGATGAACGACTTCATGTACCAGCGGCGGGTGTGGAGCCAATGGTCGTAATAGCCCCAGGAGTTGACCATGCGGTTCATGCTGACGGGAATGTCGTCGACTGTGCTATGGAACATCTGCTCGCCATCGACGAAGAGCTGCGTCTCGTGAATGCCGTAGTGGTTGTAGGAACCTTGCATATAGTCGTCGGCCCAGACGGCGAAGCCGACACGGCCCCAAACGTTTAACGTTGAACGTTGAATGTTTAACGTTAAACGTTCAACGTTCAACGTGCCTCCCTGTGGGATGGCCATAATGTCGTGAATCTGAGGGGGAACGGTGTCCTGGATAAAGTCATTCAGAAACTGGTAGGGGTCGAGCATGTTCCACGTGCGGCTGTCGTGGATTTCGAGGTGCAGGTGGGGAGCCGTCGAGGCGCCAGTGTTGCCGCTGAGGGCAATGAACTGCCCTTGGCTCACGGGTACGTCGAGCGGCGTCAGACGGGCATCGGCCTCGTTGGTGCCGTGACTGTACTGATACTTACGGAGGGCACGCCTGATACGGGGCGAGAACGACTTCAGGTGACAGTAGACTGACGTCTGGCCCGTGGGATGGGTGATGTAGACAGCATTGCCAAAGCCCTCTTTTCCGACGGTGATGCGCGACACATAGCCGTCGCCAATAGCGTAGATATGCTTGCCCTCGACGCCCTCGGTACGAATGTCGAGTCCGCCGTGAAAATGGTTCGGCCGCGGTTCACCAAAGTTCCCCGCCAGCGAGATTTCGTAATCCACTGGAGGGGTAAATATGCTTAGTAGTATACTCAGGACGGTGCTTAGCATGCCTTAAACGACATATCAAGGCCCTTGACGCTGTGAGTCAAAGCGCCGACGCTGATGAAATCGACACCCTGCTCGGCATAGTCGCGGATGGTGTCGAAGGTGATGCCGCCCGACGACTCGGTCTCGAAGCGGTGGTTGATGATGTCGACGGCCTTCTTCGTGTCGGGCACGGAGAAGTTGTCGAGCATGATGCGGTCAACGCCGCCGTGGTCGAGCACCTGCTGCAGTTCGTCGAACGAGCGTACCTCGATCTCAATCTTCAGGTCGAGGCCCTTTTCCTTCAGGTACTGGTGGCAGCGGTCGATGGCGTTGACAATGCCGCCGGCGAAGTCGACGTGGTTGTCCTTCAGCAGAATCATGTCGAAGAGACCGATACGGTGGTTGCAGCCGCCGCCAATCTTCACGGCCTGCTTCTCGAGCATGCGCATGCCGGGAGTGGTCTTGCGGGTATCGAGCACGCGGGTGCCCGTTCCCTCCAGACGCTTCACGTACTTATCGGTCATGGTGGCAATGCCGCTCATGCGCTGCATGATGTTCAGCATCAGGCGCTCGGTCTGAAGCAGAGAGCGCACCTTGCCCGTGACGATCATGGCGATGTCGCCCTTCTTCACCCGACTTCCGTCGCCCATCAGCACCTCCACCTGCATCGTTGGGTCGAAGCGGCGGAACACCTCCTTGGCTATCTCCACACCTGCCAGTATACCATCTTCCTTGATGAGCAGATGACTCTTGCCCATAGCATCCTCGGGAATACAACAGAGGGTGGTATGGTCGCCATCGCCGATGTCTTCGGCAAACGACAGGTCGATGAGCCTGTCGACTAATTCTTCAACACTCAGCATAAGCCACTATTCATTAAAAAGGTAAATACCAAAGCCGACGCGGAAACCGTAGTTGGAGTTGTCGATGTCCTTGGTGGAAAGATTGAAGTACAACTCCGGCTCTATCGTTACGGTGCGGTTGAGGAAGAAGGCGTAGCCCAAAGAAATGTTAGGCTGGAAGTCCAGGTCGTTGGTCATGTCAGCCAGCTTGGCTCCTGCACCGAGGAATATGCCATTCTGTTCAATGTAATAGCGCAGGCCGGCACCGATAGAGAAAATTCCATCGGCATCTTTCATGTAATTGTACGACACATCGCCAAGCGCCAGGATATTGTCGGATATCATATAGCCGCCCTTGGCACTGAGGTCGATATGGAATGTCGACATCACGCTGCCGATATCGAAGCTCGACATGGAAGCACCGACATAGGTTTTACCCTGTCCGAATGGAGGAGTGTCGTAAGTTGACTGGGCGTTAACAGCCATTGTGGACATGAGGCCGACAATCAGAGTTAAAATCTTCTTTTTCATAAGGGTTGGGTTTTATTTGTTAATAATAGAATTTTTACGATACCACAGGCCGAACCACACCAAAGAAACCACACAGGCAACAGCTGCAACAATCCACGCATGATACTGACCCAGACTGAACAGCTGCTCTGACAAGAGGAACGCGGTGCATACCGCCGTCATAAAGACTGCAGGAATCAGCGTGATGACATAAGGCTTCTTCTGCTGAACGAAATAGACTGTCACCGCCCACAGCATGAAGACGGAGAGCGTCTGGTTGCTCCATCCGAACCAGTTCCATATCTTTGCGAAGCCCGACTTATCGGACATCTGCCATACCAACAGGGAGATAACGGCAGCAAACATGGGGATACAGATATAGAGACGTTTGCGGATAGTTCGCTGTTCGAGCTTGACGAAGTCAGCAATGATCAGACGAGCCGAGCGCAGGGCCGTGTCGCCACTCGTAATCGGCGCTGCCACCACACCCAGCAGGGCCAGAACGCCTCCAAAGACACCCAGCCAGTCGTTACAGATGAGATTCACGATCGAAGGGGCATCATTCTTGGCAGCAAGACCTCCTTCCATCAGTTCATAGCCTGGTGTAGGCTGGTCGTAGAAGAAATACATGGCCACCGTAGCCCAGATGAGGGCAACGACACCTTCAGTAATCATCGCACCGTAGAAGATGGGCCTGCCCATGCGCTCGCTCTTCATACAACGCGCCATAAGAGGACTCTGCGTAGCATGGAAACCACTGATGGCCCCACAGGCAATGGTGATGAACAGACAGGGGAAAATACTTTTCGGCGTCAAGGCAGGAACACTCAGTCCCTCCCATATCTCAGGAATGTCTGGTTGCTTCACCAGCAGCATCACCAACAGGGCTGCAGCCATAAACAGCAGCGAGAAGGCAAAGAGTGGATAGACCTTGCCAATAATCTTGTCGATAGGCAACATCGTGGCGATGATATAGTAGATGAAGATGATAATAATCCAGAACGTGTATTGCCCAAAGGTCTCAATCATATAGGCAGGCTCCCACATGTCGCCCAGAATCTTGGCAGGACTGAACACGAAAACGGCACCCACCATCATCAGCAGGAAAACCGAGAACACCAGCATCACCTGTTTAGTGGTCTTTCCCAGATAACGGCCGATGATTTCCGGCTGGTTGGCACCACCGAGGCGTATTGACAGCATACCCGACAGATAGTCGTGGACAGAACCAGCGAATATACAGCCCAGCACTATCCACAGATAGGCTGCAGGACCGAACGCGGCTCCCATGATGGCACCGAAGATGGGCCCCGTTCCCGCAATGTTCAGGAACTGAATCATAAAAATCTTCCACGATGGAAGAACGATAAAGTCAACACCGTCGGCCTTGGCAACAGCGGGCGTCACACGGTCATCAGGACCGAACACTCGTTCAACGAAGCGTCCGTAGAGCAGATAACCCAAAACAAGAGCCACAAGACTCAGCGTAAAAGAAATCATTTTTCAAGAGTTCATTAAAGTTTTGTGTTGCAAAAGTAATACTTTTATTTGAGAAATGAAAAAAATATCGTAATTTTGCAGGCAAATTAAAAACAAATAACGAATTGAGAGTAAAAATCATCTTTATATTGGCACTTCTCTGCCTGTCGGCGCAGGCTCAGAAGCATGAAGTGCGAGCCGTCTGGCTCACCACCATAGGCGGCATCGACTGGCCAAGGTCGCACAATTCAGCAGAGCAACGGCGCGAGATGACGCAGATTCTGGACCAGCTGAAGCGGGTGAACATCAACACCGTACTTATACAGACGCGCGTACGCGCATCGACCATCTACCCCTCGGCCATTGAGCCCTTCGACATGTGCCTGACGGGCACGCACGGCCGCAATCCCGGCTACGACCCTCTGAAGTTCATCGTCGACGAGTGCCACAAGCGCGGAATGGAGTGCCACGCATGGATAGTCACCATTCCCGTCGGCAAGACCAACGAGGCACGATTCAAGGAGTTCAAACGCAAGAACCCGAAGCTGGCACGCAGCATCGGGCAGGACGGCTTCATGAATCCTGAAGCCCCCGCTACGGGCGACTACATTGCACGCATCTGCGCCGAGGTGACACGCAACTACGACATCGACGGCATTCACCTCGACTACATCCGCTACCCAGAGACGTGGCCCAAGAAGGGAGCCAAGCCCCACGAGCGCCGCCTCAACATCACCAGCATCGTGCGCAAGATTAACCAGGCCGTGAAGTCGCTCAAGCCTTGGGTCAAGCTGTCGTGCTCGCCCATAGGCAAATCAGGCGACCTGAGCCGCTACCGTAGTGGCGGCTGGAATGCCTACAACGCCGTGTTCCAGGACGCTCAGGGCTGGCTACGCGACGGTCTGATGGACCAGCTCTACCCGATGATGTACTTCCGCGACAACAACTTCTTCCCCTTCGCCCTCGACTGGCAGGAGCGTTCCTACGGCCGAACCATCGTCAGCGGACTCGGCATCTACTTCCTCTCGCCCCGTGAAGGCAACTGGACTCTCAACGACGTGAGCCGCGAGATGTACTTCGTGCGCCAGAACGGCATAGGCCACTGCTACTTCCGCTCGAAGTTCCTGACCGACAACACGCGCGGCATCTACGACTTCGCACGCCATTTTGACGACACACCGGCACTCATTCCGCCCATGACGTGGGCCTGGAACGAAGCACCCGACTCCCCTACCCGACTCGACCTGAGCCGCGGCTCATCGACCGACCGCCTGACGTGGAGCGGAGCCGTCGACCGCTCGCGGGCTACCTACCTATTATATAATGTGTATGCATCGACCACACCCGATGTTGACGTCAGCGAACCGCGCAACCTGATAGCCACCCGACTGCAGAGCCAGCAGCTCTACGTGCCGCACACTAACGGCCAGACCGTCTACTACGCCGTCACGGCACTCGACCGCTACGGCAACGAGAGCAGCCCCGTCTACACCGACGTCGCAACAGCAGCCTCTGGTGCCGCACCCGCCAGAAGGTCATTGAGCCCGAACGACACGCACATTCCTCCCTTCTACTACTTCTGGAGCAAGAAACAACAAAAGAAATACAACAAAACCCACTAAAACCCCTGTAAAGACTATGGAAAGAACCTGGAGATGGTTTGGCAAGAAAGACAAGATTACGCTTGCCATGTTAAGACAAATCGGCGTCGAGGGCATCGTCACCGCCCTGCACGACGTGCCCCTTGGCGAAGTATGGACCCGCGAGAAGATTCGCGACCTGCGCAAGTATATCGAGAGCTACGGCATGCGCTGGAGCGTCGTCGAGAGCCTGCCCGTGGTGGAGACCATCAAGTATGGCGGCCCTGACCGCGACCACCAGATTGAGGTCTACAAGGAGTCGCTGCGCAACCTCTCGGCTGAGGGCATTCACTGTATCTGCTACAACTTCATGCCCGTGCTCGACTGGGCACGTACCGACCTGCTGCACACGAATCCCAACGGCTCGACAAACCTCTACTTCAACTACGCCGAGTTTGCCTACTTCGACATCTATATCCTGAAGCGCGAGGGTGCTCGCGAGGAGTGGAGCCAGTTTGAATTTCCTGCCGGCGTAGGTCAAGGCCGCAACGTGCTGGCTGAGTGCGACGAACTGGCCAAGACGATGACGCCCGAGAAGGAGCACAAGCTCGTCGAGAACATCATCATCAAGACGCAGGGCTTCGTCAGCGGCAACTTCAGCGAGAACGACGAAGCGCCCATACAGAAGTTCCGCGACTTCCTCGACCTATATAAAGGTATCGATAAGAAGCAGTTGCGCGAAAACATGAAATACTTCCTCGAGGCCATCATGCCCGTCTGCGAGGAGTGCGGCATGAACATGTGTGTTCACCCCGACGACCCGCCCATCGAGATTCTCGGACTGCCGCGCATCGTCCGCACCGAGGAGGACATTCAGTGGTTCCTCGACGCCGTGCCCAACAAGCACAACGGCCTGACGTTCTGTGCCGGTTCGCTCTCGGCCGGAGCCTATAACAACGTGGTCGAGATGGCCCGCAAGTTTGCCTCACGCACGCACTTCGTCCACCTCCGCTCGTGCCACATCTTCCCCAACGGCGACTTCACCGAGGCCAGCCATCTGGGCGGGCGTGCCGACATCATCGAGCTCTGCAAAATCTTTGAGAAAGAGAACCCGCAGTTGCCCATGCGCGTCGATCACGGCATGACCTTCACCGACGAGCCCGGCGGCATCATGGACGAGTCGAGTCACGGCCACAATGCCGGCTACACGCTCCTCGGCCGAATGTTCGCCCTCGGTCAGGTACAGGGAATCCTCGCCACCGTCGACCGCGAACTGGGCCTCCCCTACAAGCAGCCCGGCTTCTTCGACTAAGCCAAAGTCGCCCGCGTACGATTGTTCCCACGCCTTGTGACGTTTGTCACAGGTCGTGGGAACACTCTTTTGGTGCCGCAAGGCTTATCACCTCACATTGATTTTAACGCTTATCAGGCACGCCAAAGTCAGCCCAGCGCTCCTGAGGATAATAGCCTTTGAGCGTCTTTTTCTTCTCGGCGTAGGCCTCCTTCACGCGAGCCATCACGGCATTCATCTGCTTAACCTTTGGTGCCAGCTCCTCACGCAGACGGTCAACCTCGGCATTGGCAGCCTCCAGCTCGCCGACGGCCTCCTCCATAGCGTTGATTTCTTCATTGGTAACTCCGCCGCCAATACCTTTCAGGTGCTTGCGCAGGCCCTCTACCAGATTGCGGCTCTTCTCAATCTGAATTTCTACTGTCTTTGACATAATTCTTTACTTTTAAGTGATGCTTTGGGGTTAGAATTCTATCGCAAAATTAGCAAAAAAATCCGATTTTACGAATACCACAAAGCATCACTTTTTCATTTTTTTAAGATGAGAACAGCCACGCATTTAACTTTTCTTTGCAGCTTTGCGCACCTGTAACTCACAAGGGCTCAGAACTGTGAGCATCGAAATACTTCTTACAGTATGCGCTCATTGTGCTGTCATACTTTAAGCTACAGTCTTTGTCGTTCATCAAGGTGTGTCCTGAATTCGGAAACACAATGAGATCGTATGGCTTGCCCAGACTGTCGTACTTTGCCTGAAGAGCATGATAGTGGTCGGGCTTGACCAGCCAGTCTTTCTCGCCATAGGCAAAGATGGAAGGCAGGGCCGTAGAATCGTTGATATAGAATACGGGCGAGGCCTTTAGCTTGATGCTGTCGAGTCGTTCGCGAGTGAGGGCAGAGCCGTCAATGCGTTCTCCCGTGCAGCTGAACACGAAATTCTCTACCTCCTCCATCTTGGCATCGCCGTTGTATGGGAACAGGATGCGAAAATCGGCTGGTCCGACCTTGATGGCTGCAAAGCGTATCGGAAGCGGATGCGAATGGCCGTAGGCATACATCATGGCCAGATGGCCACCAGCCGACGTGCCACCGATAGCCATCTGCTGGATATGAACGCCCTTCCCAGCTGCTAACTGTTCAATATGCCGTATGCAGGCATCGATTTCTTCAAGCATGGTAAGAAGCGAGACGCCTCCTTCATTCAGCAGACTGTAGTTCATGGTGGCAGTGGCATATCCCTTTTGCACCCATTTGTAA
>JAEEGI010015983.1_pt1 | contig 15558 bp, 11 predicted proteins | sample 8958751 | NCBI WGS metagenome assembly JAEEGI01 (sample SAMN16246545, study PRJNA631951) | gut metagenome | biome: gut microbiome; feature: rumen; material: KS-attached | host: Bos | place: Iran: Karaj | collected 2018-10
ACCAGAAATCCGCAGATTGCTATTGCACACAGCCCGTGCAGAGCCTGTGAAAGCGGGGACCGAACAAAACCAAAATAGCCTCTGGTGAATGTGTGCAAAAAAGAGCTGTATGCTACGGCAACGCGCATGAAAACGCCGCTCTGGGTCTCTACCCCATACGATTCAAAATGCCAGCCGTAAAGCTTCAGAAACAACAGAGCAAAGGCATAATAAGCCACCAGCGCTACGACCAGCAGACCCAGTTGCCGCATGCCATAGATCAGAACCTGTCTGGCGTCCTGTTCCTTCATTAGCCTCTGAATCATAAGAACAACGAAGAAGCTTGCGGCTATGGAAACATATGCCTGATAGATTCCTGTGCTTAGCACTAGCAAAATCAGGGAGATGATGCGAAACCGCAGCTCCTTCCGTTCCGCCAATGCCACCGCCAGCACGGCAAGCAGAAACGACAGCGCATAGCTTGGCGCGGTAAACATATAGCTGAACGTGGATGTCTGCGCTGGAAAGCACAGAATCGTTGCGGGAAGAATCAGCCTTAGCAAGGGGCTCTGAATGGAAAAAATGTGTAAAATCAGGCATGCTGCCGCGGCCAGTATAAGCAGGCTCAGAATTCCATAGACCCATGGCATGGATATATCAGGGAACAGCCAGCTGGTCATTGGCAGCGCCCAGCGGCCGGAGCCTACCGTTGCCCCTTTCCCAAACATTGAAAACACCTCATCGGCATTAATGAGTTTGTTGGAAAAAGCAAATCCGTGGGCAAGCAGTCCGGCAAAAAAGCCCGCCAGAAACGGTGCCCGGTATTCCTGGATCATCAGCACCACACGGGTCCAGCGTTGCTCCAGAATGCTTATCGAATCTTTGTCCATGCAATATCCTCTGTTTCTTCCTGCAGCTTACTATCGTATAATATAGTGATTGTATCACTGATTCTCTATCTTTGCAACGGCTCTCTATGCCGCATATGCACTCGTGCCCCCCGGCATATTATTTCTTTTTCGAGCCCTCTTCAAAACCCTTCTTTAACCGGCAAAATTTATTTTCGGGAGAACACCATGTCTGACGCATTTATTCGTTTTGAAAACGTGAAAAAAGTCTATCAGGCCGGCGAAGTGGCAGTCACCGCACTGCACGACGTTTCTTTCGAGGTGGAAAAGGGCGAGATCTGCGTCATCGTGGGAGAAAGCGGCGCCGGAAAAACAACTCTTCTGAATATTTTGGGCGGCATGGACGATCTGACGGAAGGCTGCATCACGGTGGACGACGCTGACCTCTCCCGGTTCTCAAAAAAAGAGCTCACGGCCTACCGCCGCACCGACGTTGGCTTCGTGTTCCAGTTCTACAACCTGATCCCGAACCTGACCGCGTTGGAGAATGTTGAGATCGCTGCCAAGCTCTCCAAAACGGCGCTTCCGGCTGAAGAGGTGCTGGAGCAGGTCGGCCTGAAAGAGCGCGCCGGCAACTTCCCCGCGCAGCTCTCCGGAGGCGAACAGCAGCGCGTCGCCATCGCCCGTGCGCTGGCAAAGAACCCGAAACTGCTCCTGTGCGACGAGCCGACCGGCGCCCTGGATTACCACACCGGCAAGGCGATCCTTCAGCTCCTGCAGGACACCAGCCGCCGGCAGGGCATGACCGTGATCATCATTACCCACAACAAAGCGCTCTGCGCGATGGCAGACCGTGTGATCCGCGTGCGAAGCGGAACGATCCAGTCTGTGACCAAAAATGAGCATGTGACGCCGATCGAAGAGATCGAATGGTAAGGAAATGAACAGATTCACCTGGAAAATGCTGCTGCGCAGCATCCGCGGTTCGCTCAGCCGGTTCCTTGCCATCATGGCCATCGTAGCGCTCGGCGTCGGGTTCTACGCCGGACTCCGAAGCTCACAGCCGGCCATGCTGAATACCGTGGACGAATACCTGCGCGAGCAGCATATGTATGATTATCAGCTGCTCAGCTCTCTCGGCTTTACGGAGGGCGATATTGATGCGTTCCGGCAAATGGCCGATGTGCGCGCCGCGGAAGGCGCATATTTTGCCGATGTTTACGCCGTCCAGAACGGCACGTCCGAGGTTCTGCATCTGGCGTCGATCACGCAGGAGGTGGCGCTTCCGAAGCTGACTGCCGGTCGTATGCCGGAAAACGACCGTGAATGCCTGGCGGATGATCAGCTCTTCACGGATGCCGATCTCGGAACCGCGGTTCGTCTCACCGACGAGAACGACGCTGACACGCTTGACCTTCTGCGCGAGCGGCAGTTCACCATCGTGGGTCTCGCGCGCAGTCCGCGCTATCTCAGCGGCGACCGCGGCAGCACCACGCTCGGCTCCGGCACTGTACGCGGTGTTCTGTTCCTGCCCGCCTCCTGCTTCGACAGCGAGGCGTATCACGAGCTGCTGCTCTGGTGCGATCTCCCCGGTGACATATATTCGGAGTCTTACAACGAAGCGCGCGACCGGCTGAAGCCGGAGATCGAGGCGTTTCTGAACCGGCGCGGGACCCTGCGTTACCGGGACCTCCGGGCCGAAGCCGATGCCGAGATCGCTGAAGCGAAAGAGGATCTGGCTGAAGGGCGGCGGCAGTATCGCGTGGAGAAAGCAAAGGCTGAACGCGAGCTGAAAGAAGCTGAACGAAAGCTGAAAGACGGACAGGCAGAGCTCGACGAAGCGCGGAAAACCCTGGAAGCCAATCAGCGGCAGCTGGACGAGCTGGCCGCCGGTTCTCCCGCTGCCCGGGCAGAAATCGCGAAGCAGCGCGCCCTGCTGCAGGAGAAAGAAGCTGAACTCATCGCCGGCAGGGCGGAAGCCGAAGCCGGACGCCAGCAGCTGCTGGCCGGTCAGGCGGAGCTCATCGCCGGCAAGGCACTGCTCGCCGCGCAGAAAGAGGCTGAACTGGCCGGGAGCAAAGCGGCTGTCGCCGCGGCAACAGCGGAGATCCTCGCGCTTCAGGGGATACTGGAGCAGCTTCGCGCTGATCCGGAAGGCAACGCTGCCGCAATCACCGCTATGGAAGCAAGTATCGCTTCCCAGCAGCAGGCTGCCGCAGACGCGCAGAAGGCGCTGGACGCCAAACAGGCAGAGGTCGACGCCAAATACGCCGATCAGGAAGCGGAGATCGCAGCGGGGGAAGCTGAGCTCAACGCCGCCACGGCGGAACTCAATGCCGCTCTCGACCAGATCCGCGAGGGTGAGAATGCCATCGCCGTCGGCAAGGTGCAGCTGGAGGCGGCAGAGCTGGAACTTGACGCTGCCGAGCAGGCGCTTCCCCAGAGTCGGGCGCAGCTGCAGGCCGGCTGGGACGAGTACAACGCAGGCGTTGCCAAGCTGGAGGCCGGTCGGGCTGAATACAACAGCGGCAAGGCAGAAGCAGAACAGAAGTTCAAAGACGCGGAAGCCGAGATGGCTGACGCGGAGCAGAAGATCGCGGAGGCGGAGACGGAGCTGGAAGACAAGCTGCAGCTGGATCTTTATACGCTCGACCGCTCAGCCAACGCCGGCTATGTCACCTTTGAAAGCGATTCGGAGATCGTGGACGCGATCGCGGTTCCCTTTCCGTTGTTTTTCGTGCTGATCGTTGCGCTTGTGTGCATCACCACCATGACGCGCATGGTCAGTGAGGAGCGCACGCAGATCGGCACCATGAAGGCGCTCGGCTATTCCGGTGCCGCCATCGCCGGTAAATATCTTCTTTACGCCGGGATATCGGCGCTGATCGGCTGCGTGATCGGCTTTTTCCTCGGCTGCACCGTGCTGCCGTATATCATCTGGTACGCCTATCAGATCATGTACACGTATGATACGCTGCTCTTCTATTACAGCGTGCGGATGTGCCTGTTCTGTATCCTCATCGCAGTGGCCGGCACGGTCGGCTCGGCCTGGCTCGCCTGCCGGCAGCAGCTGGCGGAACGGCCCGCGGAGCTTATCCGGCCGAAAGCACCGCCCGTCGGCAAGCGTGTTTTCCTGGAATATATCGCGCCGCTCTGGTCACGGCTGCCATTCCTCAGCAAGGTAACGCTCCGCAATGCGTTTCGCTATCCCCTGCGCGTGCTGATGATGCTGCTCGGCATCGGAGGCTGCACGGCGCTGCTCGTCACCGGATTCGGTATCCGGGACTCTGTGGAAGAGATCTCCGCATATCAGTATGAAGAAATCTTTTTATACGATCTGACCGTGAGTTACGACGAGGCAGATCTCGTCTCCCGCAGGGACGTCTCTTCCCTCTGGCGGGACTGCGCCGATGCCTGGGCGCTCACCTGTCAGGAGCCCGTGGTACTCCGCGATGAAAGCGGCAAAGAAAAAAGCACGACTCTCGTCGCCGCTGAGAAAGAGAGTCTGGAGCAGGTAATCTCGCTCCACAAGGGCAGCGAACCGGTCGCTTTCCCCGGCCCCGGAGAAGCCGTGATCACCCAGAAGCTCGCGGATGTGCTGAACGTCTCCGTCGGCGATCGGCTCATTGTCACCCCGGATGACGCGCCTTCCTTTTCCGTCACCGTTTCCGGCGTCTGCGACAACTACATCGGTCACTTCATCTATGTCTCTTCCGAAACAGCAGGCAGCCCTGCGAACAATACGGCGCTGGTACGCGCCGCCAGCGGCGTGGACAGCGGAAAGCTGGCAGCATCACTCCGCAGCGAGGACGGCGTTCTTTATGTGCAGCTTTCGCAGACGTCCCGCGATACTATCGAGAATTCCATGGCCAGCATAGACCTGGTGGTCGTGCTGATCGTGGCATGTTCCGGCGCGCTGGCGTTCATCACACTGTATAACCTCACCAACATCAACATCCTTGAGCGCATCCGCGAGGTGGCCACCGTCAAGGTCCTCGGATTCTTCCCATCAGAGACGGCGCGGTATATCCTCAGCGAAAACCTGCTCCTCTCCTTTCTCGGCGCGGTGCTCGGCATTGCCGCAGGAAAGTATCTGCACCGCTTTATCCTCCTGTTGGTCAGGATCGAAAACATGCTCTTCGACGTGCGTATTGCGCCTTTGAGCTACGTGCTCAGCTTCGTTATCACGCTCATTTTTGCTTTGCTTACCAATCTCTTCATGCGCCGTCGCCTTGAAGCTGTGAGCATGACGGAATCTCTCAAATCGGTGGAGTAAACCAATGAAACTATCCCTGAACCGCAATCAGCTGAAATATCTTGCCATCCTGGCAATGGTAGTGGATCATATCGCCTGGGCTTTTGTTCCGAAGGCGACTCTCCTCGGACAGCTTATGCATTTCTTTGGCCGCATCACCGGCCCAGTCATGGCGTTCTTCCTGGCTGAAGGCTATCTGCACACGCGCTCCGTCAAAAAATACGCGCTGCGGCTGGCACTTTTCGCGCTGATCTCCTGGCCGCCTTTCTGCTTCTTCGAGAAAGGCATATGGTTTGGCTCTTACGCCGGTGTGATCTACACGCTCTTTCTCGGTCTGCTCGCCATCATCGTTTACGACAGGACCTCCTGGCCGGCGTGGCTCAAGGCCGTGGTCATCGGACTCCTGTGCCTGGCTTCGTTCATCGGCGACTGGCCGGGTTTTGACGTGCTGTGGCCCCTCTGCCTTGTCATGTTCAAGGATGACCCCACAGAAAAGTGGCGCCGTTTCTTCCTGATCACCGCAGTCGCCGCCTTTTTCATGCTGCCCAACGGCTGGAGCAACCTGTTCCAGATCGGCGTATTCGTGCCGGCTCTGCTGCTTCGCTACTGCTACAACGGCGAGCCCGGCAGCCGCCATCCGTTCCACAAATGGTTCTTTTATGTGTTTTACCCGGCCCACCTTCTGGTCCTGGACCTGATAAAGATCTGGCTGCAGAATGCCTGATTCTTGATAAACAGTTGCGCACCCTGTTCCCTCTGTGATATACTGAATACTTAGGCAGACCTGTCCGTTTCTGTCGTTTTCCGGCCGACCCGGCATCTGTCCGCGGGAACATTTCCTGCCGTGCGGCAGAATGTTTCCCCTGCAGCAAACATCAGAAAAAGAAGGAGACCATTATGAGCAGAGCTGACGAAATCTTCATCCAGAGCTGCCGCGACATTCTTGACAACGGCGTCTGGGATACCGACCGTGAGGTCCGCCCCCGTTGGGAGGACGGAACCCCCGCCCACACCGTGAAAAAATTCGGCGTTGTCAACCGCTATGACCTTTCCAAAGAATTCCCCATCCTCACCATCCGCCGCACATTCTGGAAATCGGCGATCGATGAGCTGCTGTGGATCTGGCAGGCCAAGAGCAACAACGTGAATGAGCTTCGCACCCGCGTCTGGGACGCCTGGGCCGATGAAAACGGTTCTATCGGCAAGGCTTACGGCTATCAGCTCGGCGTCAAGCACCACTATCCCCAGGGCGATATGGACCAGGTGGACAAGGTGCTCTGGGATCTGAAGAACAACCCGGCCTCCCGCCGCATCATGACCAACATCTATACCTTCGCCGACCTTTCCGAAATGGCGCTCTATCCCTGTGCCTACTCTATGACGTTCAACGTCAGCGGCAACAAGCTGAACGCCATCCTGAACCAGCGTTCGCAGGATATGCTGGCTGCCAACAACTGGAATGTGGTGCAGTACTCCGTGCTCACCATGATGATGGCGCAGGTCAGTGGATTCGAACCGGGCGAGTTCGTGCATGTGATCGCCGACTGCCACATCTACGACCGGCACATCCCCGCTGTTGAGGAGATCATCAAGAACGAGCCGAAGCCGGCGCCGAAGTTCATCATCGACCCGGATGTAAAGGATTTCTACGCCTTTACGCGTGACAGCTTCCGTATGGAAGGCTACGAGTATTCCGACTTTTCCGGGAAGATCCCGGTCGCCGTCTGATCCGCGCATGGAAGCGATCGTAGCTGTATTTTCCGACTGGGGAATCGGCAGTGAGGGCACGCAGCAGGTCGTGCTCCGGGCTGACCGGCAGCATTTTCGCGAGATCACAGACGGCGCTGCCGTAATCGTGGGTCGCCGTACCATGGAGGATTTCCCGGGCGGTAAGCCCCTCAAAGGGCGCGACAATATCGTCATCACCCGTCAGAACCTCACCATCGAAGGCGCCGAGGTGGTCCATTCCGCGCTGGAGGCAGCTGCCGCTGCGAGCACGCGCGACCGCGCGATCGTCATCGGCGGAGCCACCGTCTACCGGCAGATGCTCCCCTGGATGGATATCGTGCATATCACGAAGATCGATCTTGCGCCGAAGTCCGACAGTTTTTTCCCGAATCTGGACGAGATGCCGGACTGGTCCTGCACCGACAGTACCCCCTGGATGGAAGAAAACGGCGTCCGTTACGCCTTCTGCACCTATCGCAAAACCTGATCGTTTCGAGGCTCTGTCATGAACAATTCCAAACTGCCGACCCCGGAGATGCGTGCGCTGGAGATCTCGTGCTACGTCGCCGGCGCTGGCGCTTTCGGCGTTTTTCTCCGCTGGCTGCAGGTACAGCTGGCGTTCAATGAGATCGGCCTGGCAGATAAGAGTTTCTTCCACATCGTGCTGCTCTTCTATCTCGCTGTCGCCGCGTTCCTGTTCCTGCGGTTTATCGACAGTCAGGGGCGGCACCGGCTGTTTCTCCCGGAAGATTTTTCTTCGGCTTTTTCCAATTCCGGCAAGCTCTATACCGTCGTCCGTTTTGCCATAGCCGCTTTGATGGCCCTTGGCTCGCTGGTGCTTTTCATGCAGGCCGAGACGGATAAAAACGACGTTCCGCTGCGTGTCGTGGCGCTGCTCGGGGTCATTTCCGCGGTCTGTTTCCTGCTGTTTGTCCGTGCGGCCGACAGCGACAAGGAGCCGAACACCCGGCTGCTCTGCTATCTGACTTTTTTCATGGTGGTGTTTTACGCGGCATGGCTGGTCGTAAGCTATAAGATCAACAACATCAACAGCGTGATCTGGAGCTACATTATTGAAATCATCGCGCTGATGATGTCGGCCGTCGCCTGGTTCCGGCTGGCCGGCTATCCGTTCGGACGGCCGCGCGGTCAGAACTGCATGTTTACCGCGATGGCTGCGGCTATGCTGGATATCATGGCCCTTGCTGACGACCGCCACATGGGCATGCAGATCATGTTTTTCTGTTCCTCGCTTATGCTGCTGTACATCAACTGGGTGATGGTCAAAAATCTGCAGTCCGGCAAGGCGCCGCAGCGCCGCAAAAAAGAAGAGGATCTCAACGGGTTTGAGGATCTCTATACCGAAGTTCCCACCCGCGAGACCTATACTCCGAAGCATTGATCCACCGCAGCCTTTTTCCTTTGCTGGCTAAAAAGAATGAATATACAGAAAGGACTGACGCCCTATGCTCAAAATTCTCGTATGCGTAAAGCAGTGCCCGGATGTTGACCAGATGCGCATGGATCCCGAAACCGGCAGCCTGGTCCGCGCGGGCGTCCCCTCCATCCTGAACCCGCAGGATGCCAACGCCGTTTCCGCCGCTTTGAAGGTCAAGGAGACCTACGGCGCGGAGATCACCCTTATCACGATGGGGCCTCCGAGCGCGGAGGCTGTTCTGCGTGAGTGCCTCGCCGTCGGCGCCGATAAGGCCGTCCTCGTGACCGACCGTGCCTTCGGCAACGCCGACACCCTCGCCACCAGCTACTCCATCCTCTCCGCCGCCAATACCCAGGACAAGTATGACATGATCTTCTGCGGCAAGGAATCCCTTGACGGCGCCACCGGCCAGATGGGTGCGCAGCTGGCTCAGCGCTTCAACACGACACAGGTGACCTCGACCCTTCTGATCAAGGAAGTAGACCAGGAAGCCGGCACGGTGATCGTCGACCGTGAGCTGGAAGACGGCGTAGAGACTCTGGAAGCCAAGCTCCCCTGCCTCTTTACCATGGAGAAGACCAATTATCCCGCACGTATCCCCAATCTGAAGGGCAAGCTGGCCGCCAAGAAGGCAACGATCACTACCATCACTTCCAACGACATCCCCGGGCTTGACCGGAACCGCATCGGCGATCCCGGCTCTCCCACCAAAGTCCCCCGCATGTTTCCGCCCGTTCTGCCGGAACCCGGCGTGATCATCGACGAAGGCAGCGTAGAGGCAAGCGTCGCAAAACTTCTGGCGATCATCAAGGAATAAGGAGGCTGCTGACATGGATAAGAAAAACTACAAGGATATGTGGGTCCATGTGGAGCACGACGGCAGCACGGTGCATGCCGTGTCCCTCGAGCTCTGCTGCGAGATCCGCAAGCTCTGTGATCAGTCCGGCGATGCGCTGGTCGCCGTCGTCCCCGGCGAGGTCCCGGAAGAAGAGCTCCAGAAGCTGAAAGCCTGTGGCGTCGACAAGCTCCTTCTCGTCTCCGGCACCGGCTATGAGCGCTATAACACCGAAGCGTACGCCAACCTCTATACCGTCCTCGCGAAGAAGTATCAGCCGTCCGCCGTATTCATCGGCGCCACCGTCAACGGACGCGACTTCGCGCCGCGGTTTGCCGCCAATCTGGAGACCGGCTGCACTTCCGACGCCACTGAACTGATCTACAACCCCGAGACCACCGACATCGAATTCGTTGAGCCGGCAGCCGGTGGCAAGATCATGGCCGTCATCACGATCCCCGTGCTTCGCCCGCAGGTCGGCACCATCCGCCCGGGCACCTTCAAGTGTGTTCCGACCGGCGAGAAAGCGAACGTGGAAGTCATCCGTGATGAGGTCAGCTTCGATCTCGCTGATATCCGCACAAAGCTGCTGGCTTACAAGGCCAACGAGTTCGATCCCGAGCTCGACATCTCCACCTGCGAGACGATCGTGTGCGTCGGCGCTCCCGTCAAGGAAGAGAGCCTGCCCATGTACCGCGAACTCGCTGCGCTTCTCGGCGGCAAGATCGGCTGCACCCGTCCCGTCGTCGACAACGAGCTGCTGCCGTACAAGCTGCAGATCGGCCAGAGCGGCGTGATGATCAAACCGAAGCTCTACATCGGCTTCGGCGTATCCGGTGCTGTCAACCATGTGACCGGCGTGGACGCGGACCTGTTCATCGCCGTGAACAAGGATCCCGCCGCCGCTATCTTCAATTACTGCGACTACGGCATCGTGGGCGATATGGACACCGTCTGTGCCGCCATGATCGCCGCTCTCAAAGAATAAGGTTTCTTTTCTTCTCCTTTCTGAGCAGCAAAAAAGCAGAGCCGAAGCTCTGCTTTTTTGCTGTCTTTTTTTTGGGACTAGATGCGCATGCAGACGTCCCAGGCACGCCAGATGACGGTGCGCAGGTTGCCGATGGCAACGCAGTCGCCGACTCTGTGGACGTGGGCGCCCTTCTCTCCGACAGGCGCCGGAACGAAGCCGATACCGTTGACGACCGCGTCGCACTCCTGACGGAATTCGCCGTCCGGGGTCTTGATGATGCAGTAGCCGTCACCGATCTCGGTGATGGTGCTGTGCAGATACACAGGAACCTTGTGATACTCCATCGCGTCACGCAGGAAGGAGGTGTTCGCAAGGCAGGTGGCCTGTGCGGCAACCAGGTCGTTGCCGTACTCTACGACGATCGGATTCTTCTTGAAGTTGTAGACCATGTCGTAAGCAGCCTCGCAGGAGGACTGGCCGCCGCCGAGGAATACGACCGTCTGCAGCTTCTCGTCCGCGATCCTGCCTTCCTTCAGCAGCTCGGTGAAGGTCAGGGTCTTCTCGAAGCCCTTGATCTGCGGCATGCTTCTGGGAACGGAACCGGTGCAGACGATGATCTCATCGAAGCTGCGCTTGATGGTGCCAAGGTCATTGACCTCGGTGTTCAGACGAACATCGATGTTGTACTTCTTCATCTCGTTCTTGTACCACCGGATGAGGTCCTTGTCGTGCTCTTTGAAGGTCATGGCGGAAGCCGTCAGGAACAGACCGCCGAGCTCGCCGGACTTCTCAAACAGAACGGGATTGTGGCCTCTCTTCTTCAGCACGAGGCAGCATTCCATACCGCCGATGCCGCCGCCGATGACCGCGACCTTCTTCGGGTTCTTGGTCGGAACGATCTTATAGCGGTTGTGCTGCATGGTGGGCGGGTTCAGCGCGCAGCGGCCGAGGTGCAGGGAGTCGCCCAGGGACTGGATGTTCTCGGTGCCCTCAAACTTGGCGAAGTTGAAGCAGCCGTTGTGGCAGCGGATGCAGGGACGGATCTCGTCCTCGCGGCCTTCCTTGATCTTGGTGACCCAGTCACCGTCAACGAGGTTCTGACGGGCAATTGCAACAGCGTCGAGACGGCCGGCAGCGATCTCTTCGGCAGCCTTGACCGGATCCATACGGCCGGCGCAGGCGACAGGAGAATTGGTGAAGTTCTTGATGTGCTCAACGTCTGCGAGGTTGCAGTTATCCGGCATGTACTGAGGCGGATGAGCCCAGTACCAGGCGTCGTAGGTGCCGTTGTCGCAGTTGAAGAAGTCATAGCCGGCTTCCTCAAGGATCTTGACGGCTTTCTCGGACTCAGCCATGTCACGGCCGAACTCTTCGAACTCTTCGTACGGCATTGCGCCTTTGCGCCAGCCCTTGGTGCAGGAGCGGACGGAGTAACGGAGGGAGACGGGGAAGTCGTCACCGGCCTGCTTGTGGATCTCCTGAGCGATCTCGCAGGCGAAGCGCAGACGGTTCTCCAGAGAGCCGCCGTACTGGTCGGTACGGAAGTTCATGTTCGCGATAGCGAACTGGTCGAGGTTGTAGCCTTCGTGAACGGCGTGGATCTCAACACCGTCGACACCGGCTTCGCGCAGCTTCTTGGCGGTGGCGCCGAAGTGCCACACCATCTCCTGGATCTCTTCCACGGTGAACGGGCGGGACATCAGATTGTCAGCCCAGCGGTTCGGGGTGGCGGAGGCGGAGGCGCAGGCATACTGCACGTCAACGATGGGGCTGGCGAGCTTGTTCAGCAGGTCGTTTCTGCCGAGCGCTGCCATCCACGGGGTGACGGCCATGGAACGGCCGAAGCCGCCGGCCAGCTGGATGAACAGTTTGCCGCCGGTCTTGTGGTACTCGTCCATGTAGGGCTTGAGCACACGATACATCTGGCGGTTGGAGTCCAGCCATTTACGGCCCATGGTGTCACGGATGACCTGCATGCCGGGGAGGACCAGGCCGACGCCGTCTTTTGCTCTCTTCAAGAGGAAGTCTGCGGCTTCCGTGTCGAAGTGAGAAGGCTCCAGCCAGCCGAACAGGGTGGTACCGCCCATGGAACACTGCACGATGCGGTTGGGAATTTCTACTTCTCCGATTTTAAACGGAGTAAATAGAGGTTCGTACTTAGGATTCATAGAATTACCCCTTCTTCAAATAATTATAAGATCTGAATTGTGTTGGTTCCCTGGTCTCAGGGCAGCAGAGCCTTCACGTAGTGAACGGGCCACATCAGGATATCACCGGCGACGCGGGCCTTGTCCAGAACGGCAAGATAGGTGTCCTCTCCGACGACCTCGAACAGCTTCTCCTGTACTTCCTGCTTCTGTGCAAGGATGCCCAGCAGGTAGCAGACGCCGCCGAAGCAGACGAGACGAACGAGCCTCTTTACTGCTTTCTTCATAAGATATACTCCCTCCTGTAATGGTGTTTTTATTATTATCCGCGTTCGTATCCACGGTATAATTTTAGTCAATTATACCGAAAACATCGCTCTTCGTCAATCGCTTTTCGTGCTGTTTTATACATATCAGCCAAATTGTATAAATTTCAAAAAGGTGTCATTTTACCTGATTTTTCCCGGTTTTCTGCTGTTTTTCCTTTGGAAACCACCACCTGTGCCACCGCTCTGTTCCCTGCTGCGCAAGATATTGAAAAACACCCTGAAATATGCTACATTCAGTGCAAGTGAACGAAACGAGGAAGCACCATGCCGAACATCAAAGAGATCACCGATTTCCAGGCGCCGGAACTGGATATCTACGCCCGCCTTACCGAAACACAGCTGCGGAGCCACCACGGGATAGCGCACTCGCTCTTCATTGCCGAGAGTCCTCATGTGATCGAACGCGCACTCGCCGCCGGCTACGAGCCGGAATCGCTGCTGATGCTGCGCCGGCACATGGAGGGCCAGGGCCTCCCCATCCTGGAAAAATGCGGCGACATTCCCGCCTATGTCTCCGACGAGGCCACGCTCAAGCAGCTCACCGGCTTCCCGATGACGCGCGGCGTCCTCTGTGCCATGAAGCGCAAGCCGCTGAAGACCGTGGAGGAGATCTGTGCTGACGCCAAGCGCGTCGTGGTGCTGGAGGACGTGATGAATCCCACCAACCTCGGCGCCATCTTCCGTTCGGCCGCCGCCATGGGCATGGACGCTCTCCTCCTCACCCCCGCCTGTACCGATCCGCTGTACCGCCGCTCCGTGCGCGTCAGCATGGGCACAGTGTTCCAGATCCCCTGGACGTATATCGGGGAGAACCTCGCCGAATGGCCGGAGCCCGGCATCTCCCGCCTGCGCGCGCTCGGCTTCCGCACCGCCGCCATGGCCTTAAGGAATGACTCTGTCAGCGTCGATGATCCCGTGCTGAACGCAGAGGAAAAGCTGGCCGTCATCCTCGGCACCGAGGGCGACGGGCTCTCCGTCTCCACCATCGCCGACTGCGACTATACCGTGCGCATCCCCATGTCCCACGGCGTGGATTCCCTCAATGTGGCCGCCGCCGGCGCCGTGGCCTTTTGGCAGCTTGGCAACAAGGAGTCGCGGGCGTAAATTATACTTCTTGAAAAAGAACTGACAGGATCTTACTGGTTTGAGATCCTGTCAGTTCTTTTTGCCTGTCCTACCTACCTGGTAATCACCCCAATCTGGCCTTCTGATTCAAGGCTCAGAATCGCCATTACCGTTTTGTTGCTCAGAATCCCGCTGCCTCCGATTGCGATCCCCTGCCGCAGATCCAACCTGCGTGCATAGGCTTCCGCCGCCGCAGACTTTCCGTCGTTTGTCAACACAAGCGGTGCTCCCCGCGTGTGCGCCAGCGACCCTACGCTCAGGCCATCCGGGAAGTTGTCGCCCACTGCAATAACCATCTTCTCTGCATTTGGAAAATAATGCTCTGCAATCAGTGTCGAGGTTTCATAACGATCTGCTCCGTAGATGCGATCTGTCTTGCCGTCTTTGTCGTATGCTTTCAGTTCGCTCGCGATCGTTTCATTTACAACACCAGGGCCTCCAATGATCGTAAACGTGCTGCCTTTCAAGTCGGCCAGATATTTCTTCTGTTCCGCTGTAAGACTGTTCTGTCCGTCCACCAGCAGGATTGCTTTCCCGGTCGATGAGGCTGACAGGCTGTCCGCGAAATTTGTGCCTGTACATACCAGGATCTCATCTCCTGCGCACACTCTAGCTTCTTTCAGGATTTCCAGATTCGTATCATATCGGCTCTGTCCCCATAGTCGCGTCACATTGCCGCTGATGTTTTTCAGTTTGCTCTCCACTGCCTTCGATACGACTCCTTCGCCTCCAAGAATGAAGATGTTTCCGTTTTCGACCATGTTCTCCCGAATATAGCTGCAGACCGCGTCTGCCCTCATGTCGTCGAGCAGAAGGATCGGCGCGCTGATTCTATTTGCCAGATAGCTGCCGGCCAGTGCATCCGGAAAATTACCTCCGTATGCCACGACAACTGCTGGGAACTTTTCACTTTCGGGTTTTAATTGTCCCGCAATCAATTGGCATGTTTCATATCTGCTTTGTCCATAGATTCGTTCGGTGTTCAGCTTGGAGATGGTCTTCGTCTCGCGATTTACTTCTTCTCCGCATACTGCGCAACAGATAACTTCTTCATAGCTGCCCTCTTCCGTATATGTCGCCGGGATTATGTTCTCTCTGGCTGCTTCACCCAGTGTGTGGACATGGATCAAATCTGCAATTAGGAACGGATTGTTTTCGTCACCTCCCAGAATAATGATCGTTTCCCACTCTTCTTGTATGCCTCTGGAGTAAATCCTGTCGAATTTATTGCAGTTACTGAATGCCTTGCTGCCAACTGTTTTCACTCCGCGTCCCAGATAAAGCTCTTCCAGATTTTCACATTCCGCAAATGCGTAACTGCCGATACTGGTGACACCCTCTTCGATTACGGCCTTAGTTATATTCTCTCGTCCGTCGTACCAAGGAGCTTTTTCGGCTCTAAAATCTGCCATTTCTCCTGTGCCACTAATCGTTAGAACACCATCCTCGCTGACTTCCCAAACGAGATTGTCACCATCGACACCGCAGGTACCGCTTGTCTTGCTACTTTTCTGCCACACCGCATAGAGAGTTGTATCCAGGTGGATGGTAATGTCTTTGTCCAGTCCGTCCCCTTTGTTGTGTTTATACGTTGCCTCTGTCGCTTCCGCTGTTTCCGCCCACCCCTTGAAAGCATAGTACCTTCTGGTCGGCTCAGTTTCGGAAATATCGAATTTTGCGTTTTTAATGCCTGCAATATCAGTTGCTTCTTTTACTGCCGGTCCAGGAGCTCCGGTACCTCCATTATCATCATAGGATAGAATGAGAATGTCCTGCATCACGTCCGCAATTCCGTCCGGCGACATTCCGCTGGGACTGAATTCGTCATAGCCGTAAACAGCATAAACAATATTGTTATCGCCTTCGCCTTCTTCAATCTTCGTCGTTGTAATCGTATCTGGCTT
>JAEEGI010015987.1_pt1 | contig 15554 bp, 10 predicted proteins | sample 8958751 | NCBI WGS metagenome assembly JAEEGI01 (sample SAMN16246545, study PRJNA631951) | gut metagenome | biome: gut microbiome; feature: rumen; material: KS-attached | host: Bos | place: Iran: Karaj | collected 2018-10
GATTGGTACGACTTCGGCGCCGGCTTCTACTGCCATATCACCACGAGCCACCATAATACCATCAGAAGCTTTGACAATTTCTTCTAGGTTCTCGTCGCTTTCAATAGCTTTTTTGGTTTCGATTTTGGCAATCACTTTGGCGGTTGAACCAAGCGACAGCAAAATCTGCTTGAGTTTCAAAATGTCATTGGCTGACTGAACAAATGACAAAGATACATAATCATAATCTTCGTTTGCACCACATTCAATATCTGACATATCTTTTGGCGTGATAATATCGCCACCAAAATCAGTGTCTGGCAGGTTGAGGCCTTTTTTTGACATGATGAATCCGTCATTTAGAATTTTGACTTTAATTGCTGTAGCCGATTCAATGCCAGTGATTTCTGCTTTGACTTTGCCGTCAAACATTGAAATTGGCTCGCCGACTTTAACTTTTTCGGCTAAATTATACTGCACCGGCACAATCATTTCGCCACGGTGTTCAAAACCTTCTTTGGATTCAAGAATGAGTTCATCGCCTTTTTTAAGATCTAGACGATTGTCTTTTAGCATACCTAGGCGAATCTTCGGTCCTTGTAAATCTTGCAAAATCGCGACACTGCGACCTTTTTTCTCCGCTGCTGCACGAATCCATTTGATTTGCTGTGCGCGCTCTTCGTTAGAACCATGTGAACAATTTAGCCGACAGCCGTTCACTCCTGCCATAATGACTTCTTCAATTTTCTCGGCCGAATTGGTCGATGGGCCAATCGTGGCTAATATTTTTGTTCGTTTAAAAAGCTTACTCATATAATATATATTATCATAATAAAGTTTTTATGGTAAGATTAAGTTATGGCGAAAACCAAAAATAAAGACGGTAGCGCAAAATATCATACCGGGCGGGCAAAGATTGGCTCTTCTAATTTGGCTCGTTCTAAAAGAATTGATCGACAATTGTTTGAAACTGCTAAACGTTCAATCGTGACAATTATTATTTTTGCGATGCTAATTGTGATTTTAGTGACGCTTCTTTCAATTTTCCAAAATCCGGAAACTGCCGTTAAGCGTAAAATTGAATCGATTACCAGTGATTATTATGAAAATCATTTTTACCCAGAAATTACTGATGGCGTCGAAGGTTCGCTTGATGAAATAATGGAACATTATCATACCCATGGTTTTGCAATTGTATCTTTGAGACAGTTATTGTTATATGATAACGGTCGCCACGCTGAGTCCACGGGTGCAATTACAAAGTACTGTGATGAAAACTCGACTTTTGCACGCATTTATCCAGAGCCGCCTTACGGCAAAACCAATTACCGCGTTGAGTATACTTACTCTTGCGCATTTTAAGTGCTAAATTATGATGATGGGATGAAGGTGCCGTTGCTGTTCCAGGTGCCGGGTCGAAGGGTGAAGGTAGGGTGGGCTGGAGAATTGATAAACATTTGGTTAAAGCCCTCTATAGTGCTTTCGTTGCCAGTTCCCAAAACGACACCCCTAACATCCCATCCATTGATGGCAGAAGCATCAGTTAGCGACACCGAGTCGGCGAACATTGAACTTACGTTGGTAGCGCTAGACACATCCCAGTTTTCTAATCCTGCTAATGATGTAGTGGTAGATGCACTGGTTTGATTGAACGAATTATTAAAGTTTTTTACATTACCTACATTCCAATTGCTAAGTGGGAGGAAGGAAGCAATATTATTGTTTTGGAACATGATGCTCATATCCTCTACATTAGAGACATTCCATTGTGATAGAGGCGATAAATCTACTACTACATTATTGTATCTGGCTCTTCCTGGGCCCATTCCAAACATACCTCCCATATAGGTGACGTTGGAAACATCCCAGTGTTCTAACCCGTGGAATGAGGATAAACGGTCGTTGTTCCAAAACATTTTATCCATTGTGGTAACGCTTGATGTGTCCCAATTAGATAGTCCAGAAATATCATTAAGACTAGAAATGTAGCCTTCATTAATAGTATTAACATTCATGTTAAATATTGCCATCATATTTTCAACATTTGAGGTGTCCCATCTAGACAGGGCATTAACATTGGTTAATGATATAGTGCTATCTACGAACATAGCATACATGCTAGTGACTTTGGACGAGTCCCAAGTGGAAAGCCCAGAGATATCAGCCAGGGCGAGATTGGATCTAAATAGGTGTGAGGAATCTGGATTCATCACAACTTGATAATCTCCGGAATAGAAATACATAATACCGGCATTATTGGTATTATCAAAGAAGATGTAAATCGGGTGTCTTGATGTGTTAGTAGATACTGTGTTAGCTTCGGTAGCTACGAAATTGTTTGGCAGAGCAGACGCCATACGAATTGCTTTGATGTCGCTGGTCTTGGCGTTGTAGGCTTTTTCGGTGCCAGCTGCGAGACTCTTCATTTTTGCACTAACTACTTGTCCAGTGTCTAGCATTGTGCTGTTTGGTGTAGGCATAGTTGATGGGTGAACTAGCGTATATTTTACTTGCCCGATATAGGTGCCGGCAGGTTGAGTGGCAGAGACATAGGCATCGTAGGTGGCGGTAATGGATGAACCAACACCGGAACCACTATTGTCTACGTCGGTGCCAGAATTTCTATAGGCGACTTTAGTGTAGTCGTTCGGAATAACGTGCCAAGTGGTGAAGTTTTCGGTGCCACTTGTGCCATCAGAAACGGTAGGAGCATAAAGACCTGACACGCCAGTAAGTTTCATAGACCAAGTTGAGTTTACGGTGGTGCTTGAAGTATATATACCGGTATTGATATCATAAGTAGAGCCTAATGTATTATTGTGCAATTTGGTATTTCCGTATTCGTCGTTGGTATACCCGATGGCATAAATAGCAAAACCAAGATTATCATTACAAAAAGCTTTCAAGGTAGTTTGGCCGATACCGTTAGGGTAGTTGGTGCCAGAATAAGTACCATTAGCAAGGGTAGCTGTATGCGCAGTGTTCGTAGTGCCGACCATCGAACATGATTGACTCACCCTCACGGTAGTGGTAGTAACTGTAGACTCTTCTGCATGGGCAACAAAACCTACAAAAGAAAAAAGTATAACTGATGCGGTAGCAATACTTAGTGATATTTTGTGTTTTTTCATGTATGACCTTTCACATAACCATTATATCATATATTATAATGAATAATCAAAAACTACTTGAAGGAGGATTTTTATTTCACAATGCATCGCACTGCAAAGGCATCCCATTTGCCCCAGGAACCCGCTGGGGTGACTGCATTATTAGAAGCACCATAATTAATGCCGAGCCGGAAAGCTTTTTGGGTACCATCGGGTGTGGCACTCCAGAAGCGGCTGAAGGAGTTGCGCCCGCCCGGAGCATTGTAATTATAGTCGCCGGAAAGAATGAAATTATCGGGGAACTTAAGTAGTCCTGCGGTATCAATCGAAGAATTATTGTTTGCTAATCTATTTAGATTGGTGTATTCGCCGTTACTTCCTCCGGTTGGTAGACGCCAACCTTTAGGACAAATATCCCCAGTTACATTACCATTATCCATCGCAAGATCACCGTTGCCAGCTGACGCTGTATACCAGTTGTACATTACGCCGTAACTATACCATGATTTATTAACTGTATTGGAATCGTGTGATGCGGTATTATTACGGTTGATATTGTTCGTATTGAAGCGAACCGAGTCTACACAAGCAGTTGTATATTGGTTGCAGAGAGTATTATTGGTCGAGGAAACTAAGGCCGCATCGATAAAGTCTTGAGTGGGTAGATTGGTATTATTACTGTCAAATGTAGTAGTGGACGGATCGAGGCGAAGGTTTTCAATTATCCAACATTTATCATCTTCTAGTTTGGCGACGGCATAAGTGTTACTATCGCGTGTGTCAGTTAGTGCGGTAACGTCGCCGATGTTCATGGCGCCACACTCGGTGGAAGTAAATGTTTGTAAGGTATAATTAGTATCCGCAGGTATCCAAACAGCGTATAAGTTAATTTCGTTATTGGCGTCGGCATAGGCAAGAAATGCATTGTCAACTACAGCTACTTCGTTTGGTCCGTAAACTTTCACCTGGGTGCCACTCAAAAGCTTGGTAGCGGCGTCATTATCCAAACTCCAACCAGCAAAGCCATAGCCAGTTCTGGAGAAATTTGAGGCAACTAGACGATGCTTGCCGGCTGTCAACGAATCAACCACGTCAACGGAGCTCATGGAACCAGCATCGGCTCCGTTACCATTGTAAATCAAACTATAGATTGGGGTCCAAATAGCGTAAAGATTTAAGGTGTCTCCATCCGTGAGCGACAATTGATCAGAAGCATCTTGTACTGAGCCGCCTTCGGCTACTGCTACACCTCTACCATTTGCTTGAGTGTTCCAGCCACTAAATCTGGCATGCTGTTTGGTGAACCCATTGTTCGCGGCCGTTGCTGAATAAAAATCAACGTTTGTTTGGTCTGCCATGGTGCCAGTTCCGCCGTTTGGGTCGTAATGAATATTTCCTATTATGCTTTGGGTACCATGGAAAATACAACGTGCAGTTTGACCACGATATTTAAAGGTGACGTTGGAATTCATATAAACTCCGTCTGTTTTTAGCCAAAGATTATCGGTACGCTCGGTGTTAGCTATGTTTCGGGTGGCGCTACTAGCTGATATAGCACGGTTCGATACTGTAGTTTTATATTCACCACTATATATATAATTTAATGGATATTTACGCCAACGTTTGCTACCCGCAAGTCCTGCTGTGGAACCCGATGCTTGGTTTATACCACTTCCGTTCATAGCGATGTCTAATTCTGCGAAGTTACCAGTGATGCCGTAGCCAGTTGGCAGTCTCCAGCCGGATGGGCAGATGTCACCGCTGACGGTTGCACCAGCCGTAGAGTCTGCAAGGGTGCCGTTACCAGCGGTGATAGTGTGCCAGTTATAATAATGACCGTAGGAATACCATGACGTAGCCGTGTCGTTAGTGTTATAGGAAGCAGTTAATCCGCGATTGGTGTTATCGGTATTATGTTTTATCGTGTTCACACATGCAGCAGTGGACGAAGCGCAAAAACTATTCGTTGAACTTGGGTGATTTTGATTGATATTCTCCATAAATGCTTGAGTTGGTTTATTGGTGTTTTGCGTGCTAATGACTAGATTTTTGTCCGAAAGATCCAGGCGAAGATTTTCCATCATCCAGCAGTTACCATCCGCGTATTTAGCGACGGCATAAGTGTTGCCGTCACGAGTATCAGTAAGGGCGGTGATGTCCCCTGCGCTCAGATTATCGCAACCATTCCAGTCTTGGAAATTCCCAGCTGAGGCTACCCATTTAGCGTATAGTTGCAGACCCTGTGTGGATAAATCGCCGGTGGTAATCGTTTCGTTTGGACCATAGTTGGTCCCGCTACCGTCTATTGCGGTATTCCATCCGGCAAACCCATATCCACTACGCGAAAAATTTGAAGGAATTAATGTCGTTTCGGAATTAGAACTGGCAGTTTGATTTGACATAGTTCCAGTGCTGTCATCTCCATTTCCATAGTAACAAATGCTGCCATTGGGACAAGGCGGTAAATTAGCTACAATCTGTATTTCGAATGTATTTTCATATGTACCCGCAACTGTGCCAAGTGGTACTTTTACGCCGAAAGTCAAGGTATGTGTATTTTGTCCTGCAGCGTTAGTGCGAAACAATACTTTCGCTGCGTCAGAAGGACTTGGTACTGGCAAATAATTGGCGCCACTGTCAATACTGTAGCCATACCCGTCACTAAGAGAATTAAACGGGATACTATCTTGTCCAGATGGCAACGAAAAAGTTGGAATAGTTTTAGAGCTGTCGGCAATATTTATAAGACTTGAAGAGCCCCCAGTTGTAGATATTTTGATGGTATAACCTTCACTGTCCGTGGTGGAAGCGGTAATTGTTTGGGAATCAGAACCAAACTCCCCAGGTAAAAGGCTAAACGCCATACTATTTGAAGAAATCGAAATCGAAATATTAGATTCAGCAAAAACATCCTGGCTTGAAACAATCGAGCCTAGCAAAACTAGTACCCCCAACAAAACAATCTTTGTAGTTGTTTTAATAGTCACTCTCTTTTCTCTGTTTTTTCATATTCAATTATAACATAAACGTAATAAAAAAATATGCATAAAAATCATAAAAAATAAGCCACAAGTGGCTTCTTTATTAATTGGTGATCTCTGCGGGAGTCGAACCCGCGTTGACGGGATGAAAACCCGTTGTACTAACCGTTATACTAAGAGACCGCAGGTATATTATAGCAAATTATTGCTGAGAAATCAACCGCAAAAATTCAACTTCGTTGATGCGTGGAATGCCGAGTTTATCAGCTTTGTCGGTCTTTCCCTTGCCAGGTTTCTCACCGACAATGAGAGCAGTGGTGGTTTTAGTGACTGAGGATGTGACGGTGGCGCCAAGAGCACGAAGTTTGTCTTCTGCTTCTTCGCGTCCCATTGCGGCCAATGTACCAGTAACGATATAAGATTTGCCGGAAAGTGGCAGGTCGCCACCTTTTTCTTCTGCTGGCCAAGCGCCGAGATTCTTTAATTCATCGAGTAGTTTGAGGTTTTCTTCGTCAGCAAAATAAGCCAGAATTGATTCGGCTACGACTTCACCAATATCAGGAATTTCAAGCAACTCTTCTTTGGTAGCAATCATTAATTTGTCTAGCGAACCAAATTTTCTGGCGAGAGCCGTTGCAGTTTGACCGCCGACGTGACGAATGCCGAGAGCCGTAATAAACTTATTTAGCGGTGCATTTTTTGAGGCTTCAATTGCGGTGATTAAATTATGGGCCGATAATTCACCAAACCTCTCAAGTTTTGCAACATTTGTCTCATTTAGACGATAAAGGTCCGCAATCGATTTAATCATTCCGGCATCTACCAAGGCGATGACGTTTTTCTCACCTAGGCCTTCGATGTTTAGTGCAGGTTTTGAAGCATAGTATTCAATGGCACGTTTTAAAATCAAATCTGAAGATTCGCCCGCTACGCGGTAAACTACTTCACCTGCCGGTCTTACAAATTTTAATTCTGGATATTGTTTTTGTAAGGCTTCTTCATAGTTAAATGGTTTGGCCCCTTCTGGTCGGAGTGTAGTTAAAACTTCTTTAACTTGCGGAATGATGTCGCCAGCTTTGTAAATAATCACTGTATCGCCAATTCGCACATCAAGCCGAGCAATTTCGTCTGCATTATGTAAAGATGCGTGCCGCACCGTGGTGCCAGCTACTACCACCGGGTCAAAAATCGCTACTGGCGTTGCCGCACCAGTTCGGCCAATGGAAATGACAATGTCTTTTACCACCGTGGTGGTTTCTTCCGCCGGGAATTTAAAAGCGACTGCCGCGCGAGGGGTTTTGCCAACGATTCCTAAATCGTCATAGATTTTGCGGTCGTTAATTTTGATGACCATGCCATCAGTGTTAAACGGCAAGCCTTTGCGATAATCGTCTAATTTATCAATGTATTCAAATAATTCTTTCTGCTTGGCTTTTTCAAAAACTTTATCTTCGTTTGAAGTTTGAAAACCTAGTTTTCTAAGCATTTCGTAAGCATCGTGATGCGTTTTTAAATTCGGTTTAACTAAATCGTAGGCAATGAATCTTAAAGGTCTTGAGGAAGCGACTTTTGGATCTAGTTGGCGAATGGAACCCGCCGCCAAATTTCGTGGATTAGCAAATTCTGGTTCGCCTTTTTTCCTTTGCGCTTCTTGTAGCTTTTCAAAATCTTTTTTGAAGATGATGATTTCGCCACGCACTTCCGCTTCGTCAATATCGATGCGGAGTGGAATGTTTTCAATCGTTCGCACATTTAAGGTGACATCTTCGCCGACTAGGCCATCGCCACGAGTCACTGCCTGCGTTAAAATTCCGTTTTTATATTTAAGAGCGCAGGCCAAACCATCCATTTTAATATCGGTGAAGAACTCTTCTATTGTACCGCCAGGGATTAGTTTTTCATTTCGAGAAATCCAATCTAATACTTCTTCGCGTGAAAAAACATCAGCGAGACTAATCATGCGTTTCTCGTGCTTGACTTTAGTGAACTTGTCTAGTGGTTTTCCGGCGACGCGTTGAGTTGGTGAATCTGGAGTGATAAGTTCTGGGAATTCCGCTTCGAGCTCCGAGAGTTCATGTTTTAATGAATCGGCCGCAGCTTCACTCATGATTGATTCGTCTAGCACATGGTAATGATAGCGATAATCATTAATCAACTCGCGAAGTTTTAGTATTCTTTCTTCTGCTTCACTTTTTTTCATTTTCAGCCTTCTTGGTGTCATAACCCAATACATAACGATAATACAAATAAAGATATGTTGTTAGATAAATACCCGTAAAGCATGTCATAGTGAGCAAACATACTGGCACAAATGGTATTTCGCTGGTCCATTCAAACCTTTTCATAAAGAGATCAAACAGAATTAGTGGCAACATCACTATCACCCACATGATGGCCAAGGTAAAAATCAGCGCCACGATTCTTAGAATAAATTTAATACGTCGCCCTGCCATTAAGTCTGAAGCGGTATTTAAGGCGCGCATTGGATAAAGCCCCGGCGCGCTGACTGCGACTAAAGCGATTAAAGAGCTTGACAGCAAATAGCCTGACAGAATTATCATGACTGCCGCAAAAATGAAAAAGATTAATGCATAAAATGGCGTAGACAAAAATTCTGTTTGTACGGCTGCAGAATATACAATAATTAATATAAACAACGGGATGCATTGGACTAATGCTACGACAAGTACTAGAAAAGTCGATACTAATGGTGTCATGGCATTATATAGAGCATCGCGGAGTTTAATTTTATGCCCCGCAAAACGATGCCGCAAAATAAAAATCGTGGAAAGCCAAACAATCAAGAAGATGATTGCGAAAAACACCATGGCGGCTTCACTGGAACTGCCCGACAAGCCACCAGTAGTTACCGTGGAAATCAGAAGAAGCGAGGCTTTGGCAATTTCGCCGATATCACCCGTGCCCATATTTTCGGTAGTTTGGTCTAACACTTCTTGGAATTGTTGATAAGTTGATTCACTCATTAAACCTACAAAAATGATTGATAGAATCACTGAAATAATAAGTAGTGGTAAGAACAATTTCCAGTTTTTGAAAATGACTTTGAAGCTTGCAAAAATGTGATGCATAATGCCGGGAATTTCTAAATCGCGTTTGTAATCCTCGCGATATGATCGTTTGAATGATTTGTGTAGAATAACGCGCCCGGCTCTTTTTTCTTGACGTTTCTGCTTGATTTTCTTAAAAAAAGTTCTGATTTTACCAGTCTTTTTGACTTTTTTGTCCTTCTTTTTCTTAGAAATTCGTTTTACCATTTTCGAGCCTTTCGATGCGTTTTTCAATTGCTGGGTGAGTACTGAATAAATCAGTAAAGAAACCTTTTCTTAAAGGATTATTAATATACATCGGCGCTGCGGCAGTGTTTTGACTCTTCATTGGCTGCGAATGCGCTTGCAGTTTTTTCAAAGCATCAATCATGCCTTCTGGATAACGAGTGATATTGACCGCTGAGGCATCGGCGAGATATTCACGCTGACGAGAAACTGCCATTTGCGCTATGGCGGCTAGAATTGGTGACAAAATTGCTGCAATTAAAACTAAAAGGTATCCCATCGGGCTGCCTTCATTATCGCGCCTTCTGTTGCCATAAAACATCATCCGATAAGCGATGTCTGAAATGAGACCTACCATACATACGAGGCCAAACACAATCATCGATACGCGAATGTCGTAGTTTTTGACGTGCGACATTTCGTGAGCCATCACGGCAGTGAGCTCTTTATCGTCCATAATATCCATGAGACCAGTCGTAGCAGCCACGATGGCATGTTCTGGATCTCGACCAGTCGCAAAAGCGTTTGGTGCTTGGTCGTTGACGATGTAAACTTTTGGCATTGGCAAACCTGTCGTAATCGAAAGATTCTCAACTATATTATATAGTCTCGGATTATCCTTTTTTGCAATTGGCTCCGCACCGGTCATTAATACTGCTACCGAGCCAGCCGCAAAATATTGAATGGCTGCATAGATTGCGGCGATGATTATCGTCCATACCGCAATCCATGCGTCGCCATAATAAATAGCAAAGGCTGTCGCAATCAACCCAATCAAAACCACGAACCCTATTATAATAAATATGGTGCGTCGTTTGTTTTGAGCGATTTGCTTATACATTTTTTTAGAATTTTACTTCTGGGGCTTCTGCAATTCTGGCCTTTTCGGAATCGGCTACCTCAAAGTAATCACGCTTCTTGAAATGACCAATAATGCTGTTTACTAAATTGGTTGGGAAAGTCTTAATCTTGGTGTTAAGTTCTTTGGCACCTGCGTTATAGAATCTGCGTGCTGCTTGGATCTTGTCCTCCACATCCTGCAACTGCTCTTGTAATTTGACGAAGTTGGAATTAGCTTTGAGCTCTGGATAAGCTTCGGCAATGGCAAAGATTTTACCAAGGGCACCTTGCATTTCCTTCTCGGCTTCGGCAGCTTGTTTGACGGTTTTGGCACCCATCACAGCTGAGCGAGCTTCGGTGACCATTTGGAAGGTTTCTTTTTCATGCTTAGCATAACCTTTCACGGTTTCCACCACGTTTGGAATTAAATCAGCACGGTATTTTAGTTGTACCGTAATGTCTGACCAAGCTTCGTTCACTCTTTCATCGAGCTTGACCAAGCTGTTATAAATTCCTGCAATCAGGCCGACAATCGCGAAAATCACCGCCACAATCACAATAATTACTATTAACCATGTAGGCATTTTATTCTCCTTTTACTTTTTATGTATCTATTATAGCATAGTTTCGTTGCATAAAATCAAAACCTGTGATACAATTAATGCACAACGTGCGAGCATAGCTCAGTTGTTTAGAGCGCTTCCTTGCCAAGGAAGAGGTCGAGAGTTAGAGTCTCTTTGCTCGCACCATTTTTGAGTCGCACCATTTTTGTATTTTAAGACAAAAAGTATGATACAATATACACTATAACTAATGGAGTGAAAATAAAATGAAAATTACCGTTGCTGGTGCCGGTTATGTTGGTTTGAGTCTCGCCACATTAATCGCTAGAAAACACCATGTTACCCTGCTTGATATCATTCAAGAAAAAGTTGACATGATTAATGAGCGTAAATCACCTATTTCTGATAAAGAGATTGAGGATTGTTTTAAAAACGAAACTCTTTATCTTAACGCTACCACCAGCTGGCGTCGAGCTTTAAAAGGCGCGGATTTTGTAATTATTGCCACTCCAACGAACTATGACTCAGAAAAAAATTATTTTGACACTTCAAGCATTGAAGATATTATTGAAAAGGTGCTCGAGCTCAACACCAAGACTCCAGATGGTGAATGTCCGACTACTATCGTGATTAAGTCTACTGTGCCGGTCGGTTATACCGAAAAGATTAAAGCTAAATACAATATCAACAACGTGATTTTCTCACCGGAATTTTTGCGCGAGGGACATGCGTTGTATGACAACCTATACCCGTCACGCATCATTATTGGCGACAAGACTGAAGAGGCTAAAAAATTTGCCGGACTTTTGGTTGAGGGCGCAATTACCGAAAACGTGCCTGTCAAATTTATGTACTCCACCGAGGCTGAGGCAGTTAAGTTATTTGCTAACACCTATTTGGCCCTGCGCGTGGCTTATTTCAACGAACTTGATACTTACGCTGAGTTGCAACACTTGAATGCAAAGGATATCATCGACGGCGTTTGTCTTGATCCGCGCATTGGTGACCATTATAATAACCCTTCGTTTGGTTACGGTGGTTACTGTTTGCCAAAAGACACCAAACAACTGCGTGCCAACTACCACGGCATTCCGCAAACATTGATTTCGGCAGTGGTGGAAGCTAATGTCTTAAGAAAAGAGCACATTGCCGACATGATTCTAGACAAGCACCCGAAGACGGTTGGCATTTACCGTTTAACGATGAAAGCCGGTTCGGATAATTTCCGTTTTAGCGCCATTAAATACATCATGAAATTGCTCGATAATGAAGGTGTTAATATCGTGATTTACGAGCCAACCATTTCTGAACCATTCTTCAAGAAGTACCCTGTGGAAAGCAATCTTGATGAATTCAAGAAAAAGAGCGACATTATCCTCGCCAACCGGATTGATGACAAGATCACTGACGTATTAAAGAAAGTTTACACCCGCGACCTTTATGCCAGAGACTGATTCCAAAAAAGCGCACACTTTCTTTACGGTGCTTAATTGCATTTGCTTTTTCATTTACACCGCGTCGGCGGTGGTGCTTTCCATTGTGCTGGTTAAATTGCCAATTTTACCACTGAAGTTTTTCTTACCGATTATTATTATTCTGGTAGCGCTCGCGATTATCTTTTTGGTACTTTTGTTTAAGAAAACTAAAATCATCACTCAAATATGTTGCATGATTTTTGAGTTGGCCTTTACGGCGCTAATTGGTTTTGCCTTTTTCTATTTTGGTAGCACGATTAATTTCTTTGATTCAATTAAACCGCATGATTACCAAATTGAAGAGTACTACGTGCTGGTGCCTGCGGATTCCGAGTTCCAAACTCTTGATGATTTAAAAGACCACACTCTCGCGATTTACGATGATTATTCTGAGAACTACCAAACGGCTCTAGAAAGGCTCAATCAGAAAACAACACTTCAAAACGTGCCTTATAATAATCTTGGCGAAGCCATTACGGCGGTGGTTAATAAAACCAGCGATTCGATTTTTATTAAAGGCGTGATGGCCGACATTGCTTCGGAAATTTTCACGACTTTTGACATTGAGGAATACCGCATTGTTGAAAATATCCAGATTCGGATTGAGGTTGATGCAGTGGAAAGCGAAGAGCTCGATATGACCCGGGATTCATTTAATATTTATATTAGTGGAATTGATACTTACGGCGACATCACCACGGTTTCGAGAAGCGACGTGAACATCGTGGTCACGGTCAATCCGCGCACGCACACGATTTTACTCACTACTGTGCCACGTGATTATGAAGTGCAGCTGCACGGCACCACGGGTTTGATGGATAAACTCACTCATGCCGGGCTTTATGGCGTCAATATGTCAATCCAAACAATTGAGGATTTGCTTGACATTGACATTAATTATTATGTGCGAATCAATTTTGATTCGACCATTAAACTAATCGATGCCCTTGGTGGTGTAGAAGTCACTCCGGACGCAACTTTTTATCGTCCAAAGTATAATTGTCATTTTAGGGAAGGCATTACTATGCACCTAGATGGCTCCTGCGCATTAACTTACGCACGCGAACGCAAGGTTTATGGTCTGGGCGATTTACACCGCATCCAAAACCAGCAAGATATTTTATCTGCCATGATAAATAAACTTACTTCGTCAAAAACTCTGCTTACTAATTACACTAATATCCTGGCGTCACTAAGTGATAGTATCGAAACCAACATCCCAAGTGATCAATTTTATCGTTTGATTAACCTGCAGCTCGATGCGATGCCGTCTTGGAATCTCGAACGTAACACCGTAAATGGCGCCGAAATTCACGTTCCGACCTACACGATTCCTGATCAGATTCTTTTCGTGTTCCAGCAAGACGCCGAGTCGATTAAGAATGCCTCTTCTATGATTCACGAAGTAATGGACGCCAATTAAAAATCATACTTTTTAAAATAAACTTTATACTTTTTCTAAAATGTGTTATACTTTTTATGTATAGACTAAACATAAACAACAAACATGGATATTATATTACAAATTATTTTATTAATAATCGGCTTCGTCATTTTGATTAAAGGTGCCGACTGGCTGATTGATGGCGCTTCTTCCGCCGCTTCACATTTTAAAGTTTCTAAAATGCTAATCGGGCTCACGATTATTGCTTTCGGGACCGGGGCGCCGGAATTTGCGGTGTCAATTTCATCGCTTTTAAACGGCACTACCGACATGCTGCTCGGAAACGTGATTGGTAGTAACATTACTAACATTTTGCTTCTGATTGGTATTGGTGCACTGATTTTTCCGATTCGGATTAAGAAGGATACGATTTCAAAAGAGTTGCCGCTCCTGCTTCTGATATCTACCGTTTTGATTGTGCTGTTTTTAGATACTATTCTGATGAACTCGGATATTAACACGATTTCACGGGCGGATGGTATAATTTGTCTTCTCTTCTTTAGTATTTTCCTATTTTACATTATTACCATGGCGCGCAAGAATCGCAAAAATGCCAAAGAAGTGGAGAAGCCGAAATATAAACTGGGTATGTCGCTTTTGATGGTTCTTGTTGGTCTAGTTGGCGTGGTTGGCGGCGCGGAACTCGTGGTGAGTTCGGCTTCGATTGTGGCCAAAGCGATTGGCGTGTCGGATCGGATTATCGCTCTCACGGTGGTGGCCTTTGGTACTTCTTTGCCGGAGCTGATTACTACGATTAAAGCCGCGCGCAAGAGAGAAACTGAACTTCTGGTCGGCAATATCATCGGTAGCAATATCTTTAATATTTGTATCGTGCTAGGACTTCCGGTGACACTGTTTGGCACGATAACGCCAGAAAGTTTTGAAGTAATTGATATCGTAATGCTAATTGGCTCGGCGGCGATTCTGTGGCTGGTCGCAAAAAGTGGTCACAAGATTACACGGTTTGAAGGTCTTTCCATGCTGACGATTTATCTGATTTATTATGGATTTATTGTTTATGGAGCTTTAGCTTGAACTGGTTGATTTTAGTTTTAGTTACGGTAATCTTTGATTCAACTCGGATTTTTATTGACAATTATATTTCGGATTATTATTTCAAAGGTAAAGGTGCGGTTTCGCAAAAATTGTTTTACGGCTATACTTTCATTATTATCGCTGCAGTTTTGATGGCAATTTTTGGGGTGGATTTTTCCGACCTCACGCCAATTCTCTTTTTCTTCCTGTCTGGGATTTTGAATAGCTTCGCGGGGATTCCGTATTACCGAGCTTTGGAGCTAGATGATTCGACAAACTTGGGTATTTTTATTCAGTTGGCGCCAGTGATTTATCTCATCATGGGGTGGTTTTTCCTCGGCGAGACTTTCTCGGTTTTGCAACTAGTGGCTTTTGCGGTGATTTTATCTGCACCACTTCTAATTGTGATGACTGCCAAAAAACGCAGTCGTAAAATCAAAGTGAAGGCTATCTTTTACGCGTTTCTTTATGTGTTTATTGCGGTTTCGGCGAATATCATTTTCGTGAAACAAAATGCATTGGCAGAAAACTTAAAATTCTTCACCGAAATGGCGTTTGTTTTTCTAGGCAAGGGCGTGGGGAATTTGGTTATTATGTACACACATCCAAAGTGGCGTCGACGATTCATCGCGGTTGTTAAAAATAGTCGCAAAAAAGTGTTTCGGCCGCTTCTTAGTTCCTGTGTGTTTGGAGTGACGAAGGATTTCACTTACCGCGCGGCACTGTTTATGGCGCCTTCGGTGGCATTAGCTTCGGCAGCGTCGGATTCTAGTACGCCGATTGTAATTTTCTTCATGGGGATTTTGCTGACTTTAATATGGCCGGAATTTGGCC
>JAEEGI010015990.1_pt1 | contig 15551 bp, 16 predicted proteins | sample 8958751 | NCBI WGS metagenome assembly JAEEGI01 (sample SAMN16246545, study PRJNA631951) | gut metagenome | biome: gut microbiome; feature: rumen; material: KS-attached | host: Bos | place: Iran: Karaj | collected 2018-10
GAACAGGCCCTGCTCGTGGGAGTACACCGTGTCGATCTCTTCCAGCTTCGTACCGGGTATCGCCATAAGATTGTGTTCCACCCGCACGGTAGTCTCACCGACGATGTAGCACTCATATTGGGTAAGAAGATCGAATACCTGACGTATCGCGCCCGTGGAGGAGTTTTCTATGGGGAGGACCGCGTAATCGGCACTGCCGGAGCGCAAGGCGTCAAAGGTGTCCTGGAAATCGCGCAGGCCCAGAGCGTTCACATCGGGACCGAAGAAATCGACGGCGGCCATTTCGCTGTAAGCGCCCGGCTCCCCCTGATAGACGACATGGGGAGAGGGGAGCGGGTCCCGCCTGCCGGCAAGAGCGGCGGCGAAGCGTCTGTAATCCGCTCCCGGGTCACGGACGTCGGGCGTGGGAGAATAGCCGCTCATCAGCGCTCCGATACCTTCCTCGAGCCGGTCCATGGCGCGGGAGAGCGTTTCCATAGGCATGGAATACGAGATTCGTACATGATTGTCCCGGTAGTAGGCGCTGCCGGGCATCGCGCAGACATGATATTCCTCCAGAAGGTATTCACACAGCTCAGCGTCGGTACAGACGGTCCGGCCGCCGACCGACCGTCCCATGCATTCCGAAACGTCGAAAAACAGATAAAAGGCTCCCTGAGGATCCGTACAGCGTACGCCGGGTATGGCCCTCAGACGGATCAGCGCATAGTCTCTGAGCTGTTCAAGGCGGCTCCTCATTTCCTCAACGCAGTCCTGGGGACCGGTCAGCGCTGCCAGTGCGGCTTTCTGTGAAACGGAAGGAGCCGTGGTCGTCGTCTGAGAGATGTAGCGGTTCATCGCCGAAATCACGTCTCTGCGCGCGCAGGCATAACCCAGCCTCCATCCGGTCATGGAATATGTTTTGGAAAAGGCGTTGACGGTCACCGTATTATCCCGGACGGCAGGAGACACCGACGCCACGGAAAAGTGACGCGCTCCTCCGTAAACGATCTTCTCGTAAACCTCGTCGGAGATGATAAAGAAGTCCATTTCCAGCGACAGCGCGGCCAGATCCCGCAGAGAATCCTCGGAATATACGGCGCCGGTGGGGTTGTTGGGCGTACAGATGATCACAGCCTTGGTCCTCTCCGTGACAGACTGGCGGATAGCTGTGATATCCAGGCTCCAGTCGGAGAGAAGCGGCACAAACACGGGCACGCCGCCCGCCATGCGAACCATATCCGGATAGCTGACATAGCAGGGAGTGGGAATGATCACCTCATCGCCGGGATCGAGAAGAGCGAACAGCGCCGCGGCGATCGCCTGCTTGGCGCCGACCGTAACGGTGATCTCCTCGGCGTCATATTGGATCAGGTTTTCGCTCGCAAGCTTGCGCGCTATGGCGGCGCGCAGCGAAGCGATCCCGTTCACCGGAGTGTAGCGGGTGAAATTGCCCCGTATCGCCTCGATGCCGGCCGACTTGATATGATCGGGAGTATCGGACTCCGGCTCTCCTACGTTCAGAGACAGTACCCGAATGCCGGCGCGCTGCATCTCGGAGACCTTCAGAAGCATCATGGATGTGGGGGAGGCTTTTACGGCAGCGGCCGTTTCGGACAATTTTGTACTCATGCTGATTAACTCCCGGTCGGATCACATATTGCCGGTGGCATACATCACGGCGGAAAGCGCCGCCACCGGAGCTGTCTCACAGCGGAAGATCCTGGGGCCCATGGAACAAAGGTTCAGTCCCATGATCCCCGCAAGCTCTGCTTCAAAGGGCTCAAATCCTCCCTCGGGGCCCGTGAGAATGGACACAGAGGGGAATTCGCCCGCACTTTCCAGGGTATCCTTCAGCGTTCTGCGCTCTCCGGTCTCGTACATGAACAGGGGAAGAGAACACTCCTTTGCTTTGTTGAAGGCCTCGGCGATGTCCTCCAGAACGCCCACGGAGGGGATGATCCCTCGGCCGGACTGCTTTGCAGCCTCTTCAGCGATCCGCTGCCAGCGATTGAGCTTCTTCTCCCGGTCCGCGGGCATCTTGGCTATACAGCGCTTCGAGAGAAAAAAGAAGATCTCCGAGGCTCCCGCCTCCGTGCATTTCTGAACGATCGTATCCGTCTTGTCGCCTTTGGGAAGACCGCAAAGAACGACGGCGCGTACCGTGGGCTCGGCCTTGCAGGGGACGGTCTCAAAGATCTCGGCTTCCACTCTGTCGGGAGCGACCTTGGTTATCGTGCAGTGATGGTCCTTTCCGAAACCGTCGCATACGACCACGCGCTCACCGATCTGGAGGCGAAGCACTTTGGCATGAGCGGCATCCTCTCCCACGATGAAAGCTGTACCGCCGGCGACGGTGCTTCCGCCGGTCAGAAAAAATCTGGGCATGACAAGACCTCCCGGTTTCGGTGGTTTTTCGATATTATGGCATACACGCGATGACATTGCAAGAAAAAGTCATCCCCGCGGCGCGCCGCCGTACAGGGGAAAAAAGTCTTTTCTTTCCCGCAGGTACGTGGTAATACTATATAGCGTACGGAAGAGTCCGGAAGGAAAGGAGTGCGAAATGAAAAAGATTCTGGGGATCCTCGGCGGCATGGGTCCCGCGGCCACGGCAGACCTCTTCACGAAGATCGTATCCATGACAGAGGCCGGCAGCGACGCGGAGCATATCCGGGTGATCATCGACAGCAACAGCGCCATACCCGATCGTACCGCGGCCATACTCTCCGGAGGAAAGGATCCGGTGCCAGAGATGCTCTCAGCCCTCGGGAATCTGGAAAAATGCGGAGCCGGGTGTGTGATCCTGCCCTGCAACACGGCTCATTACTTCCTTCCCCGGCTGAGGTCCGAGACGAGTATCCCGATCCTGAATATGCCGGAAGCGGCCGCAAAACGCTGCGCGGAGCTGTATCCCGGAAAAAAAGCCGCAGTACTGGCGACGGTCGGCACGCTTTCCACGGGGCTGTACGACGCTGCGCTGGCGGGAGCCGGAGTACCCTTCCTGCTTCCGGACGATTCGGAACGGGAAACGCTGATGTATCTGATCTATGATGTGGTCAAAGCCTCCGGACCCATGGCCCCGGAACGGGAGCGGTGGCGTGGCCTGCTCGACGGGCTGCGCGCCAAAGGAGCAGAGGTCTTTATTCTCGGATGCACTGAACTGCCCATCCTTTCCGAGGCACTTGACGTGCCGGGGCCGTTCATAGACCCCACGGCCGAGCTGGCGCGAGCCGCCATAGAGTTCTGTGGGTATAAAGTACGCGAACAGAAAAGGTGACAAACGTCCTGCCGCCGCAGCGGCAGGACGTTTGTCACCTTTTACATGGCGCAGGCGTAAATAAACGAAAAAACGGTCAGAGCCACTCCCGCGATGATCGTCCCGGACCAGAACATATACTGCAGGTCGCTGGCCCGGGGCGCTCTCCCGACGGCGGCGGGGGCACGGTACGGTCCGGGAGGTGTTTCCTCGCTCGGAGACACGCCGCGCGCCTGTTCCGGGGCAGGCTCGGGATCGGCGATCCTGCGCTGTCCGGGCGTGAGATCCTCATAGACCGGTGCGGCGATGGACGGCGGTTCTCTCCGTTCGCGTCCGCCGAGGCTGATTTCCTCATATAACGGCCGTTCGGGGGCGGATTCGCGTCTCGGCGTTCCTGAGAAGGATATCTCTTCGTACACGGGAGCGGGCCGGGTATAGGACCCGAAGGAATAACCGGTCCTTCTCCCGGCGGGAGAAGAGTAGACGGTGCTGCGGAACTGCTCAAACCGTTCCTCGGCGCTGGGGCCGGCCGGACCGGCGGGGGGAGAGGAAGGCTGCGCGCTCCCGGGATCGAAGGCGGCTTCCCAGCCCAGATCCGGCGCGTTTTCGTCTGAATAGGTATCGGAAGAGTAGACGGGAGCGTCCGTCTCATGCGACCGGGCGGTCAGAGACGACAGACGTTCCCGGATACCGCTCAAGACGCCGCTTTTCTGCTGCGGACGGACGAAATCCTGACGGCTGAATTCCGCCATCAGCTGCTCCTCGGATCCGAAGGCGTGGGCAGGATCGGCGTTGCCGGTATTTTTTCCGTTTCGTGTAAAAAGGCTCATGTATGTGCCTCCAGTATGCTTCGCGCCCGTTCCGTGTCGGCGGATATCTGAGCGGAGAGCTCATCCACCGAAGAAAAGGCGATCTCGTCGCGGATATGCTCGACAAACTCGAGAAGGACCGGACGTCCGTAGAGATTTCCGCTGTAATCAAGAAGATGGCTTTCCACGCTCACCGTGTTGTCGCTGCTCACGGTGGGACGGACCCCGATGTTGGTCACGGCGGCAAAGACGCCCTCGCGAAGATGGGCCCTTGCGGCATATACGCCGTATCGGGGGATAAGGACCCCGGGAGCAAAGCGCATGTTGACGGTCGGAGCGCCAAGCTTTCGGCCGAGAGCTCTGCCGTGACGCACCATATCGGAGAGAATATGGGGGTGGCCCATAAAGCGCTCCGCTTCGCGCATGTTCCCGGCCTTAAGAAGGCCGCGGATATAGGTGGAGCTTACCGTAATGCCGTCGAGTACGACCGGGTCGATGATATCGCACCCGAGCGCGTTCTCCCTGCAGTAATCGCGAAGAAGAGCGGCTGTTCCTTCTCCGCGCCAGCCGAAACGAAAGTCGTAACCGACGACAAAGTGGACCGCGCCGAGTTCGGAACGGATCGAATCAAGGAAGGTCCGCCAGGGCGTACGCATGGTATCCTCGGTGAAGCGGAAGAATTCCACGCGATCGATATGGAAATAGTGCCGGATCAGCCAGGCGCGGTCCGGAGCGCTGTTGATAAGCTCCACCGGCTCACCGCGAACCAGCGTGTCCGGATGCGTGTCAAAGGTCATGACAGCGCTCGGAATGCCTTCACGCTCCGAGACCAGAACAGCCTGACGAAGGAGCGCGGCGTGACCGCGGTGTACGCCGTCAAAAAAACCCAGGGCAAGCACGCAGGGACCTTTTGGATCAGTCATCGGTCGACCTCGAAAAAGCTTTTTATCGTTCGCGCTCTTCCGTTTTCCACAGTGCCGAGCGCAAGAAAACTGCCGTCGGGAGCGTAAAATCTTTTCTCACCGTCGGGAGCGTCCGAAGAAAACGCGCTGCCGCAGCGGCAGTGACGCGTCTGCGCCTCGGTCAGAGTCATGGGAGGCGCGTCCTGAAACAGAACGTCGATTGGGAGGATATGCGCGTTTTCGCGGGTGATCGTGCCGATGGTGCGGGCGTCCTCGACCCGAAAGGATCCGGATGCGGTACGCCTCAGCGCGGCCATGCAGCCCCCGCAGCCGAGCGCCTCGCCGATATCGTGGCAGAGCGTTCGGATATAGGTGCCTTTGGAACAGCGGATACGAAGGATGTGATCCGTTCCGTCCGAGCCGAGATAATCGATGGAATGGATCGTTACCGGCCGGGGAGCGCGTTCCACCTCACCTCCGCGCCGGGCGATCTCATAGAGCTTTTTGCCGCGGATCTTTACGGCGCTGTACATGGGAGGGATCTGTTCGATGCGCCCGGTAAAGAGAGGGAGCGCCGCCAGGATCTGTTCGCGGGCAGGGAGATCATCGGAGCGCCGAAGGATCCTTCCGGTCGTATCCTGAGTATCGGTCACTATGCCCGGCCGGAAGGAAGCGACGTATTCCTTCACCTCAGCCTCGGCCCAGGCGGCCGCCCTTGTGGCACGGCCCGCCAGAATCACCAGAAGCCCGGTAGCCATCGGATCGAGTGTTCCCGCGTGACCGACGCGGCGTTCCCCCAGAACGCCGCGCAGCTTCGCGGCGCAGTCCTGACTGGTCCAGCCCTCTTCCTTGTCCAAAAGAAGGATTCCGTTTATTCCCATACGGCATCGATCGCGGAGAGGATCCTCTCCACCGTCTCCTCGGGAGGGCAGTCCAGTTCGCATCCGGAAGCCATTTTATGTCCGCCCCCGCCGAACAGAGCGCAGACTCTCGAGGCGTCGACCTCGCCGTCCGTACGGAGCGAGACCTTGCTTTTCGGAGGATCCTCGCTCAGCTCGCGAACCGTGACAGCCACGCGGTTGCCGCGAACCATGCCCGCGAGAGAAGCCAGATCGCTGCAGTCGTCCTCGGTCGCGCCGCAGCGGCGCAGCATGTCCAAAGTCACGACAGCAACGCTCACCGTATCATTTCTGCATACGCAAAGATTGGAACAGATCAGCCCCTCGAGAACAATGCGCGCCCGGCTTTTGTATCGGAACAGAGGCTTGTTGAGCGCGGGCAGATCCGCTCCCGCGTCGAGAAGCCGGGCGGCGGCCCGATGGGTTTCGGCCGTGGTGTTGTCGTAAACAAAGCAGCCGGTGTCGGTGGATACCGCCATATATAGAAGATCCGCTTCTTCTTTGGTGATATCGCCGCAGAGTTCATCGATCAGTTCCAGGATAAGCTCTCCGCAGGAGGCCTTATGGGACCATATGACGGCATTCTCCCGAACAGGACCGCGCGGGGGGTGATGGTCGAGCCAAAGATCGATCACGCCTGTCCAGCCCCGGCAGAAAAGGGATTCCTCCGCCACATCCACGGCGACGGCGGCGGCATAACGGTAATCATCACCGGCCAGATATTCGCGTACGTAGGGAAGATAGGTATCCGTGATCTCGGGGTTGGGAAAAAGCCAGGCCGTCTTTCCCAGACGGCGCAGGGCATGGCAAAGCCCGGCGGCACTGCCGAGGGTGTCCCCGTCAGGTCGCCGGTGCGTTACAACGATGTATTCGTCTCTTTCGCGGAGAAATGCCGCGCATTCCTTAAGATCCATCAGGCGTCTTCTTCGGGTCCGTCGCTTTCGGAGGGAATATCCAGCCGGGCGATCATCTCGTTGATGCGTGCCCCGTGCTCGATAGACCTGTCAAGCTCGAAAATGAGTTCGGGAGTATACCGAAGGGAAAGCGAGGAGCCGAGCTCATGGCGCAGCCATCCGCTGCAGGAGCGAAGACCCTTTTTGAGCTCTTTCTCGTTTACATCTCCCAGTGTGCTCAGATAGACCTTGCAGTAGCGGAGGTCCCCTGTGGTATCCGCGCGTACGATGCTGATGAGTTCTCCCTGGTTGACGCGAGGGTCCTTTACCTGACGGAGCTTCTCGGACAGACACATGCGGATGTCTTCATTGATGCGCTGAATATGATTCGATGCCATGGAGGTGCCTTTCCCGGAAGGAGATCAGAGCTGCTCGGTCACGAAGCACTCGATGATGTCGCCTTCCCTGATGTCGTTGAATTTTTCGACCTGCATGCCGCATTCGTACCCGGAGGCTACCTCCCGGACGTCGTCCTTGAAACGGCGCAGCGAAGCAAGTTCACCCTCAAAGATAACGATATTGTCGCGGTTTACCCGCACGGAGCAGTTGCGCTGGATCTTGCCGTCGAGGACATAGCAGCCGCAGACGGTACCCACCTTGGAGACCTTGAATGTCTGACGGACCTCGGCATGACCGATGATGACCTCGTGGAATTTCGGAGAAAGCATGCCCTTGAGAGCGTCGGTGACGTCGTTGATGCAGTCGTAGATCACGCGGTACATGCGAAGCTCCACCTTGGACCGCTCGGCGCTGTCCCGCGCCGCGTTGTCGGGCCGCACATTGAATCCCACGATGATCGCGTTGCTCGTGGAGGCGAGCATGACGTCCGATTCGGTGATGGCGCCCACACCGGAGTGGATCACGCGCACACGCACCTCATCGTTGGATAGCTTCTCGAGAGAAGTCTTGACCGCCTCGGCGCTGCCCTGAACGTCGGCCTTGACGATGATGTTGAAATCTTTGAGCTCACCCTCCTGGATCCGGGCGAACAGATCCTCAAGAGAGACCTTTTTGGCGCTTCCGGCGGAAGCCGCGGCCTTTTGCTGCTCAAGACGTTCCTCTGCCAGCTCACGGGCCATACGCTCGTCTGCGACGGCATTAAAGATATCACCGGCGGAGGGGACATCGGACATGCCTGCGATCTCCACGGGAACAGAGGGGCCGGCTTCGGTGATCCGCTCGCCGCGGTCGTTGGTCATGACGCGCACGCGGCCGACGGCCGTACCGGCAATGATGATATCTCCGGTATGCAGCGTGCCGTTCTGGACCAGTACGGTCATGATAGGTCCGCGGCCTTTGTCCAGGCGGGCCTCTACCACGGTGCCCTTGGCGGCGCGGTTGGGATTGGCTTTGAGCTCCATGATCTCGGCCTGAAGCACCAGGTTCTCAAGCAGCTCGTCGATACCCTCTCCGGTTTTGGCGGAGATCGGACAGACGATGGTCTCTCCGCCCCATTCCTCGGGGACGAGATCGTACTTGGTAAGATCCTGCTTGACGCGGTCGGGATTGGCTCCGGGCAGATCCATCTTGTTGATGGCCACGACGATGGGCGTTCCCGCGGCTTTGGCGTGGTTGATGGACTCTATGGTCTGAGGCATGATGCCGTCGTCCGCAGCCACTACGAGGATGGCGATATCCGTCACCATGGCGCCTCTGGCACGCATGGTCGTAAATGCCTCGTGGCCGGGAGTATCCAGGAATGTGACAGGGCTTCCGTTGACCATGACGCGATAGGCGCCGATGTGCTGCGTAATGCCGCCGGCCTCTCCGGCGACTACGTTGGCGCTGCGGATACGGTCGAGAAGGGAGGTTTTGCCGTGATCCACATGTCCCATGACGACTACGACCGGAGCGCGGGGCACCAGCTCGTCGGCCGTGTCCTCCCGATCGTCGATCAGGCGGTCTTCGACTGTGACGATCACCTCATGCTCGACCTTGCATCCGAGCTCCATAGCCACCAGGGCGGCGGTGTCATAGTCTATGACATCCGATACGGAGGCCATGACGCCGAGCTTGATCAGCTGCTTGATGACCTCAACAGCCGTTTTCTTCATACGCGAGGCAAGCTCGCCGACATTGATCTCATCGGGAATGGAGACCTTGACAGGCTGTTTTTTGGCTATCTCGAACTGAAGGCGCTGCATTTTTTCGCGCTCTTCCTGACGGCGCTTGGCGCCGCTCGCGGGCTGCTGGCGCTGCCTGTTCTTGTTCTTGCTCTGGATCTTTTCCTTGCCCTGGCGCTGCATGTTCTGCGCGTGATCGCCCGCCATGTTGTCGAAGCGCTCATCGTATTTGGAGAGATTGGTACCGGTGGAACCGCGGGTGTCCACTACGCGCTTTTCGGCGACCTGCTTGGGCTGAGAAGGCTTTTTCTCCTTCGGCTTCACCGGCGCGGGAGCAGCGCTCTGCGTCGGCGCGGGCGCCTTCCCGGCTCCGGGAGCGGGAGTGTCCGCTTTCTTCCCGTTCACGGGTCCCTGAGCAGGGGCCTCGGCTTTGGGAGCCTCAGCCTTAACGGGCTCGGGAGCAAAGATCTCCGCAATGCTGCCTACCTGGTTGTTCTGAGTCAGATACTCAAAAATGATGTCCAGCTCGCTGTCTTCCAGAACCTGCATGTGGTTTTTCGGCGCGGCGATGTAATCGGTCAGGATCTGACCAATCATTTTGCTGGTCATGCCGAAATCCTTGGCGACCTCATGGATCCTGTATTTGAAATCAATTGCCATATGCAACCTCCTGTAATCAGTGTTTGCGGGGCGCGGCTTTGCGCCGTACCGCCTTAGCCTCGCGTTGGGAAAGAAGCTCCGCCGTATCCGACCAGTCCCCGAGGAGCTCGCTCATGGAGGAAGCGAACCTCGAAGCCAGGGGAAGATCTGTGAAGCACATCATGACGCAGGAGTTCTTTCCGAGCAGCTCGGAGAGCTCTGCTCTGCTCCATGGAAGCGTCCGCAGAGGGGCGCGGCGGCCGTAAAGCATTTTTTCGGCCCGCTTTCGTGTTGATTCGGAGGCGTCCGAAGCCAACAGAAGCAGTCTGGCCTTTCCGGAAGCGATCGCGGAGCCGCAGCCGGTCTCCCCAACGGCCAGCCGTCCCGCTTTTCGGGCCAGTGTCATGTATCGCAGCGCTTTATCCATCGCCGGCCTCCATTTCCGCCAGAAGCCGGCTGATGACCTCCTCCGGGATGGGGACCGAAAGAGAGCGCTCGAGCGATCGCGTTTTTACGGCTTTTCTGAGGCAGGCCGCGTCGCGGCACAGATAAGCGCCGCGGCCGGGAGCCTTTCCGCGGAAGTCCAAAGAAACCGATCCCTCCGGTGAACGCACCACGCGGATCAGTTCTTTTTTCGGCTTTTGCGTCCGGCAGCCTATACACTGACGGATCGGTACGGTTTTCGGCAAAGCGAGACCTCCTCTGAGGAACAGATAAAGCGAACGGTATCAGAGCGCGTCTTTTTCAGCTTTGATATCGATCTTATAGCCGGTAAGCCTGGCGGCCAGACGGGCGTTCTGGCCCTCCTTGCCGATGGCAAGAGAGAGCTGGCTGTCGGGAACGATCACGCGGCAGCTACGGCCTTCCTCGAGTATTTCGACGGACAGAACCTCGGCGGGGGAAAGGGCGGAGGCAATATACTGCTCCGGATCCTCGCTGAAATGAATGATATCGATTTTTTCTCCGTGAAGTTCTTCGACGATGGCGGCGACCCTGCCTCCGCGGGGGCCGACGCACGCGCCGATGGGATCGACCTCGGGGTCGGCGGACCAGACAGCCATTTTTGTCCGGCTGCCGGCTTCACGGGCAATGGAACGGATCTCCACGGTCCCGTCAAAGATCTCGGGCACTTCGAGCTCAAAAAGACGCTTGACAAGGCCGGGATGAGTACGGGAGATGAGCACCTGAGGTCCGCGTGTGAGCTTTCGTACCTCGACCACATAGACCTTAATGCGGTCGCCCTCGGTGAGCTTCTCATCTTTAATGGCCTCTCCGGCGGGGAGCATCGCTTCCGTAAACTCGGAATTGGAGTTGATGCGTATCGAGACATTGCCCGTGCGGCTGTCCACGCGGGTAACGACGCCCGTGAGGATCTCGTGCTCCTTCGAGGTAAATTCGTCGAAGATAATGCCGCGCTCCGCTTCGCGGATACCCTGGATGATGACCTGCTTGGCGGCCTGAGCTGCAATGCGGCCGAACTTTTTGGTCTCCACGGGGATGCTGACGATGTCGCCGATCTGCGCTTTTTTATTGTAAATATGAGCCTCGTCCGGGGTCATCTGAACGCGAGGATCTTCGATGTCCTCTTCAGCGGTGACCGTTTTACGGACGTACATGGCGATGGTTTTCTTATCTTTGTCTATTTCGACGACGACGCTGTCTTCGCCGTTTTCAAGCTGGCCGGTCGTATCCCCGTCGGGATTGTCGCGCTTGAAGGCTGTGAGAAGCGCCGTACGGATCCTCTCAAGCATATAGTCCTGGGGGATGCCTTTCTCCTTCTCGATCAGTTCGATGGCTTCAAAAAACTCGGCGTTCATTCCACTCATGGTTTCGCTGACTCCTTTGTTATACGATGCGCAGGCGGACTTTCGCCACCCGGCCTTTTTCAAATGTTCGCTGCGTTCCGGCGGTGTCCACGGTGACGGCGCCGTCGGAATAACCCGCAAGCTTGCCCACAAACGTCTTGGCGCCGTCCTCGGCGCGGTATAAGCGGACCTCCACGTCGGAGCCCATAAACCGCTCAAAATCCCGGGGCCGCTTCAGTTCACGCTCGGCTCCCGCCGAACTGACTTCAAAAACGTAACTGTCCGGGATGGGGTCGGCTTCGTCCAGCAGCGGGTCGAGCAATTTGGAAAGGGCTTCGCAGTCGGTGATGCCGACGCCTCCGTCTTTGTCCACATAGACACGAAGTACCCATTGACCGGCTTCTCTGACATATTCCACATCCCACAGCTCAAGCCCGAGCTCTGAGGCCGGCGCTTCGGCCAGCTTTGTTACGATATCCGTGATCCTGCTCATGATACCTCTTGATTTCCAGTTTCTGACAGTTTCTTTTTCTCCAACAAAAAGAGTGGGTACCGGCCCACTCTTTTTGCTTACCTTACTTACACAGGAAGTATATCACGTCGGCGTGCGGATTGCAAGCGATATCAGCCAATATTTATATAATAATAAATAGTATCATCCGTTCATCTGAGCGAGTACGTCGCCGTAATTGGGAACAAAGTTGGATCCCGCGTACTCTCCGCGCAGTATGGACATGGTGCGTTCCCAGGCGGTCCCGCCTTCGGTATAGGGGGTGGGACGATAGTCGTTGAGGCTGTTGGCGGTGAGCGATCCGCTGTCGGGCGAGACGCTCGAGGAGATGGAGCAGGGGGTGATTTTGACGCCCTCAAGGCTTACCTCGCTGCCCCTGCGGCAGACGGTGACCTGCGCGGCGACGGTGTCGTAGGCGGCGGGATCGGTACCGTAGCCGGGATTGTTGTTTCCGCCGAAGATCCAGTTGCCCAGACCGTAGAAGATCATGCCTCCACCGTACTCCTCGGCGGGCTGCAGCCGATGGCTGTGAGAGCAGTAGACAAGATCGAAGCCGGCGTCTATGGAGGAGCGGCATACATTCACCTGGATATCCGAGGTCTCATAAGAACCCTCCTGACCCATATGCAGACAGGCGATCAGGTATTCCGCGCCCTCGCTTCGAAGAGATTCGGCGGCGGAGCGGATCAGCTCCCGGCTCTCTTCCACGAGCTGCGTCCTGGACGCCTCGGACTGGATGCTCAGAGCGTTGCCGGTCAGACGGTTGTACAGGCAGTAGATCCCCACCTTCAGTCCGCCGCCGGTCTGGAAAATGTACGTTTCTTTTTCTCCCGCGTACGCGATATTCTCTGCGCTGAGAGCGGCGGCGGTGTCGTTATAGGCGTTCTGCCCGAAGTCGAGGGTGTGGTTGTTGGCCAGCGTCACAAACTCCACGCTGCCCTCGGTAAGGATCTTCGCGTAAGCCGCGGGGGCGAGAAATACGAACTGCTCGATGGAATCGTAGGGCGCGTAGGAAGGATATCCCGCGTATTTATCGCTCAGGCAGCATTCAAGGTTGGTGATGGTGAGATAGTCCTCTTCGAACAGGTGCTTCGTGTTTTCAAACGGATAGGAATAGTTGGATTTCACCACATCCTGAAAGTAGCTCGTCCATCCCCGGCGGGTCTTGGCCTCGGCCAAAGTGCAGTCACCCACCATGGAGATCGTAAAGTATTCGCTCACAGGCTCGGGTGTCGGCTCGGGAGTCGCTTCCGGGGTCGCGGTCACCGGCTCGCTTCCGGGCGTTCCGGTGGGAGCGGGCGTAAAGCTCCCGGGCTGCGATACGGCGGCGGGCTCTTCGGTCCGGGGGACGTCGTCGGCGGCAGGAGCGGGGGAGATCCCGGTCTGAGAAACACGCGCGAGTATCACGGCGGCAAGAGCGAGGCTCAAGATCAGCAGCGCCGCGATCTTCGGGACAGGGAGCTTTCCTCCTCGTTTATTGGCCATGGGTTCGGACCTCCGGGTTCACTCCGTGAAATGGATATGATTGTTGATATGCTCCTGACAGAAGCAATGGTAGCCGGCGCAGCGGGAACAGTAGCGAAACTCCAGTTCCGGATGGTCCGTATCCGTTCGGCCGCAGACGGCGCATTTGAAGCGATAGGGCTTTTCAGCCTGTTCGCGGCGTACGCGCGCGGCCTCGTTTCTGAAACGGATGGTTTTGCGCTGCTGACGGATGCGGGGAAGGGCGAACGACGAAAACAGAATGTCGCCGCAGAACAGAAGGTAGTTGAGTATGGCAACCACGGGCAGAAGAGAGTTCGGGAAGGGGAGCGTGAATACGCTGTAGACGAAAAACACGGCGTCGACCCACGCGAGCCATTTGATTTTGATCGGGAGTATAAAGAAAAGCAGTACCTGAACATCGGGATAATAGGTGGCGAAGGTGAAAAACATGGACAAATAGATATATTCCGCCACACTGTACGGATCCGGGCTTTTGCCCGTAAGGAAATATACGGCAAAGGAATATACGACCGTGAAGAGCATCCCCATGAAGAAGTAAAGGCTGAATTTCGCCCTGCCCCATTCCCGTTCCATGACAGATCCGATGAAATAATAAAAATACAGGAACAGCAGCGTCAACACACCGTTTGAGGCGGGAATGAATACGAACGTGACCAGACGCCACAGCTGCCCCTGAAGCACTGCTTTCGGGTAGAGAGCGAGATAATAGATCACCGTACCGGTCCGGTCCATCATCGACAGAAGCCAGACGGCCGCGTTCCCGATGACAAGGCAGCGCATAAGTCCCGAGATCCCGAAACCGGGATGACGGGCACAGAATCTGTCCGCCCAGCGGATGAAAGAATTCATTTTCGGTCTCCTTTCCGGAAAAACAAATCAGTGGGCCGGGTTCGGGATCGCGGTTCAGTCCTGCGGAAGCTCCGGGACGCGGGAGAGCAGAAGCCTTCCGTAGCAAACGGGCAGCTCCGAACCGTAGGGAAACTCAAGATCCTCGTTTTTGCGGGAGCGGTCGATGCTGAAGAGAAAGACGGTTCCACGGCTGTCCGAGCAGTACTGACGAAAGACCATTCCCTCCCGTGAGAAAAACAACCCTATATCTCCGTCGCCCAGCTCCGCTGTTCGCCGAAGATACGCCCTTCCGCCGGCGCGAATGAAAGGGACAAGAGAATCGTCTTCCACGACGACGGCAAAATCAGCGTCCTTTTTGCCTCGCCCGGGGATCGTACGGTAACTGTTCATAGGGAACTCCTTTCCCGTAACAGAATACTCATTTTCCGTCGAAAGGTCAAGTCTGCGGGATGCAGGAGGAGCGGGACGATAAAAATACAAAAGGCTCTTTTATCCGATGAAAGAGTGTGTTACAATATTCAAAAGTATGTTTGTGAGGCTTAGGCTATGGATGAAAGGGAAAACGCGGTACGCGAAGACCTTATAGAGGGAAGAAACGCCGTCGCGGAAGCTCTTCGCGCGGGACGGACCATCGACAAGCTGTTCGTCGCGCGGGGGGAGACCGACCGCACGCTCGGGCGCATCATAGCCCGCGCGCGCGAAAGGGGCATCCCCGTAACGGAATGCGACCGCAGAAAGCTTGACTCCATGAGCGTGACCCATGCCCACCAGGGTGTGATCGCCCAGGCGGCCATGCGCGAATACTCTTCCATAGACGAGATCCTTTCCTACGCCGAGGAGCGGGGAGAGGATCCTTTCGTGGTGGTCTGCGACGAGATAGCGGACCCGCACAACCTCGGAGCGATCCTCCGCACGGCCGAATGTGCCGGGGTCCACGGAGTCATCATTCCGAAACGGCGCAGCGCCGGGATCACCGCCGTTGTGGATAAGGCGAGCGCGGGAGCGGCAGAGCACATTCGAGTTGCCAGAGTGCCGAACATATCCGCGGCGATCCGCGAACTGAAGGATCGCGGCCTGTGGGTCTACGGAGCCGAAGCCGGCGCCCCCGCCGAGCTCTGGGACACCTCTATGACCGGCAGCGTCTGCCTGGTCATAGGGTCCGAGGGATTTGGACTGAGCCGGCTCGTCCGGGAGAACTGTGACGTTATGGTCCGCATACCGCTTCTCGGCAAGGTCACGTCACTGAACGCTTCCGCCTCGGCCGCGGTAATGATCTACGAAGTGGTGCGTCAGCGCCTTGCGGCGGAAAAGCGAGAGGGATAACTATGGCAAAGAAAAAACCGCGCTCCCGCCGACCCCGCAGAAGACCGGAGGAAA
>JAEEGI010015991.1_pt1 | contig 15550 bp, 20 predicted proteins | sample 8958751 | NCBI WGS metagenome assembly JAEEGI01 (sample SAMN16246545, study PRJNA631951) | gut metagenome | biome: gut microbiome; feature: rumen; material: KS-attached | host: Bos | place: Iran: Karaj | collected 2018-10
CCTGGATACCCCCTCCTGCCTGGCCGCAGAGCTGCACCGGGCGGCCATGGAGCTGGTGCGGCGCCACTGGGATCCCCGGAGGCCCCTGCGGAGCGCGGGCGTCCGGGGAACGGAGCTCATCCCCGCCTCCGCCCCCCTGCAGCTGAGCCTGTTCCTGGAGGAGGCGGGGCGGGAGCGGCAGGAACGGCTGGAGCGGAGCGTGGAGGATATCCGGCGGCGCTTCGGCAAGGCGGCCATCGGCCGGGCGGTCACCCGGCTCCACGGGGATCTGTGGTCCCCGGATCTGGAAAAGACCCAGGTGATCCACCCGGTAGGACTATTGAAGGGCAGCATATCCTGAGGAGAGGGCTATGGAAGCAAACAGCGTGAACAGAGCAAAGGTATACGTGGCGGTGAAGGCCCGGTTCGAGCCGGACGGACGGCTCATTCCCCTGTCCGTCACCTGGGAGGACGGGGTGGAATACCCCATCGACAGGGTGCTGGAGCGAAAGCGCGCCGCCAGCCTGAAGGCCGGCGGCACGGGCCTCCGGTACCGCATCCGCATCGGCAGCCGGGAGACCTACCTGTTTCTGGAGGAGGACAAGTGGTTCGTGGAGCGGAGATGATATGCGATCCGGGAGGGAGCCGTGCTCCCTCCCGGTCTGCTTTCAGCCGATCCTCTGCTCCTCCTCCGCCAGGCGGAGGAGGATGGCGGCGGCCTCGGAGCGGCGCAGGGACCGGTCCGGATAAAAGCTGCCGGACTCGTCCATGCCGTTCAGCACCCCCGCCCGATACAGGAGCCAGATCTCCTCTCCGGCGTAATCCTGGGGGGAGACGTCCGGGATGCTCCGGACGGTGCGGACGGCGGGCAGCGCCGAGGGGTCCAGGGCGTGCGCCAGCGCCAGGGCTGTCTGGGCCCGGGTGGCGCTGCAGGTCATGTCCCGGAAGTCCCGCCGCCCGATGATGCCGTTGTCGACGCAGTATCTGCGGTATACGTCATACCAGCGGCTGCCCTGGCTTTCGTCAAATTCGCCGCTGCCGCCGTGGGCCCGGCTGTGGAGCCGGGCGGCCAGGGCCAGGACCTGGGCGGCGGTGAGCTGTCCCTCCGGGTCGAAGCGGCCCGCGCCCACCCCCTGCATGAGTCCCAGGGCGGATACGCCGCTGACGGCCTCCCGGGCCCACGGCTCAACGGGCAGGTCGGCATACCGCCGCTCCGCCTCCGCCTCCCGGGCAAGCGCCAGGATACGGCGGCGGATGAGCCGGTGGCCCTCCGCGTCCGGATGGGGGTCCAGGTCAAGGCCCTTGGCGGAGAGGGCGTTGAAGCTCACGTTTGTGCTCACGTCCCGCACGTCCGCCACACGGTATTCCCCGGCGCTGGGGCTGCTTTCCAGCCAGGCGTTCATCCGGTCCAGATACGTCTGGGCCACGCTGCCCACGTGGAGGGCCATGGAGCCCAGGGAGTATTCCAGCAGGGCATAGGGATTATAGAAATTCGTCACGTAGATCTCCGCATGGGGATTCAGGGCCCGGATGCGGGCGATGATGGTCTCCCAGTTCTTTTGGAACTGCTCCGTCCGGGCGGCGTACACCTCCTGGGCCTCCTGGGAGGTCAGGAGCTCCCCCACGCTGCCCAGGGAGTTCAGCAGGCTGCGCAGATCCCCCTCCGCGGCGGAGTCGGACAGGGCGGTGAGCTGCTGGATGGCAGGATGGAGCAGGTCGTTGGAGCCGATGGTGAGGGTGATGTATTCGGCGCTGCGCAGGGCCTCCCGATAGGTCTGGGTATCCAGAGCCGAAAGCAGACCGTCCGTATCCATGCCGCTCACCGCCAGGGGGACGAGCTCGGCCCCCAGATCCTCCGCCAGCAGGACGGGAAAGCTCCGGGCCGGCGCGGAGCCGGGACCGGTATAGCCCGGCAGACGGTATCCGTCCGCAATGCTGTCCCCCAGGGCCACGTATACCGGCGCCTCCCCCGCGGCGGGGAGGGGGGTATACAGCAGAAGGAGACACAAAAGGAGCGGGAGCAGGCGCAGGAGACGTTTCATCGGGAATACCTCCAAAGCATATGGGGATTGCCTCCGGACGGTCATATGGGGTATACTGGCTCTATAGTATACGAATCGGCGCCGGACGGCAAGTGTTCGGCGGAAAGGAGCAGAAAATGACGAATATCGAGCAGATCAGCGGCTTCAGCATGGATATGTTCAGCCTGAAGGGCAGGACCGCCATCGTCACCGGGGCCAACAAGGGCCTGGGGATGGGCTATGCCCTGGCCCTGGCCCGGGCGGGGGCGGACGTCTTCATCCCCTATCGCTCGGGGGATACGGAGGATATCCGCCGCCTGATCGAGGCGGAGGGCCGCCGCGTGGTCTTCTTCCAGGGGGACCTGATGGATATGGACTACCTCAGATCCATCCCGGGCAAATGCCTGGAGGCCTTCGGGAAGATCGATATTCTGGTGAACAACGCGGGCACCAACTGCTTTGAAGACTTCCTGGACTTCCCGGACGAGGGCTGGGACCGGGTCATCCGGGTGAACCTGGAGGCGGTGTACTACCTGGGCCATGAGGTGGCAAAGGTCATGGCGAAGCAGGGTCACGGGAAGATCATCAACATCGGCTCCGCCCTGAGCTATACGGCGGACGCCCGCTGCCCCGCCTACGTCACGGCGAAGCACGGGGTCATGGGCATCACCCGCAGCTTTGCCAACGAGCTGGGGAAGTACAATATCCAGTGCAACGCCGTGTGCCCCGGCTTTATCCGGACGGACGTGCTCCAGGACCTCACCCAGGACCCGGCGTTCATTCAGCACATCACGGACCGGATCGCCCAGGGCCGCTGGGGCACCCTGGGGGATGTGATGGGCACGGTGGTGTTCCTGGCCTCCGCCGCCAGCGACTATGTCAGCGGCGCGGATATCAAGGTGGACGGCGGCTTCTCCACCGTCCTGTAAGGAAGCGAAGGATTTGGAAGCAAGAGCGTATTACGAGTGCCACGGCCACATCTTCATGGATGGCACCAATTACAAAAACGCCATGGCCCGGCACAGGCCGGAGCCGGACCGGGCCCTCATCCGGGAGCGGCTGAAGGCCCTGCAGGCCGCCGGAGTCGTGTACTACCGGGATGGGGGGGACATCCTGGGCGCCTCCGCCTATGCCCGGGAGATCGCGGGGGAGTACGGCATCGAGTACCGCACCTGCGTCTTTGCCACCCACAAGCGGAAGCAGTACGGCTGGATCGTGGGCCATGCCTTCGAGGGGCCCGGAGAGTTCCGGGCCCTGGTGGAGCGGGCAAAGGCGGAAAAGGCGGACTTCATCAAGCTCATGATCTCCGGCATCATGGATTTCCAGACCCCCGGCGGCCTCATGGGAGGCGGCCTGGAGCCGGGGGAGATCGCCGAGCTCATCCGCATCGCCCATGGGGAGGGCTTCCGGGTCATGGCCCACGTGAACGGGGCGGAGCGGATCAAAACCGCCCTGGAGGCGGGACTGGACAGCGTGGAGCACGGCTACTTCGGAGACGAGGACTGCCTGCGCTGCCTGGCCCAGACCGGGGCGGTGTGGGTCCCCACCCTGGCGGCTACCTCCGGCTTTGCCGGACGGGAGGGCTTCGGCCCCGGCGTGGCGGAGGAAAACGTCCGCATGCAGGGGGAAATGCTCCGGAAGGCGGCGGCCATGGGCTGCCTCATCGCCGCCGGGTCCGACGCCGGGGCCTTCGGCGTCCCGCCGGACACGGGCATCCATATGGAGCATGCCCTTCTGGCGGCGGCGGGTGTCCCCCCGGAGACCGTCCGGGCGGGTGACGCGGCCATCCGGCAGCGGTTCAGGAGAGACTGACCATGGAGACCAGAACAGAGGGGCAGATCCTCCGCCTGTCCCCGGAGGAGTTCCCCAAATGCGGGAATATCTGGGACATGGAGCGGCACAGGGAGCAGGCGAAAGAATGGCTTGCCCAGCTCCAGGCCGGAAACCGGATAACCTATGTCTGCCAGTCGGAGGGGCAGTTCATCGGGGAGATCTCCCTGGTCCATACCCACCCCGACCCGGACTATACCATTCCCACCAGGCGGGCATATATCTCCCGCCTGGTGGTGAAACCGGAATACCGGCGGCGGGGGATCGGCAGGACCCTGGTCCGCTTCATCGCGGAAAAGGCGGCGGTACTGGGTTATACGGAGCTGTCCATCGGAGTTGATCTGGATAATTACCCGGCGCTCAGGCTGTACGCCCAGGAGGGTTTCCACCGGATACTGCGGGTGGATAAGGACGAACAGGGCGCGTATTTGAAGCTGCTGAAAACCCTGTAGGATCGAATAAAAAACGGCCGTCCCGGCGCCGCCGGGACGGTCGTTATTTATTCCGCCGGATCCAGCGCCGACAGCAGTTCCCCCCACTCTGTGATCCGCAGATGGGGACAGTCGGGGATCAGCTCGTCCGCGGGGGAGCGGTAGGGGCAGGGGAGGTCCGGGCAGACATAGTGCACCGGAAACAGGCCCGCCCTGTGCGCCCCCAGCACGTCCGCCCGGGGATTATCCCCGCAGTACCAGACCTCCTCCGGCTCCAGCCCGGCCTTGGCAAGGGCCAGGCGGAAAAACGCCGGGGCGGGCTTGCGGGTGGCATATTCGCAGGAGCAGAGGACGAATTCAAAATGATGCTCCGGGAGAAGACGGTCAATGCGTTCCCGGAGGTTCACCCCCCGGAAATTCATGTTGCTGACCACGGCGCTGCGGATCCCCCGCCGCGCCAGCTCCGGCAAAAACGCCCGGATCCCCGGCATGGGCCTGCCCGGCCCCGCAGCGTCCCAGAACACCCGTTCCAATTGAACAAGGTCCAGGGAAAAGCGCAGCCCCAGCGCCTCATAGATCATGCGCTTGGAGCACATGTCCATCAGGTCCGCCTCCGCCGCCCGGGAGGCGGCAATGAGCTTTTCCAGAGCCGGAGCGTAGGCTTCGGCCAGGTCTGCGGCCCCCACGCCCCGGGGATTGGCCGTGCAGTGCTCCAGCACGGCGCGAAAACCCGCCTCACGGTCGAAGGCGGGTTCGTAGACCAGGGTGTTCCCATAATCGAAAAGCAGCATTTTCGGTCTGCGCATGGCTTCCCTCACAGGTGCAGCAGGGCGGAGGCGATGGCGAAGTAAATGAGCAGGCTCAGGGCGTCCACGATGGTGGTGATGAAGGGGCTGGCGCACACCGCCGGGTCCAGGCCGATCTTCTTTGCCAGCAGGGGCAGGGTGCAGCCGATGAGCTTTGCCGCCAGGATGGTGAGGACCATGGTGAGGCAGACGGTGACGGTGACGGCTGCGGTGACCTCCGGGTTGTGCATCAGGAGCCGGTCCACCAGCATGATCTTGCCGAAGCAGACGATCCCCAGGGAGACGCCGCAGAGCAGGGAGACCCGGACCTCCTTCCAGATCACGCTGAGCACGTCCCCGGGCTCCACCTCCCCCAGGGAGAGGCCGCGGATGACGGTGACGGAGGCCTGGCTGCCGGAGTTGCCGCCGGTATCCATGAGCATGGGGATGAAGAGCAGCAGCGCCCCCTGGGCCGCCAGGGCGGTCTCAAAGGTGCTGAGGATCATGCTGGTGAAGGTGGCGGAGACCATGAGGAGCAGCAGCCAGGGAATGCGCTTGGACCAGATATCCAGCACGTCCGTGCGGAGATAGGGCTTGTCCGAGGGCAGGATGGCGGCCATGCGTTCCATATCCTCCGTGGCCTCTTCCTTGATGACGTCGATGGCGTCGTCAACGGTGACGATGCCCACCAGGCGGTTTTCCCCATCCACCACCGGCAGGGCGGTGAAGTCGTACTTCGCCAGCATTTCCGCCGCGGTCTCCTGGTCCGCCAGGGTGCTGACGGAGATGACGTTGGTGTTCATCAGGTCCCGGATGAGGCTGTCCTCCTCCGCCAGGATCAGGGCGCGTATGGTGATGGTGCCCAGCAGCCGCCGGGCGTCGTCCGTGATATAGCAGTTATAGACGGTCTCCTTGTCAAAGCCTACGCGGCGGATGCGCTTGATGGCCTCCGCCACGGTCATGGCCGGGCGGAGGGTGACCATCTCCGTGGTCATGATGCTGCCGGTGCTGTCCTCGGGGTATTTCAGCAGCTCGTTGATGGCGGCCCGCAGGTCCGGATCCGCCTGCTTCAGGATGCGCTTCACCACGTTGGCGGGCATTTCCTCCACCAGGTCGGCGGCGTCGTCCGCGTACAGCTCGCTCAGCACCTCACGCAGCTCGGAATCCGAGAAGCCCTTGATGAGCATTTCCTGCTCCTCCGGGTCCATCTCCACAAAGGTCTCCGCTGCCAGCTCCTTGGGGAGAAGGCGGAAGAAGAGAGGCAGGGTCTCCGAAGGCAGATCCTCAAACGTGGATTCGATGTCTGCCGCGTTCATGGTGATGAGCACGTCCCGGATCGCGGGATACTTTTTCTGCTCCAGCAGCGCGGCAAAGGTGTCGGCCAGAGTCGCCATCTCCATTCCCCCCCTTCACAGGATCCTCCGGTATTCCGGAAGTAAATCATTATACCCTTTATATACGGCCTTTTCAAGTTTTCTTTTTCTCTTCGGACGCGGCGTTTTTCCCTTCCGCCGGATTTGACGGGAAAAATGGAAGAAAACGATTGACAGCCCGGGCCGTTTCCGATAGAATAGCAAAGCTATGCGTACATGGCATTGGGTACTGCGGCAGCTCCGCTGCCGTCGAGTATAGCGGCGCATGCGCCGCAGACGATTCTGACAGGAGGTGTAATGCAGATGTCTACGCTCAGAACCTATCAGCCGAAGAAGCGCCAGCGCTCCAAGGTCCACGGCTTCCGGAAGAGAATGTCCACCCGCAACGGCCGCAAGGTCCTCGCCCGGCGCAGAGCCAAGGGCCGCAAGGAACTGACCCTCTGAGCCAGCTCCGCCAGGCGCCATGAAGACAACTGTATCTCTGAAAGGCAATCGTGCATTCCGCAGGCTGTATGCAAAGGGCAGAAGCGCTGTCCAGCCTGCGGTAGTGCTGTATTGCAGAAAAAACGGAGGTAAGGTCAGCCGCCTGGGCATCACCGTCGGCACAAAGGTGGGCAAGGCCGTTGTGCGCAACCGCGTCCGCCGCCGCCTGCGGGAGATCTACCGGCTCCATGAGACGGAGTTCCGGTCCGGCTGGGACCTGGTCGTGGTGGCCAGGAGCCGGGCGGAGTCCGCCGGCTATTGGGAGCTGGAGGCGCAGCTCCTGCGGGCCGCAGGCAGACTGGGGCTGCTGCAGTCATGAAGAAGCTGCTGCTGGGCGCGGTCCGCTTTTACCGGCGGAGGATATCCCCCCTGCGTCAGCCCTGCTGCCGCTATATCCCCACCTGCTCGGAATATGCCCTGGAGGCCATTGAAAAGTACGGCGCCTGGAAAGGCGCCTGGCTCGCGCTCAGAAGATTCCTGCGCTGCCATCCCTTTCATAAGGGAGGCTACGATCCCGTGCCCTGACCCCCACGCCGATGGACGCTGCGGCAGAGCTGTCCGTCGGCAGAATTATGTCCACAGAGGGCGATCCCAAGGAAAGGAGTTCCTGAATGGATTTCATTGCCAAACCCTTTGGCTGGCTGCTCATGGCCCTCTATGAGCTGACGAAAAACTACGGCGCCGCCATCCTTCTGTTTGCCCTGGTGGTGAAGGTGGTCCTGCTCTACTTTTCCGCGAAGAGCAAAAAGAGCATCATGCGCTCGACCCGCTTCACCCCGTATCTGAAGGAGCTGGAGGCCAAGTACGAGGGCAACAAGCAGAAGTACCAGGAGGAGGTTTCCCGGCTTTATAAGGAGGAACACATCAACCCCATGGGCGGCTGCCTGTGGTCCCTGCTGCCGTTCCCCATCCTGCTGGCGCTGTACCGGGCCATCCGCTTCCCCATCACCATCATGATGGGCGTTCCCGCGGAGGCCTATGAAAAGATCAAAAACGTGCTGTATGCCATGGGCTACGAGGCCGCCGGCGGCCTGCGCTCCACGGCCTATGCCCAGATCTTTGAATCCCAGTTCATCACCCAGCATTTTGAGCGCTTCGCCCATCTGAGCGAAAAGCTCCGCACCCTGGATTACAGCTTCCTGGGCATGAACCTCGGGGAGCAGCCCAACTGGCGGTTCTGGACCTTCGGCCAGGACGGCGCGGCCCTCTGGCCCCAGCTGGGCCTGTTCCTGATCCCGGTGCTGTCCGCCGTGCTGAGCTGGCTCCAGAGCAAGATCAGCCAGGACCAGACGCCCCAGACGAACGACCAGGCTGCCGGCAGCACAAAGACCATGATGATGATCATGCCCATCATGAGCCTGTGGATCGGCTTTGCCATGCCCGGCGCTCTGGGCCTGTACTGGATCGCGGGCAGCGTGCTGCAGATCATCCAGGACGTGGTGCTGGGCAAGATCTTCAACAAGCAGCTGGACGCGGAGGACGCGGAGCGCAACGCCCGGCTCAGGGCCAGAGAGCAGGAGCTGGAGCGGAAGCGCCAGGAGACCGAGAGACTGCGTGCGGAGGGCGCCACCACGGTGAACCCCAACACCAGCCGCCGGAAGATGCAGAAGAGCGAAAAACAGAAGGCGGAGCAGAGAAGCGCCGAATGGCAGGCCGCCAACAACCCGGGCAGGAAAAAGGGCGGGGAAGAGCCCTCCCGGGTGGGAGAACGGGCCTTCGCCCGGGGCCGGGCCTACGTGCCCAACCGTTTCGATCCGGACTATGTGCTTCCCGATGAGCCGGAGGAGACGATCCCCGAGCTGCCGGATGAGCCGGAGTTCCCGACCTCTCAGGAGATCAGCGCCGGGGAGATCGGCGCCGGGGAGATCGACGCCGGGGAGATCGGCGATACGGATGCGCACAGCGAGAATAATGGAGAGTAAGGTATGCTGAGATCGATAGAAACGACCGGTAAGACCGAAGAGGAGGCCATTGCCGCAGCACTGCAGCAGCTGGAAAAGACCAGGGAAGAGGTCTCCGTGGAAGTCCTTGAGCGGTCAAAATCCGGCTTCCTGGGCTTCGGCGCCGTTCCGGCGAAGGTCCGGGTGAGCTATGAGTATGTGGAGACGCCTGCGGAAAAGGCGGAGGCCTTCCTGAAGGGCCTGCTGGAACGCATGGGCTCCGACGCCGTTCCCGAGATCGACGACCGGGGAGAGAACGGCCTGTATATCCGCCTGAACGGCGAAAAGCTGGGCATGCTGATCGGCCGCCACGGGGAGACCCTGGACGCCATCCAGCACCTCACCGGCTATGTGGTGAACAAGGGCGTCTCCAAGCGCACCCACATCAGCGTGGACGCGGAGGACTACTGGGCAAAGCGGGAGGAATCCATGCGGAGCCTGGCCTACAAGGTCGCCGCGAAGGTCATCAAGAATCGGAAAAACATGATGCTGGAGCCCATGAATTCCTATGAGCGGCACGTGATCCATACGGCCCTGCAGGATTATGAGGAGGTCAGCACGTATTCCGTCGGCAGCGAGCCGAATCGCCGTGTCGTCGTGGCCTATGGCAAGACCAGACGGGGCGATAAAAAACAGGCGGAATGATTTTCGGCACGAAATATCAGGAGGTACAGACGAATGACTGTATTTGAAAAGCTGCGGGAGATTTTTGCGGATCAGTTCGCCATCGACGCGGACACCATCACGGAGTCCACGGATATCGTCAGCGACCTCGGCGCCGACTCCCTGGACGTGGTGGAGCTGCTCATGAGCCTGGAGGACGAATACGGCGTCTCCATCGAGGACGAAAAGGTCGCGGAGCTGAAGACCGTGGGCGACGTGGTCCGCTGCGTGGAGAGCCTCATCGAAAGCTGAGCCCCGGTATGACGATTCCTCCGGCGGAGCGCCGGAGAGACCAGCCGAAAGGACGGTATACGCAAAATGAAGGACGAGAATCCGGAAGTCGGTTACGAGATCGTGGAAGAGGACGGGGGCGGCGAAATGGCCGAGGGCTGCGAGAGCTGTGAAAGCTGCGAAAGCTGCAGCGGCAGCTGCGAGGGCTGCAGCGGAAGCTGCCACAGCCAGGAATCCCTCCAGGCCGCGCCCCATCCCATGAGCAAGGTCCGCCGGGTCATCGGCGTGGTGTCCGGCAAGGGCGGCGTGGGCAAGAGCCTGATCACCTCCCTGACCGCGGTGCTGATGCACCGCCGGGGCTACCATGTGGGCGTGCTGGACGCGGACATGACCGGCCCCTCCATCCCCATGGGCTTCGGCGTCCATGAGCGGGCACAGGCCAACTCCCTGGGCATCCTGCCCAACCGCACGCGGACGGGCATCGACATCATGTCCGTGAACCTGTTCCTGGACAATGAGACGGATCCGGTGGTCTGGCGCGGCGCCATCGTGGGCAACACGGTGAAGCAGTTCTGGACGGACGTGATCTGGGACGACGTGGACTATCTGTTCGTGGATATGCCTCCCGGAACCGGGGACGTGCCCATCACCATCTTCCAGTCCCTGCCCGTGGACGGCATCCTGGTGGTCACCACGCCCCAGGAGCTGGTGAGCATGATCGTGGGCAAGGCCGTGAACATGGCCAAAATGATGAACGTGCCCATCCTGGGCGTCATCGAAAACTACGCCTGGTATCAGTGCCCGGACTGCGGCAGCAAGCACTATATCTACGGCGAGAGCCGCCTGGACGAGGTGGCGGCGGAGTACGGGCTGAATGTCCTGGCCCGGCTGCCCATCCGCGCCGACGTGGCCGCCGACGTGGACCGGGGCTGCGTGGAGGATGTGGACCTGCCGGAGCTGAGCCCGGTGGCGGACTGCCTGGAAAAGACCGTCCCCGTGATGAGAACGGAATAAGCGAATATGGCAGCACCCCGGACGATCGCCTGCGCGAGCCGTCCGGGGTCTTGCGTAAAAAGGAGTTGGAAAGCATGGATCAATTCGTCAAGGTGCCCGGCAGCAATCCCATGAACAGCCTGCTGGATGTGAGCCGGGTCAAGCGCAAATTCCTGGATCTGGCCTATGGACCCGCCCCGAAGCAGAAGCTTGACCTGTACCTGCCGGAGGAGGGGGAGGGACCCTTCCCCACGGTGATCTATATCCACGGCGGCGCCTTTGTGGGCGGGGACAAGCGGGACGACCAGATGCTCTACGCGGCGGACGGCATCCGCCGGGGCTACGCCGTGGCCAGCGTGGACCAGCGCCTCCTGCCCGAGGGCGTGTTCCCCCTGGCGGTGTTCGATTTCAAGGCGGGCATCCGGTTCCTGAAGGAGAACGCGGGAAAGTACGGCCTGGACCCGGACCGCTTCGCCGTCGCCGGGGACTCCGCGGGGGCCTACCACGCCCTGTTCGCCGCGGCCACCCAGGATATTCCCGCCTTTGAGGGGCCGGACGCCCCGGCGGGGGCGGACAGCCGGGTGAAGGCCGCCATCGGTCTCTTCGGCGTGTACGACCTGGCCATGCAGGCGCAGTTCAGCTTCGATATGGGCCCCTTCCCGGGCGCCAAAGAGGTATTCAACTTCGCGGATATGTTCGCGGGGGGCGATACCCGGAAATGCCTGGCCCTGGGCAGCCTTACGGACTGCAAGTTCTGGGTCAGCGCAAACATGCCGAAGGTCCTCATCCAGTGCGGCGACCATGACCAGATCGTGCCCTACAAGGCCTCCCTGGAGCTGGTGGACCGCATCCGGCAGGTCTGCGGCGAGGACCGGGCGGAGCTGGATGTTTTCCCCAATGCCCTTCACGGCGACCCGGCTTACATCACCCCGGAGAACATCGACCGCCTCTTTGCGTTTTTGGATAAGGCCCTGTAAAAAACAAACAGACCGCACAGGCCCGGGATGCAGCGCCGCTGCGTCCCGGGCCTGTGCGCGGGTATCCTGCCGGGGAAGGGTCAAGCCTCCCCGGATCCGTCCCCGGGCTCCTGAACGGGAGCGGCGTCCGCCTTGTTTTCCGTTCTGCGCCGTTTCCTGCGGGTGCGCACCAGAATGACGATCAGCACCGCCGCCAGGATGACGCCCAGGCACACCGGCAGGAGCCATAGATAGCTCTCCGCCTGATCCAGTACGGTGGGCATGGCCGCGTCCATGGTGGGCACCGCAACGTCCAGCGTCTTTGCCGCAGTCAGAAATGCGCTCAAGCCTGCAATCAGTTTCAGAAACATACCCAAACCCTCATTTCAGCGTTTTATGCAATAGATACGCGCTGCCCAGGGAAAGGCAGACGATCAGTGCCGCGTTGACCCAGAAGCCGAAGGAACCGAAGAGAAACACCGGCAGCATGCCCAGAAACAGCCCCAGGGTAGTGACGCCGAAGGCCACGCCGGGCGCGTCGGGGATGATGCTCAGCAGCATGCCGAAGGTGATGGACATGGTGAGGGAGAAGCAGAACACCCCCAGGATGGAAACCACCATGAGATCCCGGCCCAGGATCAGGAAGGGGATGCACAGCAGGGTGGACAGCAGGCCGATCCGCCGGGCGCCGAAGCGGTCCGCCAGATACCCCCCCAGGGCCTTCCCCAGCCCCATCAGCCCGAACAGCAGGAAGCTCTGCCACAGCTCCTTCCGCCAGGATATGGGGATGGCGTAGCCGATAAAGGAACGGCAGGCCGTGACGCACAGGGCTGCCAGGCACACCGCCGTCCATTTGTCCGGGTCCCGGACAAGACGGAAGGGGGGATACCGGACCTCCCGGCTGAGCCAGCCCCGGTTGGAGGCCAGGACCAGAAGCTCCGTCACCGCCAGAGGCAGGATCAGCCAGAGGGTATTGAGCTTCGCCGTGCCCCCCAGCACCTGCCCGGTCACCACGCCGAAGGAGCCGCCGGCCACGAAGAGGGCGCCGGGGAAAAGCCTGCCCGATGAAAACACCGTGGTGCTGACTGCGCCGGCCTCATGCAGGAAGGCGTTCCCGGCGGCCAGGAGAAGGAGCCCCAGGATGCTCATCGCATCCAGGCCGCCCCGGATCGTCAGGACGCCCGCCAGCATCAGCAGACAGCCGATGCTGCCGATATCCAGGGTCTTGAACCGCCGGTTCAGCGCCCCGATGATGCCCTGGGGCACAAAGGCGACGGTGTCGAACAGCAAAGCAACGGCCCACAGGATCCCGCCGCTGCGGACATAGTATTCCGACAGGATGGTGAAGCACACCACCTCCACCAGGGCGTGGATGAGGAAATAGCACGCCCCCTGCCGGATCCCCTTATCGGTCATCATCCTTCGCCTCCCCCGAAAGTCATATGCCCAGCAGGGCGGAAACGGCATATCCCGCGGCCAGGGACAGGGTGTTCGCCGCAAGGGAGGCGAGGGCTGCCCGTCCCCGGGGCAGGTCCGGGATGGACCGGGCGTACAGCCAGGCCTCCGCCGCATAGGCAAGCAGCAGCTCCGGCAGGAGAACGCAGAAAAGCCCGCCCTGCACCCGCGCCAGCGCCGTGCGGGACAGCAGGGGGATGCACACCCAGTTGATCAGCACGTTCGTGAGCAGGTTCACCACCGCAGCCAGGCGGACCACGTACCACCGCTCGCTCCGGCCCCCCAGCAGCAGCGCGCAGAGCGGCGTTTCCAGCAGTACCGTGAGGACGGCCGCCCCGGAAAGCAGGAGAAAATAGACGGCTGCGGAATGCACGGGGCGCGTCACCCCCTATTCATCCGGATATGGGAAAAAGAGCGCCGGCACGCCCGGAGGGGCGGACCGGCGCAGAAGGCCTTATTCCGTATATTCGCTGTGGATCAGGGCGCTGAGCTTCATTTCCCCCTCATAGGGCTCAAAGACGATGCGCAGGATGCTCCAGCCGCTGCCGTCCGCGCTGGTGGAGGGGAAGCAGAAATCCACGAACCTGCCCTCCGGAAACACCGTGGTCACGTTTTCCAGGGCGTTGCCGGACTTGACGACGTGGTTCACCCCCAGCAGGGGAGCGCGGATATAGTCCCGGTTATAGACATATGCGGAAAAATACTGGGCGGCGGTGAGCTGGATGGGCTCATCCGTGCCGTACCGCGTGCCCCAGACATAGATGGTGCTGTCCGAGGCGGTGATGGCCACCCGATTGGGGGTGAAACATTGATTTGAGGAGAGATTGATGGTAGAATACGGGGCAAAGACGAGGCCGTATACCGGATGGATATAGGCGCTGAGGGTCTCATAGTCCCCGTCCCGGATGAGCCCGGCAACGGTATAGGCCAGGGCGGTCAGCTCGCTGTCCTGCAGGCTGTTTTCCCTGGGCAGCAGCGGGCTCTCTATAGGCTGCTGGCCTCTGCCTCCGGCTTCCCGCACCACGCGCACGGCAAGACAGCCGCACACCCCCAGGGCAATGCCCAGGATGAGGCAGAGCACGCTCACGACTTGCTTTTTCATATCGACCTCGATCGTTCCGGACGGCCTGGGGCCGCTTTCCGGCGAATATACGATAACTATTATAGTATATAATACACAGTTTCCCTGCGGAAAGCAACAACAAGCGGTTACAAAAACGAAAGGACGGGGGATACATGCTGGTAAACGGACTGGAATACCACCTGCACTGCGGCAGGGAGGACGTGGGGGAGTACTGCATCCTGCCCGGGGATCCCGCCCGCTGCGACGCCATAGGCAGATACTTCACGGAGCCCAGGCTCGTGGGACAGAACCGGGAATACCGCATCGTCACGGGCATGGTGGGGGATAAGCGGGTGAGCGCCGTATCCACGGGCATCGGCGGACCCAGCGCCGCCATCGCCATGGAGGAGCTGGCGGAGCTGGGGGCCCACACCTTTATCCGGGTGGGCACCTGCGGCGGCGTCGCCCTGAAGGTGCTGCCCGGGGACGCGGTGATCGCCTCCGGCGCCGTGCGCTTCGAGGGCACCAGCCGGGAGTACGCCCCCCTGGAATTCCCCGCCGTGGGCGACTACCGGGTGACCCGCGCCCTGGACGACGCCGCGGAACGGCTGGGGCTTCGCCGCCATGTGGGGGTGGTGCAGTGCAAGGATTCCTTCTATGGCCAGCACCGGCCCCAGGCCATGCCGGTCTCGGCCATGCTCCTGGAGCGCTGGGAGGCCTGGAAGCGCCTCGGCGTGCTGGCAAGCGAAATGGAAAGCGCGGCCCTCTTTGTGATCGCCGCCCACCTGGGGGTGCGCTGCGGGGCCGTGCTCCACGTGGTGTGGAACCAGGAGCGGGCGGCTGCCGGGTACGCGGACAGCGACGCCATGGATACGGACGGCGCTGTGCGGATCGCCCTGGAGGCCCTGCGGGATCTGTAGAAAACCGTCATTTTCCACAAAACAGGACCCCTATATACAGCATTTAGTCAAAAAAACAGACAGCCGGACCGGTTTTGCTGGACTGCCTGTACGGGACTGTGGTAAAATCCAGTATTATATGAACGATCGAGCCGTATGCTTTCGATCCATGAGAGCGAGGTTATGCCCTTTGAAGAAAAGCTTCTTTGGCGGCATCCACCCGGACGACGGGAAACGGTATTCCGCCGCCTCACCCATCACCCCTCTGCCCCCTCCGGCCCAGGTGGTGATCCCGGTGAGCATGCATATCGGCGCGCCCTGCGAGCCGGTGGTGCAGAAGGGAGATCGGGTCAAGCTGGGTCAGCTCATTGCCAAGACCACGGGCTTTGTGGCCGCGCCCATCCATGCCAGCGTGTCCGGCACGGTGGCGGCGGTGGAGCCCCGGCTG
>JAEEGI010015996.1_pt1 | contig 15544 bp, 18 predicted proteins | sample 8958751 | NCBI WGS metagenome assembly JAEEGI01 (sample SAMN16246545, study PRJNA631951) | gut metagenome | biome: gut microbiome; feature: rumen; material: KS-attached | host: Bos | place: Iran: Karaj | collected 2018-10
GGATGATAAGGACGAAATAAAGATAACAAATGGACATCAGAATTATCAGTTCCAGCCTACAATTCCAGCAGAATTTGCAGGTGGAAGTTCTTCAGATACAACAGTACTTGGAGCAGGTAGTGCCACAATTGACACTATGGCAGGGGTAAATATGGCTGCACCATCTCAGCAGTTAAATATAGGCAATCTGGAGAGACAGAAGAATGGTGAGATTATCGCAATTACGAAGATGAGTTTTTGCCTAGGTAAGGATGATCTTCACTGTGATTATTGCGTGCGCGACAACAACACAATTAGTAGGCAGCACGCTATTATCAGTGTTGGCGGAAGTGCTACATACATTGAGGACAACAATTCAAAGAATGGTACATTCCTTAATGGTGTAATGCTTGTACCAGGCCAGCGCCAAGAGCTTCGTGACGGTGATGAAATTAAGCTGTCAAATGAGGTGTTTATTTATAGAAAGTAGTAATTTAGGTTTTATTTAGTAATGGGTAGTAGTGAAATATCAATTAAATATAGTGATTTAAATTCCCTTGGAGAAGCAATATATGCCAATGGAAATAGTCTTGGCTGGTTAATGGGAGCTTGGCAGATGGATAACGAAAGTAATATTCCAGCTAATGCTGCAGCACATAATGCCATTGAGGTTGAGGCAAAACATAAAGGTATACTCGAAACAATGTCCGCTCAAGAGAAGACAAATTTAGCAAATATTGGAAATCAGCTGTATACAATGGAAGAATCTTTGATTTCTTTCTATAGCAGTACCTTGAGCAAAGAAGGATAGTTTAGGAGTAACACAATGGTAAAAAGTGATGTTTTAAATCAAAGTAAATTAAAGCTGCAATGTTATTCCGCAGCAAATCTTTTGAATGAAAGAAATGAGTTTTTAGCAAAGCTTCTTGAAGTTTTTGATAAGGGTACAAAGATGGATGATACCGGAAAAAGTGCCAATGCCATATTTGTACAATGTAATGCATATAAATCATTAATAAACGGAATGATGATTGCAAATAATTATGATAATTATGATCATTTGCGATTAGCAAATCTTTTGGAAAGTGAAACATTAAGAGGTTCAATAATTCTTCCGGCAATTATTGATGAAAAGAATTCAGAAATGAGTTGTGCTAGTCATGCGGCTACATGCAGAAGTCATGGCTATTCAGAGACAGAACCATTATTAGCTAGTAAATGGTTTCAGGCAGCTGATAATTATGACAGACAGGCAGATAATCATAGAAGAGCCTGGGCTGTTTGGTGTAGAAAGAGGGATCATTTTGACAATGTTGTAGCTCAGTCTAACTCTCTTTTTCAAAATAGTAAGCAATACCGTGAGTATATAAGACAGGGTTTGTCAGATATAGCATTTAGTTTTTCCAATGGAACATACAATGTAAGTGGATGGGCTAGTTGGAAACAGGGGATAGATAAATTAAATATTGAATTCTACAATGAAAAAAAGAATATTGTAAATAATTTATTCGATAAGGCAGGAAGAATTGATCAAGAAAAAGTGAATCAATTATTGAGTAAGAAGATTGATGAATTGACCCCTGCTGAGTGTGCCTTAATTGGTGAGATAAGTAATTTGAATTCAAAACAACTTGCTCAAAAGATTACGGAGATATCTGGCAAAAAAGTTAATGAAGAAGATATAAGTATAATTGAGGGAATATTAAGTGCCATAGGTGAGTTAAATCCTTTAGGACGACTTGCTCATAGCGGATACGAAATAGGAGATGCCATTTATGAAAAAGATGGGCAAAAAATGGGAGAAGCTTTATTAACGTTAGGTAGTGATTTTGCGTGTGTAGTATCTGATTTAGCCGAAGTTGCTGGAAAAGGAGCTGAGGCATTAAAAGTAGGATGCAGATGGGGCGCTCATATTTTTGATTTAGGAATAAACGCTCTTGAAAATGTGGAAGAACAACGAAATGATATTGGAATGAGTGATGGTCGTGTTGTGGCTGAAACAGTTACTGAAACAGCAGTTGATGTATTAGTAGTAGATGGTGGAACAGTTTTGGCAGGTGCAGGGCTAGTTGCCTTAGGTGTTTCGGCACCTGTAGCATTAGTTGGAGCAGGAGTTGTTGCTCTTTGGTGGGGAGCCAATGCCTTGACAGAACATTTTACTGGGGAAGATTTAACAGAAAAGATTTCTGATGGTATTTTAGATTTAGTTGGATAAGGAGCCAAAATGGGAAGTATTTTATTACAAACGATATATTTAGAATGTTTATTTTTGTTTTTCTTTTTGATGGTGTGCAATGTTCAAATTAAAAGGAATTATGAAGCTTTTAGTAGACTATTATTGGTGATTTCTATTTTGGCTTTAGTGCTGAGTTTAGTAGACTTTTTTATAAATAAGAATGATATTTCGTTATTTAACTATATAGTAGTTGGGATATCAGTATTTACTATGTGTTTTTCATTAGTATCTTTTTTTAGAAATAAGAATATAGAAAATATTTTAATTACATTAAAAAGTGATGAATATGATATTAAGACAGAAATGCATAGAACTACAAATGGTGGAGCAACACAGATTTCTAAAATTGTTTTTAAGGATGGAGTGATTGATTCTTTTGTAACACCATATGATAAAGTAGATGCAACATTTATATGTTTAAAAAAAGGCGAAAAAGAATATTCTTGCCGAGGTTATGTAGATGAGAGTGAAGGGTACACATACAAGAAGTTACTAAACAAAATAAGCAAAGGATTAATTGTTCTTTGCACCTTACTGATAAGTATTATTGTGGCTTTTAAAAACACATATGGATTTAGCGATGACCAGAAATATCTGAATGATATTTTAAAGTCACTTATTCTTATAGTAGGCGCTACATTTGATTTAAAGCTATTTAGAAATAATAAGGATATAGTTGCAATACTAATGAAAATTGCAGGATGCCTTGGCTATTTAATTGCGATTAGGAGAATATTTCTAGTGGCAGTTGATACTTTATTTTTTTAGGAGTTTTATGTTAGTTGTATTATCGACAATAATTGTATGGGAATTATTTGTTTTCTTAATGGCTATGCTGTTTGGACTATTTAATCTTAGAGTTCTTAAAACAAAAAAAGTTGAAATTCAGCTTGGAATATCAATTTTGAGCGCAATAGTTATGGCGATAAATTATGTAGTTGCAAAAATATATGAGATTACAGTACATAGATATGACTCATATAATGAAATTCCATGGTATGAGGAAACAGGGCTCATAAAAATATATTTAATTATCTTTTTGCTTATTTTAGGGGCGAGTATATATAAATATATAAATTATAAAAAAGGTGCCGGAGTTGAGGATGTGTTCCTTAAGAAAGATGAATATGTTCTTCACAAGGATTTTGACTTAACATTAAATGATTATATTTATTTGCCTAATGTGAAAAAATATGCAATTTATGGTGACAACGTGATAGTTTTTTCATCCGAAGCACCTGATGTCGAGGTGGATGCAACCTTTATATTAAAGAAGCTTGACGAAAAAGTTTATGAATGTATTGCATATGAATCAAGGGAAACTCAAGTATCCTTACTGTATATATTTAATTGTATTACATCATGGACTATTATCATTGCAGCTTCAATAGGCGTTGTAGTGTTTCATTTAATGCTTGGAGAATATTTGAATACACCTTTAGGAGATAGCTTGGAGGTTCTTGCTGGAAGTTTAGTAATGTATATTTTCGGAATGATAAGCATAAAATTAATAAAGGGGACAAAAGGTATTATATCCATAATAGAACTAGTGGTTGGAGTGTTGGCTATTGCTGCAGGAGTCAGCAAATTTGTTGAATTTATTTCAATGGTTTTCTAAGGAGTATAAAATGGAAATTAAAGATTTATTACCAATAGGAAGTGTCATTTGGCTTAGAAATGCAGAGCATGCTCTTATGATTCATGGAGTAATGCAGCAGAATCTAGAGACAGGCGAGGAATATGATTATATAGGTGTTCTTTACCCAGAAGGAAACATGGGCGAGAAGACACAGTTTTTATTTATGCATGAGGATATCGAAAAGATTGTATTTAGAGGATATGAAGATGATAGTCGAGCAGAGTTTATAAAAAGACTGTCAGAGTTTTATAAAGGGCAGCACTAAGGATATTAATTATGAGAGAAGATGAGGAATCATTATTTGATAGACTTTCCCAAATTGGCAGGGAGAGAGAAAGTCTGGAAGATTCGTTTCGAGCTACCAGACAAAAAATTGAAGAGATGGATGAACAGCTGATACAAAACAATCAGAAGCTTTCATATAGAATACAGGAAGAGCTTGATACCAACTGTGATTCACAGTTATTGGAAATATATCAGGAGCGTGAAGATATCTATAAGGATATGCGTGTAAACACACAGAAATTTGATGAAGAGTATCAGATGGAGTATGAACGAAAGCTACAAAGCTTAGATGACGAAGGGGCTTCTATAAAGGAGGCTCTTTATAAAGAAGAGGAGCAGAAGGGAATACTATGGAAAACAAATTAATTATTCGATTTAAGAATGTAAAACTGAATCAGGAATATGATATTGAAGTTCCAGCTGATTTAACAGCCAATGAACTAATCTATGGATTAAAGAATAGCTTTAAGCTGAATATTAATATGGATGATCCTAAGGATTGTTTCCTTCGTTCGGAAAATCCAATTGCCCTTATCAGAGGCGAAGCAGAGCTTACAAGCCTAGGATTACGTGATGGTTCAGTTATATTGTACGAGAAATAATTTGACTAATTAATAATATATAAGGATTAGGTAAAAAAATGAAATATAAGATTACTATATACAACAGCAAAATTTATAAAGAAATAGTTGTCGAGGATAATTTTGAAGGTCTCCTTATCGGTACAGAAAGAAACTGTCAGGTTAAGTTACTTGCTGAGGACTTTGCAAGAGAATTCGTATTTACGATAAAGAATAATTCAGGTGTACTGGAGCTATCTTCTACAAACGAAATTTTATTTGCAGAGGAAGATGGAAATCAGAAGGATACTGCAATACTTAGAATCGGTAGTGTTGTCAAAGCAGCATTTGCTGATGACGGCAGTGAACTTTTGAATTTAGAGTGCGCAGTTGACTTTGATGCAGTTCCAGATAATTACAATTTGGTAATCAATATTTCAGGACAAAATAGTATTTCTATTGGTGGTGGTAAAAGCTGTACCATCAGATTTTTTGATAGAGAAATCAGAGATGGCTACGTGGTTCTTAATAGAACAAATGGTGGCTTTATTGTAGATGATAGTCATCTGGAATACGGCTCTACAATTAATGGAATTTTAAATAACGGTTCAGCTATTCTAAAAAGTAAGGATTTCCTTGGAATATACGGGTATAGTTTTTTCCTCGATGGAGAGTATATATACACTTCTGATAAAAATGGTATTGCTACTCAGTACAAGAGTCAGCTCTTAGAGGTTAGCAATATTCATTTCCAGTATCCACAGTATATACGAAGTGTAAGACAGAGCTACGTTCTTCCTGAGGAGAAAATAGAGGTATTACCACCTAAGGCAAAACAGGGTGATGATCAGAAGAATCTCTTTATGATACTTCTTCCATCTATCATGATGATCTGTGTCATGGTAGTTGTGAGAGGTCTTGTTATGGGCAGCAACATGGCTATGGTGCTTATGTTTGTTGCTACAGGTCTTGTCAGTGGTATTATGGCTGTTATTAATTATTTCCAGGACAAGAAAAAGAGAAAGAAAAAAGAAGAGGACAGAATAGCTTATTATAACGACTACATTTGCCGTAAGGAGAATGAAATCGTTAAGGCTAGAACAGACGAAAAGACAATTATGCTGAAGATGAATCGTTCAGTAGAGGACACTATGAATTCTATTCAGCAGTTTGATGGAAATCTTTTCTCTCACAGTAAAGAGCAGGAAGATTTCCTTGATGTATGGATTGGTACAGGCCTTGTTGAATCAAGTGAGCCTGTTGATTATAAAGAGCAGGAATATATTGATGTCGAGGATGCCATGATGGATATCCCTGAACAGATTTCCAATAAATATAAGTTTATTGATGGAATGCCAATTTCACTTCATTTACGTGAGGCAAACGCTGTAGGTTTTGTAGCAAACAGACAGAAGCTTTACCAACTTATGAAGAATATGATGGTATCTATCGCAGGTGAATATTTTTACAAGGAAGTAAAAATGTTCCTAATTATTGGCGAGAATGATGTGCCAGATTTTGCTTGGGCAAGATGGTTTAAAAATATGTCATCAGATAATGGTGGCATGCGCTACTTTATGTACGATGATGAGAGCTCAAAGCGTGCACTTGAGTTCCTTTATAACGAACTTTCAGCACGTGAGCAGCTTAAGGCAGAACAGATAGCAAATCTGCCTACTTTTGTTGTGTTTATTTATCGCTCAGAGCGTATCCGTAGACACCCTGTTATGGATTTTGTAGAGAAGGCTGCAAAGCTTGGCTTTGTTTTCCTTTTCTGGGAGGAACAGCCAGAGCTATTAAATAGATATTGTTCACAGCTTGTATTCCTTGAGAGTGATAGCTATAAAGGTTACATCCAGGATGCTAAAGATGGCAAGAAGATTCAGCCATTTAATTACCCACATATTAGCAGAGATGATGTTCAGCGCTTAGCACTTAGACTTGGCTGTGTATATATTGATGAGATGAGTCTTGAGGGAACATTAACAAAGAACATTTCTCTCTATCAGTTGTTAGGTATTATGAATGCTTATGATTTACAGCTTGATGAAAGATGGAACAATTCTCAGATTTACAAGAGTATGGCTGCACCACTTGGTGTTCGTAGTAATGGTGAGACAGTTTACCTGGATATTCACGAGAAATTCCACGGACCTCACGGTCTTGTAGCGGGTACTACAGGTTCAGGTAAATCAGAGATTATTCAGACATATATTCTATCTATGGCAACACTTTTCCATCCTTATGAAGTTGGATTTATTATCATCGACTTTAAGGGTGGTGGTATGGCAAATCAGTTTAAGGATTTACCACACTTGAACGGAACTATTACAAATATTGATGGCAAGGAAATTGATCGTTCACTTCGCTCTATAAAGGCCGAGCTTCTCAGAAGACAGGCTCTTTTTGCAGAGGCAGAGGTTAACAAGATTGATGACTATATAGCTAAATTTAAGAAGGGTGAAGTAGAAACTCCACTTCCACACCTTATTCTTATCGTAGATGAGTTTGCAGAGCTTAAGAGTGAGCAGCCAGAGTTTATGAAGGAGCTTATTTCTGCAGCTCGTATCGGTCGAAGCCTCGGTGTTCACCTTATTCTTGCTACACAGAAGCCAGCTGGTGTTGTTAATGACCAGATTTGGTCAAACTCTAAGTTCAAGCTTTGCTTGAAGGTTCAGGACAAGCAGGATAGTAACGAAGTACTTAAGTCACCTCTTGCTGCCGAAATTAGAGAGCCAGGTCGTGCCTATCTTCAGGTTGGTAATAATGAAATCTTCGAGCTTTTCCAGTCTGCATACAGTGGCGCTCCAGCAGTAGTAAGCAGTACAGAAAATAGTAAGAAGTTCGAAATTAACGGTGTAGATCTTTCTGGAAAGAGAACAACTCTCTACAAACAGAAGGCAGAAAAGAGCAAGGGTGGTCAGAATCAGTTAGAGGCTATCGTAGACAGAGTAAAGGAATATTGCGAGAGCAATCATATAGCAAAGCTTCCAGATATTTGTCTTCCATCTCTTTCAGGACTTATTGATTTCCCGGCAAAGGATGCACTTAGTATTCAGGGCACAGATATTATTGCAGATATCGGTATTTATGATGATCCTGATTGTCAGTACCAGGGACCACATACAATTAATCTTACTAAGGAAAATGTAATGATTATTGGTTCTTCACAGTCCGGAAAGACAAATCTGCTGCAGACTATTATTCGAAGCATTACTACAAAATACACTCCAGATGAAGTAAATATCTATATCCTTGATTTTGCTTCAATGGTATTAAAGAATTTTGAAGGTTTAAATCACGTTGGTGGTGTTGTTACTTCATCAGAAGACGAGAAGCTAAAGAATCTCTTCAAGCTCTTATATACAGAGATTGAAATGCGAAAAGAAAAGCTTTTAGCTGTGGGTGTAAGTTCATTTGCGGCTTATCTTGAGGCAGGCAAGACTGATTTACCACAAATCGTATTGATGGTAGATAACTTTACAGCTCTCAAAGAAACATATTTCACAGATAATGATGAGCTTCTAACACTTTGCCGTGAAGGTCTTACAGTAGGTGTTACTGTAGTTCTTTCAAATGCTCAGACAGCTGGTATGGGTTACAAATACCTTAGCAACTTTTCTTGCAGAATGGCTATGTTCTGTAATGATACAAACGAATACTCATCACTCTTTGAGCACTGTAGAGAGCGTATCGATGATATTAGTGGTAGAGCTCTTGTTGATATTAGTAAAAAGCACCTTGATTGCCAGACATATCTTGCATTCAAGGGTGAAAAGGAAATAGAGCGTGTTCAGGCTATTAGAGCATTTATAGCTGAGAGAAATAGCCAGTGTGCTGACAGCTTAGCTCGACAGATTCCTGTAATCCCTGCAACACTTACATCTACTCAGGTTGAGACAACATTCAACAGATATTTAAGAAAGAGATTCGAGCTTGTTATCGGTTTGAATTACGCAAACGTAGATCCATTCATTATTGATTTTGGAAATATTGGTGCCCTTGGTGTTACAGGTAAAGAAGGTCGTGGTCGTCGTAACTTTATGACTTATGTTGTAAGAATGCTTAACAAGAAGTACCCAGAGATGACTGAGGCACACATTATCGATGGTATCGATAAGAGACTTGCACACCTTAAGGATGATGCAAATGTTGCTTCTTATGCTATGACATCAGATGCTGCAATCGAGCTTATGACATCCGTGGAGCAGACACTTCAGGCTCGTTATGAAGCATTGTCACAGGGAGATGACTCTGTACTTACAAATAGCAAGCTTATACTTATTGTTCTTAATTCGCAGGATTCTATTGATGCTATTTCAGGAAATCCTACAGCAGTCAATGCATACAAGAACATTACAGGTAAATACAAGAATATGGGCGTTGCAATACTCGTAGGTGGTTTTGCTAATGAGACTATTCCATACGCAGCACCAGAGATTCTTAAGAAGATTAAAGAGCAGAAGCACTTTATGTTCTTCGAGGATCTTCCAAACTGCAAGGTTACAGAAATACCACTTACTGTTGCACGTGCATTTAAGAAGAAGATAGAGCTTGGTGATGGATACTATCTCAAGGATAATGCCATTGTTAAATTAAAGACTCCTTTGTGGGAAGAATAGAAAATTATTATAGGAGGGATGTTATGAGTTTATATTCTTGGTGGAAATGGGGGTGCCATGGCTTGAATACTTCCGGATATGATCATGCGGATGATATGGTGGATAAATACACCAAACTTTTGAAGAATCTTGATAAACATATAGCTAATTACGAAAGCTATAAAGAGATAGTGGATTCTAATTTTAAGAATGCTTCAGAAATTTTACAAAGTAGTAATGCAGGAACAAATGGACACTGGCTTACTTTCTACAACGAGAAAGTAAGTCAGTGGAAATCACACAAGTATGCATATTACAGCAGAATGAATCAGGAATTTGACCTTGCCAAAACACGACGAAGTAAGGTTGCGACTCTTAAGTCGAACTGGGAGTCAACCAAAAGCAATGAAGCCTCGGCTTTGGATAGAGCAAGACAGCGTCAGATTGAGGAAGAAGAGCGTAGACGACGTGCAGAGCAAGAAGCGGCAGCGGCTGCTTATAGGGCACTTCAGAATCATTAGTAAATACGGGAGTAGAGAATAAATGAATACATTATTTAAGTGTGATGGAGCTTCAATGGATTCCATAAAAGGAAATTTGGTTCAGGCTCAATCATATATGAATCAGGCATATTCACAGGCTTTGAAGCTTCAAAAGGAGATAGAGGCAAAGGAAGACTGGACCGGAAATGCAGAGCTTGTTGCAGAAGGGTTTTTAGATATTTTAGTACAATATCAAAAGGCTTTTCACGGGTCAGAAAATCCGCAGGAAGAGGCAATATCAGCACTGAAAGAATTGGATACAAATTTAGATAATTTCTTTGCTAATTGGCAGGACTATACAGCATTGGAGGGAAGAACAGAATGAGATTTACATCTGATGAATTAATGTTTCTTACTGCAATGACAAAAGGTCCAGTACCATTTGGTATATTCTTTGATAAAAGACGTGGCCCCAAAGCAGCTGAAGCAGCTGCAAATGCAAAAAGGAATTTGATTAAGAAAGAAATTCTTTCTGAAAATGGTATTACTCCAAAGGGATTTGCAGTAATAAAGCTTTGGGAAGATTACAGAAATGCGGATAAACATCTTGTAGTTAATAATATGGTCATTGGTCTATTAGAAAACAGACGTTGTGTGTTAATTGTTCGTGATGAAAATGGCTTTGAGATAGCCAGTGGTGATAGTACAGGTGTTATGTTAGGTTTCTTGAAAAACTATCCATCTCTTAGAAGAGCTGATAAAAATGTGGAAGTATCAAATCCTAGTGAAAAGATGAACTACGAGGAATGCAGAAAAGACATCTCTAATTATGGAAATAATTATTTTACAATAGGTGTTTTCCCATCAAATAAAAGGCCAGGAGAAGAAAGATTTATCTATTGGAATAACGATTGCTTCTTTTCATACAATCCTAATACGCATATACGAATTAGTATAGAGCCATCTGATGTCAGAAGGTTTATACTAGAATCTTTAAACCTTAATAAGGAGGTTCTGGCAAATGGCTTATAGAAGTGAGAATAAATATGTTGATGAGATGTTTTCTTACAACAGCAATGTAAATTTCCTTACGGTTCATCAGGCAGATAGTTTGATGGAGATGAATTCAGAACTGGCAAAGATAGATGAATTACTAGTTGATGCAGGTGTTGAAGGGATTTATCATACCAATCAGGAGGAAAAAATTTGTTATAGTGCCGAGATGCTGGGAGAACTTTTAGCATACTCTAGTGATTTGGCATTTTATGCATTAGAGCTTATAGATAAACCTTTATATAAGAATTTCAATCTAAATGCTACCGAAAGCATCAGTAGAATAAAGGTAGAAGACTATAGCACTGAAAACACATTAGGGATTACATATACAGCACATACTAGCCATGGTGATTATGAAAACTGTGCTAAGAAGACTCTTTCAATCGAAGATTTCTTAGGTGTTACTGCACCTGAGAATGGTGGCACATTATCTAATATCCCAAAAGAGTTCAAGGATTTCAGTAATCAGTATGTAACTATGTATGAAAACCTGAAAGCTAATCTGGTGGGTGAGGATGGAAATCAGATAACCCTTGAGGAATACCTGGATCAGTTTGTTAGCATGGGAGAGTTTTCTCATACTAAGGATCAGCCGTTTAGGCAGTTCCTATCAGCTGTGCTTGATATTACTATAATACTTCCTTTGATAGAGGCGTGCACAGGAACAGATTATATTACAGATGAAGACCTTTCAGATTTTGAAAGAGGAATGAAGGGTGTTGGTGCTGTAGTAGGAGCCTTCTCGCTAGGTACATCTTATGTGGCAATGAAAGGCGCAGGACTTGCAACACAGGAAATACTTATGAACATGGGTAAGGCTGTTGCTATAGATGCTGCTTCTACCACTACATCATACTGGACAGGATACGCATGTAATGAAATGGGATTGCCATTACCACTTACATTGATGTTCTCAATGGGAGCTGGTATGGGAACTAGTTACGGGTTGAATAGAATCATCATTGGAGATGTTCATATTACTAAGTATAGTATGGACGGAGGCGGGAAATTACCTGATATTAATAATGTTGATATTGATGGTGGAGGAATAGTTATACGCGGGGGATCATATGATAAATTAAAGAATATTTTATCTAAATATAATCTTTCAGAAGCTGAGTATCTTAATATATCTAGAACGCCTCAGCACCAACTGCCACAGGCTGAAAGAGAACTTGCATTTAAAATTAGGATGGAATTGACTGCCGATGTAACCAATGAAGCAGGTGTTATTTTGGCAGGAACAGAAATAAGTAAATCAATAGATGCAGACAATTTTGCTAAATTCTTTCAGGATGGGGATACCGCTTCATTGGGAGGCTGTATTGCTTTGAAGCGAGATACTGATGCTTTGACAGATGCTACAAATATTGTAGATTCAACGGGACTTCGATTTGATGGCTCGAAATTTGTTAATGAGTCCGGTAAGCCTAATGTATTCTACATTGTAGAAGGTGAATTAATGGAAGGTAAAGTGGATGCAGTTGTAAGAATATCTGCTACCACAGATGCTGTAGAATTGAGTGATTCAGTTGCTAATAAGTTTCATAACAAATATCCTAATTATAAATATAATGGTTATGATATTACAGATAATTCTAGTGCAAATAACACTTATTTAAACGAAATTTGGACTAAACAATCTCAGAAACAAGTGCCAGAGCTTTCAGCATTATCAGGTGTTAGTGAAGATAATATTATTCAAGAAGAGGCACGTTTCTATAACAGAAGAACAAATCCTGATACGGGAACAGGAATTACTCTAAATCAAGGAAATGCTAATTCGTTTGGAATTCCTGAGTTCTCTACTGTAAATGGTCGAGTAGGTATAAAGAATGGTAATATTTTTAGAATAGAAGGAAAAAATAGGATACCAGTTGGAGTAATAGATGAAGTAGGTGAAATAGAATTATTCTAGGAGGATTAGAATGAATATAGATGAATTAAAAGCTATAGCATTGAAAGGATTCGATGGAAATGGATTCTATCTTGCAAAATATAAAAATCAGACATATTTAGCACATATTGATGGTGAGATTTATGTTTTTTCTAATGATTCAATATCTGAAAAATCAACTGAAAGAAAAGATGGATTTATGACAAAGGTTAATATTTCTGATTTAGATGATTTTTTCTTTGCTAAGTTGAGTGTAACTTTTCAAGGCAATATTTATGAAACAGGAAGAGTTGGAAAAAGGCTAAATAAAATAGAGCTAATAGCTAGAAAAGGGCTTGAACTTGAGGACAAGAAGCTAGGTTTTGAAGATGATCTAAACGAGAGAGTTACTCATTGCTTGATTTATTTTGGTGATATTGAGGGAATTAGCATTTCTATGCAAAGTGTTTATGATGAATATTTGTTAAAGAATGAGTAGTATTAAAAAATGGAGTAATTATGTCAGATACTAAAGAAATTAAAACAGGCGTAGCATTATTAAACTACGTACAGGAAATTACAAATATAAGTACAAATCTGAGTAGTGCATTAACTGAGGTTTACACTGCTAGAACGGCGCTCGAATCATCATATATTGGAGACGCGAAAGAAGAAATGTCTCAGTACATAAATTCATTATATGCTCACATCCAAAAGATGATGACCTTATATGGTAGCCTATTAACATATATCTATGGTGCCTATGAGAAGTTGGAAGCTACGGATGAGGCACTCAGCCAGTGGATTCTAAACAATTGGGGTGTTGAGGTTGAAGTTAAGGATGGGCAGATTGTAGCGTCTTAGGAATATAAAATAATTAGGGATATCATTTGAGTCTCGCTGCTCTATTTGGTGGCGGGACTTTTTCATTATTAGCTCACTTCAGATAAATAAAATTTGCCAACATAATATTTCAGATTTTGAAAGAGGAATAATAGCATTAAATGGAGGTATATTCTATGATTTCTAAGAAAGAAATAAAGGACATTTTACAAAGTAAGTTAAAAATAAGAGAGGATTTTACCGTTGGTGAGTTTGTTAGAAAACCTGGAATGTGTGGGTGTGTAGATATAAAAGGTGGCTGGTATTTATATTCAGTTGATGATCACAATGACTGTATTTTTACAGGTCCTTTCAATGATAAAGCTATTATTTATGCTTGTGCTGTAAAGCTTCATAGTGGAAAATTATTTCAGGAATATAGATTTACTAATGAAGAATTTTCAGTATATATGAGCAACCATTTTTATTCTATAAATGATATTTAATTGAGACGGTATATTCATACAAGAACTGAGTCTTTGATTTGGATTTATTTGAAGAGACAAAGATATTTATCGGCATATTTAAGATAATCGGTTGGAGCCTGTGATTGGTTCTAATGGAATTATAATCAGTGATTTAAAGTAAATCGAAAGGACGTATAAGTACAATGGATATGAGTAGGTTTTTTAAATATGATGTTGCTATAAAAAAGGCATTAGAAAACGATGAATTAGAAAAATTAATGGTGGGTGAAGGCAAATATCATTATGAGGATAATCTTTGCGAAGGACCGGTTGATGAGGTGAAAGTTCTAGCAAGTATCTATAAAGTGGTAGAGGACGATTCGACGATTGCCGACAAATTTGTTGGTGTGCTAGGAAAACTTAGCAATGGATCAGCAGATGAAATGCTCGAATGCCTACAATACATAAATATATATTTACTAGATAAGCAGTTTAATGACAATACTTTTGATTTTGAAGTTAATGATTTAATAGCTGACGTTGGGAAAAGAATTGCACCTATATATAATGAAAAAAAGCTTTCTGCGGAGAATGAAAAAAAACTTTCTTTTCTTGAAAAAAGTTTTAAGACATATGGAATATCGTTATTCTGATTAGAAAATTCGTATGAACTGATTGTCTTTGAACGATGAATTATATATTAAAAGTTTTAGAATCAGCAGAAAGGTGGGAACGCCAATGGCAGATACTAAAGAAATTAAAACAGGCGTAGGAGTTCAAGAGTGACAATAAAAGAATTAGAAAAACAGTTGGAGAATGAAAATCTGCTAATAATATATGATAGAGGAGTAGAAAAGAAATATATTAACGGTGAAGATTACACTAATAGAAGATTATTTCCTCTTGAAAATCGATTTGGAATATATGAGAGAGAAGATGGCAAATATGTTGTCTTTTTTACCGAGGATGATAGAGGTGGACTGGAATATTATAACAATGCTTGTGATACTGAGTCAGAAGCGTGTGATTCGCTGTACAAAAAGATTACTCGATTAGATAGGATATATAAGAAAGATGGAGCAAATTTTTTAAAATAGTATTATTACTGATAGATTCGGTTTTTAGTTTTGGAAATTGGAATAATTGAAGATGTAGTAATAAATTAAAGGAAATTATTTGAAGTATGATAAAAAAAGAAGAGATTGAGAGAATTATTAGTAGTAGAGTGGAAATTCCGGAGACCTTTGTGGTCGGAGATATTATAAGAAGGCCAAACAATTTGGGATGTGTAGAAATTAAAGGTGGTTGGTATATATATAGGGTGGATGATAGAGGCGGTTATACTTTTACTGGACCTTTTGATGACCAAGCTATTATATATGCTTGCGCACAAAGTTTGAGAGTTGCAAAGAAGTTTAGCGAATATAAGTTTTCTGATGAAGATAGGGATAAATATATAGATGTACATCTTTTATTTGATGAGATATAAATACTACTGACTCCTTTAAATCAAGAATTATGCCATCGTATTCTAATCCTAA
>JAEEGI010015998.1_pt1 | contig 15542 bp, 10 predicted proteins | sample 8958751 | NCBI WGS metagenome assembly JAEEGI01 (sample SAMN16246545, study PRJNA631951) | gut metagenome | biome: gut microbiome; feature: rumen; material: KS-attached | host: Bos | place: Iran: Karaj | collected 2018-10
GTTAAAAAGAAGATAATATAAAAGAAGATAATTAAAAAGAAAATAATTTAAAAGAAGATAATTTAAAAGAAGATAATTTAAAAGAAGATAATTTAAAAGATCAAAATTATAAAGCAAATAAAAAAGATGATAATAAAATAAAAAAAGAAGAAAAAAATGAGAATAACAATCGAACAAAAAAAGAAGAAAAAGATGATATAAAAGAAAATAATGATGAAATTAAAGAAGGGAAAAATGAAGAAATTAATATGGAGAAAAAAATTGATAAAAATGATTTATCGAATGAATATCAAAAACAAGAAATAAAACATATAAAAAGAATTAATTTATCTTTTTCTATTAATTTTAATAATAGAAACGTTATCACAAATATTCCAAAAAATTCTAAAATAAGTTTTAATACATTTTTTTGTAATTCTTTTCATTCAAAATGTCATTCTTTAGAATTAATTGAAAAAAAAGAAAATAACAAAATTAAAATTCCAAATTTTAAATCCCCATCATATAATCATAATGAAATAAAAACTACTTTAAAAATAAGTAATAATATATATTTAATTGATAATAAAATTTACAATATTCCAATTTATGATTATAATTTAGATAAATCTTTAATTGGAAAATTTAAAATTGAAATTCCTTTTAATCATTATAATTTAAATTATTTATTAGAAAATGAATTGATAAAAACAGCAATATGTGAATATTGTTTAAGACATTTTAATATTTTAATGTTTAAAAAAGGAATTAATTTAAAAATTAATTCAAATGATTTATATGAAATTTCTTTTTATAATAGTAAATATCTATTTTGTGAAGATTTAATAGAAAATTACAAAAGTAAATTTGATAAAGATATTATTGAAACTTTTTCACATTTTTCTTATTGTTTTTCTTATGGTAATTTCCTAATAGATAATATAATAGAATATAATGGGAAAATATATAAATTTAAATTATATAGAGCTGATAATCATAAATATGCTTTTTTTATTAAATTTTTTAATGAACATAAATGCAATAAATTCTGCCATGAACTTAATTTAGAAAATGAAAATTTTTTTATTGTCATTTCTCAAGAAAATACTAATTTAATTATATGTGATTTATGTAAAAAAATTTTTGAAAATGGAAAAGAAGAAGAAAATAATGATAATCAATTAAAATCATTATGTAAAGAATGTAAAGAAAAAACAATATCAAGTAAAAATGAATTACTGTGTATAATGTGTAACACTTTATTTGATTATTACCATTATTTTTACATTACCAAAAAAAAAGAATTACCAAATATATGTAATAACTGTTCTAAAATCAATAATTAGTTATATATTTTTGAAAATATAAATTTTTAAAACCAAAAAAAACAGAATATAATTCAAAAAAAAATTAATTTAAATACATAAAATAAAATAAAAAAAATAAAAAATTTAACATCATATTCCTTTAAAAAAATAAAAAACTCCTCAAATATAAATCCTGAAAAAAAAAAAATATATAAAAAAATGAAATCAATAATTCTCTTAGCAATAATAGCATTAGCAACAAGTCAAGTAGAATTACAAGCAGAACCAATTCCAGTAATTAAATGTTTTGTTTCAAGTGATGTTCTCAAAAAAGATGTGTTAACAATTCTTGATGCAATAAATCAATTTGTAGAAGACCAAAATATATTACTTCTTGTATCAAAATTAATGGGAGTATATCCTGAATTAGAAAAAGAAGTAAAAAGATGTTTAGCTGCAGAAAATATAGTATTAAGAGGAATTAAAGATCTTCCTGAAGCTATTAGAAAAATTTGGGAAAAACTTCCTAAAGCTTTAAGAGATGAAATTGTTAAATTTGTTAAAACTACTGCTAAAAAAAAGGCTAAAGAATTATGCCAAAAATTAGCCACTAAATTCAAATTCGATGCTGAATTATGTAATTTTATTGATGTTATTATTAAAGAAGATTAAAATAAATAAAATTAATTGATAGGCTTTTATCATTTTATTATTTAGTTTTTTGAATTTGGATTTTAATAAATGTATATATTTTTTTTTAATTTTTTTTTTAAGAGGATGCTAAGTTTTTAATTTTTTTTAACACAGTTTTTTTTGGTCATAATTTTTTTACTTTAGATATATTTAGATTTTTATTTTTTTTTGATGTGATTTTGGAAATTAATGCATTTATATTTGAAGATTAAAATCTTTTCTTCAAATAATAATTATTTTATTATTATTATCATTCATTTTATAATAATTAAAATAATAATTAAATTAAGGGTTATTAAAAATGATTTAATTTCTTTATTTATCTATTTAAATGTTTTTATTTTATTTTCTATTTTCTTTGAATCAAAGTGAATAACATTCAAATAATTTATTCAAATAGCAAAACTAATTTTCATTAAAATATATTTTCACAGAATTCTCTATTATTCTTTGTCAATTTAAAAGATTAAATTGTGGTCCTATTAAAATATAACATAATAAAAATGAGAAAACTTTATGCAATTGTTTGAAAAATTATTTTTAATTTTTCATAAATTTTAACATTAATATATATGATATTTGATGCTATCATTTTTTAATATTTCAAAAAGAATAGATATAGGTTTAAAAGATTAAGAAAATGAAGATGAAAAAAAGAAAAGAGGTGATGATTTTTCTGGTTTTATTTTGTACATTTAAATATGTAGCGGCATATAAGAAATAAAAGAATCATTAAAAGAAAAAAATTTTCTTTCTTTGAACAAGGTGAAAGAATCATTTATTTTGAATTAAAAAATCTTTCTTTCCCTTTCTTCTTTTTGTGGATTCTAACTTAAATAATTCATTCTTTTATATAAAAAAAGAAAGCTTTTTATTTAGATTTGACTTAATTTGATGCTTGAAAATTTTTTTAACTGATAATTTTTTTTTTCATCTTTTATTAATATTTTATTTTCATTTTCACCTTTAAAAAATAGTGATTAATTTATCAATATAAAATTCCCCTTTATCATCATTATCATTTATATTAATTTTTCTAATATATAATTATAGTATTGTAAAAAAAAATTCATTCTTTTCTCAATTTAAAAGATATGGAAAAGGTAAATATAGACTGTTTACTTATATATTAAAAAATAATTGCATTTCCTAAATTCAAAAAGAACCGAAAAAATATTTATTACATTTAAACAAAAGATTTTGGAATATAAAGACAATTTTAATAAAAAAAAATATTTTTCTTTGAATTATTTTATGAAAAATTAGTTAATTAATCTTGAAATAATTTCATTATTTTTATGTTCAAATAAATTAAATCCTTCATCATATCTCTTAAAAAACTTTCCCACAAAAATTTTATAAAAAAAGCAAAGAATAATAACACCAAAGGTAAAAATGATTGTAAAAATTCTATTAAATTCTAATCTTTTTTCAAAATTAATGTTGTTTGGTTCAAATAAAAATAATTTTAATTTCCAAGGAGGGATTTCAGAAAAACAAATTAAATATACAGAAAAAAATAAAGTTAAAGTATAATATAAAAGGTAAATAGTATTAGTATAAAAAGCTTTTTTATGGATACAATGGATGTTAAGTAAAAAAAATAAATTTAAATATTGAAAAAAGCAATAAAAAAAAATATAACTGGATAAAATACATACAGTATTCCTAGGTAAAACATCATATTCCCAAAATAAAGAGTTTTGTTTAATAATTAATCCAAAACTTATTAAACCACAAATTTCAATAACTATAATTCCAATAGAATTGAAAATAAAATTTTTATTAAAAATACTTTTAGGAAGTTTAGTCTGAGAAATTTTGTCTGTGGATTTTGTACTAGAAGATAATAAAATTGGAATTAAAATAGCAAAAATATCATTAAATAATCTTTGAATCTCATTCAAACTTTGATAAAAAATTCTAAGAAAAATAACACTTGTAATTTCAATTAAACTATAAATTAACATATATTTCTTGAGAATAATTTGATTTTCATAACAGGCTCTTCCATTTTTTATTATATGTTCTAAACAACCAATTGAATAATTATTTGTATAAAAATGACTTATTAAATTTGTTCCTTTTTTTTGATTTATTGCAACTCCTATATCACTTTTCATTAAAGCATTTGAATCATTTGCTCCATCTCCACACATAATTACAATTGATTTTTCATCACTTTGAAAAAAAGAAATTAATGAATTTTTATTATCTGGTAACATTCTATAAAAAATTTTTCCTTTTATTCTAATTAATTTTTCTAAATTTAATATATATTTTAAATCTTTTTGATTTTGAATAAAATTTTGTTTTTTCTTTGATTCTGTTATTTTTTCTAAGATATATATTAAGGATAAACCACTACAACATATTTTTGAATTTGGATTTTTTAAAATTTCTTCTATTTTTTTCTCAAAATCTTTATTATTTTCTTCAAAATAAAAATCATCTATTTCACTTTCAAAAGAACTTTCACTTGATTGTTTATTTACATTTTTAAAAATATTAGGAGAATTATATATTAGAGTTAAAAAGCTTTTATTTTCTTTTTCCATTAACTCTAATCTATACAATTCATCATTTTTATTTAAAATTTTACATTGTTGAGCAACACTTATTGTAGTGAAAACGTTGTCTCCAGTTGCAATAACTAATTTACATTGAGAATCATTTAAATTTTTAATATGAATTATAGTATCTCTTTTTAAATGATTTTGAAAAACAATTAAACCTAAAAAAGTCATTTTATTTTCTAATTCAAAAATATTATTTTTTCTTTTATCAAAAGAATTAATTAATTTATAAGAACAAGCAAGAACTCTAAAACCTTTTCCTGTATATTTTTTTAGTTGAATATCTAAATCTAAAGGAATTGTATTTTTTAAACATATTTTTTTAATTTTTTCTGGTGCACCTTTTGTATAAACTTTAATGCTTTCATCAATTGAATTTTGAACAACAACTGACATTGATTGAAAATCAGATTTAAATTCAAATCTTTCTAAATATTTTAAATAAAATTCAGATTGCATTTTAATTGTTTTATTTTTATATATTGAATCATTAAATATTGAATTTTCTGTTATTTTATATGAATTATGTGGTTGAATATACATTATATTGTTATTTGAATGTGATTCTTGATTTAATTCCCATTTCATTGCAGAAAATAATTTTTGTTCAAGAGAATTCCCAAAATATTCATCATTTATTTTAATTATATTATGACAACTTGCAACACACTCTGTAAAATAAATTATATTATATAATAAAGAATTTTGATAAGAATAATCCATTTTTTGATTTTCTATTTCACATTGTAATTTTTTTGAATAAATATGATTCCAAAATTTTTTATATATTTTATTTAATATCACAGGAGTAAATTCTTCATTTCCTAATATTACATTTCCATTACTATTTAAAATTGTGCTTTTATAACAATTAATTTCTAAAGAACTTTCTGTTAAAGTTCCAGTTTTATCTAAAACAATAATATCTACTTTCCCAGCTAAATCAATTTTTTGTTCAAATAAACTATAAATTTTCTCATGCCTTAATATAACACAATAATAAAATCGTCCAAATTCAATTGAAATTATTAAAGCTGGAGGTAAAACAACTGATATATTATTAATACATTCAAATAATTTATCTTTCAATTTAAAATCAAAAATTTTTACGCTTTTAATATAATTTAGAAAATTTCCTTTATTAATTTCATATTTTAATTTCATATAATTATCTCCATCTTTAGGAAAATTATATTGATAAAATTTTAAAACTAAAATTATTGAAATTATCCAAATAATAGAAATTATAATTCCAAAAGTCAATTTATCAGAATTAAAATTGTGATTTTCTGGTTTTTGTTTTTCCCAATTTGTTATCATATTTCCTCTGTATGTATTTGATCCTGTATTTGTTGCTAATACTGTGATTATTTCTTTTTTTTGTTCATGTGAATATAAAGAATAAATTTTAGAACCTTGATATAAAATACTATTTTTATCTTTATTATAATCAAATTTATCATATAAATTATTAGAATTAATATCTAATTCCTTTTTTAAAATTAAAGAATTTTCACCTGTTAAATCACTTTCATTGACAGTACAATAGCCTTCTAATATTATTCCATCACAAGGAATTATTATAAACTTTTTATTATTTTCTTTTTTTAATATTATAGAGTCACCAGGAACAATTTCTTTTGGATTAATTTCTATTTTTTTTCCAAATCTATTTACTAAAATTTTATTTGATATTGGAGAATTAATAGAATTTAAATTTTGTATTGCTCTTATTGACGCTGTAACTACTAATAATAATATTAAACTCCCAATTATTATTGGATATATATAATATTCATTAATTATCCATATTGTTATTGAAAAGTAACAATAAATGTATTTAATTTGTAAACATTTTAATAGTATTGTTAAAATAATATTTTTTTCTTTTAATTTTATTTCATTTTTAGGATAAATTTTACTTAAATTATTATAAGTAATTAAATCTGGTATTCCTTTTTTCATTTCTAAAAGTTCATTCTTTGAAAATGAATTATAATAGAAAAAAACTGGGAAAAAAAAATTATATTTTTCATTATATTTATATATATTTTCAAACAATACAAAATATATATCATAATTTAAAGTTTTATTTATAGAAGGATTTAATTGACTTTTTTCCTGTTGTTCATTAAAAGAAATTTTTTCTAATTTAAAATAAGGATTTTTCTCTATTATTATTTGAAGATTAATTAGTTTTCTATATGAATTTTCATTATTATCATCATATATATTTTTATTATTTGTTTTAATTTCTGGCAAATCATTTGATTTTTCATTTTTCTCTTTTATTTTTTTTTCAAATCTTAATAAAATTATATATATTTTATTACTTTTTGTGATAATTTTAATATATTGAGCTTCATTTATTTTGCAAGATTGACAAGATAAAATTATAAATAAATTAGGAAATATAAATTCTTGAATTATAAATAAAATCCCTAATGATAAAAAATATAAAAATATTTCAAAAATATGTTTTAATTTATTTATTTTCCATAAACTAGCATTTTTAATATCTAAATCAACCATACTATCATGTGTTGAATTTTTTTTAGATTTTTGTCTGGTTTTAATTTCAATATTATTATCATTATTAAACATATAAAATGAATTTTAAAAAAAATAAAAATAAATAATATAAAATTATACAAATAATAATTAAACAAAAAAATTATATAAAAACAGAAATAAATGGATTTTCCAAAAGGAATAGAAGGAGAATATTTAGCTTTAAGATATTCAGTGAAAGCTCAAGGAGGGGGTAACAAAAAATTGAATGGATCTTTAAATTTAACTGAAGCAGGAAAAATATTTGGATTTTATATAAATTCAATTTATTGGTATGCATTACCAAATGATATATATGATATTCCAAATCCTTATCCTGATGCATCTATTGTAGGTATAAAGCAAAGTTTCCAAAAAGAAAATAAAGAAAAATACACTGTGAATTTAAATTTTGACGAAATTTGTTTTTTTAGAGAATTATTAACTAAAGATGTTCAAGAAAAAGCAAATGAAATATTAAAAAACGCAACTGTATTTTTTAACAGTGGTCAATTTGAAAGATATAATAAATGTTTTTACAGATATATTAGAAATTTAAAAGAAGTAAATGATTATGATTTAGATGATATGATTACTAGACATTTTATTGCTTCTGTTTGTTTGAAACAATATAATGAATGTAAAGAAAATTTACATTTTATTATGAAAAAACCTCATTTATTTGATTATAATATTTATATTTTTTTAATGAATTTTTTTGAAGGAAATTTCAGTGATGCTGTTACCAATATTTTAAATGTTGCTAAAAATATTCCTGAAATTATTTTTGAAAAAATGTTTAAAGAAGAAGAAATTGCTTTGTATATGGTTATTATTTTATTAGTTAATTTTAATGAAAATTTCTATAAAGAAGTGTTAACTAAAAATGAAACTCTTGTTTATAAATTAAATGAGTTACATCCTGAAATTTTTGAATTGTTACATTCATATGAAAATTGTGATTTTGAAAAAGTTATTTTTGAATTAGAAAAATTAAAAAAAGAAAAGTTAACTAATGATCTTATTTTATCTGTATTTTCAGAAAGAATTGAAAGTTTAATTAAAGATAATATTTTAAAAGAAATATTAAAAATTTGTTCTGCAGTAGATATAAAATATTTATGTGATTTATTTAAAAATCAAAATAAAATAGAAATTGAACAAAAAATAATAAATTTAATTGATAATGAATCCTTTAATATTTCAATCGATGATATTACAGGAATTATTTATTGTAAGAATAAAAGCGAAATTGATAAAACAATGAAAAAATGTTTGATAACATGTGAAAGAAATTTATCTAAAATTTTTGATTTTACATTTAAAAATGCTTTAGAAGGAAAAGTTACGGTTAATAATTTCACTCAAAATGAAAATATGGAAATGTCAAATTTAGATGAAAAATATTACAGTGAAGATTATAGGAAAAAATATGGGGGATGGAATGATTATCCTGAAGGGCCTTAAATAATAAATTTTTGATTTCAAAATCTTTTAAAAAAATAAGTTAAAAACTTTTACAATTTTTATTTTTAATTTTTACACTGTTCTTTGATTATTTTTTGATTAAAATATAATAAAAATATAAAAAATAAAATAAAACTGAAATAAAAAAATGGTATTATAATATTTTTTTTATATTTTAATTTAGGAAAATAATGAACAAGAAGAACAAAATCTTCAAGATAATAATGAAGAAATAAAAAATAATGAAAATATTGATAATACTAAAGAAAATTTAAAAGAAGAAGAAAAAAATAATGAAAATGAAAATAATAATGAAGAATTAGATGATAATATTTTAAGTCCTACTGGTCAAACTGATGTGAATGAAGTAAATGATGATGAAAATAAAAAAAAAGAAGAATTAAATGAAGAAAAAAAAGAAGAATTAAATGAAGAAAAAAAAGAAGAATTAAATGAAGAAAAAAATGAAAATTTAAATGAAGAAAAAAATGAAAATTTAAATGAAGAAAAAAATGATGATGAAAAAGAAGAAGATAATAATATTAATGATAATGAAAACAATGAAAATGAAAAAAATAAAGAAAATGAAGAAATTAATTCTTTGAAAAATGAAATTTTATCTTTAAAAGAGACTAATTTAAAATTGGAAGAACAAGTAAAAAATTTAAATGAAGAAAATGAAAATAATAAACAAAAATTATCAAAATATGAAAGCGGTGATGATAATATTTCAAAAGAAGATTTAATAAATAAAAATAAATCATTAGAAGAAGAAAATAATAAATTAAATCAAAAATTATCAAATTTAAAGCAAAGTGTATTACAATTAAAAGAAAGATTAGATAATGAGATTTATGGTAAATTAGAATCGAAATCAAAATTATTAAAAAGTTCATTGCAAAGAAATGAACAATTACAAAAAAAAATTGAAAGTTTACAAGATGAAAATGAAAAATTGAAATCTATTGATGAAGAATTAAGAATTTATAGAGAAAAATTTGATAATTTATTAAAAGATAAAATTGAAATGGAAAATTTTAATGTTAAACAAGAAAATACTATTAAAAATTTAGAAAATGAAATTGCTCAATTGAATTCAGAATTAGAAGATAAAGATATTAAATATAAACAATTAGATAAATCATATTTATCTATTATAAGGGTTATTGAAGAACATAAAAAAACAATTAAAAAATTACAAGATCAATTAAATAAAAAGCAAACTGAATATAAGAATTTAAGAAATCAAATATATGAAAAAGAACAAGAAATTTCTTTATTAAGAAGTTTTATTAATTCAATTAAATATGAAAATAGAATGAATCTTTCTCAAAATAATATTTCTATAAGACAAAGTGCAAAAAAAAATAAAAATAATGTTAGTCAAAATGTTGTATTACCGAAAATTAATAGTGCTTATGGAAACAGACAAATAGAAAATAAAAATAATAATAATAATGGTAATTTTGAAAATAATGTAACTGATTATAATGTCTTAACTGAATTTGATCCTGCTGAAGAAAATATGAAAGGTATTAATGATTTAATGAATAAAATTTTAAATCAATAATGTTTTGTCATATTCTTATTATTAGGTTTTTTCTAATTAAAAATATTTTTATTATCTTAAAAGTTTTTACCTTATATCTATATGATTAAAATAATTATTTCATAAAAAAACTTTTTCAATATTTATTATTATTTAATTTATCAATAATTTATTAATAAAATTACCAATAAATGGAAAGAAGTAATGATGAAAAATTATTTATTTTTCCTGTAAGTTTTAATATTTTTTCTTCTCTAAAAAAAAACTGAACTAATATTCGTTAATCAACAAATTGAACATGAATACAAATAAAAAAATTCAACTAAAATAATTTCATTTTTGATTTAATTTTGTAAAAAAAATAATTTATCTTCAAGAGAAGAATACATAAAATGTTAATTAAAACAATAAAATCTAAAATTAGGAAAAAATCAATTTAATATGAATTCAAAAAAAACAATTATAAATTTAAAAAAATAAAATATAGCAATGAAAAAGTTGATAAAACAATAGACTGATTCAATTAAAAGAACTTTATTAAATTATTATTAATTACATTAAAAAAAAAGGGCAAAAGTTCCAATAATTATAATGGGAGAAACAGGATGTGGAAAAACATCATTAATAAGGATAATATCTCAATTAAAATGAAATGATATGTTAACATTAAATATTCATACAGGAATATTAAATAAAGAAATAATTTAAGAGCATAAATTAATTGAAGATAGAACTAAAAATGAGACAAATAAAATTTGGGTGTTTCTTGATGAAATAAATACATGTAATTCTATTGGATTAATAAGTGAAATGATGTGTAAAGGAATAATTCAAGGAGAAAATTTAAAAGATAATGTAACTTTTATTGCAGCTTTTAATCCTTATAGAAGATATGAAAAAAAAATTGAACAAGTTGGGTTAATTTCTGATAAACAAAAAGTTAGAAGTTTAGTTTATTCTGTTATATTTTAAGATTAAATACATATTATCAAGATGGAAATACCTGATACATTTGAATATCTTAGGAATGTAATAGATAATAAAATAATAGATTATTCAAATGAAAAAAACAACGAAAATATAAGAAAAATATTAATGAACCTTTTTATATTCCACAAGAAAATAAAGATTTTTTTAAATGAAGAATTAAATTTAATTTTAACTAAGAAAGATTCAAAAAAACAAAAAAAATAAAAAAAGTTATATATCTATCTTTATAAAAATAAAATTCAAATTTATTATTTATAATAATTATCCTTTATTTTAAAATTGATAATAAATTTTAATAAATTCAATATTGTATTAAAATATATTTAACAATAATAATGTAATAATGGTTTAACTAAAATTAAAAGATGATAATTCTTTTTCATCCTTAGGAATATATGCAGTCCATTCACTTTTGAAATAAAGCCTTTCACTTTTTATTACACAAATGATATTGTCATCTTTTGCCTTTTTTTATGATGCAAGATATTCTTTAACTAGGATAAAATTTATCTCCATTTTTATTTCTTTTTTCTGCAAGATCGACAAATTCTTTTTGATATTCTTCTGGTAAATTTTTATAGTATTTTAATTAATGAGTCCAAGAAGAAATTGATGAAAAAAAATTCATAATCCAAATCACATCTGTGACACAATTCACTATGTCCGTCCCTTTTTCCAATAATTCTTTTGAATCAAATGACTGATTACTTGAAGTGTTTTGTCTATTTTTTGGAAAAATATATACTTTTTTATATATTAAATTTATTAAATTAATATAAAAAATCTAATTGATTATCAATCTTTAGATAATAGAGAAGTTTAAAAAGAAATAAATAAAATTTTGGGTTTAAATGTTCAAAATAGAGATAATTTAGTTAAAGTTGATCCAAATTATGTTTTCACAACAGATAATTTAAAAGAAATGATGAAAATACTTCTTTGATAATCTACTATTAATAAGAAAAAAAATTTATAAAAGACATATTGATAATCAAATTAAGAAAAAAAAGTTTAAAAGTTTAATTAAATTGATTTCATATAAAAATTTCATTCAAATTGAATACTATAAAAAAAATTATGATAAAATAAAAAGAATAATTAATTAAAAAGTATATAAAATATGGTCATTATTTTTTAATATCAAAATAGGATTTTATTTTGATTTTTATTCACATGTTTTTCTTTAATAATATAAAGTTTTCTCTTTTAGATTTAGTTTATTAGATTATAAATAATTATTGAATTTTTAAAAAAGAAATTTTATTTTTTTTTCTTATTATTTTATCAAAAAATAAAATAATATAAATAAAAAATTATTTAAGATTTTTGAGTTATTTTATATCCTGCAATAGAAATAACCAAATCATAATATTTACTATCATTATAAAAATGAGTAACTTGACCATCTGCAGTATTATCAACATACATCGCACTTCCATAATTTAAAGCAGCTCCAACTTTTTGCTGCAGTAAAACAGTAACAGAATATTTAAACATTTTTTTTAATTTATGCAATTCTCGATATAAATCATCTATTATTGTTCTTGTAAATTCTTTAAATTGAGTTACATTTAAATTTTTTTCTGCTTGACAATCTGCTTCAAGAACATCTAATATTACTTTTTTAATTAAATCTTCTTCAAAATCTCCATCTTCTCCCATTTTTGTATTTTATATTTTAAGTTATATAAAAATATTTTATTTTTTTTAAAATAAGAATTTATTTGAGGAAACTGTTATATGATAAAAATAAAAAATCATATATTAAAATGTCTGTTTATTATAATTTAAAAAAAGTAAAAGTTATTATTGAATATGAAGGAAAAACTAAATCTTCAGAAATTCCTCCTTATAAACCTATAAATTTTATTAAAGAAGTTTCTAGGGATTTATTTAAAAATAATATAGGTCCTGAAATAAAATTAAAATATAATAATAAAGATTTAACTCAATTTGAGGGAAATTTAATTGGAGACTTTTTTAAAAGAAAAAATATAATAAAAATTAAAATAGAAGATTCAAACAGTAAATTTCTAATAGAATCTTCAGATAAAAAAAAAAATAAATATAATAAATCAAATTTATTATGTTTATGTAATAGGGATTACATTGGAAATTATTGTAGAAATTGTAAAGAATTTATTTGTAATTCTTGTAGAGTAAATGAAATTCATTTAAAACATAAAATAACACAAATTGATATTGATAATTTAGTTGAAAGTGTTAAATTATATGCAATTACTTTACAAAGTGAAATCCCAATCAATTTAAATAAAACTCAAGAAAATAATGAGAAATTAGAAAAAAATACTAATATATATGATATTCAAACAAGACATACTATTATAAATGAAAAAATTGATAAAGTTTTAAATATTTATAATAACTATTTAGAACATTTAAATTGTGATAATGATCATATTGAAACTGTTATTAATGATTATAATTCACAAACATATAATATAACATTAGATCTAGAAGATTTAAATAAAGAATTAAATGAAAAATATATGAAACAAAAAAAACATATGAATGAAGATGAATTCAAAGAATATTTTCAAAAATTAAGTGAAAAAGAAGAAAATTTAAAAAATTTATCTTATAATATTATACCTTATGGAGTTCATGAAGATATTAAAGAAAGATTGAAATTTATGTGTGATAAAATTGAAGAAATTTTAGATTTTTCTTTAAATAATCAAAATCCTTTAGGAGTGAATAATGAAATCAATGATTTATATAATTATGTTATACAAAATCAAACTGAAGATGAGGAAGAAAAAGAAAAAGAAAAAGAAGAAACTAATAATAATGTTTATAATAATGAAGAAAATGAAATTGAAGATAATATTAATAATAATGAAGAAAATGAAAATAATAATAAAGAAGAAGGAGAAAATGAAGAAAAAGAAAGAGATGAAAATATTCAAATCAATGAAGATGATTTTAATGATAAAAAACAATTAAATGAAATCACAAATAAAAAATATTTGGAAGAACAGGAAAAAAAAAATTTAAGAGAAAATGGGATTTTAGATGTTAATCAAAATGAAGAAAATAATGGTAATATATATTTTGAAAATCAAGAAATAGAAGAAAAAAATAAACCCTCATAATATAAAAATAATTAGTAAATAAAATAATATATATTTTTACCATAAAAATAAATGTTATAAATATATTGCTATTATAGAATATAAAAAAAAGAATTTTTTAAAAAATATAAAATATTTGGTTTAATAAAAGAAAAATAACTTAATATTTTTTAAATAATAGAATTATTAAAAAATAATAAAAAAACAAAATTTTCAAAACTAAAAAATAAAAATAAAAAAAAAATTAATAAAAAGAAAAAAAACAATGGAATCTTTTAAAAAAGAAGAATCAAATGAAAGTATATATTCCTCATCTTCAAATAATCCAAATTTAAATTATTCTCATAATTTAAATTTAGATTTAAATTTAGATGAATCATCATGGTTAATTGAAGAAGAATTCTTCTTTTTTGAAGGTCATAATATAATAGGAAATAAATGGACTTTTTTAAGTCAATTATTTCCAGATAAAAATCCAAAACAAATGAAAAATCATTTTTACTCTTCTATTATTAAAACTCTGAGAAAAGTTTTAAGAAATAGATTTGAACTAAATTTAAAAGAAACTATTATTAGTTATTATTCTCTTATTTATGTTAAGAAATTATTTAAAAACTCACAATTTTTATTTTCAAAAAACAAAAAAAAAAAATCTGATTTGAATAAAAATGTAACTTTGAAAAAACTTATTTTAAATAATAATATTAATTTTGATATGATTAATAATTATCAAATTAAATTTGAAAATTCTATCAGAAATCAAATTAAAAAATTATACAATATTAATTTAGATTTATCAAATTTTAAAATCAATAATATTTTCAAAGGAATCATAAAATTTGAAATTTTATTAAAAGCTTATAAAACTTTTACTTTGAATAATTTATCTTATAATGATTCTATTAAGATTTGTGAATTTATTCAAAAAAATCTAAACTAAAAAGATTTTTTTATTATTATTAAGGTAAAGGTAAATACAAATAATATGTACTTAATTTAGTTTTTTTTTATTCTCTTTTTGAATTGTATAAAATGTTAATTTACATTGTACATAAGTAATTATTTATTTATTCTCTTGTGTTTTTATTAAGAAGATCATTTTTATTTGTAATCTATTTTTAAAAGATATTATTGATGATAATAAGAAATCTTTGAAAATATTTATATGGTAAAATGTTATAAATCCTATTATTTATTTATTAAAATAAAAAATCATTTTTTTTTAAGTATAAATATTTATAAATATAAATTTAAAAAATTATATAAATAAAAATCATAAATATCATGAATAGAATACCAGAATTAAAATCTTGGGGATTGGGGATTGGGGATTGGG
>JAEEGI010016002.1_pt1 | contig 15539 bp, 11 predicted proteins | sample 8958751 | NCBI WGS metagenome assembly JAEEGI01 (sample SAMN16246545, study PRJNA631951) | gut metagenome | biome: gut microbiome; feature: rumen; material: KS-attached | host: Bos | place: Iran: Karaj | collected 2018-10
TGGGCGTGATGATAGGCTCGGGGAAACGCTCGTTCTCGCGCATGCCATCGGGCAGTTTCCCGCCACACAGTTCGCGGCAGACGTTCTTATACTCGCGCCAGGCACTGCCAGTAAGATAACCGCGAATAATCATTTCCAGCGGGAATGGCTCGCAACGGCGGCCCACAGTAACCATCGGGTCGGGCGTGGCCAGTTTCCAGTTAGGCACGATATCGGCAGTAGCATCCAGGAACTTGGCAGCAATCTGGTTGAGCACCTGCCCCTTCGAGGGTATGCCCTTGGGCAGAATCACATCAAAGGCCGAAATGCGGTCGGTAGCCACCATCACCAGCAGGTCGTTGCCTAAAAAATACACGTCACGAACTTTGCCGTGATAAACTTTCTCTTGTCCTTCAAACTGAAAATCAGTACGAACCAATGTTTTTCCCATATTCTTGAATATTTAATGGATTGTTGTTTTTGAAATCATATGCAAATTTAGCAAACTTTGTTCACATAACCCCCGCTCACATTAAAAATCTACACATAAATCTAAATTCTTATGCATGACTGGTTCTCATGCCACCACAATAGCACTCCCTACTGAACAGAAACAAAGTGGCATAAAATTTTAGCATGAAACAACTTTATTAGTAACAACTCTGTTAGTAACAATTCTGTTAGTAACAACCCTATTAGTAACAACTTTATTAGTAATAAACTTGTTAGTTATAAACTTATTTCATATCTTTGCAACACAATTAATCAAAACATGCACTACTATTATGGCAACAGTTAATCCTTTTTTATTTGGCAAATCGGTCGTGGGCGACTATTTCACCGACCGGCATGAAGATGCCAAACGACTGAGTTCCAACCTCACACATGGAATAAATACCATCATCATTTCACCGCGTCGATGGGGGAAAACCTCATTAGTGAAAAAGGTCATATCTGAGTTTGACCATAGTAACATCAAGCCTATTTTCATAGATATTTTTCAGTGCAAATCGGAGTATGAATTCTATCATACCTTCGCCAACGCTGTCATCAAGCAGACTTCATCGAAGATTGACGAATGGGTTGAGATGGCAAAACAATTCTTGTCACGCATTTCACCCAAATTCTCGTTTGGTCCAGACCCGATGAATGATTTCACCTTCTTTTTTGACTGGAATCCCAAAGATGAGATTGATGCAGATATACTGGAATTACCCGAAAAAATTGCACAACGCAACAAGATTAAGATCGTGATCTGTCTTGATGAGTTCCAGCAAATAGCCGACTTCGCCCACCCGGAATCATTTCAAAAGAAGTTACGCTCGGTGTGGCAACACCAGCAAAATGTAACATATTGCATGTTTGGGAGCAAAAAGCACTTGATGGAAAACTTCTTCAACCATAAAAGCATGCCATTCTACAAATTTGGTGATATGATGTTCCTGAAAAAGATCCCCACCAATGAGTGGATATCGTTCATCAGTGACAAATTCACCGAAACTGGAAAAAAGATCTCCCCCAAACAAATAACAAGGATTTGTGATGTGACCGAGAACCAGTCTTCTTACGTACAACACTTGTCATGGATTGTGTGGTATAAATCAGGTAAGACCGTAACTGAAGAGGATATAGAACAGTCAATTGATGACTTGCTCGAGCAAAACAAAGTATTTTTCCAGCGCGAAGTTGAGCAACTCACCGAATTGCAGATGAATTTTCTCAGAGCCCTCGCCAACAATATAACCACTGGGTTCAGCAGCAAAGAGGTCATCAGAAAATATCGGCTCGAATCATCGGCCAATGTCAATGCTATAAAAAAAGCATTGATAAAGAAAGACATTATTGATGTTGACGGGCAGCGCATATCATTCAACGACGCACTATTTCGTCTTTGGATTCAGCGTCAGCAATTCTTTGATTAAAACCCTTGTTATGCAAGGAACTGACACAACAAAAGGGGCTAGCGCGAAAACGCCAGCCCCTGATGGTATATTTCAATTCTAACTAATGGATACCGAGAATGATGTTGATGAGGGCAGTGACATCGAGTACATTCACATTGGTATCGCCATTAATATCGGCCACTTCTGTATCGGTTTCTACAATTTTTAATATCATGTTGATGAGCAAGGTTACATCATTCACATCGACCTTGCCATCGCGGTTCACGTCACCCAGTTCGAAAGCGTTCGGGTCGAATCCCAGTTGCTGATCCATCCATGTAAGGCGGTTATGAATCCATGACTTGAGGTGACTCACCTCGTCGTTGTAGTTCTGGGCAATGTACTGGTTGGGCCACACATACTGTCCCCAGCGGGGCCATGCCTGGCTGTTGCGTGACTCGGCACCCTGTGCCGTGAGCATAGTAGCCATCGAGTCGATGGTAGCAATCAGGCGGTCTTCGCGGAAGTTGGTGCGGCGATACTGTGCCCAACGCGACTTGAGCAGATTGGTGTAATAGGGATCTTGGTTGAGCTTATACCACCAGAAAGGAATCAGCTGAGTGTCACCACTATTATAGAGCACGTTGTTGTTTTGCCAAACCCAAGTGTTGGTATACCAACCATAATAATAGTCAGAGTTACCGTAACCCAGGTTGAAGTCCCACAGCACCAGTCTGAAGCGTGGGTCAACGCTGTCGTTCCACTTATACATCTTGGTGCTCAAGCGATAGCCATCGACATTGTGCGCAAACTCCTGAGCCAGCTGATAGTCGACAAACGAGAGTTCATCGAGATATTGGCGATAGCCCTGATCGGGATCAGTAAAATTGCTGGCATTGAGTGCACCCTCCATCTGGTTAATGCGACCATGGATATAATTGAGTTGCTCCTCGGTCATTTCTTCATAGTCGGGCGACTTGTACTGGTAGTAAATATAACGGTTGTTATAGGGATAGCCACTGTTGCTAACGGGGTGGTAATTCGACACATAGGTCACCTCGTCGTTACGGTCCACCTCCACCATATAACCGCCAGTGAGCGCATCGCCTTCGGTTCCGGGGTCTTCCAGATTCAGGCGGTTCTTGCCCTTGCTCACCGTCTCGATCATGATGTACACACCATAGTAGGTGCCATCGAGAAACACTTCGCAATACTTGCCGTGAGGCGTAAAGCCCATCCAACGCCGCGACAGTTCGAAGGCGAGCAGGTCGCGCATCATGCTCTTGTCGCTGTAGGGTGCCAGCAAGGCCCAGTCGTTGTCCTTGGCCATGCCCATGATTTTCACTTTCACCTTCTTGCCGCCTTCCTCGAGGGGTTTGTCAAGCGGGCGGAACGAGTAGGGTTTCTTGTCGCTCATGGTAAACGACGAGTTGCCGCGATAACGCAAGGCAATATAGCCCTCGTAGTCAATGTTTTGGCCGGGATGTGCCACAGTGTCGGCATAATTGAGCTGGCCCTCGCCATTGTCGATGATCTTCATGCGGGCGGTGATACGGTTTTCGCGATCAATCTCTTGTCCATTCACTTCAATCCACACGATGGGCAGATTGGTTTGAGTGAGGTTCACATACTGGTTGTCGGGCGGATAATTCCACCACGAAGTGCTCCGTGGGTTGGCATTCTTCTTGACCTTTTGAGTCGCCATTTTACCGGGCTCGTTATGGTAATAGATGCCCAGGTCTTGAGCACTGGCTGCGCTGCTCATCATCAAGAGAGCCGCAGCTGCGATTAAAAAACTAAATTTTTTCATTATAGGCTGTATTTAAAAAAACATATATGTTAATAGAACACATTCTAGAATATAGCGTTTTGCATTGAGCAAAAAGGGATTACAGCGAGACTTCGCCACACAGGTCGCTGTTAAAGTAGCGCTTCACCGCATCGGGTTTCAGCCCCATACCGAAGAGGTACATCAGCTTGGTGATTGCCGCTTCACTGGTCATGTCATGGCCACTCACCACACCGGCCTTTGCCAGGCAGTTACCGGTCTCATAAAGTTCGTCGTGCACGCCACCATTGGGACACTGCGTCACATTCACGATGACCACGCCGCGGTCGGTTGCCTCGCGAATGAGCGAGGTGAACCAAGGTTCACTAGGGCTGTTTCCAGCTCCATAGGTCTTGAGCACGATACCCTTGATGTCGGGCGTGTTGAGCAGGTATTTGATCGTTGACGGGGTAATGCCGGGGTGCAATTCCAGGAACATCACATTGGGGTCGAGATTGTATCGCACCTTCAAGGGCCGCTTCGACGGCAAACGGTAGAGCATATCCTTAAAATACTTGATATCAAGTCCAATGCGAGCCAGTTCAGGATAATTATTACTCATGAAAGCATTGAAATTATTGGCACTCATCTTGGTGCTGCGGTTGCCACGCCACAAGTGGTTCTCGAAAAGGATGGCCACCTCCTGCACCATCGCCTCACCAGTGCGCTTGTCGACCTCGGCAGCCACCTGCAGGGCGGTGATGAGATTCTCATCGCCATCGGTGCGCACCTCGCCTATGGGCAACTGCGAACCCGTGATAATGACGGGCTTGCTCAGGTTCTCGAGCATGAAACTGAGTGCTGAGGCTGTAAATGCCATGGTATCGGTGCCATGCAGCACCACAAAACCGTCATAATCGTCATAGTTGTCTTCGATGGCTTTGGCGATGTCGGCCCAGTGCTGCGGGTTCATATTCGAACTGTCGATGGGAGGATCGAACTGTATGTTGTCGATGTTATACTCCAGTTTTTTCACGCGGGGAACATTCTCCATCAGGTGCGAGAAGTCGAAAGGCTGCAGCGCCTTGGTCTCAGGATTCTCGATCATACCTATGGTGCCACCGGTGTAGATGATGAGGATTTTTGGTTTATGGTCTTTCATTGCTATGTTGTTTATGGTTTTATCAAAGTGTTATGCTGCCTCCTTCTCAACGGGCTGTGGTGCAACCTCGGGCGCCTGTTGCGTTTCGGGCTTTTTCACCTCGGGCTTGGGCGCATCTTTTTGGGGTTCAGGTTTCTTGGTCTCGATTTTCTTGACTTCGGTTGTCCTAGCCGCCTTGTCACGCGTAACGATGCTGGTGTTGCACTTCACTGGCATGCCCGAAAGCGCCTGCTTGAAGAAGTTGAGATGCTTTTCGAGCGACTCCTCCCAGTATTTCCAGCTATGTTGCCCGGCACGAATGGTGAAATCGTGTGCAATGCCCTTGGCTTCGAGTGCTTGGTGCAGGGCCATGTTCACCTCAAAGAAGAAGTCGCGGTCGCCACAGTCAATGATGATGTTCTGCCCAGCTTTGAGCATCGGCACCAGACTTGCTACCGAGTGTGTGGCCCAAACGCCCCTTGACGAGGCATACTTGCCCAGTCGCTTGTCGATGTTCCAACTGTCGGGGAATTTGGTGATATCCACGCCACCACTCATACTGCCGCAATGCTTGAACACATCAGGGTGACGCCATGCCAGCCACAAGGCTCCGTGGCCGCCCATGCTCATGCCCGTGATGGCGCGCTTGTCGGCCTTGGCTATGGTGCGATAGTGAATGTCCATATACTCGATCAATTCTTTCGACACATAGGTCTCGAACTGCATCTTGGGGTCGATGGGCGAGTCGAAGTACCAGCTATCCTGTCCATCGGGGCACACAATGATCATGCCATATTGCGTGGCTTTCTGCTTCAAGTCAACATGATTGGACCATGCCATATAGTTGTCATCGGCGCCATGCAGCAGGTAAAGCACTGGGTAACGCTCTGCCCCACCCTTCAGGTACTGCTCGGGCACAAACACCATGTTGGTGATAGGTCGCCCCATCTTGGCACTTGGCACCTCGACTGTGTCTTGCTGCTGGGTTACCTGCACGAGGCTGTCGTTATTGACAGTTTCAACCTGCTGTGATGCGCTCACCGAGGACGAAGCGCTTGCCGGAGCCTCGCTGCCTGCTTGCTTGCGGCAACCTACCACGAGCAGCGCCACGAGCGTCAATGATATCAGCCACCTTTGTTTCATGGTTTCATGTGTTTATAACCTTTTTGAAATGCCTTTTCGAAGAACACCAATTGGAAGTCGAGCGAGTTCACCCAGTAGTTCCACGAATGCTTACCCGGCCTGATGATGAAATCGTGAGGTATCTGATGCGTGAGCAATGCCTGATGCAGGTCAAGGTTCACCTGATAGAAGAAATCGCTGTAACCATCGTCGATGATGATGTTCTGACCTGCTTTGAGTGTAGGCACCAGGTTGATAACAGCGTGGTTGGCCCAGCGTTTCTTGTTGGTCTCGTACTTGCCCAATCGCTTATCAAGTTTCCAACGATTAGGAAACTTGGTGATGTCGACTCCGCCACTCATGCTACCGCAAGAGCCAAATACATCGGGATGGCGGAAACCCAGCCACAGTCCACCGTGTCCGCCCATGCTCAGGCCCGTGATAGCGCGCATGTGGGGCGAATCGTAGGTGCGGTAGTGCTCGTCGATGTAGGCCACCAGTTCTTTTGACACATAAGTCTCAAACTGCATCTTGGGGTCGACGGGCGAGTCGAAGTACCAGCTGTCTTGACCGTCGGGGCACACGATAATCATGCTGTGCTTGGTGGCAAGGGCATCCAAGTTGGTCTTCTTTGACCAGTCACTATAACAGCCGTCGGCACCGTGCAACAGGTAGAGCACAGGGTAACGTCGCTCCTGGTCACCTGTCAGGTATTGTTCGGGCACTATCACCACATTCTTGATGTTGCGACCCATCTTGGCGCTCATCACCTTCACGGTATCGGCTTGTGCCACCTCCTCGGCAACCGAAGTGAGCACTTCGTCCTGCGCCTGAGTGCTCCATGCGCTTGCACACAACAAGGTCATGCACAGCACCAGTAGTTTCAAGTAGTCTTTCATTTTATATTGCATCATTTTATTGTTTTTATCTTTTGCTTTTAAAAAAATCTGTCATGAGCGAGGCACACTCCTCGGCCAGCACGCCACCCTCTACCACCGTCTTCTTATGGAAGGGTTTCTCACAATAAGTGTGATAGCCACGTTTGGGGTCATCGCACCCATACACCACCCGCGCTATCTGGCTCCAGCCCAGCGCACCGGCGCACATCAGACAAGGTTCCACCGTCACATAGAGGGTGCAATCAGTCAGATACTTGCCGCCCAAGTAGGATGCCGCCGCCGTAATGGCCTGCATCTCGGCATGTGCCGTGACATCGGTAAGCGTCTGCGTCAGGTTGTGTCCGCGCGCTATGATTCGCCCATGGCTCACAATCACTGCACCGATGGGCACCTCATCGCGTTCGAGCGCCTTGTGGGCCTCGTCGAGCGCCTGCCGCATATATTTCTCGTCATCAACGGTTATCATAAGAACACTTTTTTCACATAGTTACCCACTCGCACAATGTAGACTCGGTTACGCGGCAAGTCGGGGATATCCCCTTTCACCGACGGACGCTGATAATACAGGTTACCATAGATGTCATACACCTCGGTCCAAGTGCCATAGTTGTCACCCTTGATATAGATAACCCCATTATAGGCATATACCATAGGGTCGGTCCAGTGCTGCGTCAGGTCTTCAACCGGTGCAGTCTGTGGCGACAGGGCGGTATATTCCACCGGATCATCGTCAGAACCCATGAGCACGGTGGGCACTATCTCATATTGTTCGCGATAAGTAGGCATATTGAAATAGTAGTCGCTGGCAGCTGTAACGGCCAAGAGGTCACCGAAACCGTCATAAATTTTGTAGGCCACATGATTGCCCAGTCCCACACGCAGCCACGAATCGGCAAAGTCTTCGCTCTCCAACAACATGGGCACCGAGAAGTCTTCGTTCAAGTACACGGCAAAAGCATTGGGATCGCCCCAGGTATCATCAGACTCATAGAGGTCACGGGCATCGGCATCGGGCACTACCAGGTCTACATTCCAGATGCCGGTCATGCTCACATCGCCAGTCACTGCAGGAGGTTCGGCGGCAGCACAATACACCTCATAGAGGTTGAAGCAACCGTCGAAAGCACTCGCGTCGATTTCCTTCATTGTCGAGGGCAATATTACCGTGTGCAACTGTATGCACCAGTCAAAGGCACTCTCGCCCACACGTTCCACTCCCTCAGGCAGCACCACATCGGTCACAGCTGTGCCAGCCAACGCCCATGGAGCCAATTCGGTGAAATGCAGGGGTAATGTAATGTCGGTGAGTTCCTCGTCAAGAGCAAAAGCCGCCACACCGATGCGCTTCACCGTGTTGGGTAACTGGATGCGAGTAGCATGACTCAACCAAAAAGCGCTGTCGCCTATCGCCACCACCTCATAGTTCTCGCCCTCATAGTACACCCTCTCTGGAATGATGTAGACGCCCTCATAGTCGGGAACATCCATTCCCCACACGGGCGCGACCTCGACTTGCGGCATTGGCGCATCGTCGAGCGTCTGATAGCAGAGCCCTCCACTATAAAACACATCGGCATGGGTCACCAAAGCCACTGCGAAAATTGATATGATTGATAATATCTTCTTACACATAATTACTCCCTGTAATAAACACGTTTCACACGAGGTGATATGCTCGTGAGTATCTCATAAGGTATGGTTCCACGAGCCTCGCTCAGTTTCTCGACAGGCACATTATGCCCGAAAATTTCCACGCGGTCGCCCAGTGCACACGGGACATCGGTCACATCTATCATCACCGCATCCATGCACACAGTGCCTACTGTGGGGCACAAGTAGCCATTGAGCCACACACTGATGTTGCCGTTACCGAAGTGTCGGTCGAAGCCGTCGGCATAGCCTATGGTGAGCGTAGCAATGCGGGAGTCGCGTGTGAGCACACCTCGGCGGCCATAACCCACGGTAGCGCCTGCGGGCAAATCCCTGATGGCAATCACCACCGAGCGCAGCGTAGCCACTGGTTGCAGTGCGTCTTCACGTCCATCGAATACGGTCTTCACACCGTAGAGCCCGATGCCTATTCGTACCATATCGAGTTGATACTCGGAGAATCGAACGATGCCACTCGTGTTCAACACATGACGCAATATCTTGTGGTCGAATGCCTCCTGCAACAGTTCGGCACACTCGCTGTAATAGCGGAACTGCTCATGGGTGTACTCATCCTCTTCAGGCACATCGGCCACACACAGGTGCGTGAACACCGAAGCAGGGCGTATCACCGTCTGCCCCTGAAGCAATTCTATCAGTTCAGACATCTGCTCTCTCCTGAAGCCCAAGCGGTGCATGCCGCTGTCGATCTTGATGTGAACAGGGTGATTCTTCGCGCCATATTTTGCCCCCTCCTTGATGAGTTCACGGCACTCCTCAAGTCCGTAAACTTCAGGTTCAAGTCTGAATGTGAACATCGACTTGTAGTTTACCACCGAGGGGTTGAGCACGATGATGGGCATAGTGATGCCTGCCTTGCGCAGGTCCACGCCCTCGTCTTGCACAGCCACGGCCAGATAGTCGGCACCGCGATCTTGCAACGTCTTGGCAATCTCGTAGGAACCCGTACCATAGCCCGAAGCCTTCACCATGCCCACCGTCTTGGTCGTGGGTTTGATAAGCGACTTGAAGAACTTAAAGTTGTGAGCCAGCGCACTCAGGTCTACCTCCTCCACAGTCATGTGCTGTTTAGCTTCGAGCATGTCCAGTATCTGATCGAAGTGGAACATAGGCGAGCCTTTTACCAATATGGTCTCATCCTCAAAATCGCCTTGCGACATGTGCTCGAGGAAGTCTTCGGTCGAAGCGAAGAAGCGTGTTTCCATGCCAGTGAAATAGCGACTGAATGCCATCATCTGTTCTCCGATGCCAAAGAAACGGTCGATGTGCTTGCTGCGTAGCCACTCGCTTACCCTGATGTAGAGTTCCTCGGCACTGAACGACTCTTGTGTGAGGTCGCTTAATATCACCGTGCGGGTCTGATGCACCGACCGACGCGCCATGAAGTCGATGGCTGGCGTGAGTGAGTTGTAGTCGCTGGGATAGCCGTCGGCTATCACCGTACAGTTGTTGATACCTTCAATCACGTTGATGCGAGTGCCCACTGGAGTGAGTCGTGCCATACGTTCCTTAATCACCTCAGGATCGACCTGAAGATAGAGCAGGATAGCGAGGCAGGTAATCACATTCTCCAGATCACGATAGCCAGTAAACGACACTTCGATGCTGTGATGTTCGCCATTGTATTCATAATCAATCTGGCTCTTCTCATCGTGGCGAGTGATGTTGCTCACATAAAGTTCGTGCGAGGGGGTATGCTGCGACCATGCCACCTCCTGAGCCACCTCCACATCGAGTAACGGTTGTATGGCCTGAGTCACCAGAGGATCATCGGCACAATAGACGATGCACTCGCAGTTATAGAGGATTTTCGCCTTCTCCTGTGCCTTTTGGCGCATCGACGAGAATCCCTCGTTATGCTCGGTACCTATGTTGGTAATCACACCAATCGTGGGGCGTATCATCGCCTGCAAGTTGGCCATCTCGCCCGTGGTAGATATACCTGCCTCGATGATGGCCAGCGTGGTGCTCTCGTCGATGTCCCACAGCGAAAGCGGCACGCCTATCTGCGAGTTATAGCTGCGAGGCGAACGCATCACATGGTAATCGTCCTTGAGCAGTTCATAAAGCCATTCCTTCACCGTGGTCTTGCCGCGGCTGCCGGTCATGCCTATCACCGGAATCCTGAAACGGCGGCGATGATACATGGCAATGTTCTGCAACGCCTCGAGCGTGTTAGGAACAACCAACAGGTTGGCATCGCGCAAGTGTCCCAGACCTTCTTCACTCTCGACCACAAAATTGCGAACGCCCTGTGCATAAAGCGGCAGCACATAGCGATGGCCATCGTTGTTCTGTGTGCGAAGGGCAAAGAAGAGGGTCTCACGCGGGTCGCCCAGCGAACGCGAATCGGTGAGCAGATAACTCACCATCGCCTTCTTGTTGGCGAGGCGCCCTGGCGCGATGTCCAGTATCTGGGCTATTTCTTTAATTGAATATTTCATATGTCAGAGAGCATATTTTTTATTTCTTTCACTTCAGCGATATAGGGATATTCGTTTACCAAATTGCGCACCACCGCCAACGTGTCGTCGTGGAAACGCGACACCACATCGCGGTTACCGCTCATGGGTCGGTGCTGGAGGCGTTTCATCACGCGCTCGCAACGCGCAATGGCCTGTATCGACGGGTCGTCGAAATAGGTGGCACGAAATGCCTGCCAAATGTATTCCACTGCCACCTCTGAGGGATGCACCATGTCGGTGGAATAGAAGCGGTAATCGCGCAGGTCATCCATCATGATTTCAAAAGAAGGGAAATATCCAGTGAATTCAGGATACTCATGAATCACCTTGTCAACTGCCACACGCAGCACCGCCTTGCTCAGCGAATTTAGTTCCAGACCGTCGGCAATATGACGGATGGGACTCACCGTGAACAAGATGTACAAACCTGGGTTGAACGAGCGCAACTGCTCCACCATGCCTTCGAGAGCGCTGGTTATCTCATCTACACTCGCCATTTCACGGGTGAACTTATGCTGTGGCACCTTATGGCAGTTGTTCACCACCTCGCCTGTGGCAGCAAGGCGATAAACAATGGCTGTGCCCAGTGTCACGACGAGCGTGTTGCTGCGCTGCAAGTGGTCGTGCCCCTGCATGATGCGCTCGTTCATGCGCTCAAGCGTGGCACCCTTGTCGGGCAATGAGTAACGTGAGTGAAAATTGAAGCTGTTCCACACGCCTCCGCCCTGGAACAGGTCCATGCCCCGCTCGGGAACGGCATCCACAAGCCGCTGCACGCAACTGGCCATGCTCAGGGGGTTATAGATGGTGCCGAAGGGGTTGATTTCCACATTCATCATTGCCCCACGCAACTTGGCACCGATGTTCTCGGTAAAGCACGAGCCCAGCATGGTCATCACATCGCTGTGGTGCATGATGCCCAGATTCTCGGGAGTCCTTATGGCGGTTCTGAATTCCATTGTAATCGTCTATTATCGCTTTTAACTAGCAAATATAGATATAATTCTTGAATTAGTTATAATGTATTCTAATTATTTTAAAATATAAAAAAAGAGACTACCCAGTGTTGAGCAGCCTCTTGCTATCTTGTGCAGGTGCATCACCTATTTCAAGCGGTTGTCCCACCAGGCGCGCATCTCTTTGTTTTTCAGTTTTTTCACCTGCTGTTTGAGCCATGATGCAAAGTCGGCATCACTGTCAAGGTTGTCGCTTAATGCCGTAGAACAGTGAACCTTGCCGTGGTTCTCGTGGAACCATTCAAGCCACTGCTGGGGATTGCGGTACATGAGTCGCTCCAGCCACAGCGTGGTGTGATTCTTCAAATTCTGGAATGTGGTTTTCATTTTTTCATTGTCATCCCTGGCAAGCATAGCATTTGCTATGGCGTAGGCTTCTTCAATGGCTTGAGACTCATTTCCAACACTTAGCGGACGGCAATACATTGTGATAAAACTCGTGAAATCAGTATTAATCGTTTTACATTCGTCGCTCTCAAGTCGAGTAATTCTCTCTTTTTCGCCAGGCAAGTGGATTCTATGTTTTGTGATAGTCATGGAATACCAAAGCGATTTTTGCATGGTCATCTTCCCTTTATTATCAACCGTGTACGGCAAGGTCCACTTACCTTCTTCGGTTTGCCTAAAACTATCGGGAAAATCTATCACAGTTTGGTAGCTGCGTGTCACCACAAACCCGGTGTCGGTGCGTTCTACTGTAGCATAGCGATCCCAAATCCGATAGTCACAGTTTGAGTACTTAAAGGGCGCACTCAGGCAAGAAACATCGCCCTCGACCACCGCCAAAACTGCATCGATGATGCCTTCATCGTGCTCATAGGTAGCCACATAGCGTTCCTGGGCTCGTTTGGTGTTCAGGTACTCAACCTTGAGCAAGACCATCACATAGTTTGGGTTATTATCCAACACTTTAGCCTCGAGCCTCACCTCGCCCCGGTCGAAGTAGGGATAGCACACCACACCTTGCATGAGTTTGGGCAACGATTCTTTGGTCAATACCAATTTGCCTTTCATGCCCTCCAGGTTCATGCCATTGATTTTATAATGCTCCACAGGAGGTCGAACTTGAGCGCTGGCCATTAGTGTCATGAAAGCCGCCATAAAAAATAAAGTTAGTTTTTTCATATTATTGGGTTTTAGTTGTTTATTATCATTGGTTTCATCAGTTCAGCAGACCGTAATGGTTTGATTCCATTTGGCCTTGATGGTTTAATCACAAATGGATAATATGGCTTGCCATTTCTGCAAATTTAATGCATTCTCCTCACTCTTGCAATTAATTATCTCACATTTCCACTCGCGACATGCATTTTTTGCAGCAACAGATCACCCTCACAAGTATTTTCATGATTTCTTTGAACCACATGCATTTTTTTCGTAATTTTGTAACGATTTAAAACAAATCAACTATGCCCAACAACAGTAGAGAGAAGAAACTGGAAGCCTTCGGGCGGCTGCTCGATGTGATGGACACACTGCGCGAGCGTTGCCCCTGGGACTCGGTGCAGACCAACGAGAGCCTGCGCCCAAACACCATAGAGGAAACGATGGAACTCGCCGAGGCCATCATTGCCGACGATAACGCCAACATACGCAAGGAACTGGGCGATGTGCTGCTGCACATCGTGTTCTACGCCAAGATTGGCGACGAGAAAGGACTCTTCGACATTGCCGATGTGTGCAACGCCATCAGCGACAAACTCATCTTCCGCCACCCCCACATCTACGGCAACGAACACTACGAGACAGCCCGCGATGTGCTCGACCACTGGGAACTCATCAAGATGAAGGAGAAGGACGGCAACAAGACCGTGCTGGGCGGCGTGCCAGCCACCCTACCCTCGCTCATCAAGGCCGAGCGCGTGCAGGAGAAGGCCGCCAATGTGGGCTTCGACTGGGAACACCGCGAAGATGTGTGGACTAAGGTGAAGGAAGAAGTGAACGAGGTGGAACGCGAACTCGCCTCAGGCCACGAAGCCGACCGCGAAAAGGAATTTGGCGACCTGCTCTTCGCCATCGTGAATGCCGCCAGGCTCTATGGAGTGCGGCCCGACAACGCACTCGAGCGCACCAACCTGAAGTTTATTGCACGCTTTAACTACATAGAACAAGAAGCCAAGAAGCAAGGCCGCCGGCTGGGCGAGATGACACTCGCCGAGATGGACGCCCTGTGGGACGAGGCAAAGAAACTGAAACTGGGCGAATGAAACTGTGTGTAACCGAGAAACCGAGTGTGGCGCGCGACATTGCCGCGCTGCTGGGTGCCAACGACAGGCACGATGGTTACTACGAGGGTAACGGCTACTATGTGAGCTGGACCTTCGGCCACTTGTGCGAACTCAAGGAGCCGCACGACTACACTGACTTGTGGAAGCGGTGGAGCCTGGGAGCGTTACCCATGATTCCGCAGCGATTCGGTATCAAGGTGAAGGAAGATGACGGCATCAAGAAACAGTTTCATGTGATAGAGACATTGATCAAAAGCGCCGACGAGGTCATCAACTGCGGCGATGCCGGCCAGGAGGGCGAACTCATTCAGCGATGGGTGTACCAGAAAGCGGGATGCAACATCCCAGTGAAGCGTCTGTGGATTTCATCGCTTACCGAGGAAAGCATCCGCGAGGGTTTCAACAACCTGAAAACAGCCGACGAGTTCAACAACCTCTATTTCGCCGGCCTTTCACGTGCTATTGGTGACTGGATACTGGGCATGAATGCCACCAGGCTCTATTCGCTCAAGTATTCCCGTCCAGGTCAAGTGCTCTCGATAGGCCGCGTGCAGACCCCCACCCTAGCGCTCATCGTCAACCGCCAGCGCGAAATCGAGAACTTCGTGCCCGAGGACTACTGGGAAATCAAGACCCTATACCGCAACACCACTTTCAACTCCACGCGCGGCCGGTACAAGACCCAAGGTGAGGCCAGTGAGGTTATAGAGAACATCAAGGCCTACCCGCTCACAGTCACCTCTATCGAGACCAAGAAAGGCAAGGAGGCGCCGCCACGCCTGTTCGACCTCACCAGCCTGCAAGTAGAGTGCAACAAGAAATTCAGTTTCAGTGCCGACACCTCGCTGCAACTCGTACAGTCGCTCTACGAGAAGAAAGTCACCACCTATCCGCGCGTCGACACCACCTACCTGAGCGACGACATCTACCCCAAGGTGCCTGGCATCTTGCAGGCCATGGTGCCCTATGCCAGCCTCACCGCGCCCCTACTCGCCGCCAAGCTGCCCAAGAGCAAGAAGGTGTTCGACAACAGCAAGGTCACCGACCACCATGCCATCATCCCCACCAACGTGGATCCGCGCAAGGCGCCCCTCAGTCCTGAAGAGAAACGCGTCTACGACCTCATTGCCAAGCGTTTTATAGCCGCCTTCTACCCCGACTGCGAATTCCTGACCACCACCGTCATGGCAGACATCAACGGCTTTGAATTCAAGGCCACTGGCAAGCAGATAACCAAAGAGGGCTGGCGAAGCATCTACAGCAAAGACGCGCAGACCGACGAGAACAACGACGAGGGCGACAACAATGCCATGCCGCAGTTCACCCAGGGCGAGAGCGGACCGCACGAACCCTCGCTGCTCAAGAAG
>JAEEGI010016004.1_pt1 | contig 15536 bp, 11 predicted proteins | sample 8958751 | NCBI WGS metagenome assembly JAEEGI01 (sample SAMN16246545, study PRJNA631951) | gut metagenome | biome: gut microbiome; feature: rumen; material: KS-attached | host: Bos | place: Iran: Karaj | collected 2018-10
CGCTGCAAGCTGTGGAAATCAGCAATGCTATGGCGGCTGTGATGATACTTTTGATATTCATTTTAAATATACTTTTGAATTTGGGTGCAAAGTTACGACGATTTTCCGATACTTTGGTTTCACAAATTACTTCACGATTTTCACTTTTTGCCGAAAACGTTCTTTTATATACAAAATAATGTGTAATTTCGCAGCCATGAAGGCAGATTTTCTATATTCCACAGACTTCTACGGGATGAATACCCGAGAGTTGAGCCACACCTGCATGCACCTGCTTTGCTTGGCAGGGGAGGCAAGTTTTGTGTTCAACGAGCATTGCTACCACATTATCAAAAACGACTTGGTTGTGATACCGATGCCTGATCGTATCAGCAACCTGGCGGCTCATGCAGACTTGCAGGTGGAGTGGTTTGCTGCCGATTACAAGTTCCTGCAGAACCTGCTGCCGTCGAACAACTACAGCATCGGTGGCAGTATCTCGCTGAACCAAGACCCCGTCATCAAACTCTCAGATGAACAAGCACGACATCTGCTAGATGACTTCCATCGTCTTCGTGACCGCAAGGACGAGCGCCATTTGCAGTTCTATCGCGAACTGATGGGCAGCCTCTGCCTGACGATGATGTACGACATCTTCGAGGCCCATGCCCAACGAGAATCCACAGATACCCATACCGACCGCACAGCCTACATCGTGAAACAGCTGATGACATTACTTTCCACCGGCATCAGCCGAACAGAACGTGATGTGAACTACTATGCAGAGCGACTAAACGTATCGCCAAAGTATCTCTCCGCTACCATCAAACGTGTGACAGGACACAGTGTCACCTCCTACATCGACCGCCATACCATACCTATATTAAAAGACTATCTGAATGACGAACGCCTGTCACTCACCCAGATAGCCGACTTGATGAACTTCACGTCGCTCTCTTACTTCAGCCGTTACTGCACCAAGCATCTCGGCCAGTCACCCAGCGATTACCGTATGAGTCTTCAACCGAAATAAAGTGAAATCTAATTTGTTGACAGTTCATATAGCACATCTGTTATCGTATTATCCTTTGATACAACTGTATTAGCCTCTTGCCGAGATTCGTAATCTTTATCTGAACCTTGGTTGGATGCGGTACGTCATCATGCATAGACATAAGTACTTTTGCTATTACCTGTTCAACATTTAAAAAAGGGACCTGCTCAACGGACAGGTCCCTTTTCATTATGTAAGAGTGATAATTACTCTTCGACTGCTGCCTGGGCGGCGGCTAACGGGAACTGATTATCAGCACATTACGGAGAATCTGGGAAACATTTGGGAAACATTATGAGCATGAACTGCACATTCTGCACCCGATTTCCTCAAAATATCCAACCATTTTTGCCACTTCGACTATTTTTCGATATCTTAATTGTTAAACACTATTGTTAGAACACTGATTGCATTACGACTTTTCAGCACGTTCTGCAAATTTTGCTTACAAAATTAATAATTTCTCATGACTTCAAGGTTGTTTTGCACGTTTTTCTTGCAGAACGTGTCTATTTTTAATAAAAATTAAGGTGGAAACGACAACCAGTTACCATTTTTTTGTTTCGATTAAAAGAAAAATGGATGGGTTTCAATGCCAGAGGTTTAGGTTTAAGTTTAGATGTTCTTATATATAATAAGGTGTAGTAAACCAGAATCAGACGACTATAGGTTTAATCTTCAAGTTTTATGATTGCATGTTTATATACATGGTTAAATGTAAACCTAAACTTTACCAAATGAAACGGCTTGATGTTTCCCAAAAATCACATTTTTCTTTTTACTGAACATGAACCAATTTATACTCTCCCCTTCTCAATCCCCATCTCCTTTAACAGAGTTATCAGTTTATGAAGTCGCAGACAAATTGCTCTTGGGCATTTTGCAGCATCTCCACACTCACCGACTCATGCTGTTGGGTATGTTTGTACTTTATGGTTGGGGTATTGAGCATCATGATGGAGAATATCAAGTAAACAAAAATAGGGCTGCGCCAACAATGTGACGCTACCCATATTATGAATAATGAAATAAAGTGGCTTACTACTTTTTCACCCAATCCTCAAAATCTTTCCTTGATGTACGATTCAGAAGTTTGCCTTCTTTCCAGTTAATGTTAGGATAAGTGGCTTTCAAGTCTTCGCATGCTTTCTTGATACTGCTGCCGCCAGAGGTAGCGAAGGGGGTGACGGTCTTGACCTGGAAGTCATAAGCCTCCATAAAGGTGTTGATAATTGTCGGGCACGTGTACCACCAGATTGGAAAGCCTGCATAGACGATGTCATAGTCCTTCATGTCTGTAATCTTGCCTGTAATAGCAGGACGGGATTTCTTATCCTGCATCTCCACGCTACTGTGTCTCTGCTTGTTGCGCCAGTCAAGGTCAGCATCAGTGTAAGGTGTGTGCCGGCTTGATTTCATGCAGGTCGGCACCTGCCACCTCTGCCAGTTGCAGGAGATTCGACTCTGTGCTTTTGATGCCTGTTTGCTCTGCGAGATTAACAAGTGTACACTGCTGCGAGCCGAGTCCGACTTGTTCGGCATACTCCACGGTATGCGTGCCATGCAGGCTCTCAATTCGCTGGATTAGCGTTGAGTCATCGTCGCCGGCTACTGACTGGTGGTTGAACACAAGGTCGAGGCAAGCTTTGTCAAGGGCTACGGGGTCAAGTGAGGCAAGGATGCCGACGTCCATCATCTTGGGCGAAGCAGGATTGCAGTCGCAGTCGCAGTCAACGGAGAGGTTGTTCATCACGTTGATATAGACGATGTCACGCCCTTCCTGTTTGAAGTAGTTGTGGGCGGCCTGCGCCGGGCGCTGCGAGAGTTTGGCACCCACGATGGTGATGACGCTCGATAGTGCGTCGCTCAGGTTGTTGACGGCATCCATCACGATGGCTACGCTGCTGGCCAAAATACCTACAGCAGTTTTGAATCCCGCAACTATACGTTGGCTATAATACCATCCAACTGGTACGGATGATTTCCTGACTTCTGTCCATAAATAAAAAGTTAATAATTTGTCGGCAAAGCACAAGGGCTGTTCAAACTTCTATAAGTAAGTCTTTGCTTCACTTCGCTTGGAGATATAGATGTACGTACAAAGCACTTAGTGGGTACACCTGGCAACAGATCGAAATAGTTGTTGCTGAGCCAGCAGTCTTCAGCACCGTCGATGGAGAGGGCAAGGGCGCGAACAAACTTGTCTGCCTTGAGGGTAATCAGACAACCGCCTTCTGCTGCCTCAACACTCACCTCGGGCTTTACAGGCATCAGCCTCAAGTCTTTCTGCAGGCAGAGGAAACAATTTGCCTGATAGCTCACACCTGAAGATGCTGTAAGCTCCATGCTGACCACCACATCCTCACGCTGTCGGCCTTTCAACAATTCTGCTAAAGGTTGCTCAAGAATCAAAGTGGATGTGTTGGCAGGAATGCTGACAGTCTTGGTAAGCGAGTTTACCGTTTGTCCGCCGAGGGAATAGACGGTCAACGTCAACTTGCCCTGCTGCTTACGTAACAGGTCGCTGACGGCATAGACGAGCAAGCTGTCACCTTCAGCGATGGCCGAGCATATCAAAGGCTCAAATGCGTGGCGCACCATATAGTGTGCTGCCTTCCAACGCCCATAGTAGTCGCGGGTGGCCCATGATGCAACAGGCCAACAGTCGTTATGCTGCCACAGTAGCGACCCCATGCAATGGGGCATGTTGCGGCGATGAGCCTCGATGGCTGTACGCATCGCATCACCCTGCAGCAACTGTGAGGCATACAGAAACTGGCGAAAATCCTTTGTTTCACCATATTCGCTGTTGACATACCACTCAATCACCTTATTGGCCTCCACACCGCCACGCTGATGCCACATCATCAGCGGACTGCTGATATCATGTGTCGTGGTGTCAGGTGCATAGCGGAGCACCGTGCCATATTCCGGGAACGACTGCATGCCATATTCGCTGAAGAAGTGGGCCTTCTCCTGGTTATAGCTGCTCACAGGCATACGGCGATGGCCCACACCGTAGAAATGGCGGTCGCCATTGATGCCGTCGCTGCCGCGACCTCTGACAGAGAAGGGTGAACCGATGGTGTAGATGTCGTCTGGAATCTGCTGGTTTGCAATCTCTTGCAGTACATCGTAATAGAGATGCTCCTGTTGTGATTCTACCAATCGGGCTCCCTCGGGATTGCTATTCTCCATCTTGGCCTTCCATCCCCAGTTGTACCATGCATCCGTACACTCATTCCCGCCGCACCATATTACAATACTTGGGTGATTACGCAGACGACGCACATTGTCGATAGCTTCTAGGCGCACACTCTCTAACCATTCGCCCTCAGCAGGATAGGTGCTACAGGCAAACATGAAGTCCTGCCACACCATCAGTCCCATCTTGTCGCAGAGGTCATAGAACAAGTCATCCTCATAGATGCCTCCGCCCCACACGCGAATCATGTTCATATTGGCCAATACGGCATCCTGTAGTGTCTGGCGATGGCGCTCAGGTGTGACGTTCGTCAGGAAATTATCCTGTGGGATATAATTGGTGCCTTTGGCAAACACGGGTACACCGTTGAGCACAAAAAAGAACTGACGGTTGCCGTCTGCATCAGGATCCATCACTAATTTTACAGAGCGCAAACCTATGCGCTTATCATGCTGAGAAAGCAGTCTGCCGCCAGCAGTGACCTTTGTAGTGAACGTATATAACTCAGGCTTCCCTAAGCCGTTGCACCACCAGAGCCTTGGGTCCTTGATGAAGAATTCCACAGGAATCGTATTGATGCCTTTGTGCAGCGAGCACTTCCTGGTAGCCACTGTGTGCCCGTTGTTCTTATCGGTGATGGTAATAACAACTTTCTCAATATCCTCATCGGCTTCCACTTCCACGACATCAGTGAGTTGCGCCTTCTTGGCAGTCACTTCTCTCTGACGCAGATGAATGTCGGTAATCCTTGCCTTGCTCCACGACTCCAGATATACACTACGCCAGATGCCGGAGGTAACTAGTCGCGGGCCCCAGTCCCAGCCATAGTGATAGCCGGCCTTACGGGCAAACACACTGAGCTTACGATCCAACAGCCCACCATTCTCTGACTGGTCGTTGGCGGCCTGGTATAGGTAAGGATGCTTCGCCCATTTAGGCAGATCTACCTTGACGGGAGAATGGAAATAGACGCGCAGCACATTTTCGCCCGCTTTGACCTGGGGCTTGACGCTGATGCGCCAACGGCGGAACATATTATCAGCTTCTAATATCTTGGAGCCATTCAAGAACACATCAGCGTAAGTGTCCAGTCCGTCGAAGCATAGGTCGATGTGCTCGTCGGCAAGAATAGTCTCATCAGCATGGAATGTTGTCTCATAAACCCAGTCCTCCTTATCGACCCATTGCACTTTCCGTTCGTTCAACCCGATATAAGGGTCGTCGATGAGTCCCTGACGCAGCAAGTCTGTATGCACCACGCCGGGTACCTGAGCAGGATAGCGGTTTGGGAAACGTGCCTCACCGAATGTCCATCCCTCATGCAGATACTGTCGTTTCTGAGCGGACAACTGCATGACTGATGCGAACAACAGCATGATGACGATAGCAAAAAAGTTCCTTTTCTTCATGAGTTCTTATTTGGAGGAGTGAATCAATACTTCTTGTAATACGACACCAGGGTCAAGGAGATAGATACGTAGCCGCTGATGACCAGTCACTGTGACGGGAATGCTGCGCGAAGCATAGCCGCGAAGCACATTCCATCGCCACTCTGCTGTGAAGTCGTTGGCGTGGATAGAGAAGATAGCAGGAGCCGAATCGCCTAACTGTACGGCATAGCGGATATCCCTGCCGTCATACACATGCAGCGTAGGCAGTGTGCGGATCTCTATGGTGGTATCGCCTGTCTGCAAGTCGAGCTCATATTCTGTGTATGGAGCTGCCTTTATGTTCTCTCGTTGATACGACGGTGTGTCGAACGGCTGAACGAGTACACCATCCGTATAGCCTAAGCCTTCTATGCGCTGGATACCTCCTTGTCTGTTCTGATAATGTGAAGCTGGAATTCGCAGACGGGGTTCCTTGACGAATGGTGGATAGAGACCGAGGAAAATTTGGTCGATGCGGGCATCGGCCTTCAGATCGGTGATACAAAGATGATTCTCGCCCTTCTTGAGGTGTACCGTTCCTACGCGGCTCCACATCGGTCCGACGTAGGGTGCATGCCATACATTATTAATAGGTGTAGCCGATGCCACGAAACTGTCTTTCTCTGTCTTTACCTGGCAGAACTCGTTGTCCTTGGCTTCCTTCGAGAAATTGCGGATGGGTGTCAGTGCCTCTATCCATATAGGTATCTCGGCATCGGCATCACTATTAATGATGGTACCCTTGCTTGATAAAGATTCACTGACAGAGAGGAAACGGGCCTGAGGACTGTTTTTTACCAGCATTATCAGTTTGGGTGTCGCCACAGGCTGCTCTATCTTATCAGAGCGGAACCAATGGTAGGGTTGCCAGTTGAAGAATTGTTGCCATTTCCCATCAAGGACATCCTCATTGTAATGACGCGTCAACTCATTGAGACTATCGAACATCTGCTTCACTCTGTTGGCATCTGCCATCGCTCCGATGCTATCGCCAGCCGTTGCCCTTACCATACTGCGACGCGCCAAGAGCTGATACTCGTTGATCATCGCCGCCCCACAGACGGGATAGCTGACGAGTTCGAAGTAGGCATCTTTTAGCGATTCTGGGATGCGTGAGGCCAGTTCGGTAACATGTGCCTTCAGGGCCCGCCACTCCGCAATGCGCTGTTCTATCTGCTCTGCACTGTAGTTGACGAACCACACGTGAGCATCTTTGCCAGCTGCCTGCAAGCGATAATAGCCAGCCTGAATGTCGGCTATCTCCTGCGCTACCTCGTTGCCGAAGGTTCTTGCGGCCCAATACTTCATATAGTTGTGAGCCTCGGAGGGCTTCCAGCGATTGATATCCCAAGCCAGCTCCATCACAAACGAGATTTCTTTCTCGGCAGGCTTGATGTCACCCACATTGAACACCCAGATCTTGCGGGCACCGTATGTATAAGCCTTCGTCAGTTCGGTGCTCAGGAAGGCTGTTGAGAGCGGACTGAGCCATATCCAACTGGCAGGGTCGCCGTGATAGGAGAGGTGATAGTAGATGCCTGCACCGCCCTTGCGTTTCATCTCTGCTGGATTGCAGAGGTTTCGGCAGTAGCCGTGTTTGTCGTCACTCCAGAGCAGTGTTACATCCTCCGGTACCTTCAGCCCGTTATGGTAAGCCTCAAGCACCTCTTCATAGGTGCAGAGCACCTGCGGAATCTCCTCGATGGGCTTCTTGATGTTGCGGCGCAGCATATCGCGCTGGTCATCGATGGCCTGTTGCATCAGTGCCACGCGCTCGGCTGTTGTGTTGGCGCCCTCCATCGGATAGTCGTGGATGCCACGCAGGCCGAGTGTATAGGTGTTCTCGTATCGTCCGTTGGTTTTTACACGCGTTTCCCAGTAGTTCTGCATCGTCTGGCGATTGGTGATGTAGTTGAAGTCGCCGAGCGTACCAGGGTGTCTCTGCTCCACAGCTTTCCACTCACCTTCATTATTACGCAGCATCTGCTCGCAGTGCGACGAGCCCATCACGATGGCATAGTCATCAGCGAGTCTGGCATTTTCCCCAGCCGACTGGTGCTCACCGTCACCTGCATTGAAAGCCTGAGTACCTGGATGCATGGCGGGCCAGAGATAGTTGGCCTTCAGGCGCAACAACAGCTCAAATACCCGCTTGTAGGTTTCGGGGCCCACCTTGCCGTGTTTCTGCTCTGCCCATCGCGCCCAACCGCCAAAACGCTCATCGTTGATGAAAATGCCTCGATACTGCACTGAAGGCTCCCCTTGAACAAATGTGCCAGGCTCTACATATAATGCTTCTTTATGCTGGGGGGTGACATCTGCCCACCAGTACCAGGGCAACACACCGATGGCCTCACAGAGTGACATCAGGCCGAATGCTGTTCCACGACGGTCGCTTCCTGCTATTACCAACAGTTGCCCACCTTGTTTGGGGTGCTCTATTGTAGTGACGACAAACGACTCCCATTTGCCTTTGACGGCCGAAACATCGATAGATTTCTGCCTGACCAACTCTTCAATCAGTCTACTTCTCCCAACTGTACCCACTACAACGGGCACCCCCTTCGGAATACTTTTGACCGATGCAGCAGTGGTCACTTGAGGGTGTCGGCCAGTGACACGCTCCACATCATCGGCCAGCAAGTGAGCAGTGATGTCTACCACTTTGTAGTCTTTAGCATCGATATAGATAACTGCTTCACTTATCGGGAAATAGCCTGGCTTCCATCTTTCAGAAACAGTAGGGACTGTCTTGATGGTCACAGGCGCCTGCGCTCCCATCGACAATACGACAGCAAACATCAGCAGTGCTAAAATGGTTTGTTTCATGTAATACGACTTCTATGTAGTAATGTAATATATGTTTCATCCTTTCTCAGTAATGATGTTCCTGGAAATGCGCTTGGCCAGGGCCATGATGGTGAGCATGGGTGGCAGGCCCAGCGATTGGGGCAGGATGGTGGCATCGCAGACGTAAAGGTTGTCGGGAAGCAATGGAGAATGGAGTGTGTTGGCCTCGGCTTGGGTAAGGGGCAGCATGCCGCCGGGATGCCCCGCATTGAGCGTGCCGAGGAAGATGTCGTGCTCATCGGCACCCATACGCATCAGGATTTCGCGGCAGTCACTGACACCCTGTTGCAGTCGCTGGTGGTCAAGAGGCGTGAGTGTCTTGCGCATCTTGTTATGATGCACATCGCCCTGTTCCACATCAGCCAACTTAATCATCAGACTCACCATGCCGTCCATCGGCTTCCGCCACGAGCGGTTGAAGAAGAAACTGAGCCAGTCCATATAGGGCGAGATGATGTATTTTTCGCGTCGACTCACGAAGGGCATCAGCAACTGGCGGTCTTGATGGACTTTTGCCATCGGCGCAGCTACGCAGAGCACAGGGTCGACAAAGAGTCGCGGCTGGCAACTGATACCAGAGGCGCGCAGGATATCGGGGGTGCCATAACCGCCGGCAGCCACGATGATGATGTCGGCCTCGAACTCCAGATGCTGCCAGCCTTTAGTGGCATGTACCATGCGAGCCTCACGGTCGTCGATTTCGATTTTGGTTACCTTGCAACCTGTGATGATGCGGATGCCTTCCAGCAGTTCACGCGTGTCCCATTTGGCACGTGTCGGACAGCCAATGGAGCAGTGGCCACACAGTCGGCATTGCTTGGTGCGCAACAACTTGGGCATGGGCTGAGGGTCGAGTCCCATCTCTCGCATCACGTCGAAGGTTAGCTTGGTAACAGGTGACCAGAAGCGCTGATGATCGGTGGTGATGGGCAGCTCGTGTTGTAGTTCGCTAAACTCTACGTCAAGGTTGATGCCAATGCGCTTCAGCCCCTCGTCGGCCCTTACGGCATTGCCGGTGGCCAAGGTGGTTGTGCCACCCACGCCACACCCATAGACCATTACCATCTCTGGGTGGCGGTCGATGCGCATCGAGGGCAGCAGCAATTGAATCATGCGCTCATCAAGGTAGACACCCGTGGGCCGCAGCAACGCCAGTTTGTCGAGTGGCACAGCCAACGGCTTGAAGGTATGTCCGGCCTCCAGCACCGTGACGTCGAAATCCTGGGTCAGCATGCGTGCCGCCATAGCGCCGCCAGCGCCGCTTCCTATTACAATAGCTTTCTTTTTCATGTGCCTATTTTATGTCTATTTGTGATGTCTTGCAGTGATGCCTCGCAAAAGCGGCAGTTCTCTGTGATGCGCTGGGAGAAACAGAGACGGCGTGCAGACTGCTTCATAATACCACGGATGATGCCATCGTCGAGCATAGAGGCAGCACGACAGGCGGCAGGCGTGTAGTGGCCGCTGAAGTAGCAACGCTGGAAAAGCAACTGGCCATCGGCGGCAAACGACAGTTGGATGCCGATGTTTCGATAAAGGGCTACGATGATTCGCTGGGCATGTGCGCTGCTGCGAATGAAGAACAAACGGCGTAGCAGACATCCCATCTTCAGTGCCTCGCTGTTCATGCGCTGCAATCGTGCTTCATCGGCACCAGTCCGCAGGTGCTGCGCCGTAAATGCTGCGTAAATCTTGAGCGCCTCGCCGTTGGAATGAGTCCATATGCGAACAGGCCTCTCTCCCAAGGCACGAGCCGTGAGGTTCATCAGCAGTTGCAGCTGTATGCGTCGGAAGATTGAGCTGTTAACCATTCTTTTCAACTATATAGTTCCCCTATTTCCTGTTTGTAATGCTCCAGTACCACGTTGCGCTTCACTTTTAAGTTGGGTGTCAGTTCACCACGGCCAATGCTGAGTGGAGTTTCGATGATGCAATAACGCTTCACCTGCTCAGGATGCGACAATTGGGTGTTCATGCGTTCAATGTCGACAGCGAGGTTGTCGGTTGTACCGTTGACCCACAGCAACGCCGTACAGTAAGGACGCTGTTCGCCCACCAGCACGGCCTGCTCCACGCAAGGAATGTCCATCAGCCGCTGCTCTATCTTGGTGCAGTTGATGTTCTTGCCATACGACGTGATGAGCATGTCTTTCTTGCGTCCGCTGATAAACACGTTTCCATTGCTGTCGATACGCCCCAGGTCGCCCGTATGCAGGTAACCGTCGCAGAAAGTTTCATTCTGCAACTGATAGTATCCCATGCCCACCTGCGGTCCGCTCACGAGTAGTTCGCCGTCGGGATCGGTGGTGACAGTCGTATCGGGCAGCGGCGTGCCGATGCTGGGAATGACGTTATGTCCCAGACGGTTGAGGGTGATGAGCGGCGCCTCGGTCTGCCCGTAGGCATTATGAATCTCGATACCTAAAGAGCGGAAATGATGTAGCAATTCCTCACTGATAGGTGCCGAGCCGACCAACAATTGTGAGCACTTGTCGAGTCCCGCCTTGCGCAGTACCACACAGCGCAGCAGGCTTCCCGTCATACGTTTCAACCAACCATCCTGCATCTTCAGGTATCGCCGCCCAATGGTGTTTTGCTCTATCTGTTCCCACAGTTTTTCATAGAAACGGGGCACAGAGAAGAACACTGTGGGGCGCACCTGCGGTAGGGCCTGGGTGAGCATCTGAAAATCGGTAAGATAGTATATTTTGGCGCGGCACAACATGCAATAAGGCGCGTAGGCCGCCAAGATGCCCTCTACCACATGACTCATGGGCAGGAACGACAGGTAGCGCATCTCGCTGTTGCGGTCGCGCCACGACAGCAGATTGGTGAGCACCTGCCCCATCCACTTAAGCTGGCTGTAGCTGAACATCACGCCCTTGGGTTCGCCCGTAGTACCAGAAGTGTAGCGGATAGTGGCGAGTTCGCCGCTGTAGGTGGCCTGTGGCATCGCGGTAGGGGTTGAAATGGCTCGACCCTTGCTTACGCCGCCCCCTCTCGAGGGACTCAAAGGTCCAAAGGGGATTACCTGCACGTCGGAAGATAGCGCTTCGACATTCTTCATCACCCGTTCATCCCCCACGAAAAACCAGCGGGCACCGCTCTTGGAGATGAGCAGTCCGATCTCATCGGCAGGAGTGGTGTAGTAGATGGGCACGCTGACGGCCCCAACAAGCCCTATGGCATTGTCGATGGCGGCATGTTCGGCACAGTTGATGCCCGAGAGAGCCACCCTGTCTCCAACCTTCACGCCTCGTGTCTGGAGTTGCTCGACGTAGTGGCCCACGATGGTGTTCATCTCCCGCCCCGTGATGTGTTTCGTCCCCTGGACACTGATATCATAATAAGTAATAGGATAATGCCGGCTCTCTCGACGTTTCACGGCTTGTTGGAACACGGTCTGGTCAGACAACCGCATGAAATTCTGTCTGCAGGCATACGCCAGCAACGTAGGCAGGAAAGCGCGCCAGTCCAGCGTGTAAGGTCCTGTCTGCTGCTCGGTATTGGTGCGGTCGAACACATGGTCGTCGAGAAAATATGGCATCAGTGCCGTGAGGTTAGACAGCAGCGAACGGCTTTTGGCCTCCTGTCCGGCGTTGTAGTGTTTGCCGATGGTGCGCAGCATAGGCAGGGGTATGCAGAGCGGTTGGGATATATCGGTATTCAGGTGTTCCTTGGCCCACAAGCGAACGGCAGCCACCAGTTCGCCCACCTGTGGCAGTCGGTCGAAAGGTGCTGTCAGATGATAGGTCTTTCCTGCTGCCGACGGCTTCATCGTGAGGTCGGCCACTTGTTGGGCTACATAGTCCACAGGCACGACATTGACGCGCTGTCTGCTGCTCACAGGCACCACATGCAGTTTGCCTTGCAGCATCAGTTTCAGCACGTAATAGACGGTGTTGAAATTGCGCGTGCGACCTGTCTGGCTGTTACCCACAATCATGCCTGGTCTACAGACGATGTAGGGCAATGACGAAGCTCTGACGATGGCTTCGGCCGAGGCCTTGCTCTGTTCATAGAGACTATAGAAACTGCCCGTTAGCGGTGCATCCTCCATGATACGTCCATGCTGTGTGCCACAGACATAGGCTGTGGAGACGTAGGTGAAGCGCTGTAGTCGAGGTAGACTTTCTGCCAGACTCACCATTCGTCGTGTACCCTCCACATTGATGTTCCACAGATGTTCGCGCGACTTCTGAAGACCTGTCTCAGCTGCACAGTGGATAACGTGGGTGATATCGACAGGCAAAGTGATGTCAAGTGGTTTCGTGATATCACCCACAACGGGGTGGACGCGATTGCCAACTTCATCGGCCAGAACGGCATCATCCCACCATAGCGAACGCAGTCGGCTGGCAGCCTCAGTCTCGGAGTCGGCACGTACAAGTGCGTAGATCTCCCTGTCGGTGGTTGCCAACAATCGACCGACCACCTCTGTACCTAACAGTCCAGTGGCACCCGTTATGAAAACTGCTCCTTCAGCCATGTTTTGAAAAATTGGCTCATCGCCATTGTCTTGTTCTTATATATTGCCAGTTGGCATTCTATCTTCCGCTTGATGTCCTCCTGGTGCTCATCAGCCATTTTGAGAGAGGCTATGATACGGCTCTCCAGATGGGTGTCACTCGCATGGTGCAGATATTGCCCGGCCAGTCCGACCTCGTGCATCACACCATTCAATCGGGCGTCTATGGATACCGCCACGATGGGACAGGCATGCGCCATACTGAGCACCGAGGCATGATAGCGCGACGTGAGCAGGATGTTCAGTTGGCGTAGCAGACCTGTCATCTGGAACACATTGCAGGTCTTTGACGTGAAAACCACATGCGGATGCCGGATGCACTTCTCCAACTGTTCACAGACACGGGTATCGAGTTGTTCCATGCCCAGTATCACCACAAAGGCTCCATGCTCCTCTGCATATTGGTTGGTGGCAGAAGCGATTGCCGATAGGTAGCGTTCGAACTGTTGCCGCCGCTTCATGCTGTCGCTGAAGAAGTAGAGTTTGTCGTATTGTTGCGTGAAGTCACGAGTAGCCACTGCTTTCAGCCAGCGCCATAGCGAAGGGCGCACGGGCCAACAATAGGGGTTCAGTGGTGCCACACCCATCAGGGGCTGTTTGCCATCCCAGCCGACATCTATCAGTTGCTTACGCGCCCACTGCTCGCTCTCGCTGTTCTGAAATGTCCAGGCGGTGTCGGTTCCCACATGTCCTCTCAGTCCGAGGGCTTGCAGGTTCTGTAACGACTCTTCCGTGCGCACCATGAAATAGGTGTCGCGGCACAGGTCACTGCTCAGGCGTGCCAGCCAACCGTCGAGCATGCCTACTTCCGAGCCGTAGGCAATGCATGGTTTCCCCTGACGGCGCATAACTCCGGCTGCCTCGCAGAAGAACACGCAGAGCGCATCGGCAAACGTCGGCGTCAGCGTCGATCCCTCACACAGGATGGCTACGTGATGGGTGCTGCAGGCTCTCAGCAACGAGAAAACGAAAACGGTGGTAAAGTGCAACAAGTGTATAGATTTGGAGAAATATCCACTGACGTTCTCCGTGTCGAGTGTCATTACCGTCAGTGAGGCCTCCTCGGTGCCCAGTGCCTGCTCCAATTGCTGCGTCAGTGCCACCACGCGGGCGTCGGCCCCCGTGTTCCGGGCACCGTTGTACCCCACAAGCAGTATCTTCAATGGTTGCCCCTTGGCATATTCCTCATAACGGCACAGCCCCAGGCGCGACAAGGACTTGGCGAAGCCCGAGAGCCACACCACCAAGCGCACGATATAAGATAATAGTCTGTCCAATCAGTTAATGCTTCTTTATGACATAGGCATCAACGATTACTCCAAAGTAGAAGATATGGTTGTCAATGCCCATGTCGTATCCGCACTTTCTTCCTCAGATACGGATGATACGCTTCATGCTTTATTGAACTTCGTCTTCGGCTGTTTGCAGCGTGGGCAGCGCCAGTCATCTGGCAGGTCCTCGAAAGCAACGCCATCGTGTTCGGCTGGATCATAAAGATAGCCACAGACAGAGCAAATATACTTGCCGGAATCTTCTTTTTGGGAGAAATCTATCTCTGCCAACACCGTCGGTACGGGATTGTCCAGATCCATCACACGCTTGGCCTCCAGGTTCTCATAGCCCTGTGGCGTATGGGTGCCGCAATATACGGTAGGTTGGTTGCGAACGAACTCGCGTACTCGGTCCATTGTCTCACGAGCTGCTGGCAGATCGTCGAACACAACAGAGAGCTTGTTTGCATAAAGAGCCTCGTCAACATAGGTGATGTCTCCCTCGAACATATAGAACAATCCCTCGTTCTCTGCGACGATAAGGCTGTTGCCATTCGTATGTCCCTTGGCCTTGATAAAGTAAACACCATCGGCGATCTTCTGACTCTCAGGGAAGTTGTGATAAGGTCCGTCAGTGAACTCAACAGGAACTATATTAGGGATGTCCTTGAGTTCGTCTGCTCCAATCTCTTCCGCATTGACATAAATCTTTGCATTGGGGAAGGAACGCAACTCTCCTGAATGGTCGGCATGCTTGTGGGTCAGCAGTATCTTTGTCACCTGCTCTGGTTTGTATCCCAATGCTGCCAAAGCATCCATATAGTCGCAGATGCTCTTACCGATATAGATGGATGCCGTCTCCTCTGGTGCACCATCGGGGAAGCCTGCAGGCAGGCCGGTATCCACCAAGATGACTTCGCTGCCGGTGTCTATCAGATAGTTCTGCAGACTGCCACGATAGCGGATGTTCTTGTCAAACTTCTCTTGTCCTTCCTCGCCACCAAATGCGAATGGCTGAGAATAGAATCCGTCTTTGCGGAATTTTACAGCTTTGATGTCCATATTATGGTTATTTATTCTTCTATAGTTACGATTTCAAGCAGGTTGCCACTTGCAGCGGACAGGCGACACTATGGCTCCCTCCTTCTTCAATTCAGCAAAAGCCTTGTCAACCTCCTTGCGGTCAATACCTGTGATTTCCGCAATCTTACCAGCGTTG
>JAEEGI010016005.1_pt1 | contig 15536 bp, 14 predicted proteins | sample 8958751 | NCBI WGS metagenome assembly JAEEGI01 (sample SAMN16246545, study PRJNA631951) | gut metagenome | biome: gut microbiome; feature: rumen; material: KS-attached | host: Bos | place: Iran: Karaj | collected 2018-10
TACAATAATACCAATTCTCATATATATTTCAATTTTTTAATTTTTAAATTTTACCTATACACGTCCGCTTTCTTCAGCTCCACCACCTTGCCATAGCGGGCCAGGGCTTTGAGGTCCGTGAGCTTCTTGTCGCCGATGATGATCCAGACGCGGTTCTGGTTGGCGGCAACATGCTGGCGGTGGAACTGCACGACGTCCTGTGTGCTGACGGCGGGCAACAGGCGTGCCTGTTCAGCGTTGGGGTCTGTGGCGTAGCCCTTCATGCGCTCGTTCGCCACATATTTGGCAATGTCGCGGAATGTGGGGTATTTGTTCTGCATGTCGCTGATGGCCTCCTGACGTGCCGACTTCAGGTTCTCTTCCTTGACAGGCATCTGGCGCAGCAGCGAGTCGATGACGGCGACAGCCTCCATGGTCTTGTCGGCCTGGGTGCCTGTGATGGTGACATAGGCAAGGGGCTCCTGGGCATGCTGGGCCAGACTCTTCACGATGGGCATGCCGTTGCACGAGTAGGCCAGCGAACGGAATTCGCGGACGTTCTGGAACAGCACTGACGACATGCCGCCGCCGAAGTATTCGCTCCACAGCTTCAGCTGGGCACGCTCCTGGGCTGTTGGCAGCGCACCAAGGATGTCGTAGGAGACGACATAGTTCTGGCGCGACTTGGGGACGTCGTAGAAGAACACCATGGGCTCCTGGTACTGCAGCAGGCGACGGTAGGTGTCAGCCTGCGGCTTGCTGCACTGCGCCAAGGGCAGCGTCTGTTGACAAGTCCTGTTGACAGCCTCAAGGCTCTGGCGCCCGCAGTAGAACAACTCGCAGTCATACTGCTGCAGCTCGCGGAAGAGTGCCAGCAGCTCGTCGTTCGTCAGGGCCTTGATTTCCTTCTTCGACAGCTGCGTCAGGTAATTCGACTTCTCGCCATAGGCCACCTTCGAGAATACGGGCATGATCACGTCGTTCTTCTGCTTGCCAAAGCTCTTGCGGTTCACCTTGTCGGCATCCTTAGCCTCGTCCAGTGCTTCCTCGTCGCCCTTGGCTGCGCGCAGGAAGTGTGCCAGCAGTTGCAGGGCAGGCTTCAGCTGGTGGTCAGGACCCGTCAGGTTGATGCTGAACGTCTCGTTGTCCTGTGCCACATCCATCGTCGTGCCTATGCGCTGCCAGGCCTGTTCCAGCTGCTGCTTCTTCAGCGAGTCGGTGCCGATGGCATCAAGGTATGGCGCCAGCACGTCGAGCTTGGGCGTATGCAGCGTACCGTCCTTGTAGCGCAGCGCGAACGTGAAGATGTCGTTGATGGGGTTCTCCTTATAATATAAGGTGGCATGGTCATTGATCTTCTGCGTCGTCACATCGCGGGCAAAGTCAACCGTGCGGATGGCAGCATCCTTCACAGGAATCTGTTCCAGCTGCAAGGCGAAAGCCGACTTGGCGTCGCTGTTCTTGGGCTGGATGGGTTTGTAGCCGGGCTGCTTCAGTGTTTCCTTGTCAGGCATGCCGTACTTTTTCGACAGCGTAATGTGGTTGGCACCATAGTATTTCCTGGCTGCTGCCACCACGTCGTCCTTCGTCACCCGCCTGATGTGGTCTGTCTTGTCCAGCACGTCCTGCCAGGAATGCCCTTTTGAGAAGGCTTCCACCATCAGCTGCGAGCGTTTGTCAATGGTCTCTAACCCTTGCTCGGCCTCCATCAACATCTCCCGTTTCAGGGTTTCCAACTGCGCTGTGCTGAAGTGGCCGTCCATCACCTGCTGCACCTGCTCCATGATGCGGGCCTCGGCAGTCTTCATCTTGCTGAACAGTTTGGGAATGACAACGATGCCCGTACCGCCAGCGTCGGCAAAAGTTATGCTCGTTGCCAGTCCCATCAACACCTTGTGTTCGTTCATCAGCGAGTCAAGGAGTCCCGCCTTGCCGTTCGACAGCAGCATATTGGCCAGGTCGAGGGCATCAGCGTCGGGCTCGAAGTCCGTGGGCGACTTAAACACCATCACCTCGGCACTGATGAGCGGTATGGGCAGCTTGATCTCATACGCCTCGCCCGACTGGATGTCGGGCATGGGACTGTAGCCGCGCTGGGGTACCGGTCCCGTCTGCACCCGTCCGAAGGTCTGTTCGAGCAGGGCCGTCAGCGTCGAGTCGGGCGTGAAGTCGCCACAGAGTATGAGTCCCATGTTCGAGGCCACATAGTATTTCTTGTAGAAAGCCTCCATGTCCGAAAGGCGTGGGTTCTTCAGGTTCTCCGTCGAGCCGATGATGGGGTAGGCGTAAGGCTGCGTCTTGAAGATGGCACCAAACACCTTCTCCTGAATGTCGCCCATACCGTCGGCAGAGCGGTTCTTCTCCTCATAGACATTCTCCAGCTCGCCCTGGAAACCACGGAAGACGGGCTTGATGAGGCGCTCGGAATTGAGCCAGCACCATTGCTCCATGTATTGTGGCAGAAACATGTTGTGGTAGTACGTCATGTCGTGACCTGTGCCTGCATTCAGTTTGCTGCCGCCATATTTCGAGATGAGGCGGTTGAACTCGTTGGGAATCATGTATTCTGCAGCCTTCAGGCTCAGCTCGTTGATGTGCTGCTGTATCTTGGTGCGCTCAGCCTCGTCCTTGGTCTGCGAGAGCAGGTCGTACTGCACCGAGATGCTGTCCAACCAGGGCTTCTCGGCCTGGTAGTCCACCGTTCCCATACGGTCGGTACCCTTGAACATGATGTGCTCGAAGTAGTGGGCAATGCCCGTATTCGGACAGTCCTTGGCACCCGCCTTGACCACCACGGCACCAAACACCTTCGGCTGCGAGTGGTCTTCGTTCAGCCACACTGTCATGCCGTTGCTAAGTTTCAGTTCCTTGACCTGTAACATCGGAGCCACCTGCGCCCAGCCCGCCAAGGCTACAGCACAGACAGCCATCATAAAAATCATTCGTTTCATATCGTTCATCTTTTTACTGCCTGCAAAAGTACGAAAAAACGAGATAAGAACAAAAAGAATCCATTCTTTTTTTGTGCGGCAACTCCTATTGCGGCATTGAGGCCATAAGGGGGTAGTAGGCTATTATCCCATAGTATGTATGTATATTGCTGTAATACAATAACGTACAATGATTTTATATGATTATTAGTAACAAATAAGTAACATTCTTAGGAAAGGTTTATAACTGCGTTACATACCTTTTTCAGTTGAGGTCAGTCACACATTGATGGAGGAAAAGCATATTCCGTTAATCTGGCGAATTTGATTGTTATATATTGAGATTTTCGGCATATACAAGACGTGTTCCTTTGAGAATCTTGGCGTTTTTCTATGAAAAATCTTTGAGGATTTCGACATTTTTTATTATTTCCCTTTGGAATTTAGAATTTTATAGCTATCTTTGCACCGAATAAAATAAAAAACGATGGCAGAAAGAATATTTAGGCGCAAGATCTATGAGCAAATGCTGAGTTGGAAACAAAATCAGCACGGGACAACCGCACTTCTTATCAGAGGTGCAAGGCGTGTCGGCAAATCCACTGTTGCCGAGGAGTTTGCCCGTAATGAATACGAGAGCTACATATTGGTTGACTTCTCAAAGGCAACGCCAGCAATACACCGTTTGTTTGAAGATGTCTCCAATTTGGACTACATCTTCACCCAATTGCAACTTAACTATCGAAAAAGCCTGAAACCACACAAGTCTGTCATCATCTTTGATGAAATACAGAAGCAGCCATTAGCCAGGCAAGCCATTAAAACGCTTGTGGCCGATGGACGCTACGATTACATCGAGACAGGCTCTCTGTTGAGCATCAAACGTAAATGGAAATCAGCAGGCAAGAATAGCCAACAGAACAATATTCTCATTCCCAGTGAGGAGACACGCCTTGATATGTACCCTATGGACTATGAGGAGTTTCGTTGGGCGTTGGGAGATGACCAGACTATTCCCCTTTTGCATACAATGTTCAACAATTTGAGTCCGCTGAGTGATGATACGAATCGTCGTATGATGCGCGATTTCCGTCTGTATGTTTTGGTTGGAGGCATGCCCCAGGCAGTCAATGACTACCTTGACACGAACGACATGAGCATTGTTGACCAACGCAAGCGTAGCATTCTTGACCTATACGATGAAGATTTCTACGACTTGGATCCATCAGGCCAAACCTCCGACCTGTTTCACGCCATTCCTGCTCAACTAAGCAGTAACGCATCTCGCTATCAGGTGAGTAGCGTGATTGAGGGAGGAAAACTGGATCGTTTGAGAGGTCAGATAAATATCCTCAAAGATTCCATGACCGTCAATATAGCTTATCATGCTAACGACCCAAGTGCAGGACTGGCATCACACATCAACCGCGACCAGTTCAAATTGTTTTGCGGAGATACAGGGCTGTTTGTCACTCTCGCTTTTTGGGACGATAAATTTACAGAGAATGTCATTTACCAGAAATTGCTGAGTGACAAACTGAAGGCTGATGTGGGCTATGTCTATGAGAATGTGGTGTCACAGATACTGACAGCAGCAGGAAATAAGCTATATTACCATACGTGGCCAACACCATCGGGCAAACATAATTACGAGATAGACTTCCTTCTGTCTCGTAAAGCTAAAATTTGCCCAATAGAAGTCAAGTCATCGACATCCAATCTTCATGTTTCTATCGATGAATTCCAGAAAAAGTTCTCAGCCCGCATTCAGCAACGATACCTTCTACACTCGAAGGATATTCGTAAAGAGCAAGACTTGATATTACTGCCAATGTATATGTCAATGTTTCTTTAGATGTAACCCTCAGCATACCAAAATCTGTATGCCTGATAGGTGACTTCGTGTTTGGTCCAGGTGGTGGGAAGGTTGTAATAAGAGACAATTAATCGTTAAAATTCAATCTGTTTCTTGAGAAATTACTTCAAAAAAGTTGCAGAATTAAGAAAAAAGCATTATATTTGCAGCTGAAAATATGAAGATTCTCGGATAAAGTGTCCGAATCAAACGATAACAGAACCCGTCGGCATCCCGTAGATCTGCTGGCGGGTCACCTTTTTTATATAGACAGTATGAGCAATCAGAAGCCACGTACAATAGAAGAATCCATTCTTTTTTTTTGTGCCGAGTGTCGGTAACGGGTGCAAAACAATGAAAAAGCCGGGCTGGCTTCCCAGCCCGCCCGACTCCTACGTTCTTCGTCTTTGACCTTTTCATTAACGTTCCCGTTTTCGTTTTCGTTTACGTCAACGTCCACGTTGTCGTCAAAACGGTCCGTGTCCCATGCAGCTCGTGGTTCCCAGCGCCGTGATGGCCGCCGTGATGATGCTCACGATGAACTGCAGAATCGTCTTCCAAGTTTCCTTCTTCATAACTCCTAAAGTTTACGTTTTCGTTTACGTTCCCGTTCCCGTTCCCGTTAACGTTTTTAGGGCTCCTGCTTGCTCTCGGCGATGGCCGTCTCGATGGGCGTCAGCTTCTGGTAGCGCTTCTCCTTGCCGTCCACGGTCAGGGTGACGCTCTCCACGATGTTGCGCAGCTCCAGTGCACAGGCATTCTTGAATGCCGGTCCGGCGATGTTGTCCAGCTTCGTGGTGTCGGGCAGGAAGCGGATGTGGATAGCCTTCACGCAGTCGCGTGGGTCGAGACCCTCCATGGCGGCGATGTTCACCACGGGGTTGCTCACCTCTGCCGTGGGGTAGAAGATGCCCAGCGAGCCCAGCTGTACGGGTACACCCTGTGCCACCAGTTCAGGCAGACACTCCGTGATCTTGATCAGCACGCCCTCCACGATGTCGCGGCCGTAGATGCTGCCGTGGTCCACCATGTGCTGTGCGAAGCCGCGCAGCGAGAGGGTCTTCTGCTGGTCTACTTCGGGGTAGTACTTTCCGAATGCCAGGGACTTCGAGTTCGTGTTCTTTCGCAGGTTAATTCCCAGCTTGATTTTTTCACTTGCCATAATTCCTCTGTGTGTTTTTAAATGGTTACTTTTACTCTTTTTTACTCTTCACTTTTCACTCTTCACTTAGATAATGCAAAGGTACGAAATCTTTCCGACTCCTGCAAGTAAAATGCCCAAAATCCGCCTTTTTTGAGGCCTATTTTTCGCCCGTTTTTTGCAATAAAATCCGCGCTGCCTCCCGCCCGCCGTTTACTACGGGTAAACGCCCCGTTTACTCCGACTAAGCGCCCCGCTTACTACGGGTAACCCTTCTCAGGCGAACGGGTCAACCATTTTCGTACGAAAACCACTGAAAAGGACGAAAGGACGAGGACGAAAGGACGTTTTGGTGGTTTTTGATTTTCACGGACGAAATAGCTATTATATATATAATATATATATTATATATATAATAGAATAATAATATTATGTAAAATTATTTTATTCTTCCCCTCTCCGCCTTCCTTGTCCCCGATTCCCCTGCCGCCCCTTTTGGAACATTAAAAATTAGCAAAATGTCCACTTGTCCATGTCCACTTGTCCACTTGCGAGCCGAAAAACTGCACGATAAACTTTAGTTAATTATTTTTAATTCCTTTGTCACTTCGACATAGTTTTGTAATTTTGTACGCACGCAAGAGAACAAAGATTATGAGACAGACAAGATTTTTCCTTATCATGATTTTGGCACTTATGGTGTCAGCGTTAAGTTTTGCAGAGTCCAATCCCATACCAGCCGAAAGATTGCCAGTAGCAGCAAAGTCCTTTATCAAGAAGAGTTTTGCTAAGGCAAAAGTAGTGAATGCCACCAGGGACCATGATGGTTATGCTTGCAGATTGGACAACGGAATAGATTTAGAATTCAACGCGAAGGGAACATGGACGAAGATGGATGGCAGCGTGAGAACCGTGTTGCCTGACTCTGTGGTTCATCCCAGCATCTGCAAGTATGTAAAGACAAAATATCCGAAGTCAGGAATAACGCAGATAGAGAAAGGACGCTACGGCTACAAGGTGGAGCTGTCCAGCAAGTATAATCTGAAGTTTACCTACCAAGGGAAGTTTATAGGAAAGAACCATTAAAGCCAAGCCCAAGGGCATCTCTATATGAAACAAGAGAATTTAGAAGACATTCTGAAGACTTTCGAACCCATCTCGCTTGACCAGATGAGTAGCGTTAAGCTGATGAACCGCACGGACACGAAATTCGTTACCAATCTGGAAAAGTTGAAGCAGCTGCTGAAGATGGCATGCGACGAATACTACGTACAGGAGATAGACGGAGAACGCAACCTGGAGTATGACACAACATACTACGACACACCCGACTTTCACATGTACTGCATGCACCAGTGGAAACATACGAACAGACAGAAGATACGCTTCAGGACTTACTGCATCAACGGGTTGCAGTTTATGGAGGTCAAGACAAAGAATAACCACAAGCGCACCAAGAAACAACGCATCAAGGTGGTAGACATGGACCTGACGGATGAGGAAAAAAGAACTTTCCTGGGACAGCATCTGCACTATGATGTTGACAGCTTGCAGCCGACACTGAACAACCACTTCGCTCGCATCACGCTGGTAAACAAAGGGATGACAGAGCGACTGACCATTGACAGTGGCGTTCACTTCAACAACATGGTTAACAGAGAACAAATGGACATGAAAGACCTGGTAATCATTGAACTGAAACGCGACGGACATGTCTTTTCACCCATTCTGAAAATGCTGAGGATGCTACAGATACATCCACACGGATTCTCCAAATACTGTATTGGTTCCGCACTCACAAACAGGGACTTACCCTACAACCGTTTCAAGCAGAAAGCTATTGAGGTAAGGAAACTGACCGGATTAGATGAAATTAAACGACAAAAATAACATAACAACAAAATAACAAAACAAAATGGAAAACTTTTTCTCACCTGACTTTGGCGACGCACTGATACGGTTTTTGGTGTGCATCTGCGCCAACTTGATTATTGTACACTTCCTTTACTTCAAGAAAGCTAAGCGGCGTGACTTCTACTTCACTTTCATGCTCATCTCCGTAGCACTGTACTTCCTTGTTTACATGATGATGGGTATGGACCGTGGAAAGGCAACGATGGGTGTAGGTCTCGGTCTGTTTGGCATCTTCTCTATCATGCGTTACCGCACTGACGCGATGCCAGTGCGTGAGATGTCATACCTCTTCGTTGTTGTCTGCCTGTCTGTTGTTCACTCTATGGCTTCATCACTGGGCGTTGACGAGTTTGGACAGCTCAACGGAACTCCGATTCACGAGCTTATCTGCATCGACATCATCGTCATCATCTTCGTAGCAATATGCGAGCGCGTGCTCAAGACACAGGCTTCGAAGATTATTCAGTATGACCGCATAGAGCTCATCAAGCCTGAGAACAGAGAGGAGCTCATTGCCGACTTGGAAAAGCGTCTGGGACTCAAGATTACGAACGTACGCGTCGGTGCCGTGGATTTCCTGCGTGACATGGCTGTGCTGCGAATCTATTATGACGGACCCGATAGCGGCGATGTGAAAGATATGCTGAAAATTAAAAATGGAGATTACGCCCATGTTTAATAACAGGACAAAACAAATAATGCGGCTAACGGCCGCATTATTTGTCATGATTCAACTCTCACTCACCAGTGCACACGCTAGTGATGATTTCGGCATGTGGGGATCACTGAATGCCGAAAAACAACTCAACGACCGCTGGGGACTGGGGGCAGAAGTGGAGTACCGCAGTCGGGACAACATGAAATCCGGCGACCGCTGGAGCTTTGGATTAGAGGGCAACTACCAGATTACCAGCTGGCTCAAGGCATCAGCAGGTTATACCCTGCTCGACGACCACCACTACAAGGAAAACAGCAAAGGAACCAGCTATAGCGACTACTGGAGCATCCGTCATCGCTTCAATGTGTCGTTGACAGGCTCCGTCAGCTGGGGTAAGTTTACATTCTCACTGCGTGAGCGCTGGCAATACTCATATCGGCCGGAGAAGACCGCCCAACAATATGTAATAGGCACTGACGCTGAAGCCGGCGAGAAGGTCTACAGCGGAAAGGGTAAAAACGTATGGCGCAACCGTCTGCAGGTAAAGATGAAACTCAGTCAGGTGTTCCGTCCGTACGTGAATGCCGAATCCACCGTCTCCAAAGAGCTGGAGAAGATGAGATACAACTTCGGTACAGAGCTGCATGTTGACAAGCATCACAGCTTTGATATCAAGTATATCTACCAGCACATGTGCGGAGAGGATAATGACGAAGCCGACCGCCATGTGATTGGTCTTGGGTACACATACAAGTTTTAAGACATGAAGAAATGGTTGATGGCATTGCTTGCTCTGGCGATGTGTCTTTTGGTTGGTCAAAGGATATACCGTGAGGGCAAGATGCTGTCTAACTCGAAAACCCCTGCTGAAGCTTTCCGCGAAATGAAGAAGGCGGCAGAGCTGGGTGACAAGCATGCCCAGTACCGGCTTGCACGCTGTTACGACAGGGGACATATGGTTGAAAGAAACGATTCACTTGCATTTCAGTGGTATATGAAGGCCGCTCAGCAAGGTAGCGGCAAGGCAATGTACCAGGTAGGAAAGTGCTATAGGAATGGTGCAGGTGTTACAATAAACCCAGAGTTTGCCTTCACTTGGTTTAGCAGAGCTGCCATGAAAGACAATGCCAACGCACAATATGCCTTAGGCAGATGCTACATGAAAGGAGAGGGAGTTGTAGCCGACCAGGATAAAGCCGGAAGATGGCTGAGAAGAGCTATCCAGAATCCTAAAGGCGGGGCAGACATACAATATAGAATCAAAAAGCATGCTGCCGAGGGCAATGAGGATGCCCGGAATATGATCCAGCTAATAAATAGCTCTTCTCAGCTATAACACAAGAGATATATTTACTTCTTTTTTATTTCCTGATACTGCTCGCGAGCCAACTTCAGTTGAGCCTTGTAAGCAGGTGACTGCATTAGTACCTCATGAACCTTTTCTGACAGCATCTTGCCGGCAACGATGTCGGTCTGCCAGTGACGACCCATGATGACACGGCAATCAGAATAGTCCTGAGCACACTTATAAAGGGTATCCTTATACTCTGGTGCTACATCAGCAAGCACAAAGGCATACATCCATGAACGCACGGCGTGACCACTGGGATAGGCGTAGGTGCTCGAACTCATGGCTTTCTTTGCGTTCTTCTTGAGCGATGCCTCATTGAACACCTGGAAGGGTTTCAGACGGTGAAAGAATTCCTTTACTGGTTTTGACACCCTGTGGGCATCTCTTACTGAGCCGGCTACAAGACTTACAATCTCATCGGTCTCAGGACCCAGCAGCTGAAAGCCTAATGCCTCATTAAATACTGCATTCATCTCGAGCGTATCCAGATGCAGGCAATGATCATGCACCTTGGGGTCCTGACGCAGTTTCTTACCATTTTCGTAATATTCCACATCCTTATCGTATTCAGGACCTGATGTTGGTGGTGCCGGCAGGAATTGCGTAGCATCAGGTAAATCTTTCTGAGTTAAAAAGCCATACCTGCTTTGATATGCCTGAGAGCACGATGTTGCGAAATGTGCAGCAACGAGTAGAAACAATACTTTTCTCATAATTTTCAATTTCTTTTAGTTAAAACCTTTATTGTTTGCTTTATTGTTTGCTTTATTGTTGGCATTTATGCTATTTGAGTGCGCTAAGGTACTAACAATTAATGTATTAGCACCACTCTTACCCCGTCGTTTTTCTTTCAGCGTGTAATTTCTTAACCTAAATCAAGTGTGCTGCTTGCTCTTTTTCTGTGAATACCTTGCCTCAGCTATATTCACCACAGCATCGCAGAGTCTTTCCATCTCGCATATCATGTCCATATACAGGTTTCCCACAAGATAGCTGTACTCCTGACCATTGATTTCCTTGATGGTCTTTTCATACATGCTGTCACGAAGACTGTTAACTTCATCTTCTATGGTATAGATGTCGTTGAGACTGTACTTCTCACGTGGTCCGTGCAGCATGAGGCACATCGTGTGAAGCGACCGTGTTGTAAGGCTTGTCATGGCTTGCAGTCCCTCTTCTTGCGACGGTGTGAATGTAACAGACTTCGTGTAGCGCTCCGTCTGTTTGAGTGACAATTTGTAGCACGAGTCACCTATTGACTCCAACTCGCTTATCTCGCGCATCATGATACGAATGCTGCGTCTGGAGCCGTCGCTGAGATGATCGCCTGAGGTCTTGGAAAGGAATTCGGCAATCGTCATCTCTCGCTTGTCGGCAAGGTCTTCTTCATTTGACAAGCGTTCAGCATAGTCGGTGAGTGTCTTCTCGTCCTTGGCTGCCAGCATTGCTGTTACCATATCAAACATCTCGCGCATGCAGTCAGCAAAATAGGCCGTCTCCTTCTTTGCCTGTAAGACGGAGACCTCAGGGGTCTGTATGATGTTCGACTGTATATAGCGCAGTTTAAACTCTGACTTGTCATCATGCTTGTCTGGCAGTATCTTGCAAACAAGGGTCTCTATTTGTTTGATAAAACCGGAGAGAACCGATGCATTCAGAATATTGAAGGCAGTATGAAACATTGCTATGACAACGGGCAGCTTCTCTGTCTGCCCAGGCAAAGCAGGGTCGTAACCAACAATGCTGCACACCATATCCACGAAAGGATAGAAGGCTGCCGATACCCATATTACTCCAAAGGCATTGAAGAGGAAATGCGCCATTGCTGCACGCCGTGCGTCGGTATTTGCACCCAGGGCAACCACGTTTGCCGTAGCTGTAGAACCTAGGTTCTCACCTAGCACAAGAGCAAGACCAAGATATATCGGCAGCACGCCCGATGAACACAGCATAATGGTGATAGCCACCAGGGCTGCAGACGATTGTACCAGACACGTAATGAGTGAGCCTATGACAAAGAAGATAAAGATAGTCAGGTGGCTCTTTACATCGAATGAAGAAAAGAAATCTATCACGGCAGCATTTCCCTCTAGATTCATCTCCGAGCCTGCCGCTCTGAGTGTTGCTAATGCCAGAAACATAAATGCCACACCGAAGAGGAACATTCCCACCTGCCGATAGCGCTTCTTGTAAACAAGCGAGATTCCTATGAGAAAGAACAGGTAGACCATTATCGTAAGGTCAAAACTGTATCCTAATGTCATGATCCATGCTGACAGCGTTGTTCCAATGTTTGCGCCCATGATAACCGAAATGGCTTGAAACAGGGTGAGCATACCAGCAGACACGAACGACACCGTCATCACCGTAGTAGCAGTGGACGACTGTACAGAGGCGGTGACAAGCATGCCGGTGAGCATACCTGCAAATCTGTTACCTGTCATTCGCGCCAGAATCTTCTTCAGGTGATTTCCTGTCATGCTCTGAAGAGACTCACTCAGCATCTTCATGCCGAAAATCAGCAGACAGAGTGTTCCGAGCAGCTTAATAGAAACAAATAAATAATTCATAGAAACATTGCGTTTATTCCATTTTAACCGCAAAGGTACATTATTTTTTTTAACTAAAAAACAAAAAAACTATTTTTTTCAACAAACCGCCCCATCCTTGTTATATAGTATCACTCAACATTCGCTAGCTTCACGTATTACCATTGCCCATCGTCTGGAAACGATTCGCCAATGTGACCGTATCATCGTCTTAGGTAACGGACGTGTCGTTAAGGAAGGCACTTACGACGAATTGATAGCCGCAGGTGTCCTCCAGAAAGGATAATGGGGAATCTGTTGTTAATATACAAATGATGATCCTCCAAGGAACTCACGCAAGAGAGAGGTTGGTGGTATCTGGTCTTCTGGAATAGGTTTGAAATATTTCAGGAATTTCAGCAACCGATAAGCTTCTGCATACTCTTCACAATTTTCTGTAACCTGTTCCAACAGGGGCTCTGCCTGACGCTTGATGACAGCTAGCTCGAAAAGCATAGCAGTGTTAAACATGGCATCGGCATTTTCTTGATAGGGGAAAATCCATTTGCTTTCGCCTTTGCGTACAGAGGGCCAACGATGAATGGTGTCACGTGCTGACACTCCACGGTATTTATGGTCTCGGATGATACGACGAAGCAGTCGGTTGTCTGATGTTGGTATGTAGTTGTGGTTATCAAGCAGAATTGTAGTCAATGCCGAGGCATAGACGCGGAAGATTTGATTGTCTGGAATATCTATAGTCAGTTCAGGGTTTAGTGCATGTATGCCTTCCACCACCAGAATCTCTTTGCCTTTTAACTGCAATTTCTTTCCACTCCATTCGCTCTTTCCCTTTTGAAAGTTATAACGGGGCAGTTCTATTTCCTCACCGCGGAACAATGCGTTCATCTGCTCGTTCAGCAATGGTATGTTCAAGGCATGCAAGTGCTCGAAGTCATAGTCACCGCTTTCGTCACGTGGAGTCTGCTCACGGTCTAGGAAGTAGTCGTCGAGTGAGATGCCGATAGGTTGCATTCCGTTGACGGCCAGTTGAATGGACAATCGCTTACAAGTGGTAGTCTTACCACTGGACGATGGACCGGCAATGAGTACCATCTTAATATTTTTCTGCTGAGCTATTTTGTCGGCTATCTGGGCAATTTTCTTCTCTTGTAAAGCCTCGCCTATCTGGATGAGTTGTGGCGCATGGCCTTTTTCGATAGCGTCATTAAGGTCTCCTACAGTACGAAGACTGAGCAAGTCTTGCCAGCGGTGATGCTCTTTGAATATCTCGAACATCTTATCTTGGCGAATAAAGGACTTCAGTTTTGATGGATTGTTTCGTGAAGGTATACGTAACAGCAATCCGTCGAAGTAATATTCTAGTCCAAAGAGATAAATATCTGCTGTATTGGTCAGTAGTGTACCATAATAGTAGTCTTTGTAACCGTCTAAGTCATAATAAGTAGTGAAGAGGCGCCCTGAGTTTTCCAACAATTTGACTTTTGACATACTGCCAACCTCGCGGAACATCTGAATGGCCTCTTCTGTAGTAGCTTCAAAACGGTGGATGGGCAGTTTTGCATCAATGAGTTGTTGCATGCGCTGGCGGATGTCGTTGACATCGTCGGGAGTTACGGCTCGACCCAAGTTTAAATTGACGAAATAACCATTGCTGACAGGAATGTCAATCGCAACCTTACAATTTTCGTATAGGTCGTGGGCAGCTTTACAAAGTATAAAGAATAAGGTACGCGTATATGCGCGAATGCTACTGGGAGAGTGCATATCAAGGAACTCAATTTCTTTTTGTTTATAGACACGATAATGCATTCCCTCAACTTTGTTATTGACTTTCGCACTGATGGGACCATACTCCATCTGGAGGCCAGACTGAGAAAAAATTTCAGAAAGTGTGCTGCCGATGCTCACTTTTAGATTTTTTTTATTATTTTTGCAGCGGATATAAGTTTGTTGTTCCATAGATAGTTTAAGTTTATTGTTCTGCAAAGATACAAAAAAGGATTTGATTATAAAAGAAAATATTCATAAAAAGTTAAAACTATGTCGATTTGGGTTATTTTTAAGTTGTTAGGCTCGCTGGCTCTGCTGATGTTCGGTATGAAGTCGATGAGTGAGGCCCTGCAGAAAATGGCAGGTCCGCAGTTGCGTCATGTGTTGGGTGCCATGACCACCAACCGCTTTACGGGCATGCTTACAGGTATGCTGGTGACAGCGTCAGTTCAGTCATCAACGGCGACGACGGTAATGACAGTCTCGTTTGTGAATGCTGGTCTTTTAACACTAGCACAGGCCATTTCAGTGATTATGGGTGCAAATATCGGTACGACCCTTACGGCATGGATTATGTCGGCAGGTATGTCGTTTGATATCACAAGCGCCATTTATCCCGCTTTCTTCATTGGTATCATTCTGATTTATCTGAAGCATTATCGTTATATTGGTGATTTCCTTTTTGGCTTGTCATTTCTGCTATTGGGATTGGGAACACTACGATTAACAGGTACGGAGATGCATTTGGGCGAGAATCAGGCCTTGCTTGATTTCTTTGCCTCTTTTGATCCCAATTCTTTCCTGACCACTTTGGTGTTCTTGGTTCTTGGTGGCATTTTGACCTTCTGTGTACAGTCTTCGGCAGCCGTAATGGCCATTACCATGATTCTCTGTTCAAGTGGCGCATTACCAATCTATCAGGGTATCGCCTTGGTAATGGGTGAAAATATTGGAACCACCGTTACCTCTAACCTTGCAGCCCTTTCTGCCAATACACAGGCACGTCGTGCCGCTTTGGCTCACATGTTCTTCAATGTGTTTGGCGTTATCTGGATTCTGTTTGTCTTCCGTCCCTTTATAGACATGGTATGTGGATGGGTAGGCTATGATGTGATGCTGGACAAGACTACTGTTGAGGCTAGCGTATTCCTAGCAAATGCAGCGAAGCTGAGTTTTGTGCTTGCCGCCTTCCATACCACCTTCAATGTGGCTAATACTTTGATTCTGATATGGTTTATTCCACAGATTTAGAGGTTAGTTTGTACCGTGATTAAACCCAAGAAGGTGGATGAGGAAGAGGATTTCCGCCTGCACTTTATTACTGCTGGTTTCATGAAGACCCCAGAACTTTCCGTGTTGGAAGCTCAGAAAGAAATTCAGGCCTTC
>JAEEGI010016008.1_pt1 | contig 15535 bp, 13 predicted proteins | sample 8958751 | NCBI WGS metagenome assembly JAEEGI01 (sample SAMN16246545, study PRJNA631951) | gut metagenome | biome: gut microbiome; feature: rumen; material: KS-attached | host: Bos | place: Iran: Karaj | collected 2018-10
CTACGGCCGGATAGATACCCGACTCGGCAATCTTACGCTCCAACACGGTCGTAGCATCCAGGTGGGTGAACGTCGTAGCAGGTGCAGGGTCGGTCAAGTCGTCGGCAGGCACATAAACTGCTTGTACAGAGGTAATAGAACCAGATTTGGTAGAGGTGATTCTCTCCTGCATCGTACCCATCTCAGAAGCCAGCGTGGGCTGATAACCTACGGCTGACGGCATACGGCCCAGCAGAGCAGACACCTCAGAACCAGCCTGTGTGAAACGGAAGATGTTGTCGATGAAGAACAGGATATCGGCAGCACCGCCATCCTTACCACCACCGTCACGGAAACCTTCAGCCACCGTCAGACCTGACAGGGCTACAGAAGCACGTGCTCCGGGGGGCTCGTTCATCTGACCATATACCAAGGTGGCTTGCGATTTCTTCAACTCCTCAGGATCAACGAGACTCAAGTCCCATTTACCCTCAGCCATAGCTTCCTTGAACTTCTCGCCATAGCGGATAACGCCGCTCTCAATCATCTCGCGAATCAGGTCGTTACCCTCACGCGTACGCTCACCAACACCAGCGAACACCGAGAAGCCGTTGTGGCCCTTGGCAATGTTGTTGATGAGCTCCATGATGAGCACCGTCTTACCTACACCGGCACCACCGAACAGACCAATCTTACCACCCTTCAGATAGGGCTCCAGCAGGTCGATGACCTTGATACCTGTTGACAGCACCTCCTTGGTTGTTGACAGTTCCTCAAACTTCGGAGCTTCGCGATGAATGGGATAAGCGCCCTTCATGTCGAGCTGTTTCATACCGTCGATAGGCTGACCAATCACGTTCAGCATACGACCTTTGATCTGTTCACCAGCAGGCATCGTGATAGGCGATCCCAGCGGCTTTGCCTCTAATCCACGCTGCAGTCCGTCGGTATTGTCCATAGCCACACAGCGTACAGTATCCTCGCCGATGTGCTGCTGCACCTCGACAATAAGCTGGTCGCCATTGGGACGCTGGATAGACAATGCTTCATGAATCTTAGGCAACACCTTTTCCGCATCCAGTCCCTTGGTATCGAAATAGACGTCGATTACCGGACCGATAATTTGGGAAATGTGTCCATTAATTTGTGACATAAGCAATTATTGTTTTAGAATTATTGTTATTTTCGTATAGTGTTTGCAAAGATACGAAAATATTTTTATCCAAGAAAACAATTTCCCAATTTTTTACTCAGAAAAATTTTTAGGGGGTATTTTTGACGAAAAAATGGACACTAAATCTAATCCCTATCGTCAAGAACGCGGAATTTCTCGCGTCTGCGCTGCAATTCTTCCATCTGAATTTCGCACATCAGCGCCTGAGGAATGCCACGACGACATTGGGCTACCGTCCGTCCTGTGACGTCAATCACGGCACTTGCTCCGATATAATGACAACATTGGTCGTCGCCCACGCGATTCACACCTATCATATAACATTGGTTCTCGATGGCACGCGAACGAACCAGCAGTTGCCAAGCCGATTGTCGCGACGACGGCCAGTTGGCTACACAGATAATGGCATCGTATTCAAGATTGTCGGAATAACGGCTCCAACAGGGGAATCGCAAATCGTAGCACGTTTGCAACAACAAACGGAATCCCATATAGTTAACTACCACATGCTGTTGTCCGGGTGTATAGGAGTGGTTTTCTCCGCCATAGGTAAACAAGTGGTGTTTGTCATAATAATAGGTCTCTCCTACCCTTCCATCTACAAAATAATGACGGTTACGGTAAGTGCCGTCTGTTGACTTAACAGCCAAGCTTCCGCTAATGGCACAATTTCGCTGTTGTGCCGTCTGCTGCATCCACTTCAGCGCTTTGTTATCGGCTTCATCACTGGCTATGCCTTCCGGTTGGGTGGCAAATCCCGTGCTCCACATTTCCGGTAACACATAAAGATCACCATCAGGCCTTTCGTCCATCAACCGTTGGGCTTGGCGGATGTTTTCCTCAGGCTTTGCCCAGCTAATGTCCGTTTGCAGCATGACGACCTTCATATTCTTTCTGATTTATTCGGCCAGTTTGAAATGAATTTCACCATTTTCGCTAATGATGTTATCAACCAAATAACAGCTGGCGCCATTAGGTTGACATAATGAAGCCATAAAGTGGAATCCTTCAGCATCGGTCTTTTTGAATGTCATATCGTTTAGGATCGCTTTCTCCAAGAAATCACCTTTTACATGCTCTGCATAGTTCTTTTTATGCATATCGCGTTTAAAAACCTGATTAGCCCCTTTAAAAATACTGACGTTGATGATATTATCATAAAATATTTCTTCAACGCTCAAACCGTCTTCATTCACGGTTTGACACACAACCTTATAACGTGTGGGGTTGATGGCTATGTAGCAATGATAGCGCTGTCCGTCCAAAAAAACTACTGTGTCGCGCTTTTCCACTCCAGTCAACGTCTGAACTTTTGTCTGGGCACGTGGTTCTTCTTCTACGTCATCTTTCAAAGTTTCCTCATCTACCTTTGACAATTTCATCAGTTCGCCATTCTGATTCTTGAACCATAACAGATGTTCTGTATGCTTTTCGATGTGGTAGCCTGCATTATTACCAATATATAAGGTGTCACCCACCACCTTAAAGTATGCAGGCATCGAAGTCGAATCGGAATAGTACACGGTATCACCCTTCATTCTGAACAGCACATTTTCAGTTTCGTTGTCCAACCAAATACCTTGTAGCAAGGCTTTTGCCTCACGACTTTCTGGCTGTGGGGCATTATTTCCACAGTTCAGCAGCATACTTGCCAGCACAACACTCGTAATTAAAATCAGTAGTTTATTCATTTTGTTAACATTATCATTCGAACACCTCAGCATCACATAATAGTGGTTGTCTTAGGTCTTTTTCGCTGGTCAGCACATCCTTCGGATTTATGGGCCATTCAATGCCCAATTCCGGGTCGTTCCACCGGATGCCTGCCTCGGCTTGTGGTGCATAAGGATTGTCCACCTTGTAAGTAAAAATAGCTTCTTCCGACAATACCAGGAAACCGTGAGCAAAACCTCTGGGGATAAAAAACTGGCGTTTGTTTTCATCACTCAATTCCACCATCACATGTTTACCAAAGGTAGGACTGCTCTTGCGCAGGTCAACTGCAACGTCCAGCACTTTACCCTTGATAACTCTGACAAGTTTAGCTTGCGAGAGTGAACCCTTTTGATAGTGCAGACCGCGAAGTACACCATACGACGATTTCGACTCGTTGTCCTGTATGAACTCCACATCACCTATATGCTGCTTGAACTCCTCGCGTTTCCAAGCCTCGAAGAAGTAGCCTCTTGAGTCATTAAACACACGTGGCTCAATTACATACACGCCCTGAATATCGGTTTCCTTGAACTCCATCGATAGTAGTTTTATTTGTTTTACTCTGCAAAGGTACAAAGAAAAATTGAGATTACAAAACAATCGTTTCAAGAATCTTAAAAAAATCTTACCATATATAGGTAGCATCATCACGAGACGTGCATTAATATATAGGTAGCGTCATGACGAAACGTGCACCATCGGTATAGCTGGTATCCAGCACAATGTCGCCACCCATACGCCGACAGATGCTACGAGCTACAGTAAGTCCAATACCAGTACCGACTTCATATTCGTTGAGCTGTACGAACTCCTCGAAGATGTGCTCGGCCTCGCTGGCGGGTATGCCGACACCCGTATCTTCCACGATATACAGAACCATGTCGGCTTTCCGCTCAACCTGCAGGGTAATGGTGCCCTGCTTGGTGAATCGTTCGGCATTGTTGAGCAGTAGGACAATAGCTCGCGTAGCAGCCCGTTTGTTGGTTTGCATCGTAAGATTGTCCACGTTTTCTCCCCGTTTCAGTTGAATGGGTATATGGTCTCTATTATTGGCAATGATGTCATCGATAGCCTCTGAAGCCGGTTGTATTGCAGGCAGATTATCGCTGCGCTCAATAACTTTCTTGCTATTGACGTCACTCAGTTCCAGCATCTTGTTCACCAGTTCGGTAATCTGATTCGTGCTTTCCATGATCTTCTCATTATATTCACGCTTCGTCTTCTCGTCAAATTCCATATCCGGCGACGTCAGTATCTGGGTAAAACCGGAAAGGATGTTCAATGGTGTACGAATCTCATGCGACATCTGCTGGATGAACGATGTCTTCATACGCGACGATTCCTTGGTGCGCTCGTTGGCTTCCTCGAGTCTGCAATAGGCTTTTTCCAGACGCATCGACGACTGGTGACGGAAATAGATGATCAATACAAAGCAGAAGATGGTCAATGCGAGTGAGATGACCGTGGCTATATAGCGCTGGCGCACCAGGCTTGACTTATGCTCTGCTATCTCTCTTTCCTTCTGTTGCATATTATAGATAGTGGTCAGCTCCATAGCCGCATCACGATGCATGATGTTAATAGCTGAATCCAGTTTGTCGCATATTTGTCTGCTCACGGCATTAGCGGTCTCAGTACGATGGGCGCTTAAGTTGGCACGATATTTGGGTAATAGATATTGTTGGATGATATCCATCGATGGATTGATATTGAATTTCTCCATCTGTTTGTCCAGTACTTCATAATTATCAGCAGCCTCTTCCCAACGCCCGGCCACCATCAGGTAACCGATGGCCTCGACTTTCCCTTCGTTGGTCTGCACGTAGTTCGACTTCTTGGCCTCTTGATAGGCTTTCTCTGCCTCTGCATGACGCCCCAGTCCTTCCAAGGCGCTGGCTTGATAGAGATTCAGACGTGCCTGCTGTTTATCAACAAAGTCGGGTTCTGGATTATCCAACTGATTATAGTAGTCGAGGAGTTTCTTAAATTTCTGGGTCCAGTCGAATGCCTCATAGAAGCGGTCCATCTGCAGATAGGTTTCGGTAATCTTGATGATGCCGGCAATGGCGGTTGTAAAGTTCGACCGGATAGGGTCATCGCCTACAACGTCGTAGAACAGTTTGTAGGCTTGGTTGAAATTGACGATAGCCTCGTCCGTACTTCCCTGCTTCAGTTGGCAACAGCCCACAGACACCTGCAGGTAGGCATAGTCGCTATTGCGCTGATATTTGGCTTCGGTCATTATCTTCAGCGCCGGCACTGCCACCTTCATGGTTGCCTCGTACTCGCCTCTTAGCAGCAGTTCGCCCGACAATCGGTTGGCCGACTTGGCATAGTATTTCAGGTCTTCCTGGTTGTGTATCTCTGAATTGACGGCCTGCTTCCAGTACTTTTCGGACAAGCGCATCATGTGTTGTCGTGAATAGGAGTAGCCGCGCCAGTAGTCTGCATGAATACTCGTAATATGTCCTGTTGCCTGGAGTGTGTCTGCCAGTTCCAGCAGTCGCTCGTATTGATGTCCTCTGTGGGCCACGTTGAGCAGGCTGTCGGCATTGACGCTGTCAGTCTTTACCTCCTTTTGGCCACACGCTACGAACGTAACGGCAATTAGTGTGACTAATAACAGTATGTTCAGTAGTTTACATCTTCTCATAGGCGAATCTTCGTTACTATCTTGGTGGTTTCTGTCGTCGTCTCGATGGTTGCTCCGTATTTGTTGAGCGAATAGGAAATGAATGCGAACATTCCCACGCCGGCTATCAGCAGGAGCGTATAGGGCCAGAAATCGGTGGGGAATATGCCCGTAATAACCACACTACAAATGCCAAATAGCACGATCAAATCACAGCACACCTGCATCCAGCGCACGAAGTCCATCACGTTTCCGTACGAAAGAAGTAGCAGTCTTGAACTGACCTGACTGTATGTCTGATAGAATTTGAAGACGACCCATGCTGCATATATAAAATATAAGGTATAAGACATGAGGGTGAGCTGGGCGTTATATTTCCACAGAAAGGCTACCGTCCAGTAGACCGACAGCCCGATGAGGTAATACAAGCCGTCGCGTACGGCGATAAGACGCGTCAGGTAATGGGGGTTCAGCAATGGTGTGTAGCCCCAGCTGAAGCAGATGGCGCCCAGGTGGAAGTACGAGACGGTCAGTGCCGATGCGGCTGTCGGCCATGTGTAGCGCCACGTGAACACGCCATGCATGATGTAGCCCAGGCCGAACACGCCTATCCACAACGCCGTGAGCAGTCGGGTGCGATGATAGATGGCATATTGCCGGTAGGGCCTGCTACCTTTTAGTAGTATAGCGGCCATCAGGAGGTTGATGACTCCCGTTACGAACAATGCAGCCTGATATATTAATTGGTCCATTTTAATATATTCTTAAAAATTTGACTGCAAAGGTAATGAAAAAATATCGATTTAACGAAAGGATAAGAAACAATTTTGAGTTCTAATACCCGAGATCCTCGCCAACCAGCACGACCTGATGACGACCTCTGGGCGAGTTTCTGAGGAAATGGACGTAATTACAGATGCTGTCGGCTGAATTGCAATTATGGCAGACGCCGTCGGTCTGGCACGGGGTCTTGATGTCGAACCGGGCTGCATTGACGGGCGACGCCGTGCTCCGTGCACGTGCCAGAGCGGCTTCGACGGTCTGGGCCACCTTGTTCAGTCCGATGACGAAGATAACCTTCTTAGGTCCCCAGGTGATGGCGGCCACACGGTTACCGTTGCCGTCGATGTTGACAATAACGCCGTCCTCGGATATGGCATTGGCACTGCTCAGATAGACGTCGGTCGAGAATGCCCGCAGATACATAGATTGTTTTTCCTCGGCCGTCGTGGCCAAGTCGCGGTCAATCACTTCCAGCGTTCCCCGGCGCTTCAGTGCCTCGGGGATGCCAAGGTCGCGCACGGTCATCGTGCCGCCCCACGTCACCGAGCTCCCGTCTTCTATCAGTTCCACGACCTTGTTGACGGCATCCGCACCAGTCGGACAGTAGAATCCCTCGATGTGTCTGCGCTTCAGGTTCTTGATAATCGTCTGTGCCAGCCGTTCGTTTCTCAGTTCTTTTGTTGTCATAAGGCTACCTTTATTATTTAATAATGTGTAATGTTCTGAATTGCTTCGGTGATGCGTGGCACAATTTGCTTGCGCTCCAAGTTTTCCGTCGTATAGCACACGCCTTCGCTCAGCGACGGTCCGAATACGGCTTCTGCCACTTGCTTGGTATGCTCGCCGCAGTAGATGAAATACGTTCCATCCTCGATGTACGGTCTTTCGTCCTTGTCGATGCCCGTGTTGGGTACCAGGTTGTCAATCTTGGCAAACAGCATCTGGCGGCCTTTCTGCTTCATGACCTCGGGCATGGCGGCCAGCAGTTTGGCGAAGAATGCGTCCATTTCAGCGTGCTTGCAGGCCAGACTTCCGAAACCTATCATGTAGCCGCCGATTTCGTAGTCCTTATAGTCGCTCAACAGTATCTCGTCAGCCGACATTCCGGCGTAGTCGTAGGCCGCATCCTCCATGTTGCGGCTGACGGTTTCCATCGAGTCTTTCGTGATGCCTAACTGCGTGGTAAGGGCGAGCCAGGCGATGGAGTCGATGCTTGTGGTGGTTGACTTCGACAGATTGCGCGTGTCGCTGACGATACCGGCCAGCATGATGCGTGCCGTCTCGTCGTCGATGCTGACACCCGTCTCCTTGTAACATTCGTAGATGACGGTATTGACGGAGCCCACCATTTCGCGCCGCACGTAAGGGATGCCAGCATCGGCGATGTCGCCCTCGACGTGGTGGTCAATCTTTTGCAGGATGATGGCGTCGCGGGCACCGTCCACACATTGCGAATAGTCCGTATGGTCGGTCAGTATGAGCCGCGTCTGGGGCGCTACCGATGCCTTCAGTTCCGGCAGTTCGAAGCCGAAGAGTCGGGCAATGTACTGCGACTCGCGATTCGTGGCACTCGACACCTTCGCCTTGCAGTTGTAGCCGAGTTCACGCATCAGCCTGGCATACGACAGCGCCGAGGTGACCGCATCCACGTCCGGCGACTTATGTCCATAGACAAAACACGTATCATTACCCCAGTTCAGCGTTTGCAACATCGCCTTGAAGTCTGCTCCCGGGTCGGGTGTCGCAGGCTCGTCGTGCACCGAGCACGACACAGCGCTCACCACGAGGCTGCCATACATGATGGCGGACAAGATGCCTAAAAGATATTTTCTCATAATTAATAGAATGTTTATAACGTCTTGGCTGCAAAGTTACAACTTTTTTTCAGAAATGCAAATTATAACCCCTCATTTTTTATTAACCGCAGATTACGCAGATTATACAGATTATAGCTGCGCAACACCCTGCACCTATAAATAAAAAATCTGTGAAATCTGCGGAATCTGCGGTTAATTCTTAACTCTTCACTCTTAACTATTCACTAGCGAAGCGTTTCACTCAGTTCTCCTACGGATTTTACGGATTTTACGGATTTATTGAGGGCGGTAGCAAATTCTTCACTCTTCACTCTTCACTAAAAAGAGTTGCCCCGAAGGGCACTCTTTTGACTAGTTCTCGTTAGGCGTGTCTTCGTCGCCACCGCCACCGTTGTCGCCTCCTGAGTTACCACTCCCCTCGCCCGTTGGAGAGGGGTTGGGGGTGAGGCCTCCGCTGGGAGCGTTGCTCGTGCCACCCTTCGCCTGGGCAATCTGTTCGCGGGTCTTGTCCGTCCAGCTCAGACGGGCGTCCTTCTTCAGCTCGTCGCGGGTGAACTCGCCGGTCGACTGTGCCAGCAGCTTCAGGGTCTTCACCGCAGGACCGGTCTTGGCTCCCTGCGCCAGTGTGCCGATCGTGGCCTGCGCCACCTTGTCCTGCTGCGCGTCGTACAGGGTCTCCAGGGCGTTCGCTTCGACGGTGGCCTTGAAGATAGCCAGGTCGGGAATTTTCACCGTGTTGCCGTTCAGCACCTGTTCGCGCACGCACTTCACGAAGTCAATCAGGATACCCGTAATCAAGCCCTCCGAGAAGGCCGTGTTGTGCTCAGCCATGTGCTTGGCCATCTCTTGGACGCCCAGCGTCTGCTTGTAACTTACTCGGGCGTAGAGCTTGCCCGCCTGCTCCGATTCTGAGGTCTCGGTAACCTTTGAAAGATAAAGTTCAATCATACCTTTTTCGTGTGTTTTTCGTGGTATTAGATACTATGCGACTGAATACTTCGGCCAGCCGCTTACCGCCTTTTTTATATGATGCAAAGTTACAAAATAATTTGCAAACTTCCAAATATTTCTGTACTTTTTTTCAAGTTTTTCTTGAAATATTTTCTGACGCAAAATAACCCGCCATTATTGCCCGATAACGCTGGGTTATTCGACGATAAGGCGTGGTTATTTTTTCCTGAAATTTAATCTTTAATATTTAATTTTTAATTTTTAATGTATATAGCTCGCTGAAATCCTTGCAGCCCAAGGGTAGCTGGTGATGTACCAACGAGGGCAACACCTTTTGCAGTTGCAGGAACAATCGTTCGCCGGGCTCGTCGCGATCTGGATACATGTGGAACTGAATGGCCAGGGGACTGTCCCCGCTGTGAGCAGCGCAGCGGATTACAGGGGGCCTGTCCCCAAAGTGCTTGAGCAACTCGATGTCCTTCTTAGTGAGCAGCGTGGCCGACGGGATGGCGATGGCCTTATGACCAGCCGAGAGCATAGCCCAGCAGTCGGAGCAGCCTTCGGTAATAAAAAGCTCGTCGCCAGGCTTCAGCAGGTTCAATACTGGCAGGTTGTAGATGCCGCATTGAGCCCCTTGCGGAAAGCGGAAGCGAGGCAAAGCACCCTTGATAAGGTTCCTGTTCTGCACGCCCACCAAACGGCCATCGCGGTCATAGTAAGGCGTCTGCAACCAAGGCACGCCCTGACGGTCTTTCCACGAAGTCAGACGACACCAGCGAACTACCCGCTCATCCAAACAACGTTCCTCAAATAGAAACTTGCGTGCCTCCTCGTTCAGCCAAGGGTGCTCGAAAAACCGCTCGTAGCGACTGGCGTCGAAAGAGAGCCTCCCCCTATCCCCCTCCAAGTAGAGGGGGGACTTTGTGGCGCCAGCACACCCCTCCCTACTTGGGGAGGGGTCGGGGGAGAGGCTTAGCCAACGGCAGGCATCGAGGAAACCCTTCCTCAGATACTTCATCACCAAATCAATCGTACCGCCGCTGGCCCCACAAACGAAGCAACGATACGTGTTCTTGCTGACCTTAAACGAAAGGCTTGGGTGGCGGTCGTCGTGGAACGGACATAGCGCCTTGTGTCGCACGACGTGGAGTCCAAGTCGCTCCGCGACCCCCTCAATGGGCAGGTCGCGAAGCTTTTGCAATTCAAGTCTATCCATAATCACTTCTTCTTCAGATATTTCTCGGTCTTGGTATAGAGACCCGTCTGAGCAGAATACTCGATAAAGCCTCTTGCAGCCCATACTGACAGCTGTTTCTTGGAGGCAGCACCCGTGGGCTTTCCCAGCTGTTGGCGCAGGGCATCCAGCTGCTGCTCGTTGAAGGAGTTGCCCTCTATGCTGTCCAGCATGTTAGCAGGCCCCGTCTTGCCGGACTCGGTGGAAACGATGTCGCTGTCTTTCTGCAACATATCGCCCATGACGGCCCACACACTCCAGATGCCGTGCCACGTGAGCCATTCCACCATGTCGCCCATCGCACGCGTCCAGGTCATCTTGTTAAGTGCCCACATGACGCAGCCTGCCTTGAAACTGGCCACAATGCTACGCTTGGCCATATCCCACATGACGTCGTTGTCGGTCAGGTCGGCATACTCACAGATCTCGGCCGCAAGTCTTTTGCACACCTTGTTGAGCTGAGGGATGACATAGCGACCCTTGCAGAGAGCGAGCGGTGCCATGCGGTTGTTCAGCTCCTGATAGAAGCCCTCGTCGAACTGTCCGATGACAGGTATGTTCGGGTCACGTTTCGCGCCGCGGGGCTTGTAGGTGAACGCTATTCTGCCCAGCGTTCCGTCCAGCAGGTTATACTTCAGGAACTTTCTGATGTCCGTCGGGTTCGATGCCATCGAGATGTTGGTGCGCAAAATGGCCGACCCCGTGATGCCATCTACCGTAGCCCTGAGAGCCTTGTATCGCGCACGGTCGTGAATCAGACGGAGCATCTGTGTCATCTGCTTATGGCCGCCGCAGAGGTTGTCCAGCATGACGGCCTCAGGCAGGTCGATGAACGTGGTGTAGCCGCCATGTCGCTCGGCTGCCATCTGAGCCTTCAGGTAACCCGGACGCGTCGTGTCGCTCGGCATCACATGGATGCACAGGTCTTGCTCAACCGGCTTGTCCTTCTTATTGGCAGCATGGCTGGCTTTCTGCCATTCCACATACTTATTGATGGCCTCTTGGTCAGAGCGAAGCTCCTCGCGCATGATGGCCTCTGCCAAAAGCGAGTGCTGGCCCTTGTTATTGCCCGAATCAGCGCACAAAAGGCTTATCTGACCGCATGGTTCGAGCCATTGTCCGCTTGGGTACTGGAACTCTGCACCCGATATTTTCGCCCCCAAAGGAGCGTAAAGCATGGGGTGTTCGGGCTGAAACATGTCTTTGCTCGTCTGTGAGAGCAGCAATTTCTGCGTCTCCAAACCCTTGCCGAGGGTAGGCATCTCGGGGGGCGTCGGTCTTGTAATGTCGTAAATCATAATATGTTACGTGCTTTTTAGTGAATAATATAAATGTGAATTTTTACCTATGTTTCTTCAGTTCTTCAGTTCTTCAGTTAGGTTTTTGAGGGGTATGCATTTTCCGAATTCTTCATATATATAATATATAACTTATTAATTATTAAGTAGTTATAAATATTAAGAAGTAGAATTGGAGTACAACCACCCCCCTTATTTCTAACTGAAGAACTGAAGTAACTGAAGTAATCTGGCCATCTTTTACTTCTCTATCAGGCCCTCCAACGCTTTATGCAGTTCTATGTACACACCGAAGGCGTAGCGCTCGACGCTCATATTCGCTGGCAGCGGGCGGAAGTTCGGCTTGAGCGTGCCGTCTGGACGACGCGTAATGGTGATGTACTTGCCCTTGTAAAGGCGCGGGTTGCGCTTCGCCGTCCAGGGCAGCATCTCAATAAAGGTGTAGTGCGCATCGCGGCAGCGGAATTCGTCGATGTCGGCACCATGATCGCGGCGCAGCACGCCCTGATAGTCCTTACCGGTCTTCAACGTGCGGTCGCTGTGAAGAATGGTCTTCACGTCACAGCAGAGTTCTGTACTACGGTTCCAACCCTGAAGCACGTCTTCCACGATGCTTCCCACGAGGCGAACCTTCTTTGAATTTTTGTTCTTAGCTTCCATTGTACTTACTTATTTTTTAGGAAGTGAACATCTGATAGCGTTTCCAGTATTGCGGCCAGATGATTACCGGTACTGGCGGGAGCCACGCTTACGGCTATGAGTTCCCTTCGAATTCTGCTGCAAAATTATGCAAAAGGCCAAAAAAAAAGGTCTTATATAAGACCTACTATAAGACTTATATAAGACCCTAACCGACTGATTTCCAGCCTACTTCATCAACTTGTCGATGTCGCTGCTCCTGGGCGGCAACTTGCCCGTCTGCTGCCATGTGCCTGCCAGCTGACCCAGATTGGGGATTCCCCACAACTGCTGAAACAGCTTCCACTTCTTCTTAATGTGCAGCTTCTCCGCCATGCGGTCGGCAATGTAGGCAGCCTGGTTGGCCGACACCCCTTCAGCCAGCGCGTAGCCGTTGGCCACGATGAACCCCGCATCCCTCAACCGCTGCCACAGCACCTGCGCCTCGGCAGTCAGCAGCTCGGCCACGTTCTCGTTCACCGTGCCCGCCGACTGAGGCTGGTCCGCCAGCTCCTCATCGTCGAAGTGGCTCAGCGTTTCCATGAAGTCCTCCGGCATCCCCAGCTTCGCCGCCGTAATCAGTTCCAGCAGCACCGTCTTCGCAGCCTCGCGCTTGCTCTGCGTCTTACGCTTCGACATGTTCATGTAGATGCGCATGGCCTTCTCCACATCGTCCGCCGACGACTTTTTAGCCACGCCAGCCGACAACTGGCCAAGCTCCTTCAGTCGCCTGTCCCTGTCATCAATCTGCTGATGCAGATCGTCAATCTCCTCCTGCTGCGCCTCGATTACCTCTTTCTGCCGGTCAATCTCGTCCAGCAGGCCCTGCGTAGCCTCCACCACGCGCATCTGGATTTTCAACTCCTCGGCCTCGTCAATCTTCCTGTCAAGCTCGTTCTTCAACTGGCGGTAAGCCTCGCTCGCCGCCTCTCTCAGTTCCTCAGTGTTTACGTCGTCCTTCATCTTGATTATCGTAGTTTTTTTATGATTATAATGATTGTTTCACTCCGCCCCGAACTTAGGGTGCCAAAAGGGCTGCAAAATTAGTAAATATTCTCTATAGTTAGAACTATTTTCATGTTAATAAACCAAAATTCATCGTCGAAATCTTTTCGTCTGAAACTTTTTTCTTCTATTTAACATTATTTAGGGGGGGGCAACACGCTTTAACAAAATTATTTGTACCTTTGCAAACGTGTTTTTTGCGGAAAACGATAAGATATTATTCAATATTACTAACATTTTAAAACAAAAAAGTATGAAGAAAAAAGAGTATGAAAGACCGACGATGCAGGTCGTCAAGTTAGAACAGACGTGCCAGATCCTTGCTGGTAGCGTAGAAGCCACACGCAGCGGCTATGGTGATGCGGAAGAATTAGACTGGGAATAAGGAGGACAAGATTATGAAGAAGAACATCCTTTTACTGGCCGCCCTGCTCATCGCATCGGCCGCAGTGTTTACCGCTTGCTCAAGCGACGACAACATCACCAGCGAGCAGCCCGCTGCCCTCTCACAGCAGACCTACAACATGACCGTCAACGCCTCGAAGGGCGACGCTGCCACCCGCGCACTCACGCTCGACAGCAAGACGCTCAACGCCACATGGGCCGCAGGCGAGAAGGTTGCCGTATATAACGTGACGAAGTCGGCAGCGCTCGACGGATACCTCGAGGCTCAGTCGGCTGGCGCATCCACCACGCTGAAGGGCTCGCTCACCGGCACCGTCGAGGCTGGCGACGAGCTGAGTCTGTCGTTTCTCAACCCCATCTATTCCGGACAGAACGGCACGCTGGCATACATCGCCTCTAACTGCGACTACGCCAAGGCAACGGTCACCGTCGCCTCTGTCGATGGCGGCGACATCACGACGGCTGCCGCTGCCGCCTTCGCGAATCAGCAGGCCATCGTGAAGTTTACACTGAAAGACACCGACGGGAACGACCTGAACGCCTCCAGCCTCACCATTGCCGCCGCCAGCAACCAGCTGCTGAAAGGCCAGCTGCACAATACTCCGGAAACCAAGCACACTGGCTATACCGTGACTGACGGAACAGGCGGATTCAGTGATAACGAAAGCCATACAAAGCTACTGGACAACAACAAGGGGACGAAGTGGTGCGCTAACAATGGTCCATGGAACGTGACGTTCAACACAGCCAGCCCTGTGCAGGTGGACGGCTACACGCTGACCACGGGCGGCGACACACAGAGCGAGAGCGGGCGCAACCCCAAGAACTGGAAGCTGAAAGGCAAACTGAACGAGAGCGACGCGTGGACCACGATTGCCACCGTCACTGACGACAACACCATGCCAGCCGCCAACACCACGGACGTGGACTTCGTGGTGGACAACCCTGGCAGCTACAAGTATTTCTACTTTGAAGTGACAGCCAACAAAGGTGGTGACATTATGCAGCTCGCCGAACTGCAGCTGTGGAAGGCTTCGGATGCAATCACCTCAGTTTATGGCCCGATTACCATCACTCCGGCATCGGCAACCAATGAGCTGACCGTAGCCCTGCACAACGCAAACGGAGCCGACACCTACACCCTCACCGCCAACGTAGGCGGCCAGAACTGCACCTTCGAGAAGTCGGGCGTAAACTTCGTTGACGGCAACTACTATGAGATTACGGTGAAGATGGCGGTACCAGACCCCACCGTCACATTGACCACTGGACAGATAGGTAATTTATCTTATAATCAGCAGAAAACCATCGGCAATATAACCATTGCACTTTCAGGAGATGCCTATTTCCACGCATCTGGTTTGATGGATGTATCAGGAAACGCTGGTCCAAATCCTGATCCTAATCAAGTTTATGCGCAAGGCACCATCACATTTACGTCAAGCGTTGGAAACATCAAGCGAATCGACATCAACCATAATGGAGGATTGTGGTGGGGAGCTGGTGACGGATGGCCAGCTAGTTATGAAGTGTACGGTAACAGTACATTCACATGGAGCGGCACTCCCGCTGCCTCCGTCACGTTGAATGGTTCGCATAAAGGGTTTGACAACTGCTCGCTTAACAATATCACATCGATTGTGTTCACACTTGAGAAGTAAAAAAATCGGGTCGGTTCTCTCTTCGAGAGTGTGGCGTTGCAATCTCTGACTGAGGTCAGAGTGTGGCTACGCAATCTAGATGATCCACTTTTTAAAAAGAATAAAATGGAAAACGGAAGTCATCTCACGGCTTCCGTTTTTTCGTCCGAGACCCTCTCTTATCCCCCTGTTTAGGGGGAGGAAGGATAAAAAGGTAGGATAA
>JAEEGI010016009.1_pt1 | contig 15535 bp, 12 predicted proteins | sample 8958751 | NCBI WGS metagenome assembly JAEEGI01 (sample SAMN16246545, study PRJNA631951) | gut metagenome | biome: gut microbiome; feature: rumen; material: KS-attached | host: Bos | place: Iran: Karaj | collected 2018-10
GCTCAGGCGAACGCGAAAGTATCACCCATTCGGCCTTCGCCCATGGCCATTCTGGATGCCGCAGGCGGTAGTCGAGCATAGACTTGCCGAAGAAGCCAGTTCCTCCGGTTATGAAAAGGCGCTTCTCTCCAAACGCAGCTTGGCCATCAAAGCCATTGAAGCGTCGCATCATGGTGGCACCCATGCGGCGCTTCATCTTGCCGTTCGCATCCATGACATCAATTCTCCAACCGTTCTGACGACATCTTCCGATGCAAGCCCATAATGCCTGCGCAGATATGATTGACTGCCGACGACACTTGTATAGACGTCCTGCAACCCCAGCTTGACGAGTCGCGGCATGGCCGGAGGCCTTGCCTCAAGCAGCAAGTCCGACACGATGCTTCCAAGCCCGCCAACTACATTGTGCTCTTCAATCGTGATTATGGCAGCATATCGATCTGCTATGGAACGGAGAGTTTCTACGTCGAACGGCTTGAGGCAGATGCAGCTATATATCCCTAGCTCAATTCCTTTTTCACGCAGAGCAGCGCTCGCCGACAACGCTTCGGACAAGACAGATCCCGTGGCCAGAACGGCCACTCGCCCACCCTCCATTATCGGCAAAAGCCTTGTCACATCATAGTCTGAGAGCGACGGGTGAAGCGACGGTTCACCTCCCCTCGCCAATCTAATGTAGCATGGGCCGCTCGTTTCATGCGCAACCCGTATCGTGCGCACGGCCTCATCCGGGTCTGCCGGACAGAACACCCGCATATTCGGGAGCGCTCTCGTAATGGCCAGGTCTTCCGTTGCATGGTGAGACATGCCCAGCTGCCCATACACAAAGCCACCGCCTACGGCAATGATCTTCACGTCCACATCATGGTAGCAGATGCAATTTCGGATCTGCTCAAGGCAGCGCATGACGGGAAAATTCCCAATGGAGTAAGTATATACGACATTGCCCTCCATCGCAAGGCCTGCTGCTATTGACGCCATGTTCTGTTCGCAGATGCCTACATTCATGCACCTTTCCGGGAACTTGCGCGCGAACGAATCAAGCACGCTGTATCCAAGATCCGCCGTCAGCACTACGACGCGGGGATCGTCGCCGGCAATCTTCTCGAGCTCCGCGATCAAATGATTTCGCATGACGGATTCCCTCCAAGTTCGCGGATGGCCTCTTCATAGAACTCGCCTTGCGGGTCGCGATAGTGCCATAGGATGTTGTTCTCCATGTATGAAACACCTTTGCCCTTTATGGTATTGGCGATGATCACGGTCGGCTTCCCATCTTCATGCGAATCAAAGGCCGAAATCAGCTGGGCATGATCATTGCCGTCCTGAACTTCAACCACATGCCATTTGAACGATTTCCATTTCCCGGCCAGATCCGAAAGACCCGCCTCCTGTTCGCAAAATCCCATGGCCTGCATTTTGTTGTGGTCAACTACCACGGTAAAATTCGACAGTTCCCTATGTGCGGCAAACAAAGCCATCTCCCACACCGCCCCCTCTTCGTTCTCTCCATCTCCTATGATGGCATAGACGTGATGGCTCTTGCCGTGAATCTTTGCAGAAAGCGCCATTCCACATGCCACGCACACTCCCTGACCAAGCGAACCCGTGGAAAACTCTACACCGGGAATTCCCCTGTGCGAGACATGCCCTGAATATACGCTTCCATCCATGTAGTAGCGATTCAATTCCGAACGCGAGAAAAAACCTGTCTCTGCCAATGCTGCGTAGATCGCCATTCCGGCATGCCCCGTGCTCAACACGATCCTGCCCCTCGCAGCATTCTTCGGATCATCTGGAAAGACATTGGCCACGCCGCTATACAACACCGCCACGATGTCCGCGACAGACATCACCGCGCCTATGTGCGAGGCGTGAGTCATATGCGCCATCCGAATCGCATCCTGACGAATCCGATTGGCCAGCGGAATCGATCTTTCAAGAATATCGGCCGTGTCAAAAACTACTTTCCGCCAGGTTCTGTCTCGGAATTGATCAGCGACCTGGCGACGCTATTCTTCATCGCCATCTGCGCGCCCATGGCGCGTCCCCGCTGGACCACATGTCATTCAAAAGCTGATACTCGCGGCTCGTGTCCATGCACTGCCAGAATCCCGCATGGCGATACACGGTCATATCGCCTGCCGCCGCCGCGATCTTCATCGGCGTCTGCTCAAGAGGCATGTCGTCGGCATCGCTCAGATAAGAATCTATGAATCGGCGCGACACGACCATGAATCCGCCGTTTATGAAGTTCTTGGAGACGAGCGGCTTCTCCTGGAAACGAGTCACAAGATCGCCTTCGACTGCGATCTCGCCGAAACGGGCGGCGGGCCTCACCGCGGAAATCGTGATGGCACGCCCTGAACGGCGGTGCGCGCGAAGCGACGCGGCTATGTCGATGTCTGAAACGCCATCGCCGTAGGTGAGGAAGAAGTCATCGTCTTCCGCGCGTAGATACTTCGCCGCACGCCACACGCGCCCGCCCGTGAGGGTGTCAAGACCCGTACCGGCGAGTGTGACCTCCCAGTCGCTTTCCGGCACGGCGCCGTGGAACTTGATCTTCGGCTCGTGGCCTAGCGTGATCGTGGCGTCGCTTGTTCGAAGATGATAGTTAACGAAATAGTCAACGAACACCTCTCTCTTGTAACCAAGGCAGAGGATGAAGCGCCTGCATCCGAACGCGGCATACGACTTCATGATATGCCACAGGATAGGCTGCTCGCCCACCGGCACCATCGGCTTGGGCAACAGCTCCGTCACGTCGCGCAGACGCGTACCCTTACCCCCGCATAGAATCATCACGGGTGGCATCTGTCCAGAAGACTTCTTGCTTGCTACTTTCATCGCCGAATAGTATAGCAAAAATCGTGTTTATCTGCCGCTATTTTTATGCATATTTAATCTGGTCTTGCGTTTCTGAACAATACCGTGATATAATGTAGCGCAGAGGAGACAAAAGGCAAGTTGACTGGAATTATCACAATCAAGAATGCTCTCGACAGCCTGCACAGACGACTGGGCGATTTTTGGTGGCATTCGCTGATGCTCTTCTGCGCGTGCCGTGTGGCCGACGTCCTAAACGCCTTCGTCGGATTGTGGCTCGTGCCTAAATACGTCGGACAGTCCGAACTCGGCGCAGTGCTTCCTCTCTCGAACTTTGCGATGTTCATCGCGATTCCCGCCTCCGCATTCGCGACAGTGTTCATGAAGGAGGTCAACACGCTCTCGACAAACGGAGAGCTGGGGAAAATGAAGACTCTCGTGCGCGGCGTGTTCATGGTGATGAGCGCGCTGCTCATCATCTCCGCCATTGCCGCGAAACTGGTTCTGCCATTCTTTCTGGAACGTCTGCGCATAGTCGAGGGGATGTTGGGCTTTCTCATCATCGCCTCCGCTTTTGCCGGATGCGCTGCACCCGTCTATTCTAACGTGCTTCAGGCGCTGAAACGGTTTAAAGAAGTCTCATTGATATACATCCTGGCTGCGCCGATGCGCTTCGCGGTCATGCTATGCCTAATGCCATTTCGAGCGCTTTCGGGATATTTCGCCGGACAGACAGCGGCACCTATGACCAACATTCTACTTTCCGTCCTGTTTCTGAGGAAATACTTCCGCGTCCGCGCAGAGCCATACTGGAACAGTAATGCCGTGAAGAAACTCTCCCGTCTCTTTGCCGCTGTACTCGCCTATCAGATGTTCCCCGCCATATCAGGTCTCGTGGAAGCCATAATAATCAGGCAGCGACTGCCTGAAGTGGAGTCTGGGGCGTACTATATGGCAACTCGTTTCTACGACCTCGCCGGCTTCATCAATGGCACCTTGCTCGCAGTGATGTTCCCATACACCGCAGAACTCGCCGAGAAAGGCAAATCCACAAAACCGCTTGTAGTCAAAGCCTCAGCTGTGACGCTGGCGTTTGGGATTCTGCTCGCCGCATTATTTGCCGTTGTCGGCGAAAAGGTTCTCTGCCTTCTGCCGCATGGAGATGAATATTCTAAGTTCGCCTGGGTAATACCATGCATGATCATGATAGCAACAATGATAGCCTTGATTTCATACCACACTAGCACAGAAGTTTCCGCCGGACGCTTCACATTCCTGAAATGGTGGATTCCGTTCCACTTGTTCTGCCCGGTCTTTCTTCTCGTCGTCACCGGATATGGATATTTTGTGGACATTCTACCAGCGTCTTTGACTGCCTATCTTTCTAAGCACAATTTCACATCATTGAAGGCAATGGTTATATGGCTTCTATTGATATCAGCCGTCAAACTTGCAATATCCTGCACTGAGTTTTATTCGAAGGAGGATGGACAACGATGAAACGGCCTTATGTATTCTATTTCCCCTGCCATAGCCGATCAAATGGCATAAGAACAATGATGCTTCTGTCAAAAAGACTTGCGCAGGAAGGGTTTGAGGTCCTGTACTATGTGAAAGACAGAAGTGACTGGCCGAAAGACGTGCCGGTGCTTGAGAATGTTGATGCGAATCTTCGCCAAGTTGCCATTGCCGTGTATCCAGAGATTGTCGCTGGCAATCCTCTTCGTATCCGAAACGTGGCACGTCTCGTTCTGTTCTATCCGGGAAAGAACGGCGGAATGAAACGCTACCATGAAAGCGAAATGACTTTTGCCTATTTCCCGGAATTCCTTCCTGGAGCAGACGTTCTCACCATCCCTTGGATCGATGAAAATCTCTTCAACGACCCGGGGTACCCCAGAACACAAGACTGCTGCTTCGTCCATAAAGGAGGCCGATGGAAGAATCCTCCAGAACTGCGCGACATGACGACCATCACGATGCAGTGGCCTGAGACCAGGGAAGCTCTTGCCGATCTTTTAAAGAGGACTCGAACCCTTTATTCGTTCGACGACTGCTCTGCAGTACTTGCCGAAGCACTGATATGCGGCGCCAAAGTCATGATTGTCACGCCCGAAGGATACAAGGAATATAAGGACGATTGTTCTTATATCGCCAAAACTTTCCCCGCACAATTCCGCAACTTCGTAGAACGCACACAGTCAAGCGACTGGAAAGGCCGACTGCAAACCAGATGGCTTTTCTGCTACTGGGCAACCGCAGTATGGCGGTATTGGGTGAAACCATTGTTCATTCGCTAGAGGCGCGTGTCGCAGAAGTCGAGGAAGAGCTTGACGTCGCGCACACCGAGATCGTGCGGACCCTCATGGCAATGGTAGCCCACATGACCGCCCATGCCTTTGAGGCCTAGAGCCTCCCATGCCTTGGCGGCTCCCTCCGCCGCGGCCTTCTCGCCCGCGGGACCCGCCCAGTGGTCGACCGAGCCGCTCGCCACGTACAGGTAGCGCGTGGGCGACGCGATTAGGCCCATCCATTCGTCCTGGTCGTGCGGAATCTCCTTGTCGCGGCCGCGCCACGCGTTGAAGTTCTGGCAGAACCAATACGGGAAGCCGCGCGTGATCTGGTGGATATGCTCGCTGCGGGGAAGGTCCATGCGGTTGAGCTTCGCGCCGCCGCATCCCGAGGCGTTGGAATATACTACCTTGAAGCGGGGATCGGTAACGCCCGCGCAGATTGCGGTCTTGCCGAGGCGGGAATGCCCGAGCACGGCCACGCGCTTCGCGTCCAGCATGGGTTGCGCCTCGATCCAGTCGAGAACGCGGCTGTGGCACCAGGCCCACGAGCGAATAGTGCCCCAGCTGGAGCCGGTGCGGTCCTTCTCGCCGCCGTACACCTCGAATAGGCCGTAGGCATACGGAGGCAGCGGCTTGCCTGCCTTCTTGAGCGCTTCGAGCTCGCGGCGGCGCGGCTGGTCAGGAGTCGCCTCATTGAGGTTGTAGTGCACGATCGCATAGCCGCGCGAGACGACGAAAGCGTCGATGTCGTCCTGCTGCTGCTTCTGCTTCTTGGACGATGCGTCGTCGCGCATCCCGTTGTTCCACGTGCGGAAATCGCCCATCACGAGAACGGGACAAGGCTTCTCCTTCGAGGCCGACGCAGGCAGCGCCACCGTGAGGTCCACCTTCATCTTCCCTCCGCCGAACACTATGCTGTTGCCGGCAAACGTCATGTCCTTCGGCCTTCCGATCGGCGCATGGCCGTACACGTTGTCGAGGAACCACTTCAGCAGCTCTTCCTTGCTCGGCTTCGCAGGCTCGGCCGAGCGTGCGCCGCACGCCGCAATCGCCGCAAGCGAAGCTATAAATGAACGTCTTTGTATTCTCATGGAATCTCCTTTAGATGGATTTCGAAGTTTCGGGGTTTCGAAGTTTCGGGGTTCATTTCTGAAGCAGCTTTGACTTTTCTTGGTCGGTGAGATCCCGCCACTGGCCGGGACGCATGTCGTCTGGGAGGCGCAGCGTGCCCACGGCAATGCGCTTGAGGGAGAGAACCACGAGATGCGCCGCGCTGCACATGTAGCGTATCTGGCGCTTGCGGCCCTCGCGGAGGCGGAAACGCAGCGTGGTCACGTTGTCGCGGCCCACGTGCACAACGTCAACTGGACATGGACGCGTCACATAGCCGTCTGGCATCTCCACCGGACCGCGCAGCACACGCAGCTTCTCCTCGTTCCACTTTCCCGCCGCGCGCACTATGTACGTCTTCTCGTGTTCGTAGCGCGGGTGGGTGAGCGCGAGCGTGAGCGCGCCGTCGTTGCTCATCAATAGCAGACCCTCGCTATCCTTGTCGAGCCGGCCCACCGGAACAAGGCGCTCATTGACCTTGCCGCGCAGAAGATCCGCCACCGTCTCGCCGCCGAAGGGATCGCTGAGAGTCGAGAGAACGCCGGCTGGCTTGTACATGATGATCGTGCGCGTGCGCTCCTCGGCGGCGGCGAGCACACGTCCGTCAACGACAATCTTGACAGCTGCCGGATCGAACCGCATGCCCGGCTCCGTCACAACGGCACCGTCAACCGTCACGCGCCCGGCTTCGATCATCTCGGCCGCGTGCCGCCTGCTCGCCACGCCGCGGTGGCTCAGAATGTTCTGGAGTCTCTCTTCGGCCATGTCCGTTTCTCGTCCCTAAAAAAAAAGGCCCCGTCGACAAGGGGCGCTCAACACTCTCCCTGCGATTGGCGGAAGGGGGGAGATTCGAACTCCCGGTAGACTTGCGCCTACACAACCTTTCCAAGGTTGCACCATCGACCACTCGGACACCCTTCCAAGCAGAAAAAGTGCCCATATTATATCGTTTTCCGCGCCACAAAGCAACTGGAAAGTTTAGAGTTTCGATGTTTCGAAGTTACTCGGCAACGGTGACGATCCACCAGGGACCGACGGAACGGCCGAGCAGGGCACTGAAGAACCATGCCGGCACGTCGGCAAACGTGACGCCTGACACGTCACGCGCCTGTTCGCGCACATGCAGCGTCTTGCCGCCCTGCGTGGCGCGAAACGCCGACCATGCGCCATCGGCACGCGCCTCTAGCGGACGAGGTTCGATCTTCCACCCTGTCGCCTCAAGGCAGTACGCCGCCCCGTGCACCCGGTGCGTAAGGCGAGTCGTCCACCGCAGAATCACAATGCGCCTACCCACGCGGAAACGTCCGATCTTTCCCGGGAAGCTCTTTGCAAAGCCCTTCTCGAACTCGCTCAGCGGCTCCTCCGCTATCGCCTCTCCCTCAAACTGCACCGGCCATCCGGGAAAACCATGTGCTGCCTGCTCATCGGCTTCCCTCGGCGGCATGGGGAATGCGATGCACACGAGAGCGGCAACAGCAAAGACGGAAATGGAAATGAAACGTGGAATCAAGTTCACCCGGCATTGCGGCGCGCTCGGCGAGCGCGCCCTACCATTTCGAAACTTCGAAACTACTCCGAAGAACGAGTTGGTTTGTGGGCGAATGGGCAAGTAGATGAGCGGGACGAGAAGCGCAAGCGCAAGGGCCACACTACCAACTTCTCATCTCCGAGAAGTCAGCCGCCGCGTTCAGGAAATGCGCCGTAAGCCAAAACACGGTCCAATGCTCGGAATAGCCGCCGCGAAAGTGATAAACGTCCCGCATGTCTCCCATGTGCTTGTAGTTCGTCTGCAGAATCTGCTCTCCAAGTGAACCAGCTTCGTCCGTCAGCTGAAAGCAGCTGCGGTACATGACCTCCGCAAGCTTCTTGAGCCTTTCGTCTCCTAGGTAGCCGCCCATCCACCAGATTTCAGGTGTCGCAAGAACGCCGAATGCGTCAAGACACTGGTTCTGAACGGATACCACGGTCCAGCCCGTCGATTTGAAGGCATGGTCGCTCAAGCGGCCTGGCGGACAGCTCACATCCCACACCACCGTGTAGGAAAGCATCATGTTCATCGCGTGGCGCGCGAGGCGGGCCCATCTGCGCTCGGCCTCCGCATTCTTCTTCTTAAGCGCATTCCGAAGTAGCGCAACGTAGCCCTGGAACGCTGCCATCGCGCCTTCCTTATCCTCGCAACTCGCATCGAGGGTTCCACCCCAATATACGGCGTCGTATCCAAAGTACCTGCGCTCGAACATGGCGGCGATCTTCTCTGCAGCCGCAAGATACTCACCCTTACCGAAGATGCCGGAGGCGACGACGAGCGGCGCCACAAGAAATCCCGCAGCAGTGGACGTCGGCTCCTTCCAGTCTTCTTTCAGAACCGCCGACGACATTGCATCGCAGGCCTTCTCGGCGAATGTCTTCCACTTGGCTGGATTGAGCCGACCATCGGACTTCTCCGCAAAACGTATCGCCTTGACGATCGAGTAGAGGGACTGTCCGCACGACACAGGATCACCGCCCGACTTTCTGCCGGATCCCATGGCATAGTTGACATTGAACATGCCGTCGCTCGGACGTATCGTGCCGATGAACGCATCGCTGATGAAGTCGAGCGACTTCTGCGCCTTCGTCCAGTCGTCGGCATTGAGGTTCAGGACGGGCAGCGCGTAGCCGCACGTCGCCCCGCAGCCGCACCAGCCAAGGACGATCTCCCTACGACGGGTGGCCGGATCGAACATGTCAAACCCGCACGACTTCGCATCTTCGATCCACCGCGTCATCGCGTAGTCGCGCTTCAGGCGGAAGATGCGCTCGAACGATTCATGGCGGTCTGCGTAATACGGCTTGAACAAGTCGAACGAGACCATCATCGCCTGTTCGAAGCCAAAAGCGTCCTTCGTCGCCCGGCCCGTCTGAATCCAGAACGTCTTCTCGACGATCTGGCCGGGACGAAGCGTGATGTATGCGTCCTCGTATGTCATGGCCGAACCCGCCTGCGCCTTTGCCGTCGAACGGCGACGGTTGTAGCCGATCGGGCCGGAAAGCGCCACGATGTCAGTTCCCCCTTCTGCAACTTCCACGCCGAGGCTCCACCAGAGGTCATCGCGCACGGTACCACGCACGGGTGACGGCAGTACATGGACAGCAGTGAAGTCGCCGTTCCGTGCATTCTCCAACAGAGCGAACGGCATCGGAATGCGGTGTTCCTCGAAGATGGCGAATTCGCCTTTCTCACCGGCGAACACGGGCACACGCCCATCCTTGCGCCCCGCGTTTGACGGATTGCCGTAGAGAAGGACGCCGGGGATGAACGGTTTGAGCGTGGGGGATTCGCCTGGAATGTGCAGGCGTATGGAAAGCACAACCCTCTCCAAAGGCTCTCTGCCGTTCCATGTCCAGCGGCGGACGATCCTCACGAGATTGTCCGCAACCTGCCGTCGCGTGTCTTCTATCTTCAAGTCAGGTATGCTGGTCTTCCACACCGCCACCCAGCCGTCCGTCCAGCCGAGTCCCGTTTCCGCAGGAACCAACAGCCCCTCCCCGGAGGCGAACAGACCAACCGGAAGCGCCGCAATGCATAGAATCATGGCCGCGCCAATTATGGCGGACGTTCTCCTGCAGAGTCTTCCCAAACACTGTTTTTCTTGCATGGCTATTTCTCTCATGGCTTTACCGCACAAAAATCATCATTCCCTCTCTTGAAAGGACCAGTCGCTGCCCATCTGACACCAAATGCCACCCCTTCAAGCCTTCCACGCGCTTGGGCGTTCCGGTGATTGAACCAACCTCCGCGAGCTTATAAGCACCCATGAGCTTCCCAGGATCACGCACGCTGAGCTCTAGATTCGAAACGTCTAGCGTACCTACGCCCTCAATCTTGTCGCACACGGCTCCAGATTCTACGTCGAGCAGCCAATTCTTGACCACAAGCGAGCCATTCACCGTCAATGTGCCGATTTCGCCTCCAGCGACGTCAAGCGTCTCAACCGTGATCGTACCTTCGCCCACGAGCATACCGGTGCCACACACGGTCTCGGCCGTCAAGCTGTTCGAGCCCACCGAGAACGTCGCGCCTGCGGACACCTCGATCGTCGAATATTTCCTTTCAGCCGGCACCAGCGGCAGCAGGTCTGGGCCAAGCTTCGCACTACGTTCAAGCTGTGCGGCTGGCAAAACGCCCTTCCAGATGCGCACCTCTTCGTAGGTGGCGGAAGCATCACCATCCAAAGTATTATGCGAGCGGCCTAGCAACATTTCACCCGAAGCGAAGTCTGATGGCGTCCAGGCAGCGGTCGTGGTAGCAGACCCGTCGGCGAGCAGCGTCCAAGTGTCCAGATCTCGCAAGATCCATCTGACTAGCGACTTGCCATCAGCCTGAGGAGTGGCCATCATGACGATGTGTAGCCGTCTCTCCTTCAACTGACCTGTGGTGACGGTCTTGTTAAGAATAGTGCTGCCCCTTCTTACAAGATAAGGCACTATCTTAGTGGTGTCATACGCCGCGCACCACGTGACCGTGAACTGATTGTCTGTACCTGTGCCAATGCTGAACACTCGGGAATAATTTTGTCCCTCATGCACCGTGCCCCATACCTCGATGGTGATCGCGCTGCCGTCGGTGGGCAGCAGTCCAGTGCCGAGATTGACGCAGCTCGTGCCATAGGCGCCGCCCGTCAAATCGATAGAGCTGGGATTCATCTCATCGTTCCAGGCTGCTGCTCCAACAAGCGTGCCCAAGGTGCCACCCACGGAGTCGCGCACATCGCCATTGAAGCTCCAACGGTGCAGCAACGCATCTTCGCCGAGATAATCGGCGAACTCCGGCAGCGCGTCGTCGCTGATCTGCATCACACCCAGCTGAACCTTCACTGGCGCAATCGACGCGGCGGGCGCGTTCAATGTGCCAGTGCCGGTTTTGATTATGGGGCCATTGGCCGCGATCGTCATGAAAGGTTCACCTACGGAGACCACATTGTCGCCAGTGTCGATGGTCATGCCCTTGGAACCTACCCCGATTACAGGCACAGTCAAGAAGTCGGAAAGCGTCTTGCCTGAGCCATTTGCGGCTATGGTTCCACCATCTACAAACAGCCTGGAACTCTTCGAGGTCTTGTTTATGCCCACACGCGGAGCGATTATCTTGCCACCATCGAAGACATTTACCTCGCCGATGGCGTTTGCGGCATGGCCGATCAGGAACGGCCCCGCCACTTCCACCAGGCCTTCGCCGGAAATGTTCATGATGCCAATTCCCTCTTCGCCCACGATCAAGCCGGAGCTTGCGCTAGTCTGGCGCAGCAGACCGCCAGTGATGTTGCAAACGCCCAACGAACCAGAATATCTTCCAACAGAAGGCCAATCCCCTACAGAGATGATTCCGCCAGACTGATTGAGCTCGCCTTTGCCGTAGAGACCGATCTGCATGTTGCCCTTGTCGTCCAGTTCAACGTTGCCGCTTACGTTTAACACGCCATATGCCCCTGCTTTGTTGCCGACATTGACAGCGAAGGTCTTGCGGGGAATCGTCATCTTGCCGCCAGTGAAATTGAATACGCCGCCAGTCCCTTCGTAGCCAACGTACAAAGAATCGCCGACTGTCACATTGCCGCCGGACTGGTCGATCGTGCCCGCCCGCGTTGCCACAACGCTGCCGCTCATTGTAATGGCGCCGGACTCAATGGACACTCTGGCGCTGTCTGAATCCGTCGCACCAGAGCGGAGTTCCTTCAACGTCGAGGACTCCGTTCCGTCGCCGCTGTAAACTAGAGTTCCATTTTGGACGGTGACGACCTGCGCGTTCTGGCCTTGGCGCAACTGCAACGTGCCTGCGCCGGTCTTGTCGAAGTTTCCCGCGGAGGAGAGCTTCTTCGCGAAAACCACATCACTGCCGCCTTCCGTGGATCGAACTTCGACATTGCCTACGCCCGCAAACGACACCTCGTTCGACACCGTCAGGCGATGGTCTGCGCCAACGTCGTTCAGCAGCAGCTTCGAAGGCAGGTCACCGCCGAGCGAAACGGCCAGTTCCTCGTCGTCCCCGGCGACTACAGCCAGATCGCGCGAAATCGCCGATAGGCCGATCGGATAGCCGGAGACGAACGCCATGTTTCCCGCAGTCCCGTCGAGCCGGGCGGTGAATTTCGGCCCGAAAGGCGCATAGGAGCCTCCCATGAACGCGAGGACGACGTCTTCGGGTACCACGTTCGCCGCACCGGCCCGCAACGTGCCGGAGACAAGCCGGAAGGAGGAAATTTCGTCCGACGAGACAGGCGACGTGTATTCATGGATTTGCCCGTCGTCGATCACCACGGTCTCGCCGGCGGATCGCACCTCCAGCACTGCCCTGTCCTCTGCGACCGACAGGCGGCGCGTCTGGCCCGCGACTTCGGACGATCCCTCCGCCAGCTCGATCGCCGCGCCGTTGGCCAATTCGATTCCGGCCTCGCCGGAGGCGTCGATCAAGACGTACGTGCCGTTGTCGATCACAGTCGGCAGCGCGATCTTCAGCCTGCCCGTCACCGAGAGCCCGGCCTTCAGGACGATAGCGGGCGGCAGCGTCGAACCGTCGGCCAGTATGGAGAGCGTCTGCTCCGAGCCTGTCAGAAGCTGGCGATCCTCTTCGACGAGATTGTCCTTCCCGTCGTAGGCGAAATCTCCGGCCCGTTCGCACTGCAGATACGGGCCTTCGACCAGACTCCATCCCGCCGGCATGTCCGCGTTCGCCTCGGCGATGGACTTTCCGAAAAAGCGGACGGCGTCGAGCGCGGCGTTGATCTTGACCTCGTCCGCCGTGAGCCTGCAGCTGTAGAGACGCACGGCGTGGAACGATCCCCGGTAGGTGAAGTCGCGGTTGGAGACACGGTCGCCGCCGATCACGAAACCGGCAGTGGTGACTGACATTCCGTCCTGCGCCGTGCTTTCGGAACCGAATGCGCCGTTCCTGTAGAACACGTGGCTCGTCGGCGTGGAGGTGAAGGCGATCGTCAGCTGGTCGCCGACGGCCACAGCGAACGAAGAACTCACGTATTCCGTGTTGTCGCGCCAGATGCCCGCTTGTGTTGGGTTGAGCGTTCCATTCTGCTCGAGGGCCAGCCCCTTGAAGGTGTTGGAGATGTTTGCGAGATAGACGTAGCAGCGGGTGTTGCCGGCGGGATAGTCCGCCGGCGAGACGGCGAAGTCCACGGAGAACGTCTTGGAGTTGACTGCGGCGTTGACCGGCGAGGAGTCGGGCAGCACGAACGGCATGACTCCGTTCACCAGAGCCGTGTTGAGATAAGTCCATCCCTGGTCGAACCATGCCAGATTCGCATTCGCGTTCTTGGCGGCATGGAGGCCATTGCCACTCAAGTCGGACCAGACCGAAGCAGTATTGTCGTGCAGACCGAGCCCTGCATTGTCTATGCCGTCATACTGCGCCACCAGTCCGCGGCGAATATACACCGAAGCATCTGCGGCCGCCAGTTCCATGCCAGAAAGCGCCACAAGGGCTGCAACTGTGAGAATCTTGCATTTCTTGAAATCTTTCATCTTGCCTCCTTTCTCATTTTGGCTACGTTCAGATTATATCACAATGCACAGTGCGAGTAAATTGCACAATATGCAACCTGTGTTGCACTTTTAGCAATCACTTCTGGCGTTTTGCCTTTTGCCAGGCAATCGGCGACATTCCATGAGCCGCCGTGAACGAACGGCAGAAATACTGCACCGAGGAGAACCCCGCTTTACGGGAAATATCGGCAACCGACATGTCACCTTCAAGCATGCGGCGGGCCTCGTCCATCCGCGCCTTGGCCAGCGCATCCTGCACCGACATGCCGAGTTTCCGGCGAAACACCGAGCCGACCGTCGTATGGGAGAGGCCTACATACGAGAAGACGTCCGCCGCCGAGATTCCCTTTGTGGCATTGCGGCCTATAAATATGAGCGCATCCGAAAGCCATGGAGGATCAATCGGATATATCTCTGAAGACCCGCGTACGATCAGCTGCAACGGCTTGGTGAACGAACACGGCGGATTGCGCCGAGCCTCATCGCTGCAAAGCATCTTCAGAGCGATCCGAACCGCTTCACGACCCGTCTCGAATCCGTTCGGATCTATGCTGGAGATCGTCGGCATAGTGAAGCCACAGAGTATGGCGTCGTTGTCCACGCCAAGTATGGCAACTTCGTTCGGCACGGAGATTTGCGCCTCACGGCAAAGCGTCAGCACCTGATGCGCGCGCAGATCATGTGAACAGAACACAGCGACGGGCTTTGGCAGGATGCGCAGCCAGTTCCTGATCGCCTTCGCCTCGCTTGCAAGGAGGGAGTACCGTTCACTCTTTATGATGTTCTCGTTGAAATAGTTGTCGTCGCGCTTGCGCGACGTAAACACATGACATGCATATCCGGCCCGTTCGACCGCTCGGACAAAAGTCGTTCGCCGCACATCAGAAAAATTGATGCCGTCATATCCACAGTAGGCGAACTCCCTAAATCCACGCGAGATGAAATGCTCGGCGGCAAGGTTCCCGGCTTCCACATTGTCAAAGTCCGCCACGCCGAAGCCAGGTCGCTTCTTCCCGTAGAACACATCAACGACCGGCCTATGCGTACGGCGCAAAACCAGCTCCATGCGGTCATCAAGCACGCGGACGATGAAGGCGTCATATCCCGACAGACTCCTCGCATCGTCAAGGTCGCGCCATTCCAGCATACTGAGCGAAAGTTCAGGACACTCGCAGGCAAATGACGTCGCGCCTTCGCAGAGGCGCCGACCGTATGCCCTCTGGCGTTCCACCAACACCCCTATACGAAAACTCATACGCATATGGCAAACGAGACATCCGCGTCAACGAAATTTCAACCTACGGTCAGCGCGCATATATTGTTACAAGTCCGCCCCCCCTTCGGCTAGACTACAACACTTCTCGGCGGCATTGTCGATAGTAGCGATGGCGGCTGCAGCAACAAACTCATGGGTAGTTTTCATGCCTATCATTATATCAAATTCCACGCCACTTCGCAAAACACCAAGAATGTAATTATGTAATTATCCCCAAATTGGATTCCGAGATACGTTGGTTCGAAGCTACTCGGCAACGGTGACGATCCACCAGGGACCGACGGAACGGCCGAACAGGGCACTGAAAAACCAAGCCGGCACGTCGGCAAACGTGGCGCCTGACGCGTCGCGCGCCTGTTCGCGCACATGCAGCGTCTTGCCGCCCTGCGTGGCGCGAAACGCCGACCATGCGCCATCGGCGCGCGCCTCTAGCGGACGAGGCTCTATCTTCCATCCCGTCGCCTCAAGGCAGTACGCCGCCCCGTGCACCCGG
>JAEEGI010016011.1_pt1 | contig 15533 bp, 10 predicted proteins | sample 8958751 | NCBI WGS metagenome assembly JAEEGI01 (sample SAMN16246545, study PRJNA631951) | gut metagenome | biome: gut microbiome; feature: rumen; material: KS-attached | host: Bos | place: Iran: Karaj | collected 2018-10
ATTAATATCGCACTACAAAGATTTTACCTTTTATTTATTTAAACTATAGTTTTATTCTTCCCAACTTATTTTATTCATTTCTTTTTTAATATTTTCATTTTTAAAATTTTTTTCTTTTTATTCAATATATTTAAATTTTTCTATTTTTTCTATTGATTTCATTTATATTTTTATAAATTATTTTTATTTTAATTTACTATATTTCTTTTAATTATTTATATTTTTTTAGTATAAAAATTATTTTTTTCACAATCTATATTTTGAAGTACTCTCATCTTCAATATCTAATATTTTATTTTTCATTTTCATTTTCTTTAATTTATTTTTTTTTAAATTTAAATATGTTTTATTTGATTTATAACATAATAATCTACATGAATGATAACCAAAAAATAAATTAAAAGGGTTAAAATTAGGAATTTTTTTCCACTTTTTTTTGTGGTGTTCATAAAATGTTGTATTTGTTAATAATAACCAAGATTGTATAATAAATAATTTCATTAAAAAAAAAGTTAAAAATATTATTTCATAAAATAATATTCCAGAAAATATAAAATATACTATACATTTTTTTTCTTTATTTCTATTTTTTTTATTAGAGGCTTGAAATATAATAATGGATATTGAATAAATAATCTGGAAAAAACAATTTAAAATTAAAGATAATAACAAATAATAGAAAAATTTATAATTTCTTTTTCCAATACAATTACCCATCCAATAACAATGATGATCAAATCTATTTATACAATTATCACATATTGCACAATGACTACATCTTGGAGGTTTAATAATATTACAAGAAATACAATAATTTAACTCATGAATATGACCATTTATAATACATTTAATTTTTTTTTTTTCTAAGTCAGTATTATAATAAAATTGACGTTCTAATATTCCTGGATCGCAAAATCCAGTTTTAAATAAATTAAATATTGAAAATATATATATTATTGAACATGTTATAATTGGAAACAAAGATTTAGAAAATTTCCTTTCTAGCTAGATAAATTTTTTTAATTATTTATTTTACTTTTATATTTATTCCTATAAAAGTTATATTAGGAATTGAAATAAGAAATAAAGATACGAATATTCTTTTATAATTTTTACCAGATATTATCTTATTATTACACCATAAATAGTTATTTCCAAATCTTTGAAAACTTTCTATTCTTGCCTTTTCTTCCTAAAATTAATTTGTATTTTATACTTTCATCACTTTAATCATATATTAAAAGAAAAAATAATAAAATTTTTTAAATATAAAAATTTAATAATAACTTAACTCACAAATTAAATTCACGAATATATTTATATTTTAATAAGATTAATTTTAATTTTCACTTTCATTTTTTTAGATTACAAATATTTATATATATATTATTTTCATATCTCAAATTATTTATAAATTATTATTGTTAATTTTAATCACATTTTTAGAATTTATAAAAGGATTAATTCTGCCAATGTTATGTTTCTCGAATAAAAGTTCTTTATTTTCTTTTTCATGATTATAATTTGAAAGATTAAAAGAAATTTTTGATTCACTGTTCCTAATTAAATTTTTCGAACTTTGATAAGATTCATTTTTATAAAAACTTATTCCATGGTTTCCTTCAATACCAGAACTATATATTTCTGAATTTTCTGTTATAGTTTCATCAAAAAATTCTTTTTTATTTTTAAAATGCGTTAAAAAAGTGCTTTCTTTTTTTTTAGGTCTTTTTATATTTGCAAGTGTTTTAAATTGACTATTTTTATAAAAAGAATTTGCTTTTTTTTTTGGTTTTCTATATTTAAATATAAAACTTTTTGCTTTTTCTCTTAAATAGTTTATTGATTTATTGAACAATGAGTTTTTATTATTTTGAAATATTATTTTATGAGATTTTTCAGCATTTCCTGAAAGTGTTGTATCTGCTGTATCTTCAGAATATTTTACTTTTTCATTATGATTAAAATTTTTATAAAAATATTTATTCTTTTTTTCTGAAATTATTATTTTGTTTATTTCTTTAAACATTTTCTTATAAGATTTTTCAATTTTTTCTTCATGAATAACCAATTCATTGAATTGATTTTCAATTCTTTGATTAGTTGAATGTTCATATTGATTTTCAATAGTAATTTCAAAATTATTATAATTATCATATAATTTTTTCGCTGATGTTGAATTAATTAAAATTTTTGATTTTTTAAAATTCAATATTTCATTTGATATTTTCAGTAATAAATTTGTTCTAATTTGATTTGCCCTTTGAGATTTATTCATTAATAGAAAAACAAAAATTTAATAAATATTAATAGTTTAAAAATAATTCAAAATAAAAAGTGAAAAAAAGAAATTAAAAATAAATTTTATGTAAATTCTTTTTGAAATAATTATAAGTAATTTTTTAAAAACATAATATAAACAACTAATAAATTTTAATTTTGATTAAAATAAAATATGGGATGTTCTCCAACAACAACAAATCAAACTCCAATTAAAACTTCAAATATTCAAAATGGAGAAAATAAATCAGAAGAAAATGAACAAAATGAGGAAAATGAAGAAGAAGAAAACAGTAATGAAACACCTGAAAATCATTTATCTCAAATAGAAGAAATTTTAGATGAAAATTCAAATACTAGAAAAGATATAATTACAATTCATTTAAATAAAAGTAATACAAATTTATTAAATTCAAATACTCAAAAAAGTTTAATTATCGAAGAAGTAACATTGACTAAAGAAAATGAAAATAATTCAGTCAGTCAAAATAATAATATAATGAATAACAAATTTATAGAAAATACTATTATTTCAATGAATTCAAATTATAATAAAAGAATAAAAAATATAAATGAAATGTTTAAAATCAATGAAGAAAAAACAAAAGATGATAATTTAATAATAAATGTAATAGTAAAAGCAAATAAATATGAAATAATGTATCCTATATGGATTGAAAACAATAAAAAAGTTAAATTTAATGTAAGCGGAAAATGGAAAATAGATGATAAAAATGAATGTGATTGTAGAGGAATAATCCAAAATAATAAAAATAAATTAAATGATTATAATAATGGAGCTTTAATTGGAAGAATATTTAATGGAGAATCATTTGAAATAAATGATAATTTAGAATTTATAAGTAAAAATTCAGGTCCTCTTTTTTTAAGAATGAATGTTTATAATTTTATAGATAAAAATTATCCATGTGGTGAATTAAAATTGAAAATAACAGGAGCACAATATATTAAATCATATGAAGAAATAGATTCAAAGATTGGATGGAATAAAAAGATAAATACTATTGAGTATTATAATGAAAGTGATATTAATATTATGATACCAAAATTTGAAAGAGATTTAATTATTATTATTAACAAAATTAGAACTAATCCATGTTTATTTGCTATTCAATATTTAGAAAATATAAAAAATTTAACTAAAACAAGTAAAGATCTATATCAATATACAATTACTCAAGGAAAGAATAAATTTGAAAATTTAAAAGTGAATGTAACAATATTTAAATTATTAGAAAGTTTTTATAAAGAAATAATGAAAAATGAAAATAAATCAAAGGATAAAAAGGATATAATCATTAAGTCAGAAAATGAATTGCTTAATTTTATCAATAAGAAATTTGAAAGTAAAAAAGAATTTAAAATAATAATGAAAAAGCATTATTGTAAAAACCCAATATCATTATCTATAAAATTATTATTTGATAATCAAGTTAAAAATGAAATATTTAAAAAAGAAAATAAGGAAATAGAAATAATAACAATAAAAATAAAAAAGTTAAATAAAGTTACTTTTTTCACAATATTAATATTTAGTGAAGAATATGGAAACTGTGGAATAGATTTTAAAGATTTTTTATTACAATTTCAAGAAGAAAAACAAGAAGAAGAAAAAGAATTAGAAAAAACAATAAATGAAGAAAAAACAAACAGAATAAAAAGTTCAGGATTTACAAAATATACAAAAAGTTCTAAACGTATTTTAACAGAATTTGATATAATAAATAATTTTGACAATAAATCAAATGTTAGTAATGAATTTGGGAAAATGAAAAGATATTATACAACTAAAGTAGATAAATCATCTAATTCATTTGATTCAAATAAATCTTTTAATAGTGAAGAAGAAGATGAAAATTCTGAAAGAAAAGAAGATGATGATTCTGAAAGAAAAGAAGATTATGATAATTCTGAAAGAAAAGAAGATGATGATAATTCTGAAAGAAAAGAAGATGATGATAATTCTGAAAGAAAAGAAGAAGAGGAAGAAGAAGAACATGAATCCTCATCTCAAATAGGTGTTTCAGTTGATTTTAAATCTCATGCCAATTCTTCATTATAAATTCATTTAAATTTTTTATGTGTAATTAAATTAAATAATTAATTATATGTATGATATGCTCAATAAAATTTCATCAAAACTGTATATGTTTTGAAATGTAAAAATTACTTTAGACAAATAGTTCAAAAATAAATAAATATAAAGGATGATAAATTAAATTTCTAAATTATTATAAGCTTTAATCTATATAATTTCATAAAAATGATAAGAATTCTTTATTAAACAAATTGGTTGATATTAGAGTTCAGTTAAACATCTTTATATTTCTTTAATTCCACTTAAAAATACACCTCAAAATCAAAATTAATTAAAAAAAGATAATACAGATAATATATACTTCAATAAATTTTAATTTGTTGAATTATATAATTAAATTTATAAGAAATAATAAACTTAATTCTAGATTTTCTTTAAAAACTTAAACTCATTCATCTAATTATTTTTCAGCCTTAAGTACATAAATAATTTAGAAAAATTAAAAAAAAGAAAGTCCTAATAAAATAAAAAAAGTTTTATTGATGAAAAAATGTTTATTACATAATAAAATAATAAATATAAAAATGAAAAATTAATTTATTAAAGGAAAAAGAAAAAACAAAAGAAGATAAAAATAGAATCATATCTTTAAAAGAAGATTTAAAGAAATATGAAATTCAAATAATTTTAAAAAAGAATATAAAGATTTATGTTTTCAATATACAAATTTAAAAAAACAAATAAAAAAAATGTGTAAAAATATATTTAAAACTTATGATTTAAAATTTTAATTGATATATAAATAAAAAATATAAATCTTATAATATTTATTTGATTTTTGTTTTTTTACTTGAATATATTCTATTTAATCTAATTTATCTTTTATATTTTAAAATTACTTTGTAACAATAAATTATGAGCTTTTTCAATTTGTTCCATTAATTCATTTCTATCTTGTAAAATCATTCTTTTTAATTTTTCAAAATCTAATTCATAAAGCATTCCAGTAATTTTTCCAGCTTGATCTTTATATTTTCTTTCAACAATATCATAAATATAATCACATGCTGCATTCTTATCTTTAATTTCAGGAATAGTTTCAGGAACAGTTTCAGGAGCAACATCAAAATTATTATATTGAACAAATCTTGTTGGTATTTGATTAATTGGAACTTGATTGAAAGTATTATAAGTATATTTTCTTTCTTCTTGAATTTGAGGTATCATATTAAAATCATTGTAATTTTTAAATCTTGCATTTTTCCCACTTGATAATGATGATGTATCTGAAAATTGATTATATTTTTTGTAATATGTATTAGTTATTCTATCTATTTTTGATTTATATAAATTAAAATAAATATCTGTTTCATTTAATTTACTATAATCTTGATATGCTTTTATAAAATTTTTTGCGTCTTCTTGACTGTTCATTGTTATAAAAGCATTTTTTGTTTCATATCTTACTTTAATATGTTTTGGTTTATAATTTTCATTTAGTAATTTTTGTAAATAATTATTTATTTTATCAATGAAATCTTTTTCTTCATTGAAATTATTTTCATTTTTAATTTTTGCATAAACTGTCATTTTTTGTGATAATTTATACAATTCTTCTCTTCTTTTTAATAAAGCTTCTCTTCTTTCTCCTTTTTTCATTGCAAAAGAAACATATAAATTTTTTTCTTGATTTTCAAATATTTTTTTATCATTCATTTCTTTAAGAGCTTTTTCTGCATCTTCTGCTTTATTAAAACACACAAATCCAAATCCTTTACTTTCATTTTTTTCATCTTTTAAAACAATTGCACTTTTAATTTCCCCAAATTTCGAAAATAAATTTTCTAAATCTTTATTATCAAAATTCTGTTTTGGTATTTCTTTAACATAAATATTATTTTTTTTAATTTCACGAATTCTTCCTCTTTCAAGGAAATTAACTTTAATTTTTTTTCCTTCAATTTCTTTTCCATCTAATTCATTTTTTGCTTTTAAAGAATCATCAATTTTATAAAAAGAAACAAAACCAAATCCTTTAGTATTACCAAAGAAATCAACCATTAATTTACTTGATCTAATATCACCATATTTTCTAAAAGTTTTAAAAAGAAGATGAGCTCCAACATCTTTAGATAGATTTTTAACTAATAAATTACATCTTTTATCAACTTCAGTGTAATAAGCTTTAGTTTCATATTTACAAATTCTAACAGGTTTAGCAATTTTATCTTTTGAATACTTAGGACAAATTTTAACACCATTTAATTCATTTCTTGCTTTTTCTGCATCATCTTTAGTATTAAAATTGACAAAGGCATGTGTTCTCATTATACTATGCATTACTTTTGCCCATGAAAAATTATAATCTTTAAAAAATGCTGCTAAGTCTTCTTCACAACATTCATCTGGTAAATCTGCCACAAATAATGTATTACTTACTGAATTTAAATATTGTTGCCTTTGCTGAATGTTCATTTGATTCGCATAATATGATTGCATATCATTTCCTTGAATTATATTTTGGTTTCCTATCATTTTTATTTTGATAAATAATTTTTTTTTTTGATAATTGAATAAATATTTTTTTAAATAAATAATTCTTTATTTTTTTTATTAATTAAATATTTATTAAAAAATCTTATATTTATATATTTATTTTTTCTTTTTAAATATTATCTAATGTTATCATTGTTGTTTCATCTTTTCCATCTATACTATATGATAATTTAATTTTTATAACTATTTTTTTATTTGGGTCATTTGATTGTAAAGTAAAAGTTTTTTTTAAACCTAAAGATTGATTTGGATCAAGATGACTTCCTGAAACTTCTCCAATTTTCAGTGTGATAAATTTTAAAACTAAAAAATTTATTTTTATATTATCTATTGGGCTAGAAGAATTATTTGAAGCAATAACTTCTCCATTATAAAAAAGAGGATTTTCTTTCGGTGGAGTTATTTTATAAAACAATGATATATTATTGTTTGAAAAACATTGTTTTAATTGTTGATCTGTTTGAGGAATATTTTGATTTTGATTTCCTAAAATATTTGAAGGTTGATTTATAATATTTAAATCAAGAGGATTATTATTATTATTACCTTCAGAAGGGCTTAAATTACCCATTAAATTAATTAAATTATCTACTTTATTTTCTTGGCTTGTTTCATTATTATTTAAATTACCAAGTAAATCTATTGGATTATTACTAATAGGATTATTATTTGTATTTCCTAATATATCTATTGGATTATTATTACTTTGACTTCCAAGTAAATCAGTTACTGGATTATTATTTGAATTTCCAAGTAAATCTAAAGGATTATTATCATTTTTATTTCCAATTAAATCTATTGGATTATTACTTATTGGGTTATTATCTGTTGAAGGATTATTTCCAAATATATTATTTAAATCTAATAAATTTAATCCATTATTATCATTTTCAGTTTTATTCATATTATTATTATTATTATTATCATTTCCTGGGAAAATATCATTAACAACATTACTTGATGGAGATTGAATTGGTATTGAATTAAATTTAATTGAATTCAAAGGATCTTCGTCTTGATTTTCTTCTTCATCTTTTTCATTAACTATTTCTCTATTATAACTTTCTTCTTTTATTTTTGGAGTAGGAATTGAATTAACTACATTTCTCTTTAAATCGTCTTTTTGAATTTTATTAAAAATTTCATATTCAACAGCTCTTTGTTGAACTTCATAATGAAAACTCTTTTTATATTTTAAAATATCTCCATCGATATCATCTCTTTTATTAGGAAATTTCAATAATAATTTTACATAAGCATTTAATAGATATTCAAGAACTTCATAATTTCCTTTTTCATTATTAATTTTACCAATTTCTTTAAATAATTCAATTATTTCATCTTCACTTACTTTAATTGTTTCATTTTTAGAATTTAAAACTGCATTATCAACTAATAATCTTCCATTTTCTCCAATAACATAAAAAGTAATTATACTCAAAGCTTTATTTTCTTTATTATTTTTTAAACAAATATATAATTTATGAACACTATAAATGAAAAGTTCTTTAATTGACATTATTATATTTATTATTTTACTAAGAGCATCATCGTATAATTTACTATCTGAGACAATTACCATTTTTATTAAAGTATCAATTTCCCATTTATATGAACTTGCAAATTTTTCTATTGAATCAACTAATTTTGAAGTTAATTCAAATTTTATTTCAATAGGTGCATTCGGTAAATATTTTATACATTCTTTTGCAATACTCTTCAAATTATTTTTATTAATAATCAAATAAATTAAATCAAGTGCTCTTTTTTGTAAAGAAATGTCTTTGTCCTTTAAAAACTCTAAAATTAAATTTTTATGTTTAGTCACACTTCCAATATCATATCTAGCAACATCTTGTAAAGTATTTAAAGCAATATATTTTAAATTTAAGTCTTTACTTCCCAAAAATTTTCCTAAAATATTATTAGATAAACTTTTCATTCCAGCATTTGCTTCTAATTTATTAATAGTTCTAACAATTTCATATTGTAAAGCATAACCTGTTTGTTTCGACGCTTCAGTGATTGATTGAACACTCACAAATAAATCACCTAATTCATCACTTAAAACCTTATTATTTTTAGCTGTAAATTTCATAATTTCTAAAATTTTAGCTTGTAAAAAAGGATCTGTTATACCATTAACATCAAATTCAGGAGCATAAGTAATACTTAATAAAGATTTTTCATATTTAACAAACATATTATGAAATTTTTTTATTTTAGATATAAATTCTGGTTTTTGTCTTATTATTTCCAAAGCTAAATTAATTCCAGTTAAGCAAACAGAATGAGTTTTATCTTCTAATAAATTAGGAACTTTATCAATATAATTATCAATTAATTCAGGGCATTTCCTAATAATATAAGTAGCAGCACAAGCAGCTTTTTTTTTAATATTAGCATCATTAGAAGAAGATAATAAATTAGCTACAGTAATACCTAATTCATTACACATATCCTTAGTACAGATATCTCCTATTGCATTTAATGCTAATGCAATTGATTCTGGACTTTCTGTATTTTCTAAATCTTTTTTTATTGAAGCTGTGGCTAGAAGTAAAACTTGACTTGAATAATCACATACTAATGATAATGCTGAATATGCTATTCTTTTTTCTTTAAATTCTTTACTTGCCAATAAATTTATACAACTTAATTGCATGAAAGATGTTTGATATCCCATCATTTGCATATATATTGCTTTACATAAATCACGTGCTTTATGTGGATTATTTATATCTTTTGATGCATTTCGAATTTCTGCACTTTCTTTATTTATTACACTTCGTTCTTCTTCTGCTGTTTTACATGCTCTTACTCTTTTTATTAGTTGACGGATTTTTAACATTTTTTTGGGATTTAAAATATATTTTTTATTATTTTTTAAATATAAATTATTTTTTATTTTCTTTTTAAATTAAATGATGATATAAAAAAAACAATAATATTGAAAAGAAATATTAAAATTAATTCTCTTAATGATTTTCTTTTAAAATCTTTATATTGATTGTTGATATAATTATTAAAAAATGAACAAATACATTTTTTATAATAAATTGTTTAAAAAGTTAAATGTGAATAATATCCAAATAAACTCAAAAAAGACAATCAATGTTAAACAAATAAATCATTTCATTAATATAAATATTATATAATAATTATATTAAATGTATTGAACTAAATAAAATAGTTTTAAATAATTAGATTTAACAATTCCTTAAAAAAATACTAAATATAGTATATAGATCTAAAATAAATAAATAATTATAAATAATATGATGAAAAATATAATAATCTGCTTATGAAATTAATTACATAAAAAATTTTAGATAAAAATAGTATAAACCTTGAAACCGAAAAATATGAATAACGAGCACATATATAAAACGATAAAAAAAAAAATAAAAAAATAAAAAAAATGAAAAACTTAAAAAATAAATTAGGTTTAAAAGTATCAATTCCAAAAGAAATTCAGGAAAAACCAATATCACTATCATGTAGTGTATCATCAACAGATTGTAGTCATATAATAGATAATATATATATAAGTGGATATAGAGCTTCACTTGATTATGCATTTTTAATATCAAATAATTTCACTCATATAATTAATTGTGCTGGAGGAAGTAAAACTTTTTTTCCTTTATATTTTAAAGAATTTAAATATTATGAAATTGAATTAAGAGACGATGGTAATATTAATATTACTGATTCCATTGTTAAATTTATTTCTTTTCTTAAACAAGTTTCTGAGGTCAAAAAAAATAAAATTTTAATTCATTGCTCAGAAGGTATTTCTAGAGCACCTGCTTTAGTTTGTACTTATTTAATGTGGAAATTTAATATGAATTCTGATGATGCTATTAATTTTGTTAAAGAAAAAAGACATTGTGTTGATATTAATTTTGGATTTCTATTTCAATTAAAAAATTTCCAAATGAATAAAGAAATGTTAAAAGGAATATAATTTATTAGTAATGTGTTAAATTATTTTTTTAATATATGTTATATATATTTTGACATATTTGAATGACTAATAATAATAATTTAATAATTTAAAAATTGAATTTTTAATAAATTTTTTAAAAAAATATTATTCATATAAATGAATTAAATAATGATTAATAAAAATATTTTAAACAATAAATTTCTAATGAGAAATGAAAAGGCAAATATTATTAGAAGTATTCTTTTAAATAAAATAAACAATGAAATATTAACAAACTTAAAGAAAAAAGAACAAATGAGAATAAATGGTAAAAATGTAGAAGATTTATATAAAATGAATTGTGGAAATTTTGAAGTTTGTATAATTCATAAACTTACAATTGGAAAATCAATAAATCATATTTGTAAAATAAGAAATGCATCAACAGTTAATCTTGACTTAACTTCTTCACTTGAAATGTATGAAAAATTAGAAAATTTAAAAGAATTAGAAAATTTATTTAAAGGAAAAACTGTTATTTCTGAAAAAAAATTAAAAATTATTCCTGAAATAAAATTAAAAAAAAGAGAAAGTATTTTTATAAATGAAAAAAAAAAAGCAAAAGATGGCTTTTTAAAATTAAGGAAAATAGAAAGACATTTAATAAATAAATTTCCATTAATTCCACAATTAAATTTAGCAAAAAATAATTTAGAATCTAAAACAAAAAATTATTTAAAAAGAGCATCACTTCCATTAAAAGATGATTCTGAATTTAAAATAAAATTAATAAATATGAGTCATAGGGGACCAACTCATCATTATAAATTAGAAAATAATAATGTAAAGAAAAAAAAGAAAAAAATAAATCCTTATTCATCACAATTAGTAAATAATATAATTTTTGAAAATAAGGTTAAAAATAATAAAACTTATAGAAATAGTATTTTATTAAAAAATAAATTAGATTTAAATAAAATTTTAAATGATTCAATTGAAGAAAATATTAATAATCAATCTTTATTAACTACAAGAACAAAAAAAAATTCTCAGTTAATGCTATTATATGATGATAGTTCTTAAAAAATATATTTTGTATTATTGTCAAGTAAAAAAAATGATGTTTATTTGAATATAAATAAAGAAACTAATAATTATAAATTTTATTATAATTTCAATTTATAAAAAATAAACATTGAAAAAAAAATTTTTTAAATAAATAAAAAAACAAAATATGTCATTTTTTATTGTAAAAGAAATTATAACATATATAGCCATTTTGTTGTTGTGTAGAAGAAAGAGACAAAAATACAGATATAAACTTAAATAAAGATTCTAAAAAAACAAATCCAATAATAATAAAAGCATCAAAAAAAAGTAGTCAAGTATCTTCTTTATTTAAAAATAAAGGACAAAATAATTTAATAATAACAGGAGATGATCTCATTAATAATAATCATTTTTATCAAAATTTTACAGAAGATGATGAAGATTATTATAATTCAACAATAAAAAGTCCTATTAATAAATCTATAATAAGTATGATTGATATTGAAGGTGATTTACTTGATAATAAAAAATTATTTATTGATTATAATGGATTAAAAAATGGTTTAAGAAATAATAAAGATGGATTTGTTTTTTTTGGAACAATTACTCATTTTCAAGGAAAAATTATCAATGATTTTGTTTTAAATATTAAAGATAATAATAATGAAATTAATGATGGTGGAATTTTTTCAAAAGTTTTTTTTGCTATTTTTTATGATAAAATTCTTGGGAAATTCTTCTTTAAAAATATCAAAAAAATAAACAGTGAAAATAGAGAAAAGATTAATTTTAATTTACTTACTTTTCTTATTCAAAAAGATGAAATTAAAATTCAAAATAATATGATAATTCAATTTGAATGTTCTTTAAATTATTATATATTAATTGAATTAAAAGAAAATACAATTGAATTATATATGATAAGGAAAATAATTGATAAAATTGATGAAAATATATTCATTTTTAAAAAAAAAGAATCTCCTATTACTATTGGAGAAAGTGGAAAATTAAAAATTCCAGGAAAGAAAAAATTATCTTTGTTAATTTATGATAAATTTTTTAATTATTGGATTTTAAAAGACCCAAATAGTGAAATGTGGGTTTATTCTGATAATAAAATTGAATTAAATAAAACATTAATATTTAAAATGGGAAAAGAAATGTTCCAAATTAAAACAGAAAAAAATTGTTAATTTAGAATAACTTATAAATAATAAATAAAAAATAAAATATAAATAATGAAAATTTATTTTTGTTATAAAAATCATAATTTTAAAAAAATTCATTGTTTTTAAAAAATAATTCATTCATTAGTTTTAGTATTATCAAAAAGAAGATAAATTTTATTAGCAATAGAATTAATCAACTCAATAATTCCAATATTTCCTTTAGCAGAAGTTTCAAAAAAAATATCGATTTTTTGTTTTTGAGCAAAAATTTTTAAATCTTCAAAAGAAACCTGTTTTAAATTATTATCAATATCACATTTATTTCCAGCAATAGCAAAAACAAGAGGGAAACCAAAAGGAGGATTTCCTTTTTCTTTTAATTCTTCAATCCAAAAAGTTAAAGCATCCAAAGTTTTTTTATCTCCAACATCAAAACATAAAATAGCAGCAGAAGCATCTTTATAATATAAAGAAGCCATTGAACGAAAACGTTCTTGTCCTCCTGTGTCCCAAAAATGAAAAATTAGAGAATTTCCATTTTTTAAAATTATTTCCTTTTTTAAATACGCTCCTCCTATTGTTATTTTATATGATTCAGAAAATGTTCCTTTGCAATATCTATTAACTAATGATGATTTCCCTACTCCTGCTTCTCCTAATAATACTATTTTTACTTCTTGTTTGGTTTTTAATGTTTCTGGCTTTATTACCTGTCTTGTTGACATTGTCAGTTTTTTTTTATTTTTCTCTTTCTCTTTCTCTGAGTCGTTTGCGCAACCCATTTTTTCTCAAATTATTTTTTTTAACTAAATAATAATTAAAAAAATATTTATGTTGAAAAAATTGTTATATTTATATAAATTATATCATAATATAATAAGTAAATCATTAATAATTTTATGTTAATATAAATAATAACTATTTATTGAACTCTTCTCATAAGTTCTCTAAAATCATTAAAATTAATAATACCATCATTATCCTTATCAACTTCCTTAATACTAGTTTTGAAAATTTCTTTTAATGTATCATTGCCTTTTTTAACAAAAGCATTCATAATTTTATCAACCGATAAAGTTCCTGAATTATCTTTATCAAGAAATTTAAAAGCATATTTTAAATTATCATTATTTAAAGCAGTATTTTTATCAATACAAGCTCTTAAAAATTCTTCATATTCAATATAACCATTATTATCACCATCTAACATTAAAAAAATATCATCAATGGCATTGTCAACAATATTTTTTTCTCTAAATTTATATAATCCAGTAGTTAATTCTTCTTTTGTAAGTTTACAATTTCCTTTAGTATTAAAATATCTAAATAATTTTAATATTATTTTAGTTTCATTACTCTGAGGAATATTATGTACAACAAAAGCAAGAACCAATTGCTGGAATTTACTTTGAAATTTATAATTAAGTAAATTACTAAGATAACATTGAATTTCATTTTCGTTAAAATTACAAAAAAGTGCTCTTCCATTAAATTTAGTAAAAAAAGGATGATTTAAAGCTTCATTAGCAGATAATCTTTTACTAATTTTTCTTTCTAATAAAGAAGAAACTAAATTTTGAACTTCTTTACTTCTTGCAAGTAATTTAGGATGTGTGTTATTATATTGTCCTATTTTAATACTTTCAATAATTTCTTCATCATTTTTTCCATCAAAAGGAGCTCTTCCAACAATTAACATATATAATATAACTCCAACACTCCAAGTATCACATTTCTCATTATATTTCTGTTTTAATACTTCAGGTGCTATATAATATGAACTTCCAACAACTGCTTTTTCTATTTTATTTTTCTTAAATATTTTTGCTGTTCCAAAATCTATTATTTTTATCCAAAAATATTCTTCTTTTGAAATTAAGTCTTTTTCTATTTCTGATATCATTATATTTTCTAATTTTAAATCTCTATGGAAAATATGATTTTCATGTAAGTAACTTAATCCAGAAAAAACTTGATAAAATAAAACAGCTAATTGATTTTCAGAATAATTTCTTTTTATATAACCATATAACTCTCCTTTTTTACAATATTCAGTAACGATAAAAAAATTAGATAAAGTATCATAAAATTCATAAATTTTAACAATATTAGGATGATCTAATTTTTTTAAAATATCAATTTCATTTTTAATTTCTAAATCATCAATTTCATTTTCCTTAACTTTCTCAATTTTTTTCATAGCAGCAGAAATTCCTGTTTGATTATTAATAACAGAAAAAACAGTTCCATAACTTCCATCTCCTAATCTTTTAATTACTTTATATTTTTTAGTTGGATCTCCTTTTTGTTCTTCTATTAAACTCTGACTTAAAACACATAATTTCATTTCTTCTTGAAATTTACTTTCTAATCTACTTTTTTCTACTAATGTTTTTGTCTTTTTCTTTTTTCTTTCAAATTTCTTCTTTTCTTTCTCTTCTTTTTTCTCATTTTTCTATAAGTCAAATATTACTTTTTTTATTTCATT
>JAEEGI010016012.1_pt1 | contig 15531 bp, 13 predicted proteins | sample 8958751 | NCBI WGS metagenome assembly JAEEGI01 (sample SAMN16246545, study PRJNA631951) | gut metagenome | biome: gut microbiome; feature: rumen; material: KS-attached | host: Bos | place: Iran: Karaj | collected 2018-10
TGATGCCTGTAGCTGGTGCCAACGTCAGCAGTAAAGATGGAAACCTGACGACTGATTCTTTGGGATTCTTCAGCGTGTCTGACAGTTGCAAGACGCTCTCTTTCTCGCATGTCAATTACGAAAGTCGCCTGGTGAATCTGAAAGAGGTGCGCGACACGATCTTCTTGATCTCCAAGTTGCTGAATATCAAGGAGGTTATCGTCTTCGGACATGGTCAGCGCGATGACTTGCCTGAAGCCTTGAAGCGACAGTTGAAATATGACAAAAAAGAAGCGCAACTGGCAGCCATTGACCCCAGCAGTGGAGGCAATCTGCTGAGCCTCATAGGCTATCTTATTCCCAAGAAATGGCGCAAGAACTCGAAGGAAGAGCGTCGCAAGCGCCTGCAGAAAATCATTGAAGAATACTGAAATAGAACTGCTGGTCGCGATATTCGCAGCGAACAACACCAAAGCGAATCAGGCGAGCCAGAAGATGAATCACCTTAAATCTTGAAATACGCGAACGACGCACAATCTGATTCAGCGTGAACGATTGAGGCTGGTCTGTCGTCATCGCACTCAGTAATTTCCTGACAATATCCGTATAAGTCATCATCGCCCCACCCTCAGCCTGCTGTTCTCGCCAGATAGCCAGATGAACAGGCGAGGCCACGATATTTTCGTCAGCAATGCGGATATAGGCCCTTTCCTCGCCTGCCTCATTGATGGCACAGACGGGTTTTCGCTCTGAAGGAGGAACAGTAGCAACGACGATGGTCCGCCCATCTGCGTGGTAGGTATCAAACTTGATGCTTGCCTCCGGCTTGCAGTATTTATAGGCTGCCTGATGCATCATGTAGATCTCCTCCTCAGAGCGAACGCCTGAGAGATGGCCATCATCCCTCACGCCTATCAGCAGCCTTCCTCCGTCAGTATTGGCAAAGGCTGAAACAGACTTGGCAAGCTTGCAAGCATCAGCCACTCGATACTTGAAATCCTGCTGCTGATGCTCGCCTTCGCGAATCAGTCCTAAGAGGTAACGCTTGTCGTCCATACATGCAAAGGTACGAATAAGTGAGAAGAAAACCAAATTTATTCGACGAAAGTTTTGTGGATTCAGAATAAATGCGTACCTTTGCAGAGACCATCAAACTAAGGATATGAAACTGAATGAGCAATTTGTGATTACCATCAACCGCGAACTGGGTTCTGGCGGCAGAACCATTGGTAAGAAACTGGCAGAGAAACTTGGCGTGCCATTTTACGACAAGGCTCTGATCCAAAGTCTGCAGGAGAAATACCAGCTGACAACAGAGGAAATTGAGCGTCTGAAAGGCCAGAAGCACAATTGGTGGGCTGACTTCAAGCGCAGCCTGAAGATTATGCCCAGCTATGCAGCACCTCAGTTGATCTCTGGAAAGACGGCTATTCCTGACTTCCTGATTACGGATGACATTTTCCTGTCAGAGACTGAAATCCTGAAAGGTATTGCAGCAGATGAGTCGTGTGTCATCGCTGGTCGCAGCGGATTCTTTGTGTTGCGCGACCATCCCAACCATCTGAGTATCCTCATTCAGGCTCCTATGGAGTGTCGTATCAACCGTTTGGTTGAAAAGCGTGGTATCTCGAAGAAGGAAGCTGAGAAGATTATCAATGAGGTGGATACAGGTCGTGAGAACTATGTGAAGAAGTACACAGGCACTTCGCGCTACGACACCAGAAACTACGATTTGGTCTATAACGTGGAGGATCATACCGAAGACGAGATTGTAGACCTTATTCTGCGATACATCAAGAAATAGACAAACAATATTTACAAATCGACGCTCAAAACTCGCGTGCTGTTCACCAACTCATCAGTGGGCTTCATATACGCAAGTTTTGAGCGTTTTTGTAATCATTTGACTATCTGATGCTTACAGAAATCACCCCTTGAAAGTGCTCGAAAAATCGCCTGAAAACAGCCATATTTGCTCCATTAATACTCCCTTTTGCTGGCTTTTTTCTTGCCTTTTGCCGTAAGAAAAGCCCTACTTTACCGTAAGCAAACCCCTGGTCCGCTTCCCAACGACCACCTATCCGCTTCCCTTAAGCCTCCTTTTCGCCTTTTCTTCCCTTGCCCTTCTCCTGGATGGTTCAATTCCAGAGGGCCTTTTTTAGGCAAAGAAGTTTTACAATTGATAAAAATACACAACTACCCACTCGATAAAAAACGCACAAAAACTTGCCGATATCGGCAAAAAAGTGTATATTTGCAACGTCATTCGGCTCATAAACTTGCCGATAGAAGAAATGATGGAGTATATTTCAGTCATAGAATTCGCCAATAAGTATGGCATTTCAGAGCGAACAGCTCGCAATTATTGTGCGAGTGGAAAGATAGAAGGGGCGTTCCTGACAGGTAAGACTTGGAACATTCCTGCAGATGCAGAATTGCCAAAACACAAAACCTCAAAGGCACGCATTTTTCCTTTACTCGCCAAAATTAGGGAGCAAAAGGAAATGAAGCTCAAGGGCAGCATCTATCACAGAACACAGATAGACCTGACCTATAACTCCAATCATATCGAAGGTAGCAAATTAACCCACGACCAGACGCGATACATCTTTGAGACCAACACCATTGGAATTACTGATGAGGCTATCAACGTGGATGATATCGTAGAAACTGTGAACCACTTTCGTTGTATCGACTATATCATCGACCACGCTGAAGATAAGCTGTCTGAAAGCCTCATCAAGCAGTTGCACTTGATTTTGAAGACAAGCACTTCTGATAGCAAGAAGGATTGGTTTATGGTGGGCGATTACAAGCGTTTGCCAAATGAAGTTGGGGGCATAGATACTTGTCCTCCAAAGGAAGTTCATCAGCAGATGAAGGCTCTGCTATCTGAATACAATGTCATCAAACAAAAGACGCTTGAAAATATCCTCGATTTTCATGTGCGTTTCGAGCAGATTCATCCTTTTCAGGATGGTAATGGTCGAGTAGGACGCCTCATCATGTTCAAAGAATGCCTCGCTAATAGCATCGTCCCCTTCATCATTACAGACGATCTGAAGATGTTCTATTACAGAGGTCTCCACGAATGGGGCCATGTAAATGGTTATCTCACAGACACCTGCCTTACTGCTCAGGATCTTTATAAGGATATTCTAAAGCATTTCCAAATAGTTGTATAAAGTTTTCGCAAAAGGCTTTTTGCGGCTATACTAAAAAAAACTATTTTCCTAACTATCGCGCAAAACCCGATGACAGCGATGACGATGACAAAAATAGGTCGCTGTCATCGTTGTCATCGTCAGCGTTAAGGCTCAATCTGAGGGTGACTCTAAAATGCCGTCCCCAGTAAGTTTACAATGTGAATATATCTGTTCCGCTATTTCCCTCGCCAGGCCACCATCGTAGCCCACTCGTAGATGTATGGCGGAACGCTGTGGGTTCTTGGTGGTGATGATGATAGCATATTCGTCAACAGTATAGGGCGTAGCCATATTTTTTGGCATTACGCTAATCATGTCGCTTATCTTTAATTCTTCGCCAGCTACAACCATAATGTCTTGGGCAGTATAGAACAGAATGAGTGCAGACAACTCGTTGGCCCTTGAGGCATCCAGCACCACCAAGTCGTCTGGCTCTCCGTATTTCAATTCTACTTCCTCTGTGTTAGCAAATGTCACCCTTGGAGGTTCTCTTTTTTCCATATACTTAATGGCAAAGTACCCCACAGGGATAACTACCAACAAAAGAAGAAGCCAAACGTTGTAATAAAATGCCAACAGAAGAATGGCAATGACAGCAAGTATTGTGTTCCGTTTCATATCTTTAGAAAAACATCGCTGCAAAGATAGACATTATTCTTGAAACATACAAAGAAATGGCAAGAAAATTAATGGCTATAGCTAAGTGTGACGCTATTGGGAGTGACCTCGAGGGTGGCTTTGGCACCTGTGAGGAGAGGGAAGTTGCGCAGGTGAGCGTGGCCTACGGGGAAGTCAAAGCAGACGGGGATGTTGTAGTGCTTCATATATTCGTATAGCATCGTGTACATATCATCGAAGCCGTTCTCTGGATGCTTGTACTTGTTGAACTGTCCTACGATGATGCCTCGAACATGTGAAACGAGCCCCCGCATCTCCATATTGTGGAGCATGCGATCCACCTTGCTCATGCCCTCGCCAGTATCCTCCATAAAGAGGATGATGTCTGGCAGCGGCAAGGGATCGAAATCAGAGCCAGCGAGATCGTTATATACAGAGAAGTTGCCTCCTACGACAATGCCCTCTCCCCTACCCTCGATATTCAGCGGATGAGGCGCTACTCGATAGGTTGGCAAAACGCCCTGAAACATGCGACGCAAAGTCTGGCTAACGGTATCGTTGCCCTCGTAGGTCTTCAGCGCATGACACATCGACCCATGAATGCCCTTCACCCCTACCCTCGCCTCAGCACAGAGCAAAGCCGTGATGTCGCTGAAGCCAATGATAAGCTTAGGATATTGGCGAAGGGTATCGAGCGAGAGACGAGAAAGCAGATGAGCAGCTCCATCTCCCCCACGAGAACACATGACAGCCTTAATGCTTGGTTCCCTTAAAGCCCAGAGCAAATCAGTAAGTCGCTCCTCGATAGTACCAGCAAAACCATGATAGTCGTTGAGCGCATTGGGACCCACGACGCAATGATAGCCCCATTTCTCCAAAGTCCGGATACCCCCATTAATCGTCGTAGTGTCTGTCGCACTCGAAGGCGAGACGATGGCGATAGTATCACCTTCGTGCAGGAATTGGGCTGAAAGCGACAGCATCCAGCAGAGCATTAGTGATATCAGGCTGTATCTCTTTAACATGGGGTCAAAGGTAGCAAATTATTTTGGGATAACAATAATTTCGAGGGAAAATTTTGCCAGTTCCGAAAAAAGAAGTATCTTTGTCGCTCAAATAAAAGACAGACAAGTAATGGCAAAGAAAGAGGGCAAGGAACTGACCCCGATGATGAAGCAGTTCTTCGATTTGAAGGCGAAACATCCTGATGCAGTGATGCTGTTCAGGTGTGGCGACTTCTATGAGACTTATTGCGAAGACGCCATTACTGCCTCGAAGATCCTGGGCATTACCCTCACCCATCGTAACAATGGTTACAATAAGGGCGACGAGATGGCTGGCTTCCCTCATCATGCCCTCGATACCTATCTGCCCAAGCTGATTCGTGCTGGTAAGCGTGTGGCTATCTGCGACCAGCTCGAGGATCCAAAACTTACCAAGAAGCTAGTCAAGCGAGGCATCACGGAGTTGGTAACGCCTGGTGTCGCCCTGTCAGATAACGTGCTGAATTACAAGGAGAACAACTTCCTGGCAGCTGTGCATTTTGGCAAGGCAAGCTTTGGAGTGGCTTTCCTTGATATCTCCACAGGTGAGTTCCTCACTGGCGAGGGTACTGCTGATTATGTGGAAAAGCTCTTGGGCAACTTCTCACCCAAAGAAATCCTGCATGATCGTTCGAAGAAACAGGAGTTTGAGCGCAATTTCGGATCGAAATACTTCACCTTCCAGCTCGACGACTGGGTGTTTACTGAGCAGACTTCGAAGCAGAAGCTGTTGAGACATTTCAACGTGAAGAACTTGAAAGGCTTTGGCGTGGATCATCTGCAGGCTGGTGTGATTGCTGCAGGTGCTATCCTGCAGTATCTCGAACAGACGCAACATACGCAGATAGGCCATATTACCTCCATCTCGCGCATCGAAGAAGATAAATATGTACGTCTCGATAAGTTCACCATTCGCAGCCTGGAACTGGTTCATCCCATGCAGGATGATGGCAAGTCGCTGCTCGATGTGATAGACAAGACGGTGAGTCCTATGGGAGGTCGCTTGCTGCGTCGTTGGCTCGTATTCCCTCTGAAGGATGAAAAGCCTATCAACTCGCGTCTCGACATCGTGGAGTATTACTATCGCGAACCAGAGTTCAGGGAGTGTATAGATGACCAGTTGCATCGTATTGGCGACTTGGAGCGCATTATCTCCAAGGCTGCTGTGGGGCGAGTTTCACCTCGCGAAGTCGTACAGCTGAAGACAGCCTTGCAAGCGATCCAACCCATCAAGACTGCTTGTCTCTATGCCAAGAACGAAGCCCTGAATCGAGTGGGAGAGCAGTTGAATCTCTGCGAGAGTCTGCGCGATAGGATAGAAAAGGAAATTCAGAACGATCCTCCCCAGCTGGTGGCCAAGGGAGGCGTGATTCGTGATGGTGTGAATGCTGAGCTCGATGAGTTAAGGAGCATCGCCTACTCAGGTAAGGACTATTTGCTGAAGATCCAAGAGCGCGAGGCTGCTCAGACAGGTATCAGTTCGCTGAAAATCGGCTATAACAACGTGTTTGGCTACTATCTCGAGGTGCGCAATACCTACAAGGATATGGTGCCAGCAGAGTGGGTTCGCAAGCAAACATTGGCTCAGGCAGAGCGTTATATCACGCAGGAGTTGAAGGAGTACGAAGAGAAGATCCTTGGTGCTGAGGATAAGATACTGAGTCTTGAAGCCAAGCTATTCAATGATCTGGTGCTGAGTATGCAGGAGTATATTCCTCAGATTCAGATCAATGCGAACATCATCGCACGCTTGGATTGCTTGCTGAGCTTTGCAAAGACTGCTGAGGAGAACAAGTATATCCGTCCAGTAATAGATAGCTCTGAGGTCATTGACATCAAACAAGGTCGCCACCCTGTCATCGAACAGGAACTGCCTTTGGGAGAACGCTATGTGCCCAATGATATCCTGCTCGACAATGAGCGCCAGCAGATCATCATCATTACTGGTCCTAATATGGCTGGTAAATCGGCTCTGCTGCGACAAACGGCATTGATCGTACTACTTGCCCAAATAGGTTGTTTCGTGCCAGCAGAAGCTGCGAGAATCGGCTTGGTGGATAAGATATTCACGAGGGTAGGGGCCTCAGATAACATTTCCTTGGGAGAATCTACGTTTATGGTAGAGATGACGGAGGCTTCGAATATCCTGAATAACGTGAGCAGCCGCTCGTTGGTGCTCTTCGACGAGTTAGGTCGTGGAACCAGTACTTACGATGGTATTTCCATCGCCTGGGCCATTGTGGAATATCTCCATGAGAATGCCAAAGGGCACCCAAGAACGCTTTTCGCAACGCATTATCACGAGCTCAACGAGATGGAGAAGAACTTCTCGCGCATCAAGAATTATAATGTGAGTGTGAAGGAGGTCGATGGCAAGGTGATCTTCCTGCGCAAGCTCGAAAAGGGTGGGAGTGAGCACTCTTTTGGTATCCATGTAGCAGAGATTGCAGGCATGCCTCGCTCGATCGTGAAGCGTGCCAACGTGATTCTGAAGCAGTTGGAGGCAGATAATTCGCAGGTAGGCACCGTTGGCAAACCCACAGCAGAGATTGCAGCCTCTCGCGAAGGTATGCAGCTAAGTTTCTTCCAGTTAGATGACCCAGTTCTCTGTCAGGTCCGCGATGAAATCCTGGGCATCGACGTGAATAATCTCACACCCCTCGAAGCCTTGAATAAGCTCAACGATATCAAGAAAATCGTTAGTGGAAAATAATTTTTGGCACGGATTACACGGCTTTTTATTCAAAAAGACACAGCCATTATCAACAATAATAGCCGTGTCTTAAATTATTTAAGCCGTGTAATCCGTGCCTAATTTTTCTTCTTGGCTTTGATCATGCAATAGACGCCAAGGATGATGAAGGGTATCGAGAGAATCTGTCCCATATCGAGTGGGAGAGTGGCCTCGAAGGCTTCCTGAATCTCCTTTGTATACTCGATAAAGAAGCGGAAGGTGAAGATATACGTCAGGCAGAAGCCGAAGTACCAGCCAGTGCCGATCTTCTCTGGCATCTTTTTATGTAATGCCCACATAATAAAGAAGAGTAGGGCATAGGCGATGGCTTCGTAGAGCTGTCCTGGATGGCGAGGCATGGGGTCTACCTTCTCGAAGATAAAAGCCCAGGGAACGTCTGTAATCTTGCCAATAATCTCTGAGTTCATGAGGTTTCCCAAACGGATGAAACAAGCTGTTGTACCAGTGGCGATGGCAATGTTATCAAGCACTGTCCAGATGCTCAGTTTGGTATGCTTCACGTACACCCAAAGGGCAATCATCAATCCTAAGGTTCCTCCATGCGAGGCAAGGCCGGCATAACCTGTTAATATCCAGTCTCCATCCGGCTTGAAATGGATGGGCAGCCACATCTCTATAAAGCCTTTCCATGATGTCAGGAAATAGTCTGGCTGGTAGAAGATGCAATGGCCCAAGCGAGCGCCTAAAAGGATGCCTATGAAACAATAGAAGAAGAGCGGATCGAAAAGTTCGTCCTTGATCTTCTGTTCCTTATAAAGACGCTGTACCACGAAGAAAGCCAGTGCCAGTCCGGTGATCCATAACAGACCATACCAGCGTATCGTAATAGGACCCAGATGGAATGCCTCCAAGTCAGGGTTCCAGAGGATATAACTCAACAGATTCATCATATTCAGACATTAAAGCGGAAGTGCATGATATCACCATCCTGAACCACGTAGTCCTTACCCTCTACACCCATCTTTCCAGCCTCGCGGACAGCAGCCTCTGAGCCATACTGGATATAGTCGTCGTACTTGATGACTTCAGCACGAATAAAGCCTTTTTCAAAGTCTGTGTGGATGACACCAGCACATTGAGGAGCCTTCCAACCCTTCTTATAGGTCCAGGCCTTCACCTCCATCTCACCAGCGGTGATGAAGGTCTCGAGATTCAGCAGGGCATAGGCCTTCTTGATGAGGCGATTCACGCCACTCTCTTCGAGGCCAAGTTCTTCGAGGAACATCTGCTTGTCCTCGTAGCTCTCGAGTTCTGCGATATCCTCTTCAGTCTTGGCTGCGATGATCATCGCTTCTGCGCCTTCTTCCTTGGCGAGAGCCTCGACTTTCTTGGTGAAGTCGTTACCGCTTTTGGCATCAGCCTCGCCCACATTGCAGACATAGAGCACAGGCTTCGAGGTCAGCAGGAAGAGGTTGCGTGCACAATCCTGTTCGTCTTTGCTCTCAAACTCCACTATACGGGCATTCTTACCCTGCTCCAATACCTCTTTATAAGCATGCAGAACGTTGACTTCGATCTTTGCGTCCTTATTGCCTGCAGCTGCAGCCTTCTCTGTCTTCGCCAAGCGACTCTCGATGGTCTCGAGGTCCTTCAGCTGAAGCTCAGTATCGATAATCTCCTTATCGCGGATGGGGTCAATCGTGCCATCTACGTGGGTGATATTCTCGTCCTCGAAACAACGGAGTACGTGGATAATCGCATCTGTCTCACGGATATTTCCCAAGAACTTATTTCCTAATCCTTCACCCTTCGAGGCACCCTTCACGAGACCTGCGATATCCACAATCTCACAAGTAGCAGGTACGATACGACCAGGATGAACGAGCTCTGCCAATTTTGTCAGTCGCTCATCAGGAACGGTAATCACACCCACATTGGGTTCTATCGTACAAAAGGGAAAGTTTGCTGCCTGTGCCTTCGCACTCGACAGACAATTAAACAGTGTAGACTTGCCCACATTCGGCAGTCCCACAATACCACATTTTAATGCCATTTTCTTCTATAAACGTTTATTTCGGCTGCAAAGGTAGTGCAAAAAGCGCGAAAAACAAAATATATTAAGATATTTTGCTTATCTTTGCACCCACGGACAACAAAAAAGATTATTAAAAATGAAAAAGTTATTGTTATCAGCTATTATGTTGCTGGGTATGAATTCTTTGGCCAGCGCACAAGTCGAAGAACCAAAGAACGCGCCAGAAGTGGAGTTTGCGTTGCAGCTGAAAGTAACGCTTGGCGATGCCTATAATTGTGGCGAGACGCAGCATGGACTTCGTACGATTATTCCTATTACTGGTGGTACTTTCGAGGGGCCTAATATCAAGGGAACCATCATTAATGGTGGGGCTGATTATCAGCTTGCCAATACAGCTATTAATCGCACAGAACTTGAGGCCATCTACTGCATCAAGACGGATGACGGTGTGAATATCCACGTTCGTAATCGTGGTATCATCAGTAATGGTAAGGATGCCAATGGCAATCCCACCTTTTACTTCAAGGCTGCGCCCCAGTTTGAGGCTCCTGCTGATAGCAAGTATGCTTGGATGAACAACTCGCTCTTCCTTTGCTCGCCTGATTTCTCCCAGCAGTTTAAAGGTATTGTCCTTAACGTCTGGAGGGTGAAATAGGCTGTTTTAGTGGGCTTCGAGCCAGTTTTGGCCATAGCCGGAATCAGCAACCAGCGGAACACTTAGTGGGAAGGCAGACTGCATCTCTTCGATGACGATGCGCTCTACCTTCTCCTTTTCTTCTGGGTATACGGAGAAGTTGAGTTCGTCGTGTACCTGGAGGATCATCTTGCTCTTGATACCTTCAGCCTTGAAACGATTGAAGATATGAATCATAGCCACCTTGATGATATCTGCAGCAGTGCCCTGAATAGGGGCATTGATGGCATTTCGCTCAGCGAAACCTCTTACTGTGGCATTATGCGAGTTGATGTCTGGCAGGTATCTACGACGTCCGAATAGGGTAGTGACGTAACCCTTCTGACGAGCCACTTCTTTAGATTTTTCCATATAATCGTGTACCTGTGGGAAGGTGGCGAAGTATCCGTCTATCAGCATCTTAGCCTCGTCGCGAGGGATGTCCAGACGCTCTGCCAAGCCAAAGACGGTAATACCATAGATGATGCCAAAGTTGGCACGCTTCGATTTGGTACGTTCATCGCGCGTTACCTCATTAATGGGTTTCTTGTAGATATTGGCTGCTGTAGCTGCATGGAGGTCCTTGCCCTCACGGAATACTTCCACCATGTTTTCATCCTGCGACAGATGGGCCATCACACGCAATTCTATCTGAGAATAGTCTGCTGAAAAGAACAGACAACCTGGCTCTGGCACGAAAGCTTTACGGATTTCTTTTCCGTCTTCGCCTCGTATAGGGATATTCTGAAGGTTAGGATCACTACTCGAGAGGCGTCCTGTGGCTGTAATCGTCTGATTAAATGAGGTATGTATATGTCCTGTGCGAGGATTAATCAGTTTAGGAAGTGCTTCCACGTAGGTGCCTATAAGTTTCTTTAAACCTCTGTGTTCCAATATATCTGCCACGATTTCGTGCTTGTTGCGCAGTTGTTGGAGCACTTCTTCAGAAGTAACGTATTGACCTGTCTTTGTCTTTTTGGCCTTTTCTATGATTTTGAGTTTGTCGAAGAGAATCTCGCCCACCTGCTTGGGTGAGGCAATATTAAAGCGCTCACCAGCCAATTCGTAGATACGAGCTTCTATCTCGTTCATGCGGTTGGTGAATTGTTTTGACGTCTCTGCAAGTGATTCTGTATCCAGACAGACGCCATTCATCTCCATTTCAGCAAGGACAGGCATCAATGGCATCTCTATCTTATAGAATAGGTCTTCACACTCGAATTTTTTCAGTTCAGGTTCCAGCTTGTTTTTCAGGCGAAGGGTGATGTCAGCATCTTCAGCAGCATACTCATAAACCTGAGAGGGTAGGAGAGAGCGCATCGATTTCTGATTCTTGCCTTTAGGGCCAATGAGTTCATCAATGTGAATGGTCTGATAGTTAAGATAGATCTCAGCCATGTAGTCCATGTTGTGATGCAGCTCTGGTTGGATGAGGTAGTGGGCAATCATCGTGTCCCACATTGGACCTGCCAATATGATTCCATAGTTTCGCAAGACCTCGAGGTCGTACTTCAGATTCTGTCCAACTTTCAGGATTTTCTCATTCTCGTAAACCTCTTTAAAGATATTAACAATTCGTAACGCTTCTTCACGTTTCTCAGGAATGGGTACATAAAAGGCCTCGAATTCCTTCACTGCGAAGCTCAAACCCACCAATTCTGCGTCGATGGCAGAGGTTGATGTCGTTTCCGTATCTAGACTGAGAATTTCGTTTGTCAAGAAATAATCACGTAATTTCAGCAAATCTTCCTCATTTTCAACGAGTTTGTAATCGTGGGGGGTCGTTTTAAGGCTCTCAAAACTCGAGTTTTCGCTCAAATTCGAACCATCGGAGGGAAATTCTGCAAAGAGATCGAGTTGTCCGTTAACGGGAATTTGCGGTTTTTGACTTTTTTTAAGAACTCGATCTGCGAAACTCTTCATCTCCAGTTCGAGGAGCAATTTGCCAAGTTCGTCTTCGTTGGGCTCGACGAGCTTCAAACTTTCCATATCGAGTTCGATGGGGACATCCGTTTTGATGGTGGCGAGGAAGTAACTCATCTTGATATCGTCGACATGCTCTTCCACTTTTTCGCGAAGTTTACCTTTGATCTCACTCGAACGTGCAATCAACTGTTCGATGCTTCCAAATTCATTGATGAGTTTCACAGCTGTCTTCTCACCAACACCTGGACACCCAGGGAAGTTATCAGCAGAGTCTCCCATCAGCGCCAGCAGATCGATGACAGCATTAGTCGATGGAATGCCATATTTTTCGCAGACTTCCCTTGGTCCCATCGTCTCGTAACCACCTCCATGTCGAGGACGGAAGATGAACACATTATCACGAACCAGCTGTCCATAGTCTTTATCTGGCGTCAGCATAAAGGTCTCTATGCCTTTATCACCAGCCTTCGAAGCCAAAGTTCCAATGACGTCATCAGCTTCAAAACCATCGACTTGGAGGATAGGAATACGGTAAGCCTTTAACAAGTCCTTGATGATAGGCACTGCCTTACGGATATCTTCTGGCGTCTCTTCGCGCTGGGCTTTATATTCAGGAAAAGCCTCACTACGGAAGGTTGGGCCATGAGGATCGAAGGCCACACCAATATGTGTAGGCTGTTCTTTGGTGAGTACCTCATTGAGCGTATTCAGAAAGCCCATAATGGCACTGGTATTGAGACCTTTCGAATTGATTCGAGGGTTTTTGATGAACGCATAATAACTGCGATAAATGAGCGCATAAGCGTCTAAAAGGAACAATTTCTGCATAACTTTCTTAATTTTCGGTGTAAAATTACTTAAATTTCTTTGAAATCCAACCTTTTTTACTATTTTTGTATCGAAAAAGTTTATTTGTGATGGATTATTTAGCAACGATTAGAAGGCCAATAGCGACGGAAATGAATGACTTCGTCGTGTTGTTCAATGAGAGTCTGACACATGGTGATGGACTGCTTGAGCATGTCCTTTCCCATATTCGCAAACGTGGTGGAAAGCGTATGCGTCCAATGCTGATTCTCTTGTCTGCCAAGAATTATGGTGAGGTGTCAGAGGTTACTCAGAATGCTGCCCTTGGTTTGGAATTGCTTCATACTGCCAGCCTTGTCCATGACGATGTTGTTGATGAGAGTAGTGAGCGTCGTGGTCAGGCTTCAGTGAATGCCTCTTATGATAATAAGGTTGCAGTGTTGGTGGGTGATTATATCCTTTCTACAGCTTTGCTTCGAGTAGCTCTTTCCAATAACCATCAAATCGTACAGCAACTTGCAGAACTTGGTAGGACGCTTGCTGCTGGTGAAATCCTGCAACTCTCAAATATTTCTAATCAGGAAATCTCAGAAGATGTTTATTATCAGGTTATTGACAAGAAGACAGCAGTCCTTTTTGAAGCATGTGCAGGGTTAGGAGCTATTTCTGTTGGCGTCAATAACGAGGAAGTAGAGAAAGCAAAAAAATTCGGACATAACATTGGTATGATTTTCCAGATTCGTGATGATATCTTTGATTATTACGATTCAAAGGAAATAGGTAAGCCTACAGGCAATGATATGACTGAAGGCAAGTTGACGCTGCCTGTAATCTATGCATTAAAAAATAGTGGCTTTGATTCGATGATGACCTTGGCCAAGAAGGTGAAGTCTGGTACGATCAATGCTGATGAAATCGCTGTTTTGGTGGAGTTTACTAAGCAGAGTGGTGGTATTGAGTACGCTGAGAGGAAGATGGAAGAGTTTGCTAAAGAGGCTCAGAAATATATCGATGAATGCGTGAAACCAGAATTGAAATCAGCCTATACAGCTTATCTTGATTATGTGATTCAACGTAAGTTATAAAGAAAAAACCCTCGCAAATCGCGAGGGCTTTTCGTATCTGAACGATTCTCTTTTTCTCTTTGTTAGAAGAACTTTGTTTCTTCGCCAATCACCTCGCTGAGCAAAAGATTTGCCAGACGAGAGGTACCCATGCGGAACCACTGATTTGTGAGCCATTTCTCGCCCAGAACCTCTTTTACGATGGTGTAGTAGATCAGTGCATCCATCACAGAATTCAGGCCACCAGCAGGCTTGAATCCAATCTGAATGCCCGTTTCATCGTAATATTCCTTGATAGCTTGACACATGACATAGGCAGCCTCAGGCGTAGCAGCAGGCTGCTCTTTTCCTGTAGAGGTCTTGATGTAGTCTGCACCTGCATACATCGCCAACAATGAAGCAGTCTTGATGTTGCTGGCTGTCTTCAGGCATCCTGTTTCAAGGATCACCTTCATCTTCTTGTCGCCACAAGCCTCTTTCATCTGCTGGATTTCATCGCAGACAGTCTCATAGTCGCCACTGAGGAAAGCACCAACGGAGAGTACCATATCGATCTCTGTAGCACCGTCTTTTACAGCCAGTGATGTCTCAACCGTCTTGACCTCAATTAAGGCCTGAGAGCTTGGGAATGAGCCTGATACGCAAGCGATTTCCACACCGTCGACCTCGAGGGTTTCAGCCACAACCTTTGCGAAACGTGGATAGACGCAGATAGTAGCCACGTGGGGTAGGTCAGGATACTGCTCGTCGAACTGGTTGACGCGCTCTGTAAAGGCCATCACACTCTCGTCAGAATCTGTCGTTTTCAACGTGGTCAGTTCCACGCTTCCCATCAGGAATTTCTTGGTCTCCAGATTGTCGTTCTCATGCACTTTCTCAGCAATGATTTTCTTCACTGCCTCGCGTACTTCCTCGTCTGAGATCTCGAGGTTATACTTACCCAGAGCCTCTTCTATCAGGCTCTTCTGTGGCATCTCGTGGTGATGATGCTCATGTTCGTGATTGTGTTCTGCCATAATCGTTTATGCTAAAAGTTTCTTATTATGTATATGTCTTAATGAGTCTCTTTCCGTCTTCTTTTCGATGGATTTCTGGAGTTCTGTAGTGAGGTCAACGCCTGTTTGATTAGCCAGACAGAGCAATACCCATAGCACATCTGCCATCTCTTCGCCCAGGTTATCTGTCTCACCCTCCTTAAAGCTCTGATCGCCGTATTTACGAGCTATAACACGTGCCAGTTCGCCTACTTCCTCTGTCAGGACTGCCATATTCGTCAGTTCTGAGAAGTATCGCACGCCATATTCCTTGATCCAGCGATCCACTGCTTCTTGTGCTTCTTTAATCGTCATCTTGCTCTAAACATTTGAATGAATAATAGGGCTATCGTCAGTAGGATAATCCAGATATATTGCTTATTATCACGGGCATATTCGTTCCAGTGAAAGGCTTTGTAGAGGAACACGATCAGCATCAGCAGGATACCGA
>JAEEGI010016015.1_pt1 | contig 15530 bp, 15 predicted proteins | sample 8958751 | NCBI WGS metagenome assembly JAEEGI01 (sample SAMN16246545, study PRJNA631951) | gut metagenome | biome: gut microbiome; feature: rumen; material: KS-attached | host: Bos | place: Iran: Karaj | collected 2018-10
GTTATTTTATATTTTCTGTATTGGTATATGATACACGCTACCACAGTTGCGGCATGTAATTTCCAATGGGTCGGGGCCGTTTTGGCGGATGTCGGCGAGCTGGTCTTTGGGGAGGGTGCGAAGGTAATGAATGTAATAATCTTCGTTGCAGGGGCAATCAAAAATAATATCACGGTTCATTACGATTGTCGGGGTAAACTCGCGGAAAAGGCCGATTACAATATCTTCGGAATCGACTGTTTTTTCGCTGTACAAAAGGCCAAGGCTAGGACAGGCTTTAAATGCATTTTCAACCTTCTGGAGCAGGATATCATCATCTTCTTTTTCTTCCTGATGACTGTCTACCTGAGAACCAAGCTTTGCAGTACCGCCGGTTACAGGCATTATCTGAATGTACATTGCGCCGGCTCCAATCACTCTGCCCTGTTTGTCAAACTGAATGCTTGAATGAAAAGCCGTGTTAACCTGCTCTGACTGAGCAAAGTATGTAGCAAAGTCTCTTGCAATATTGTTGCCGTCAACATCTACCGTTGAGCTCTGAGGATAATTATCATCCTTGTGGATTCGCGAAAATGTAAGGTTACCGGGACCAAGGAAAGGTGCTAAATCCCAGTTTTCAAGCGGATGGGTAACAGGTATATGCTCGTTGTACAAAAATCCGCGGACATAACCGGTTGAATCAGCTTCTACAGAATATCCGTCGGCGGCTCCTTTACATTCAAAACGGATTGAAATATGCTCAAGGTCCTTCATCATCGGGATTGTAAGGGCAGCACAGAGAGATGCCTGACCAAGAATATATGTTTCTAAGATTCCTAGCTTATGCTGGGCTCTAAGCTGATTTACAAAACGTGTACCGTGAAAAATTGCTCCACGGACACGTCCGTCTGCCATAGTGAATATTTTAAGACCGTCAGCTTCAATTGAAGAAAGATGAGCGGACAGTTCATTATCATTTATATTAGCTTTAATCATGAGTAAAATATAACAGTTTTAATTATGTGTTACAATCACGACTTTACCAGTGCTTTAGTTTGCCAGCGTTTGCCTTTCCAGCGGAGGAGCATAACTATACCGCGGGTGGTTTCGTCAAGGCCGATGCCGAGCCAGCAGCCTATAACACCAAAACCGAGCTTTAAGCCAAGCAGCCAGCTTAAGAAAACCATAATGCCCCACATAGAAAAAATACCGTACAAAACCGGGAACTTTACATCACCGGAACCTTTGAGTGCGCCTACGTAGATGAGGTTTAGGGAACGACCAAACTCAATCAAAATTGAATAAACAAGCATGCGGGAAGTAAGGGCAAAAACTTCTTCCTGCCTTGTAAAAATATGAATGATTGGAGTTTTTATAAGATTTACGAGTAAGATAAGACTAACAGAACAAATCGTTGCAACAAGTGAATATTTGAAAACCTTTTTGAAAGCCGTATCCTTTTCGCCCGCCCCAACATAATAACCAACCTTAATCTGTACAGCATTACCAATAGCTACAGCTATAACAAAAACAAAACGCACTATCGTCTGGGTATAAACCTGACAGTCCATTGCATAAGTGCCAAGAGTAGAAATAATAGCCATTATTGTAATCTGCGCCATATTGTAGGAAAGGCTTTCACCTGCAGTTGGCACACCAATAGAAAGAATAAGCTTAAAGATTGAAAAAGGTGTTTTCTTTGAATGAAATAGCTTTACCTGAATATCTTTTCGGCGTTTAATCATAATAAAGAAAAGGATGTTTCCAACAATTATTGAGAACAAGGAAGCAGCGGCAACACCAGGAGCACCAGTCACAGGAAGACCAAACCAGCCGTAAAGTGCAAGAGCATTACCAAAAACATTTACAATATTAGAGATGATGGTAACAATCAGAGTTTCTTTTGTGTAGCCGTAGGTTCGTAAAAGTGCTGACTGGAAGGAGCTTATTCCTACAAACACAGCTCCAATTCCTGAATAAATCATAAAATATTGTCTGGCACAACGGGAAACCTCTTCTTCAAGTGTGTAAAAACCGAGCAGCAAGGGTGTAAGTGTAAGCACAATTATCATCAGTATGGCAGAAACAATCAGGACCATTATGAGGCCAGCTTTTGCTACATCATTCAAGTCATCATTATTTTTTTTAGCTCCAAGATACTGGGCCAGAACAATGCTTGAACCAATGCAAACAACATTTATAAGAATCATTATGAAAAAAGACCACTGAGAAACAAGACCTACACCTGCTACAGCTGCTTCCGAATAAGAGCTGAGCATAAAGGTATCTACAGAGGAAACCAATACGCGGAAAAACTGCTCGCCAATCAAAGGAAGAGCAAGCTTCATCATAGGGAGAGAACCGCGGTTTACTGTTTTAAGGGAAGTTTCAGAAGAACTCATTCTATTTGCCTCTTTTGTAATTGTCTATTTTTGCAGAAAAAGCAAATAGAATGAAAGTCTTTAATTTGTGTATTTTTTTACTAGTTAGTTTTGATTCTGCGGCGGCGGAGTACGGAACCATCTTCCTTATAAATTGTAATAAGGATGTTGTCATCAAAAATCTGCAAATCAGCCCAGCCAAAATCATCGTTATTAAGCCACTTTGAATAAGGAGAAGAATAAATCAAATCCTTGTCGAGCTTTCCGCCCATTGCACCAAGAATCAGGTAATCTACATCATCCTTTTCGAGCATTTCAAAGAAGTGATTGTGTCCGCTCAAAGACAAATCAACATTGTATTCTTCAAAAATAGGTGGAACACGTTTTACTACGCCAGGAATATCGCCCCAATTTCGGCGGGCTGCAGAATCGTAGTAACCGGAGCCGGTAACGTAACAATGAGAAAGAACAATTACAGTTTCTTCCTGTGGGATTGAAGCAAGCTGAGCACGAAGCCATTTTTCCTGCTTTTTGGTGAACTCTACATCATCCCAAATCATATACATAAAAATAAGGTGAATCTTGCCGTTATCCATGCGGAAATAAAGTTTGTCGCCTTTGTCAAAGAATGTCTTTTTGAATGCAGGGAAACCGTTTACTATACCATCATGGTTGCCTGGAATAACAAGAAGCGGAGTTTTTGGCATATTTGCTTTAATATCATCAACTGCTTCCTGATATATTGAAGAAATCATACCAACTTCTGAAACATCACCAAGAAGGAAACATGCATCGTAATTACTCTTTTCTATGTTTTTTAGGATATTGATTCGCGCCTCTGCGTTTGAGTTACTTGACCCCCAGTGAGGGTCAGAACAGAAAGCATAATGTGCAAGCGGCTGATCTTTTGCCGGATTTTTAGATGCAGGAAGCTCATCCTTCTGAGTAAAAAGATTCATTCCGCTGTTGTCTACAGGGAGTCGAGGAAGAATTGAAAGTGCAACAAAGATAATAAACCAAAGGGCAAAGGTAAAGATTGAGAAAACCTTTAACAAGATCTGGGTTACCTTATTTGATTTAATAAGGAAGATGATGAAGAAAAGCAAGGGCAGCAAGACCGTTGCAAGCAATCCCATATAGGCACCAAAAATTGCATAGTGCCAGTGGAAGGTGCCAAGTAACCCCGGACGGAAGGTAAACCATAAGAAGAAAATTGCAGCAAGCAGGAAGCATACCACAAAAAGAATAATCAGTTTTTTGTTTGAAGTAATTTTGTTAGTTTTTTCACTCATTTTGGTAATAACCTCTGTAAGAATGTAATTAACCAATTATATAACATATTGTTGGAAAATGACAGAATAAAATAATATAACTCATCAAAAGTTTCTTCATCACTTTTTTTTATACCGAGGTTATTCAATACAGAAAGGACATGTTTCATTGATTTCGGTTTCATTTCAATCAGGCTCCCTTTTATAATACTTGTGATACACTATCAATTAAATCAGATGCTTTTTCAATTTTTTCAAAAAGGTTTTCTAAATCCAAATCTCCATTTTCTTTTTTCACAAATGCATCATTTACAATGGCAACAGAGGTGTATTCTCCAATTCTATATCTTTGAGGTTTAGATATTGTAATATTGTAATCCGGTGTTTCTTCCATAAATAGTTCTAACATTCTATTTAGTTCATCACAATTGCGTTTCCATTTACCACAGATCTTTATAAACAAATTGATTTTACCGTTACAATTGTTTTCAATCTGAAGATATAATTCACAATTCTTTTCACTGGCAATTGATGTAAAATGAAACCACAACCCCAAAAATCCACCATTTGGATTTGGGACATAATCCCAACGCAACCAGTCATTTTCAATGTGATTTTCAATATATGAAAAAAGTCCTTTTGTGGCTTCCCAAGAATTGAGTTTTTCGTATTTTATAAAAGATTCGCTTTCTTTTTGTATTGCTGCCAGATTAAATAAAAAATCAGAATATATTTCACTTTCAGATTCATGTTGTTGAAGAAAATCCAGAAAATCTTTTCGACTATAATAGCACCAACCTTTTTCTTTGATTTGCCGAACAGTATCCATACATTCAATACCTGTTTTTAGATATACAAAAACCGGCTTTATAGTTTTTCCATAAAAATCTTCAACACTCTTTCTATACCGTTCCAGCTGATTACTATGTTCAGATGTATTAACTTTGTCTTCAATTATGATTATATATTCATCATTAACTTCAGCCCAAATATCAATATTTGCCCACTGCCGCCCCGCATTTACCTTTTTTATTTGAATATCCCCGATTTCATATTTAAGAGAAATCAATGTTTTTATAAAATCTTTTCCAATGTTACATAATTTTGGATTCTCTTCCAGACAGGAATCATCCGCCCATTGTAACAACCAGGTAATAAAAGCATCCTGCGACAATTCTTTTGTTGCTATTGAAAATAAATTTGGTTTCATGTTACTCCTCCAGAAAATTAAATATTCTTAGTTTTCTGAAGTATAAACCGAGTAATCTATCAAATCGTGAGAGTGTGTAATTAAACATTAAACAATATTATAAATTTCAATAATCTTTGAATTAATGAATCTATAAAAAGCATTATTTCCCAAAGTTGTATTACGAAAATATCTTAAAAAGTATATTATTAAAAGCAAATATTTTTATATTTTAAATGATTATTTTCCTTACTAATCTATAATACCAAATATAATAATACAATTTGAATAATTAGAAATTGATTTTTTTAAATCATTTTTTCATCCTTTTTTCTATTTGACAGTATTTTATTAGCGAGATTATAATAATTCCATAGTCAATAAATTAATCATTAGTTTTATAAACTGGAGGAAAAAATGAACTACTATTGTAAATGTTGTGGACAAAAATTTCCAAATGAAAGAGCTCTTTTATCATATTCCTGTAATATGTCGGAAACCGGTAAACATCAATTATTTGAAGGTGAAGAAGGAGATTATTATTTTTGCGAATATTGTGGAATTAAATTTCCTACCCTAATACAACTCTGCACTTATTCTTGTTCTGCCTCACCTACAAAAAAACATATTCCTTATGAAGGAAGAGAAAAAACAGAATATATATGCAAATACTGTGGAAGAAATTTCAATAATTTAAGAACCCTCTGTTCTTATATATGTAATAAATCACCAACAGGAAAACATTTTCCAGCAAGATAGGGGAAAGAAAATGGCTGATAAAAAAACAAATAAATTTATAAAGGATAGTAAGTGGCTTAAAATTCTTATCATAACTTTTGCAATAATATTTCTTCTAACTTCAATATTATTCAGAGTTTTTGGAATAAATGATATTTGGACACAATTAACCGGAACTTTACTAGGGACAATAATAACAGCAATTGTGACAGTACTTTTATTAGGAGTCCAAACAGATAAAGAAATAGGACATGATAGGGATGTCGGTATTTTTGAAAAAAAACAGGAAGTATACCATAATTTCATAAATGAACTGGAAAAAATCACACAAGACGGAAAAATGAATGTTCCGGGTGTGGAGGGATATAATCCAAATGATATTGATGAATTACAACATTTAATTTATCAATTGGGCTTTGTTCAAATGCATGCAAATAAAGTTGTAGCTGAAGAGATAACAAAAAAAACAGGAGAATTACTCAGTAATCTTTCATTAATAAAAAATGAATCTTCAAAAAAAGATGAGGTTTATTCAAATTTAGCAGAAAAAGTATTCGATATCGTTTCTCTTATGAAAAAAGATTTATATAATTCTGATGAAAAATCAGTTTCCAAAGATAATTTTAAAAATACTTTACGCGCAAGTGGTGCTTTTGATAATGAACTCCTTTCAGTAGAAGGTCGAATCAAAGAACTTGAGTTATTCTTGAAACTTTTAATATCACAATTAAAATCTACAAAAATAACATCTGGTGGAGTTTCATTAAGGTATCGAACACTTACAGAAAAAGATGATTTCAATAGAATTGCAAAAGGTTATATAACTATTCAGACAGAACGATGGATTCTTATAAGCTTTCCTATCCCACAAAAATCTGATTATTATTGTTATATCACATTCGATGATAAAGGTGATTTTTGGGTAGCGTTCAAAGATAAAGATAATAAAGATCTTATTGAATTAAACGAAAAATACACACAACTTCAACCTAAAGATACATGCATAGGCTTCTTAGTAAAAACCGGAGATTATAAAGTTTTTGCACGTCTTACAGCTGAAGGAAAAAATCAATTTGTAAAAAATCTTGTCGATGGAATTGAAAGAAAAATAAATGAATTATTTGATAGTAAAGAATAACTATTTATTCCATGGTGATAAAAACATTTTATAATCACCAAACAGTGTTCACATCATACTTAGGTATTATTGTATCACGAGTTATTATTGTAAGATTTTCACATTGTGCACATGAAATCAAAAGACGGTCGAAAGGATCTCTGTGAATAAAATCAAGAGTTTTGGTATTTTCTATATATTTACTCATTGTCGGTAATTGAAGAAATCCCATATCATCACAAAAAGATTTCAAATCATATATCGATAAAGTAGTATCTAATTTACCAAGCTTTTGTTTTATTGCAATTTCCCAAAGTGAAGCCATACTGTAAAAACAATCGTCGCTTTCCATTATTGATTTGGCCGTTTTAGAAAGTTCGCTACTTCCTTGTGCATACCAAAGTAATGTATGGGTATCTAACAAATATTCCATTACATATACTCCGCAAAATCATCAAGAGGTTCATCAAAATCGGGTGCAATATAGGTGATTTTATCTTTTAATGCACCAAAATATGATTTCTTTTGTATAGCAGGTTTTACATCTTCATTCTTTGAGAGTAAAAAAAGTGCAAAGTCATATAATTCTTTCTGTGCGGATGCAGACATCATTTCATATATTTTCATAAGTTTTTCTGCCATAGGAAACCTCCTTTAATTAAAATATAACACACTTTTTCTAAATTGTCATTTTAAAGATTGCCGAGTCAAGCACGGTAATGACAGAATACTTTTATTTCTTTCCAGTCGGTTCTTTTCCAGTCGAAATCTTTTTAATCCATTTTTCGCTTTTGAGGCGGAAGACGCACCAGACGGTTTTGATTACCTGGTCGAGTTTGAGGCAGAAGTAAATCCAGAAGGCGGACCATTTGAAGACAAAGCCGGCGAGGATTCCGGCGGGGATGGAAACTACCCAGAGGAAAACGTTGTCGGTAATCATGAGCATTTTTGTGTCTCCGCCACCACGAAGAACGCCTTTTGTCATAATGCTGTTGGTTGCCTGGAAGATTATGATAAAGCTGATTGAAGCCATGAGCTGTCTGGCAATATCTACTGTTTCCTGGCTGACCTTGTAGGTGCTGATAATAGGCTTGCTGACTGCCATGATAAAAAGTGCAGAAATTGTTCCAAGTGCAAAACCAAGCCCCAAAAAGAGCCAGCCTTGCTCCATTGTTTTTTCCCGTCCTTCCTTACCCAAGGTTTGACCAGTTACAATTGCACCAGCCTGGCTTACTCCCTGAATTACTACTGTGCTCATCTGCTGGGTTACAGTTGTGATTGCATTGGCCGCAACAAAAGCAGCACCCAAATGTCCAATTACAATTGCAACTGAATTATTTCCCAGTGCCAGAATCGCATCGCTAACAAGGACTGGAATGCTTATTCTGATATATTCGGTTAGCAGGGAGCTGGTTTTCATAAATAAATCTTTTAGCTTAAAAGCAATTTTTTGGTCCTTAAAGAAAAGGTAACCCAAAATCATTCCTGCTTCAAAAAGTCTGGCGATTAAAGTACCAAGGGCGGCACCGGCAACTTCCATGCGAGGGGCACCAAACTTTCCAAAAATGAACATATAGTTTGCAAGCAGATTCACAAAAAAAGCACCAATCGAAACAAACAAAGGAAGCTTAACCTGCCCTACACTTCGTAAAACAATTGTTGCAGTAAGTGAGGTTCCAAGAAAAAAGTATGTTACAATTGACCAGCGGAAATAAATTGTTCCCAGTTCAATTATATCAGCTTCGTTGGTGTACATGCGCATAAGGGTATTTGGCATAATAAGGGTTGCAAGGGCGAAAAGTGCAGCCAGTAAGAGTGTAAGCCGCAGCATAAGGCAGACGGTTTGTTTTAGTGCGTGCGCAGCTTCTTCTTCCTGCCCCGCTCCGGCCTGCTTCATCCCCCAGTAACGAGAAACAAGCACCGAAGCTCCCATTCCAAGTCCCATGCAGAAAATGTGATATATTCCAATAAATGAATTAGCAAGCGAGGTTGCCGAAAGAGCTTTTTCTCCAAGGCTGCCCACCATTATTGTGTCCAGCATATTTACACCGATTGCTAAAAGACTCTGCAGGGCAATTGGAAGGGCAAGTGAAAACACCTGTTTGTAAAAATCTTTATCGTTTCTAAATAACTTCATAATATAGCGGTAAATATAGCACAAATATTCTTTTTATTCATTTATTTCAAGATTTTTTAAACTTTTTTTCCAAAAAATGGTCCGAAATCTCAAACTTTTGAGATATTAATAGTGTAGGATTTTCCTGCAGAATCATTTTGATGCATAAGGAGATGAAGTTTATGCAAACTCAAACTACATTACGTCCTTATCCGGGGGCACTACTAAATCCGAAGGTTGACCCAATCTTCAAATCACTGTTTACTCAGAATACGGAGGAATCAAAAGCAGCTCTTACAGCATTCCTCAGCGCAATACTCCGTCAGCCAATAATTGACGTTACTATAGGTCAGAATGAACTTCCTGTCGAAGCTGATGATGATAAGAAGACGATTTTCGATATTACCTGCAAGAACGAAACGGAAGACAAATTCCTGAATATTGAAATGCAAGGACAAAATGACTCAGATTCGTTCGATAACCGCTCTGAGTATCACGTGGCTCATCTTCTTAATCACTTTGTTAAAAAAGGTATGGACTGGGATGAAGTACCCGAAGCCTTTATGATTTCGGTGCTCAATTTTGTTTATGACCGTACTGTTGATGACGGATTTCTTGAGTATACGATGAGACTGGAAGATGGAAAACGATTGAAATCCACAAGGATGAAAATCATTTATCTTGAGCTCCCAAAATATGAAAATATTCCCGATATGCCTGTTGAAAAATTGACAACTGTACAAAAATGGGCTAAATTCTTTTTGTATGCTAATCGTAAAGAAAAAAGCGAATATCTTAAAATCTTATCCGAATCGGAGGCAGGAATTATGGAAGCATATAAATCATTAGATTCTATAAGCCAGAGCGAAGCCGAATGGATACGCGAAACAGCCTATTGGGATGCAATTTCCAATAAAAAAACAACAATAGGTACAGCCGAAAGACGTGGAAAGCGGCAGGGGCTGGAAGAAGGTATTCAACTGGGCATTCAACAGGGTATTGAAAAAGGCATTCAACAAGGTATTCAACAAGGTATTCAACAAGGTATTCAACAAGGCATTCAACAAGGTATTGGACAAGGACAGCGATTAAAAGCCATAGAAACTGCTAAAAAACTAAAACAGAAAAAGATGCCATTAGAAACAATTGCAGAATGTGTTGGATTGTCTGTTGAAGAAATAGACAAACTGTAAAACCATTTAAAATTCAGTTGAATATTTGGCAAACTCACGATGCAAAAAACAGACTTCGGTACCAGAAAGATAATTCAAGTTAGAGCGCTTTAGAGGAATTATTTTTTTATTTTGGCCTTTGTGAATGGAAGTATTTATAAACTCTATTAGATTATCATCTGCCATTTTTGTTATTTCATTCGAATAAATAGGTATACCCTCAGAAGCTGATTGTTCCGGATAATGTAGAGATGTCAAATGAACAAAAAATTGTTCGTAAAAATCTTTGTGAATAAGATAAATCAGTTTATAAAAATCTGTCTGTGTAATATAAACTAAATCACCTGCAGCTTGCAAAGTATATAGAACAATCTGGCGGAATTTTTCTATATCACGTTTGTTTCCACTCATATAAACTATTGTATCTTCCGGCATAATTCCATCAATGATGTTTCTATATTCAACCTGGTACAGATTCGCAAGAATACGAATCGCAGAAGCATTAAGTTCTACCTCACCTGTTTCATATCGCATATATGACTGTCTGGTAACACCTAGTTTTTCTGCCACAAAATCCTGAGTAAACTTATTTCTATCACGTAATAATTTCAAAATATTCATAAAATAATTATAAACCAAGAAAAATGTTAAAAAAAGTATATTTTTCCAAAAATAAGCAATTATTTTACACTTTTAACTTTACTTTTACAATATTTAGTACTATTCTTGTACTTACGAAGTATTTAGTTCTCTTCTAATACTTACATATTATTTTGTTATATTTAATACACATATAGTCATAGGAGGATTTATAAGAATGTATCTTGGTTTTTCAATTTCATATTCAGTAACACAAGAGGAATGGGAAAAAGTATACGAGGAATCACTTTTTCTGGCACAACAACTTAATCTAGCAGATTGGGAAAGGTTCTATTACAAAGGAGTACGATCTTATGCGTATTGCAAAGTAAAAGAACAAACAGACAAAAGGTTTAGTAAACAAGAGCATTTCTGGCTTACCTGTGGTGAATATGATCATATTACTAATGGTGACTACTTCAGAATGAAGAAAGAATTAAATATATATAAATATAACGAAAAGGCCGGGCCAGGAATTATTATAGCAATTGATTCTAATAAAAATTCAATGTCAGATCAGTTTGAAGATCAAGTTAGAAGTCATGGTTTAACAATCTTGGATTATGCTTATTTTATCAGACTATTGGCAATTCTATGTTTCATGGAAAGTAAATTAAAAGAAAAAATATATATTTATGGAAATATCACTAAAAGAAGTTGCGAAGTTGCGGTTAAATTTGCAAATCAATATCTCAAAAAGAAAATAGAACTCCCTGCCCAATGTGATTGCAATAGACTGTATGAAATTGTTAAAAAGCTTGAAATACCAGATTATGAAAAAATACACCTTATGGAAAAAGCTTACGCTGGAGAAATAGACTTAAAATATAAAAAGTTTATTGAAGAAAAATTCGATAAAAAGGCAATAAAAGAATCCTGGAAAAATCGATTCAAAGACCATGTTGTTGGCGATTACGAGTTCGAAAAAATACTTAAATCATATTTATCTTATGGATTTGATTTTAAGGATTTATTTTCATATGTTAAGTTTACAAATGAAAAAGAAGAATATTTAAAATTCTTAGAATTGATAATTGAGATCGAAAATAATAAGAGCGATTGTTCTAAATACTTCGGTCTTACCAGAGATCCTAAAGATAATAAGGTACGCGGTATTTCTCAGGAATTCAAATACTCGTTATTCGGTCCTGATACTTCAAACAATATTACTTATTATACATTTGATGAATATGTAAATGAACTATCAAAATACTTCGGGGAACAGATTGATGTCAAAAGCTTTCTGAAAGAAAAAATAAAAGATGAAGATGTGGATTCTATAATAGAAAGAGTTAAAGAGTATTTCAGAAAAGGGAATTACGATTTGTTTGAAGGCGAAGAAAAATTTGACATTATTTTTGCCAATGAGCTTATCCATTACAAGCCAGGTGATAAAATAGCCCCTTATCTTATGAAAGAAATCAAAGCAGCGGTTAAATCCAATAGAAAAAGATTAGCTGATAAAGAATTCAAAGAAATCCAGGAAAAAGAACCTACAGAGCAAATCTATGAATTAATTGATATATATAGCCACTTCCCTGTCCGAGATATAGACTGGCACCATGCAATAGATTATTTTAATTCACATTCAGATGCTCTAAAACGATATTATCCTCTGTTCCGTATGAACTTTGATTACTTTTTATCAGATAGGAATATCGCAAAAGCCCTGTTTATAAATGACGATTTCTATGAGTTTTGTGGGGGGATAAAATAAAATGAAATATAACTGGCATGAAGAAGCTTTTCCGACTACAGTATATTGCAGCATATCAGTATCCAAAACAATAACACAAAAGGAATGGGAAAAGGTTTATGAAGAAATGCTTTCTTTAGCAAAAGTTTTAGATTTGTGTACTGTAAAAGATTTTTATTATCAAGGAGTTACGGGAAAATGGTTTGAACGTTCCAAAGAAATAAAAGATAATCACAGTCAATCACATTATTATTGGAAACCAGAAGGTCTATATTCAGAACGTGTAGCTGTTGCTCCATTAAAGATCAACCGTTATCTGAAAGAAGACGATTGCGGACAATCAGAAGGCTCTGCCTTTTTAGGATATGCCTATAGTGATGAGAATTTATCTTCCATTATGCTTGGAGAAGAACTTGAAGTTCCCAATTATATCACAAGTATTCTTGCACTTGCCTTTTTAGTAGAAGCTCGTTTACCAGGCAAGACTTTTGTTTACGGAGATTTTGATTACAAATTAGCATTAGAAGCAGTTGAAAAAATTAATAAACATCTAAAAAAGGCAATCGGCTTACCTGTTGTCTGCAGATCAGAAGTTCTTATGACACTGGTGAAAGAAACTAATTTTTCAGAAGAAGAAAAACTTAAACTATTTGTTAATACATATATGGGCCCAGAAAAAGAAGATGATGAACAAATAATTCAATATAATTCCGAATCTAATAATTCTGAAGAACACTATGATATAGAATGCACAAAAGAACTCTTCAATTACAAGAAAGGTAATTCAATAAGTCCAGAATTATTAAAATTATTGCAAGAACATTTTCATACATTTGCCGAATCTAGAAAACAAAACGATTATCGATTTCTTTCGACTCTTTCCCCTAGAGAACAAATCATTGGATTGTCACAACAAATAAATAATCTTCCTCTTTGCGATTCTGACTGGAAACATATAATTAATCAGTTTAATAAACACCACAATAGCCTTGAACGTTATTACCCTTTATTTATGGTTAGATATGATTTATACAGTTCTTCAAGTAATGTCGTGCGAGCTTTACTTATAAATGATGAATTATATGAGTTTTGTAAGACATTTTTAGAATAAAACGCAAACGACAATTAGCATCAGAGTAAACCATGCTTTTCTTCTATGACCTTATTTTCCTGATATTTTTGAAAAGGGACTTGCCTGCTACAGCTTTGAGAATCTATGCCGTGAAGACACCAGTATTCGTCTGGTGGAATTGAAGAGCTTACCGTAGAAGCCAAGCATAACAATCAATGGAGGCAACAGTACATGGAATGGGAAAGACAAAGAACTTATGATTTCGAAGCTGGCAAGGAAGCTGGAATTGCAGAAAAGCGTTCCTATATCCAAGTGACTTCTGACTTCGTTTTGATTTAATAATTCTGAAATAAGTGCTGCCAATTCTTTTAGAAGCTACGTATAAATTGCAGTGTTTTTACTATTTTATAGGTAGTTTTCCCTGGAATTGGGGTGTTACAGGGCGGAGCGTTGGGGGTTACTGAGCGGAGCGAAGGAGACTGATAGAGCCCGACGAAGCGCTGCAACTACCCTTTTACTTTAGAAATTACTGTTTTTTATAACCCGCTTACGCGTTTTTTTTTATAGATTAATTTTGCGTAAGGTATTGCCGTTCGTTGGAAAGCACCGCTACCGCGGCCGCACTACCGTGCTTGCTTTTCCCACGCCCTGCCATACCTTGCTACCTCTTATATGGGTGTTACTTAGCGGAGCGGACAAGCCGGAAACCGTTGTAGTTGCCGCGGAAGTACGGGTAGCTGTTGTTCCGGTAAGAAACAGAACAGTAGTAGGCGCTGTGGTACCAGCAACCGCCGCGTAAGAGGCGGCTGGAGCCCGACGAAGCGCCACAAGGGTCAGTCACAGTCTCGCTAGTAGATATACTACCATCCCCCCAGTCCCAGCACCATTCATATACGTTTCCGCTCATATCGTATAAGCCTAGTGCGTTTGGTGCTTTCTTCTTTACTTCATGCGTACCGTAACCAGCAGCTCCACTGCTTCCCCCACTTCCTGTAACACCGTTATTACAAATGTTGTACAAATACCAGCCTACGCTGTCCAAATCACTGTTGCTTTGTGCACTGTAATTTGTTGTTGTTGCTCCTGCAAAATAGTTGGCAAAAGCACTTGTCCCGTTCCCGTAAGTTTTCTTTCCTCCACGGGCCGCATATTCCCATTCTGCTTCGGTTGGCAGTCTGTAGCCGTTGGCATCCATATTACAGGTGATTGAGTTCCAGGTTGAGTTTGAGCTTGTATGGTTGCAGGAATATTTTCCGTTACTGCTCTTTATTCCATCCCACTTAGTAGGGTCTGTTTCACCACCTAAAGCATAACAAGGTGTAAGATTTTCTGCCATGCTCCTAAGGTTACAGTATACAATTGCATCATACCAGCTTACTTTATAGGCTGGATAATCTGGATCTGCCCCGTAGCTTGAACTTGGTGTATCTCCTGTATAGCAGCAATAGGTTTCGTATTCACCCTGTGTAAGTTCATGGTCACATATATAGAAGCTGCTCAGGGTTACAGTCCTTCCTGCTGGGAAAGCACCTGAACTGTTTTGATTATATTCACTGTTGTCATAATCATCACTTCCTACTACCGTACCACCTTCAACATACACAAAATCCCAAACTGCATAGAGCGTTAAGTCTCGGGTTATTGCAGTTATGTTAAAATTGAATGGTGTATCTGTAGCTGATGGATTTGCCTTAGTAAACCAGCCGCGGAAATGAACGGGGTCGTTTGGAGTTTGTGATGGCTGTTTGATTTTCTTGCCGGCGTTAACCTTTACCGGTTCAATTGTAAGTGAACTAGCCGGCCAGTTTGTTTTTGTGTCAAAGGTTACGGTGCACTTTACTGGTACAGACGGATTTGAAAGTCCAGCAGAGCGTACTACGCGGAAACCGATGAAATTTCTCCGCCCATAAGGAACATCACTTCCTATAGCATTCAATTTGAGAGCTTCATAAAAACCACAACTGCGAACAGCTTTTAAAGTATTATCTGCAGGATGCCAATCCCAGCATAATTCAGATACATTACCAGTCATATCGTACAAGTTAAGTGCATTAGGAAGCTTGCCTTTTACAGGATGTGTTATATTGCTGCTATTTCCTCCATACCAGGCATAATTTCCCAAATTATCATCTGTTCCACAATATATTGTCTGTCCTGTAG